>WNGG01014486.1_pt1 | contig 10250 bp, 8 predicted proteins | sample 5400661 | NCBI WGS metagenome assembly WNGG01 (sample SAMN13153372, study PRJNA577476) | soil metagenome | isolation source: 100 cm soil or saprolite under Garry oak tree replicate 1 | place: USA:California | collected 2016-06-15
CCGACGGGCAACGGTGGCATCGTCGCCGGCTTTGGTGACCTGCGCGAAGTTGAACTGTTGGTCGAGGCCGGCTTCACTCCCGTCGAAGCGATCAAGATTGCGAGTCTCAACGGCGCCAGGTTTTTAGGTGAAGATGCTCACATCGGCTCGATTGCGGTAGGCAAGCAAGCCGACCTCATGATCGTGAAAGGAAATCCTGCGGCCAAAATCAGCGACATTGAAAACGTGGAGATCGTTTTCAAAGACGGAGTCGGCTATGACTCAGAGAAATTGATTCAGTCGGTGCAGGGGTTGGTGGGGATACGATAAGCCTATCATACTCGCGATCGGCCCGCGTTTACCGCGAATTCCTTAAGGTCCCAAACTGTGACCTTAACCAGCCGGATGAAAACCTCGCTGGACTGCAAATTTCGTTACTTTTGCAATTTTACGTTTTCCTCTAATATGCGCTTCCAACATGACGGTACGAGCGGTTTCATCGAAGCGTTCATCTCTTGTCCCAATTGAGAAAATCGAACGAGCAATCTATTTCATTCGCGGCGAAAAAGTGATGTTGGATCGCGACTTGGCAGTCCTTTACGGCGTGGAGACAAAGATGCTAAACCGCGCCGTAAAGAGGAATCTCAGGCGATTCCCTGAGGATTTCATGTTTCAGCTTTCAGCCGACGAAGCTTCGCATTTGAGGTCCCAAATTGGCACCTCAAAGAGAGGCCGCGGCGGACTTCGTTACCTTCCTTACGTCTTCACGGAACAAGGCGTGGCGATGCTTTCAAGCGTGCCAGCATAGAGCCTGCTTCGCAGGCCCTTGAACATTGACCTGACCACGACATTCAGCCGCGCTCGTGAGTTCAATCGGTTGCGGACTGGCAACGGCTAGAGACAGGACGCAAAGAAGATTTGAAGCCCGGCGCGACGCCGGGCTAATTTTCAAGGTGACGATCCAGTTTTCGCAGCCGTTCCTGAAAATATTCGCGCCAACTCTGCGATAGGGCGTTTAGTTTCACAACCCGGCGCAACGTCTCTAAATCATCTTTCTCAAAAGCATATAAGCGCACAATGTCAGCGATAGTGATGTGGTTCTCATCGCGACTCAGCAATCGGACAGCATCGCCGGCTTTGACCAGACCCTCTTTGAGCACAGCAAAGTAAAATCCGGTGCGGCGGCTCTGCAGAAATCTCCTGAGCATGTCGGGATGACCGAATTTGATTCCCAGCTTGTAGCAGGGCAGGCGTGGTTCAGTGACCATTACCTCGGTCGCGCCAATGTGAAACCGGTCACCCACGTTGACTTTGTCTTCCAGCAATCCTTCGGTTGTAAAGTTTTCGCCAAACATCCCGTAGGGCAGGTCGCCGTCCTGCAAATAATCTTCGGGCAATTCTTTTTTCCAGTAATCGTAGTGCTCGGACGGATAGGCATAGACGGCTTTGCTCGGGCCGCCGTGCACAGACAAGTCGGCCTGCCGATCACCGTCAAGATTTAGTGTGCGCAGCATGACCGGACCCGGCACCGGCTCTTTGAAGATTCCGGTAGCCACCGGCTCGCCGTGGTACTCAACGAGGCGCGGGAGCCCGACCTGGAGAGAGATGAGCTTCATTTATGACCTTCAGAGCGTATCTGCGACCCATTCTACTTCCCGCTATCCATGTGCCAGCCCGGATTCACCCATTGGCCTTTGCGGTTGACGAAGACTTCGGTGACGCGGCCAGAGTGCGTGCTGCGCTGGCCTCCGGTTTCGAGTTCATACAAATAGTTTGAGTAGACGACCGCGGTGAGGCCGTAGACCTGAATTTCGGTTTTAGGAAATTCGAGTTTGACGAGCTTGCCACCACTCTTCGCGAACTCAGTCGAACCGTTAAGAATCGTTTGGCGGTTTGACCAGGTGTTGTCCCCTGATTCGATCGCCACAGTCTCTTCCGGGATCAATTTTTCCAGTGTGGCCCGATCCCCCGCGAACCACGCGCGCCAGACAGCTTCACGCGCATCTAGCAGTCGCTGCCCGTTCTGTTTCGTGTAGAAATCGGAGATGCGCAGCGCGCGGTGGTAGGGACCGTTCGCAGTCATCGACTCGACGTCGGCGACGAAACAAACAAACGCAGCGTCGCCTTTGAAGATCATGTCGAACTCGCGCATCCTGTAGCTCTTCATCCCGTAAGGACTCTTCGGATCGACCTGGTTCCAATCCATGTAACCGTCGACGCCTTTGATCATCTCGCGCGAACCTTCCAGATAGCCGAGCCAGTTCTGTGCATGAGTGGCACGCAGCGCTGCGGTGTCTTTCCTGATAAACGCCTGAAAGATGCTGTCGATATGCGCGCGAATCGCCTGGCGATCGGCCGCGCGGTCGTCCTGGATGGTTGCGGTGGAAACGTTTGATGGAATAGTCGCAAAGAGCAAAGCGCCAAGTGCGAACAAAGAAAGTGAGTAACCAAGAATTCGCAGAGTCATCGACATCACCTCCAGATGAGTTGTTGAGAACGAGTCATGCTCGGCGGGTCAGTACAATTACACTAACACTCAGGGCAAGGACTTTACCGCCACTCCGGCTCCCGAAAAAAAGTAGCCGGCAAGCGTCAGACTATTGGTTTGGAGTACCGCCTTCAGGCGGCGTCCATTTTCGCGATGATTCCGCCTAAAGGCGGTACTCCGAACTTCAAAAGCCGCGATCGTGAATTATTTTCCACCCATCACCGTGAACTTAATATCATCAGGACTATCCGCGAGCTTGATGTCATTTGCGTTGTACGCCGTGACCGTAATTTGATACGAGCCTGCGGCCAGCGGCTGGTCCAACACGTACGATGTGCCATCCACCCGCTTGTTGATGTAATCATAGTTGGTGCCGGCGGCGTTTGAGCTGTCGGCGTTGATGCTGAATTTATAATAGGCAGCGTCCGGATAGCCCTCCCATTTTACTTCGACGTTGTTGCCGCCGATTTTCGCTCCGGCCTTCGGATTCAACAGTTTCAAATCGCTCTTGAAAAGATTTGAGTCGGGCGCAAAGAACGTCTGATCCGGTTCGAGTTTATATTTAGCTGAGGAAACAAAGCCGGAAGTCGCAAACACATAGTAAGGCGTGTCGAATACTTTTGCGGTCAGGCCTTCATAGATTCCCGGCGGCACGTTCCTGATCAAATATTGTCCGTCGTCACCGGTTTTCGCGGTAAAGGTTTGGCCGCCGCACCCGTTGAGATACTGGTTGAATTTCTCGCAGAGTTTTACTTCTATGTTCGCGGCAGGTTTACCGTTGTAGAGCACTCTGCCCTGAACGTTGGCTTTGCCGGCCTCGGGCTTTTCCTTTGCTTCGCCCGTGCCGGAGTGAATGAGCCCCTGGTCATCGGTTTTCCCGGAAGACGCGCTGGTGTTGGAGTTGGTTTCCGCAGTGCGAGATTTGTCACCGGAAGACTTGCAACTCACTGCGATTGCGGTTAAAAGCAGAGCGACAACGATCAGTAATTTTGCGGAAGCAGACATAGACTATCTCCAGAGGTGAATTTTAATCCGGCACGTCGTTTCGTAAACTTCTAATTCAAATCGGCGCAGCGCGCAAGGTCGAATTACCGTAGTGGATCACTAACACGCAAGCTCGAAGATTTTGATTCAGTCGCGTGATTAAGGGCAGCTCAGTCTCGCGGTCACACTTATTCGCGACCGGGGCTCGCCGATCATCAATGCAACCCGCCAGGATTATTCTTTGTATTTTTGTCACGCTGACTCTCAGCTCAGCAGAACATATCTCTGGGCAAACTCCGGCAGATAAACGCATCGTGATTGCCGCCGGCACCGTGCTCGACGGTAAGGGTCGGGTGCTGCGTGACACTCGTATCGTGATCCAGGGTTCAAAGATCGTAACCATCGACCCAAAGGCTGGGCCGATCGATTTTGATCTTCGCGGTCTCACCGTCTTGCCCGGTTGGATCGATGCGCATGTGCACATAACCTGGAGCTTCGGCCCTGACGGCAAGAATGCCGGCGGCGGAGGGACGACCCAGGAAGCCGCATATCAGGCGGCTGAGAATGCGTATGTGACGTTGATGGCCGGCTTCACGACCGTGCAGAGCGTGGGCTCGCCCACGGACATTCCTTTGCGGGATGCGATCGTCAAAGGCCTGCTTCCGGGACCGCGCATTCTCACCGCCGCGCAACCGTTGCAAGGGCAAGGCGAGGCAACCGGTACACCCGATGAAATTCGCGCTTATGTTAGAAAGCAAAAGCAGGCGGGCGCGGATCTCATAAAGATTTTCGCCGCCGCCAGCCCGGGCCGCAACACTCCAACTCTGTCCCAGGAACAACTCAACGCGGCTTGCGATGAAGCCGGCAAACTCGGCCTGCGCACGCTGGTGCATGCCTACGGACCCGCGGTGAGAATGGCGACGCTGGCCGGTTGCTCCCAGATCGAACACGGCGTTGGGGCGACCGACGATGATCTGAAATTGATGTCGGCAAAGGGTACGTATCTGGATCCCCAAGCTGGCCTGGTCTGGGAAAACTATTTACTCAACAAACAAAAGTTTGCCGGCACGTCTTTTTACCCCGCCACCGTAGACAGCTTTGCTCCGATGGAGAAACTAATTCCCGTCTATCACGAGTTCTTCGCGCGTGCTCTGAAGATCCAGGGGTTGAAAATCGTCTTTGGCACAGATGCTCTGGCCGGCTCCCATGGTCGCAACGCGGAAGAGTTCATCGACCGCGTTCGCGACTGCGGTCAGGAGCCGATAGCCGCTATGATTGCCGCCAACTCGCTCGCGGCTGAAGCGCTGGGCATGGCTGATCAAATTGGATCGATCGCGCCGGGGTTGCAGGCCGACATCATTGCGCTGGACGGCGATCCCTTGAAAGACATTAACGCTGTGCGCCGGGTTGTTTTCGTGATGAAGGGCGGCGTGGTTTACAAGAATGCCGGCCGAATTCGTTAGTTGCATAGCCCGCAAGATGCCGACTACAAAACAAGTCTTTAATCGCAATCGCGGTTGGGCGATTCTCTTCGCGCGCCTCGTGCTCGGTTTGATTTTTTTCATGGCCGGGGCCTGGAAGGTGTTTCAGCTCGGATCACTGCAACACGCGCGCAAATATTTTCTACCGTTCGCAGATACTTTTCTGCCGGTCTGGTCTTTGTGGGCGGCTGGCGTAGTGATTCCCTTTATCGAACTGATTGCCGGCGGTCTCGTGATCGTCGGCTTACGGACGCGGGAAGCTTTGATTGCGCTCGGGTTCGTTCTGGCAATCGTTACATTCGGGCATTTGCTTCATGAGCCCCTTTACGAATTTCATACGCACGTCATCCCGCGACTCGCGTTGCTGTTGTTTGTGCTTGTGTTGCCGGCCTCGGACGATCGTTTTTCACTGGATCACTTAATCGCCAGGAGAAACGTCTCATGACAATGATCACCATCCGTCAGCTTTCAAAGAGCTTCGGGGCCCAGGTGGCAGTGAAGAGCATCGATCTCGATGTTCCTGCCGGACAGCTGGTCGGTTTGCTCGGGCCAAATGGAGCGGGGAAAAGCACTACGATCAGGATGCTCACCGGAATGCTGCTGCCCACATCCGGCACGGCCGAAGTCGGCGGGTTTGATGTGGTCCAGGACCCGCTGAGCGTTAAGCGGATTGTGGGATACGTTCCCGAGAGTGGAGCTGTATTCGAGGCCCTTACCGGTTGGGAGTATTTACAACTAATCGCGGCCTTGTATCACATGCCGGAAGATGAAGCGGCGACAAGGATTGAACGCTTCGGACAGTTTTTCGATCTCACTACCGACACTTTGCAGGATAAACGGCTTTCTGCTTACTCGAAAGGCATGCGCCAGAAAGTCGTCATCACGGCGGCGTTATTGCATAATCCCAAGGTCGTTTTTTTTGACGAGCCCCTCAACGGCCTCGACGCCAACGCCGCGCTCAGTCTGAAGACCTTAATCACGTCGTTGGCCCGCGAAGGCAAGACCATTATTTATTGTTCGCACATTCTCGATGTCGTTGAGCGAATCTGTAAGCGAGTAGTAATCATTCACGAAGGATCGATTGTCGCCGACGGATCCGTCGAACAACTTCTGGAACAAAGCGGTCAACATTCGCTGGAACAGGTTTTCAATAAACTGACTGCCACGGAAAACCTGTTGGCGCGCGCCGAAGAGTTTGCTCGCGTGCTCACTCAGTAACGAGTATTCGTCGTGAAACACTCCAATTCCCAGGCTGCAACTATCGACCGCCGGCAATTGAGAGCGTTGTTGAAATGCTACTTTCGCCTCAGTACGCGGGGCCGCATCACCCAGTCGATGGGCCGATCTGGCAGGAGTCGCAGTGTACTCTTTGCCCTCGGTCTGTATACCTTCACGGGATTGATGACCGGATTCGTCGTCCTGTCAATCCATCTGGACGTGTTTACCTACTCGGTTTTGCTGCACTCCATGACGTTTTTCGTTGTCGGCATGGCCATCACTGCCGAGTCCGGAGATATTCTGTTTAATGTAAGCGAGAGCGATGTACTGGTTCATCGACCGATCCATCCACGCACTTTGCTGCTGGCTAAATCAGTGAATCTGATCGCGTTCGCTCTGATGCTCGCCGCCGCCTTGAATCTTTTTCCCGTTTTCTTTGGGCTGGCCGCCGGGCATGCGCGTCCGTGGTTTCCTCTGGTCCACGTGCTTTCAATCACTCTGCTTTGCGTCTTCTGCGCCGCCGGCGTGGTGTGCACCTATGGTTTGGTAATCAGATTTCTCGATCGTGAAAAGTTCGACAACTTCGCGGCCTGGTCGCAGGTTGGTCTCTCGGTTTTATTTATCTTCGGTTATCAGGTAATACCGCGATTGCTGAAGCAGTTAGGTGGAGTAAGCCTGCAGGGCTATGGACGATATCTGTGGCCGTTGCCGCCCGCGTGGTTCGCCGGAATTGACGCCGCGGCGGGCAGCGATCAAGCGGGGGCCGGTATGTTTGGACTTGCGCTGATCGGAGTGCTGATTACGGCGGCACTGAGCTATCTGGCAATCGGCAGGTTGGCGCCGAGTTACGCTGAAGGGCTGACGAAGTTGGCTGAAACTCGCACCCGCGAACCCAGACGTACCCGCGCCAGAACCCGAGTGACAGGGATCCGCAATCCGATTTTGCGTTGGTGGCTCCGTGACCCGGTAGAGTTGGGTGTGTTTCGACTGACGGCGGCCTATATGCGTCGCGATCGGGAAATCAAACTTCGCCTTTATCCATCTCTGGCAATGTTCGTTGTTTTTCCGTTGCTGGGTCTGGTCGATCGGGATCGTGGGGGCTTCTCGACATTCGTGCCTCTAATAACGGTCTGGATGTTAGGAAGCTTACCGGCGACAGCTTTGCAAGCGGTTCGCATGTCGTCACAATTTTCCGCCGCAGACATTTTCTCAGTTGCGCCGCTGGCCAGCACGGCGCCGGTTTTTCACGGAGCCCGCAAAGCTGCCATTTTTTATTTATTGCTCCCCGCAATGTGTGTTGCCGGAAGTTTGATCGTCTTTCTGGCACCCGCAGGTCGCGAATCTTTACTGCTGGCGCTGCCTGGTTTGATCGCGATTCCCACGCTTTCGCTCCTGCCGGGGCTAATCGAGGAGTACCTGCCTCTGTCGCAGCCGGCAGCGCGCGGAGAGCAATCGTCAAGGAACATGGGGCTCATGTTCGCAACGATGCTTTCGATGCTCGTGGTTGTTGGCTTCGCCTGGCTGGCGTGGAGTCTCGGGCTGCTATGGCTTCTGCTTCTGCTCGAAATTCTTCTGATGGCGCTGCTGCATTGGACTTTCAATCGCGCCATCAGAAATCGACAGTTGACCCGTCGCGAGTAAATAGTCGGGTCTCTACTACGATGGCAGCGCGGGTGGATCGCCGCAGGCTTGTAGCCATGATTACCTTGCGACGATGTTAATGATCCGTTCCTAATGAATGAATCGAAAGAGGTGTACTGATGATTAATCGATTACTTCAAATTTGTGGCGTCCTGATTTTCCTGACCGTGACTGCGGTCGCCTTTGTTTCAGACAGTAATCGTCATGTGCCCGCAATTGACGAGTTGCTGACCCTCAAAACCGTTGGCGGCGCGCAAATTTCACCTGACGGCAAGTGGGTCGCATATACAGTAGGCTGGGGCGACTTCAAACAGGACGCTTTCGTCACCCAGATCTGGCTGGCCGAAACGGACACCGGACGCACGTTTCAATTGACGCGGGGAGACAAATCTTCCACGACGCCAAAGTGGTCGCCGAATGGCGAGTGGCTGGCATTCCTGTCGAATCGCCTGGAAGACAAGAACCAGATTTTTGCGATCAATCCCGCCGGCGGCGAGGCACGGCAGCTAACCAAATCAGAAACCGCGATCAGCAACTTTGCCTGGTCAGAAGACGGAAATTCGATCGCCTATCTCGCCACCGAACCCGTGCCACAGGTTTCGAAAGATCGAAAAGAATATCTCGGCGATTTCGAAGTAGTACGCAAGGAATACAGCTTCTCGCATATTTGGACTTTAAGCCTCAGCGAAGCCATGAATGGACCATTAGTTGGGAAGCAACGGACGAAGAAAAAAGATTTCAGCGTCGATTCCATTTCGTGGTCGCCCGACGGAACCAGGATCGCGTTCAGCGCGACGGTTAATCCCGATTTGATTCAAGGTGTCACCTCAGACATTTACCTTCTCAATCTGGCTGACGACTCGGTCAAAAAGATCGTTTCGCAACCCGGCCCCGACAACGGCCCGCGCTGGTCGCCTGACGGAAAACAAATAGTCTTCTCGTCAGGGATGGGCAACACGTTTTTCTTTGCCAGTAATTCGCGTCTCGCAGTCGTGCCGGCTGAAGGCGGCCCACCGCATTCTATAACCGACGCCTTCGACGAAAATGCCGGCCTCGTCGAATGGAAGTCCGACGGCATTTACTTCAGCGGACTACAAAAAACGGCTTCGCACCTGTTTCGTGTCGATCCAGCCGGCGGCAAAATCATGCGGCTTTCGAGCCCGGATAACTTGATGGCCGGATCGTTTTCTCTGACAAAAGACGGAACGCGCGTGGCTTTCACCGCCAGTTCACCCACGTCACTGAACGAGGTCTTCGTTTCCGGTGCCCGGAATTTCGCCCCTCGTGTGCTAACCAACATGACTGAGCAGACAAAACAGTTCGTGCTGGGCACCCGCGAAGTCATTTCCTGGAAGAGCACCGATGGCACGACGATTGAGGGCGTCTTGATCAAACCGGCCGACTTTGATCCAGCAAAGAAATATCCTCTGCTTTGCGTGATTCATGGTGGCCCGACGGGAATCGATCGCCCGTCGCTACTGGCTCCTGATGCTCGTTACTACCCTTCGGACATCTGGGCAGCGCGCGGCGCGCTGGTGCTGAAAGTGAATTATCGCGGCAGCACAGGCTATGGTGAGAAGTTTCGCAAACTGAACATGCGCAACCTCGGCGTCGGCGATGCGTGGGACGTTTTATCGGGCGTCGATTATCTGATCAGCAAAGGCTGGGTCGATAAGACAAAGGTCGCGTGCATGGGCTGGAGTCAGGGTGGTTATATCTCGGCGTTCCTCACGGCCTCTTCAGATCGTTTTGTCGCAATTTCGGTGGGCGCCGGAATATCCGACTGGTCCACTTATTATTACAACACGGACATCACGCCGTTCACGATCAATTATCTTGGCCATAACCCCGTTGATGATCCGCAGATTTATCAAAAGACCTCTCCCATCGCCTATGTTAAGAACGCGCGCACGCCAACCCTCATTCAGCACGGCGAACTCGATCGCCGCGTGCCGATCGCAAATGCTTACGAGTTAAGACAGGCTTTGGAAGACAAGGGAGTCCCGGTCGAGATGATCGTCTACAAGGGCTTCGGCCATCCAATCACGAAACCGAAAGCGCAGCGCGCTGTGATGCAACACAACCTCGCCTGGTTCAATCACTATCTCTGGAATGATCCATTGCCGGATTTTGCTAATCCGGATTTGCCCAGGAAGGAAAAAGAGGGTGAAAAGAAAACAGCCGGCAGTTCCCCTTAAGAGAACTCGGCCAGGGATACTCTCGGGCAGACTTTGAATGCGGTTGATCTTCTGCCAGATCATCCGACCGTGGACAGAAAAAGACCGAGGGAGGTGCGCGCCGGGCGCACATCCCTCCTTGATTAACTAATCGTCAAAAACGCCGCGTTAAGGTTTCTTGGTCGCCGCGGGCTTGGCTGAAGCTGCTGGCGCGGCTTTCGAATTGGCGTTAGCGGCCTTGGCATTCGCATTGGCATTGGCGGCCTTTGCGTTTGCGTTTTG
>WNGG01017299.1_pt1 | contig 10250 bp, 11 predicted proteins | sample 5400661 | NCBI WGS metagenome assembly WNGG01 (sample SAMN13153372, study PRJNA577476) | soil metagenome | isolation source: 100 cm soil or saprolite under Garry oak tree replicate 1 | place: USA:California | collected 2016-06-15
CCGGCAAGCTCTACGTTCGCCAGAACTACCAGCCACTGTTCGAGGCGCCGGTCGCGATCCGCAATCCCGAGCGGCCGCTCGGCACCCACGTCTACACGGCCATGGAGCTGAAAGAGGACGGCGCCGGCATGCGCTGGACGGCGGTGACCATGCCGGCCGACGCGCCGGTCAACACGGAAAGCCTGCGCCCGCACGGCAAGCGCAAGGCGCGGGAGGACGAGGCGCGTGCCGCCCCGGTGGACATCAGGCTCGTGCGGGCGGCCGGCGAAGCGCTCGATCGCATCGAGATGCCGCAGGACGCGGTCGAGCGCATTTCCGAAATCCTGATCCCCGGCTCATCGCTCATCGTGTCCGATCAGGGCATCAGCGACGAGACGGGCAGCGATACGGATTTCATTATCCTGACGCGATAGCCTCGTTATTGACCACATTTCTGCGGAAATGCGGTATCCACCTCGGATCAAGTCCGGGCAGGCTTTTCAGAAAATTGTTTCTAGAGCATGTCCCGTTGCTTCGGAATCGGGACATGCGCTAGAATCATTGATTGGCGCATGTTCTTGTCGGCGAACCGGTACCCACCCCGGATCAAGTCCGGGGCAGGCTTTCGCCGGAACATGCGCTAGCGCCGGCGGCTCGCCACCGGCGCGAGCATGCGAACGAGGCCTTATCAGAACTTCATACCAAGCGCGGCGCGCACGTTGCTGAGGTGGACGGTTTGATCCTGGAACTTGCCCAACCCGATATATTCCCATTCGGCGCGCATGAACAGGTTCGACACAAGCATTACGTCGACTCCGATGCCCGCCGCATACCCGAAACCAAAAGCGTTTTCTCTGATTTCCGACGCGGTGGTCGGGCCGACGGAGAAAGGAGGTCGCGGGATGGCGGGCGGGGGTGCCGCGTCGATCCCGGTCGTCATAGCCGTGACGCTGCGCGACACATCGGCCCGCGCCGCCGCAAATCCGGCGAAGACGTAGGGCAGGAAGCGGCCGATCTCCCACCCGGCCCGTCCCCGGAATGTTGCATAGTCGCGCAGCAGCACGGTACTCGCCGTCGAAAGGGTGATGGTGTCCGAAAATTTATCCGATGTCAGGAACGTGCCGTGAATACTATTCGCGGACGTCATGCCGAGCGACGTGAAATTGTAGTTGATCTCGAACCCCAGAATGCCTTCGTCCCATCCGGTGTTGAAACCGATGAATCCGCCGTAGTGGCTGCCGGTGGTATCGGCCTTTCCGACCCTCAAGAGCTGCGATACGTGGCGGTCGTTCTCGAGCCGCGCGGTTGCCGGGTCGTTACCCAAGAGACCGGCGGCCAGCCCGGTCACACGGCCGCGCTCGGCGCCACTCGTGAAATCTGCACTGCCGATGGAGCCTCCAGCCTGCACGCCGCCGTAAAAACCGGTCCAACCCCGAGCTGGCATCGGGCTCTCCTCGACGCTCGAACCGCGCAGCCACGGCAGATCGGCCGCCAAGGCATTTCCTGCCAGACCCAAGACTGCAACCCCGATCAGGAGAACGCGCATGACCTGCCCTTCGCGCTGACTGTTAAAAAACCGATCTCCGCGACCGAATGATCAACTATTAACCTTAATGGGGAGTTACCTGAGACGCCGCGAGACAAGCGCGACTCGCGGGAAGTCATCATTCATTAACCTTGAGAGACAATCAGGCGGGCGGACGGGGCCTGCGGTCGGGGAGTGCGGCGCGGCAGGGGTGGCCGCCCCTGTCGCCAAGCCCAGGATGGGCTCAAGCGGTCTCGGCGACGACGGTATTGCCCAGCACGCCGATGCCGGAAATCTCGACCTCGACGACATCGCCGGGCTTGAGCCAGAGCGGCGGCTTGCGCGCGAGGCCAACGCCGGGCGGCGTGCCGGTCGAGATCACGTCGCCCGGCTCGAGCCGGGTGAACGCCGAGACGTAGGCGACGATCGCCGGAACGTCGAAAATCATGTCGGCGGTGTCGCCGCGCTGAACCTCGCCACCGTTGAGCCGGGTGACCAGGGTGAGGCGCGAGGGATCGGGAATCTCGTCGCGCGTGACGAGCCAGGGTCCGAAGCCGCCGGTCTTGACGAAGTTCTTGCCGACCGCGACCGAGTGCTTGAACTGATAGTCGCGCAGCGAGCCGTCGTTGAAGCACGCATAGCCGGCAACGTGGTCGAGCGCGCTCGCGCGCGGGATGTGGCGCCCGCCGCGGCCGATCACCACGGCGAGCTCGCCCTCGTAGTCCATGTCGGAGGAGAGCGAGGGGCGCACCAGCGCGCCCCCGTGCGGCACCAGCGTGTTGGTCAGCCGCAGGAACAGGCTCGGATGCTCGGGCACCTTGAGGCCGGCTTCCGCCGCATGCGCCCGATAGTTCAACCCGATGCACACGATCTTGTCGGGCTGCGGGATCGGCGGCAGGAGCGTAACGTCAGTTAGCGCAAGGTCGGGCTTGGCGCCGCGGGCGCCGGCGATCTCGCCGAGCGCGTCGGCCGCCAGCGCGGCGCGCAGGGTCGGACAGGCGGGCAGACGCGCGCGCAGGTCCACGAGGCCGTCCCCGACGACGAGGCCGTAGGACTCGGCGCCCCGAGCGGTAAAACTTGCAAGCTTCATGGCGGCCGAGCGTAGCAGCCATTCCGGCAATCGCCAAAGCGCGGCTGCGTCTTGCCGGACTTGGCGAAGGCCCGCGATTGCGCTACCGGTGCGCGCGGCGCCGGTAGCTCAGCTGGATAGAGCACCAGACTTCGAATCTGGGGGTCAGGGGTTCGAATCCCTTCCGGCGCGCCACAGCGATGCACTGAAATCAATTGAAATTTCCTATGAGGGTGCAATCCGCAGCACTCTCAGCCGTCGCGCTTAGATGCAGGATGCCATCGATGACGCGGGCCGGCTGCGGCAGGATCAAGAAGCCGAATAGCGGCCGGCGGGAGGTCCCTTGACAGACGCGGAGATACCCCCAATATGGGGGTATGATCAGCCGACGGCGGCCGCACTACTCGCTGAAGGCCATCAAAGCCGCGTTCTCTGACGTGGCCCGGATGAACCGCACCATGACGGCGGCTGACGGAGCTGAAGAGCTTGGCATGGACGAACAGGCGATCGTCGATGTGGTCGCCGGCCTTACGGGGCATGATTTTGATAAGTCGATGCCGTCCGACATCAACCCTGCGATTTGGCAGGACGTCTACAAGCCGGTCATCGACGGCCGAGAGCTGTATGTGAAGTTCACGCGGGATACGCGAGGCGAGCTGCTGCCGATCAGCTTCAAAGAAAACGAGCCATGACCAATCCACGCGACTACCCCGAGGTCATTCAAAGCGCGGAGAGCGGCAGGTCGCTCCGGCGAGGTGTAAAGATGCTGACCATCCATGTTGACGGCCAGCCCTTCACCTATGGTCAGCCGGGATGGTGGGCGTCGATCGCCGACCCCGCAGACAACGAGGGGCAACTCACCGACGAGGACAATGTGATCCGCGCCGCCGCCCGGCGCGAGGCCAGAGCCAAAGCGAAGCACGCGATCCTGACTCCGCTCGTCATAAGAGCCATTCGCGAAGCCTGCGGATTGTCCCAACAGGCAGCGGCTCGCGTGTTCGGCGGCGGCCCCAAGGCTTTTGAGAAATATGAGAGCGGCGAAGTCACCCCCAGTTCATCGATGATACGGCTGCTTTTGCTTGCCGCGAAGCATCCCGATCTTTTTCAGAAGGGGAGCGGCGTGCCCATGATTTCTGCAGCCGATGCAAATCTGATCCGCAAGACCGTGCGCAAGAGCTCGGTCGATCGCATCTACGAGCGAATCTACAACTCGCAGCCGTCGCACGGCAGGGGCGACGGTCGCAGAGGCGCGAGGGCTTCTCGCCCGACGTAAAGCGTCGGATAATGGCGGGCGGCCCTGCGCCCGCGCGAAGATGGGAGGACGCCCCATGAAGCTGCTGTGGTTCCACCTGATGCCCTATACCGAGTTGCCCGACGATTTCCGCGACAAGCACCCGTCGGTCTGGGTCGACATCCACTCCTCGCTGTTCGACCCCAAGCGCGCCCACCTGATGTACAACGACTTCATGGACGAGCTCGAGTTCGCGGCCGAGTGCGGCTTCGACGGGGTGTGCGTCAACGAGCACCACTCGAACGGCTACGGCCTGATGCCGTCGCCGAACCTGATCGCCTCGGCGCTGGCGCGGCGCACCACCGACACGGCGATCTGCGTCATGGGCAACTCGCTCGCGCTCTACAACCCGCCGACCCGGGTGGCCGAAGAGTTCGCGATGATCGACTGCATCTCGGGCGGGCGGCTGATCGCCGGCTTCCCGGTCGGCACGCCGATGGACACCTGCTTCGCCTACGGCCAGAACCCGAGCATGCTGCGCGAGCGCTACTACGAGGCGCACGACCTCGTGCTCCGCGCCTGGACCGAGCGCGACACCTTCGCCTTCAACGGCCGGTTCAATCAGCAGCGCTACGTCAATATCTGGCCGCGCCCGATCCAGAATCCCCACCCGCCGATCTGGATTCCGGGCGGCGGCTCGGTCGAGACCTGGCAGTGGTGCGCCGCCAAGGACTACGTCTATTCCTACCTGTCGTACTTCGGCTACAAGGCCGGCCGCGCCACCATGGAGGGCTTCTGGAACGAGATGGCGCGGCTCGGCAAGGACCGCAATCCGTACCGCGCCGGGTTCCTGCAGTTCGTCGGCGTGGCCGAGAGCCGCGCCGAGGCGATGAAGCTCTATGCCGAGGCGGCGGAATATTTCTACGGCCGCTGCCTGCACGTCGGCGCCAAGTTCGCCCAGCCGCCCGGCTACATCAGCGAAGCGACCCAGCGCGCCGGCATCGAGAGCCAGGTGCAGCGCGCCGCCGGCACCGCGCCGCCGCGCTACCAGGACAAATTCCAGATGCTCGCGCGCGAGATGGAGGACATCGTCGAGCGCGGCTACGTGATCATCGGCTCGCCCGACGAGGTGGCGGAGCAGCTGCGCGAGGTCGCGGTCAACCTCAATGTCGGTCACCTCATGCTGCTGCTGCAGTTCGGCAACATGGGCAAGGACCTGACGCGCTACAACACCAAGCTGTTCGCCGAGCGCGTCATGCCGCAGATGACGGATCTGTTCGAGGACTGGGAGGACCGGTGGTGGCCGCAGCCGATGGCGGCTGCCGGGCGGGCCCACCTCGCGCCGTTCCACCCGCACGCTACCGCGGCGGAGTAGCGAGGCAAGACCCGTCACCGGGGAAGCGGGCGGCGCGCGCACCGCGGGGGCATTTGCGGCACCATCCTGGGATCACGGGAGCGCAGCGACTTGAGCGAACCGCAGACGCAGACGCTTGAGATCAACGGCTTCCCGTGCCGCGTGTGGCGCAAGGGCAGCGGCCCGAAGCTCGGCTTCCTCGCCGGCTTCGGCGGATTGCCACGCTGGATCCCGTTCCTCGACCGGCTGGCCGAGCGCCGCAGCATGATCGTGCCGTCGCTTCCCGGCTACCCCGGCGCGCTCGGCCACAACGTGCTCGACACTCATCTCGATTGGGTGCTGGCGGTGCGCCATGTCCTCGCCGCCGCGGAACTCGACGGGGCCGACCTCGCCGGCAGCTCGGTCGGCGCGGCATTCGCGGCCGAGATGGCGGCGATCTGGCCCGGCACGGTGCGCCGGCTCGCGCTGATCGCGCCGTTCGGACTGTTCGACGAGAAGGACCCGCCGACCGATCCGTGGGCGCAGCGCGGCGACGCCGTCGCGGCGCTGATGTGCGCCGATCCGGCGGCGTGGAACCGGCTCAAGGATCCGCCGCCCGGCGCCAACTCGCCGGAATGGGCGATCGAGCAGACCCGCGCCAGCGAAGCGTCAGCGCGCGCGTTCTGGCCGCTCGGCAACACGCGCCTGGAGAAACGCCTGCCGTGGATCGCGGCGCCGACCCTGCTGCTGTGGGGCGAGCAGGACCGCGTTATGCCGCGCGGCTATGCCGAGCGGTTCGCCGCATCGATCAAGGGCACGTCGAAGATCGCCATGATCTCCGCGGCCGGGCACCTCGCCGAACTCGATCAACCGGATGCGGTCGCGGCGGCGATTCTCGAATGGACGGATGCGCGCTGACATGCCGCTCGATCCGGATGCCGAAACCCTGCTCGCCATGATCCGGGCCGCGGGCCGTCCGCCGTTCGAGACGTTGACTCCCGACGAAGCGCGGCAGGCGTTCATGGCCGGCCGTGCCGCGACCCAGCCGTTGCCGCAGGACGTCGCGGAGGTGCGCGACCTGTCCTGTCCCGGTCCGGGCGGCGACATCAAGCTGCGCGCCTATCGACCACTCGACACCGCGGCGCACGAGGTGCTTCCCGCGCTGATCTATTTCCACGGCGGCGGCTGGCTGCTCGGCGATCTCGAGTCCCATGACGGGGCCTGCCGGCACTATGCAAACGGCGCCCGCTGCCGCGTCGTGTCGGTCGACTACCGCATGGCGCCCGAGGACAAGTTTCCCGCCGCGGTCGACGACAGCGTCGCGGCGACCCGCTGGATCGTCGCACAGGCCTCCGCGCTCGGAATCGACCGCGCGCGGGTCGCGGTGGGCGGAGATTCGGCCGGCGGCAATCTCGCGGCGGTGCTGGCGCTGATGGCGCGCGACGGCGACCTGCCGCCGCTGGCCTTCCAGCTGCTCGTGTACCCCGCGACCGACATGATGATAGCGACGCGCTCCTCGCAGACCGTCAACGAGGGCATTCTCACGTCGAAGACGATGAAATGGTTCATCGACCACTATTTGAGGGGGCCGAAGGACGTGAGCGACTGGCGCGCGTCGCCGCTGCGCGCCGCGGATCTCTCCGGCACCGCGCAGGCGCTCGTGCTGACCTGCTCGCATGATCCGCTGTGCGACGAGGGCATCGCCTATGCGCGCCGCCTGGAGCGCGAGGGGGTGCGCGTGACGCATCTGCATTTTTCCGACCAGCTGCACGGCTTCGTCGGCCAGGGCAAGATCATCCGCGCCGGCAACACGGCGCTCGACATGATGGCGGCGGCGCTGAAGAAGGCGCTGTGGCCGCCCCCGTAGCGCCCGCCGCACGCCCATCGCGTCGCGCGTCGGGCGCCGATGCTCGCGAGCGCCAGCCGGACGATGGTCAAGCCCCAACTCCCGGACAGCAAACAGACGGACCCGGTCCGGGTCCCGTCCGCGCGCCAGTCGTGGCTGTTGCTCGCCGCTTCTTTCATCACCTTCACGGTCGGCGCGGCATGCATGCAGTCCTACACGGTGTTCCTGGTCGCCTTCATCGAGGCGTTCGGCTGGAGCCGCGGCGAAAGCTCCATCGCCTATGCGGTGTCGCAACTGATCAGCGGGGCGACCTCGCCTCTGGTCGGCGTCCTGGTGGACCGGCTCGGACCGCGGCGGCTGGTGCTGATCGGCGGCGTTCTGCTGGCGCTGGGCCTGGTCGCCAGCGCGTTTGTCGACGCCCTTTGGCAGCTGATCCTGCTCTACGGCGTCGTCATGACGCTGGGGGCGAACTGCCTCGGGCTCGTCGTGTTCGTCCCCGTGCTGTCGCAACGCTTCGTGCACAACCGCGGCATGGCGGTCGCGATCGTGCAGTCGGCGAACGGCTTCGCGCGCGCCTATTCCGCGCCGCTGTCGCAGGCGCTGATCGCGGGCGTCGGCTGGCGCGGGGCCTATCTGGCGCTGGGCGGCTTCATGGCGGCGGCCGTCCTGCCGCTCGCCGCCCTGTTTCGCGGCGCGGAACCCGCGCATCCGGTGGCCGGCGAGGGTGCGGCGCGCGCCAGCTGGACGCTCCGGCGGGCGATGCGCACGCGTCATTTCTGGCTGCTGTTCCTGGTCTATGTGTTCACCGGCCTGGGCAGCTTCCTGGTGGCGCTGCACCAGCTCGCCTTTGCGGTCACGGTCGGCTTTGACAGACTTTACGCCGCCGGGGTGTTGGGATTCGGGGCCTTCCTGTCGCTACCCGGCGTCATCGTGACCGGCTGGCTGTCGGACCGCATCGGGCGCGAGCTGTCGGCCGTGATCACCTACGGAACCTCGATCTTCGGCGTCGCATGCGCGATGCTCATTACCGCGCCCGACCAGCATCTGCTGCTGTGGCTTCACGCGTGTTTCTTCGGGCTGACCTGGGGGGCGCGCGGACCTTCCATCACCGCGAAGACGGCCGACCTTTTCCCCGGCCCGCAGCTCGGCACGATCCTCGGGGCGATCACCATGGGCACCGGCGTCGGCTCGGCGCTGGGCTCGTGGCTGGCAGGATGGAGCTTCGACCTGACCGGCAGCTATCGCGTGGCCTTCACCCTTTCCATTCTCTTCTATGCCTGCGGCAGCGTGGCGTTCTGGCTGCTGCGCCGGCCGGCGGCCGAGGATCGCTCAGGTCCGGCATAGGCTTTACCCTTGCCAATGGTTGCCCCCGAATGATATATATCGAACAGTATCTATCGTGGTCATCCATGTCCGAATCCAAAACCGCGAAAATCTTCAAGCATGGCCGCAGTCAAGCCGTGCGCCTGCCCAAGGAATTCCGCATGCCGGGCACCGAAGTGCGCGTGCGCCGGGTTGGGCGCGGCGTGCTTCTCGAACCGGTCGACGTGCCTTTCGACGTCAAGGCTTGGTTTGACAAACTCGACGAATATCTTGACGAGCCGTTCATGCGCGAGGGACGGCAGCAGCCTTCCATGCCGCCGCCGCGCAAGATTTTCGACGAATGATCTGTCTCGATACCAACGCCGTCATCGCGGTTCTCAACGAGAGAGCCTCCCCGGTGCGTGCACGGATCGATCAGGCGACAGGGCTCGGCCATACATTTGCACTATCTTCAATCGTCCTGTTCGAGCTCCGCTACGGCGCAGCAAAGAGCGCTCGTCCCGAGCGCAACGCGCGGCGCATCGTCGACTTTCTGGCGGGGCCGATCGAGGTCCTGCCCTTCGAGGAGGCGGATGCCGACGAGGCGGGAGATATCCGCGCCGCACTGGAACGCGCGGGAACGCCGATCGGCCCCTACGACGTGCTCGTCGCCGCACAGGCGCGTCGGCGCAACGCCGTTCTCATCACTGCGAACCGGCGCGAATTCGCGCGCGTGCCGCGGCTGAGATTTGAAGACTGGGCGAAGTCGGAATAAGCAGTGTAAGGCCTGATGGCGTCGCCTGTGCGAAGGCGCCGCAGGCAAGCGAGGGAGAGCTTCAACATGCGCATGATCGATTTGAGCCGGGAACTCTATCATCGAACGCCGCACTACCCCGGACAGCCGCCGATTATTCACGGCATCTGGAAGACCCACGAAGAGGCCTTTGTCGATTCGGGAAACGTTCACGGCAACTGCGTGATGTTCTTCTCCATGCCCGACCATGGCGGCACGCACATCGATGCCCCCCGCCACTTCGGCAAGACCGGAATCTCGATCGACCAGTACCCGCTCGAGCACTGCTACGTGAAAGGGATTTGCATCGACCTGCGGCACATCGCGCCGAAAGCCGAGATCACCCCCGCGGACCTGGAGGCAGCGGTGGCGAAGTCGGGCATGGCCATACCGAAGCGCGGCACGGTCCTGCTGTGCACCGGACATCACGCGCGCACTTTTCCGACCGCCGCCTATTCGACCGACAATCCGGGGGTCAACGTGGCGGCGACCGAGTGGCTGGCGCGGCAAGGGATCGTGCACTTCGGCATCGACTCCATGCGCCCCGGGCCGATGGGCGACGTGAACGCGCTTGTCCACAAAGCGTGCCTCGAGCTCGACATCACCCACATGGAAAGCCTGTGCAATCTGGAGGCGCTGATCGGCCAAGGCGAATTCCGCTTCATCGGACTGCCGCTCAAGTGGCGCGGCGGCACCGGCTCGCCGATCCGCGCGGTGGCGGTGTTCGACGAGTAAGGCTGCAAGGGCGCCGGGCAAGCTGACTGCATGATCGTGCTGTTCACGGATTTCGGCTTGCACGGCCCCTACACCGGTCAGATGAAGGCGGTGCTGCACCAGATGGCGCCCGGCACGCCGGTGATCGACCTCTTCGCCGATGCGCCGGCCGGCAACCCCAAGGCATCGGCCTATCTGCTCGCGGCCTACGCGGCATGGTTTCCGGCGGGAACGGTTTTTCTGTGCGTCGTCGACCCAGGCGTCGGCGGCGCGCGCCCGGCCATGATGATCGAGGCCGATGGCCGCTGGTTTGTCGGGCCGGGCAACGGCCTGTTCGAGCTGGTCGAGCGACGGGCCGGACAAACGCGCCGCTGGGACATCGATTGGAAGCCGGAGCGCCTCTCGGCCAGCTTTCACGGGCGCGACCTCTTCGCGCCGGTTGCCGCCATGCTGGCGCG
>WNGG01021511.1_pt1 | contig 10250 bp, 11 predicted proteins | sample 5400661 | NCBI WGS metagenome assembly WNGG01 (sample SAMN13153372, study PRJNA577476) | soil metagenome | isolation source: 100 cm soil or saprolite under Garry oak tree replicate 1 | place: USA:California | collected 2016-06-15
CGACCACGTTGTCAGCTTCACAGGCATGCGGTCAGCGCCGGGTGGCGCGGATCAGCACCAGCCGTTCGGGGAAGACCACGGGCGCCTGTACTCCGGCGAGGGCGAGCATCCTGCCGTTCAGGCCGCCACGTCGGTACCCATGTCCAGGGCGGCGGGTAGCACCCATCCGTCGTTGTAGTCGGTGTGCTCGCCGATGAGGTTGACCCGGCCCGGCGACCGGACGATCAACTCTGGTCGCCCGTCGAACGCCCGCCCGAACCGCTCCCGCAGCCCCTCATCCGTCATGACCGCTCCTCGGACATATCGCGCAACCGCGTCGCCGCACTCTCCGGCGTGATATCGCGCTGCGGCCCGGCGGGCAGCTCGTAGCCGACCATGAACTTCCGGACGGTCGCCGAACGAAGCAGCGGCGGATAGAAATGCCCATGCAGGTGCCACCGGGGATGCTCGGCGCCGTCGGTCGGCGGTTCGTGCAGCCCCATCGAGTACGGGAACGTGACCCCGAACAACCGGTCGTAGCGGCGGGTGAGCCGGCGCAGGATGTCGGCCAGGCCGTCGCGGTCCGGTTCAGTCAGGCCCAGCAGGGACCCTGCGTGGACGCGCGGCAGCACCAACGTCTCGAACGGCCACACCGCCCAGAACGGCACCAGCGCGGCGAACTCCTCATTAGACACCACGACCCGCTCGCCGTCGACAGAGCTCCGCCTCCAGGTAGTCGCAGAGCAGGCAGCCGTCGTATGCCTGCTGTTGTGCCAGCTCCTTGGCTGGCTCGTTCGGCAGCCGCTCGTTGGCCCAGATCTGCCCGTGCGCGTGCGGGTTGCTCGCACCCATCACCGCCCCGCGGTTCTCAAAGATCAGCACGTGCCGCACCCACGGCACCGCACCGAGGTCCGCGTACTGCTCGGTCCAGGTGTCCACGACCTGCCGGATCGCCTTTGTCTCCATCGCGCCGTGTTCGGGATCGCACAGGTACTGGTGCCGCTGGCCGCGCTGGGTCTGGTGCTGCTGATGATCGGCGCCGTGGTCACCCGTGCCCGCCGCGAGGAACCCTCGATGATCGCGGTCAACGTGGTGCTGCTGGTCCTGGCCGCCGTGGTCCCCTGGGGCCGGTTCGGCCCGTACCCGTGCTAATCACAGCGCCGACCGCCCCGGATAACTCGGCGGGCGGTCGTACGTGTCGCCTGCCAGTTGAGGTAAGGCACGATCCTGGCCCTGATGCGATGAAGGAGCGGGGCCTCCGCTCCTTCATCGCATCATCCCTGCACTGCCTCAGATTGGCTGGCAGAGGCCAGGTCCATGATCCGCCGCTGAATCTGAGGCAAGTCGCGGCGTTGCCGGAGGGGAAGCCGCAGCTCACGGGTTCGGTATCCCGCCGTACACCGCGCGCTGCCTCAGCAGTACGTGCTTCTTCGCCGAATTGTCTCGTCCAGTTCAAGATGGCGGCTTGCGCGAGTGTTGACCTGGGGCCCGCCATGTGGCTCAGGACGGTTCGGCGGCTCGGTGTCCAGGTTTACTTGGTGGATTCGGTGATCTTGAACTGTGGTCCGTTGGTCCGGTGGTGGTTGGTCGACGCACACCCCGGCCATTTTGTCCCCGCGCCGTGTCGGCGCGGGTAGTTGGATCGGTGATCGCGACGGTCAGGGGGGCTGATTCTGGAACTGGAACTGGATGCGGACCGACCCGTCGACCGACACGACCAATGTCGAGTCGCTTGCCGACCAGTGCTCCGGTACCAGGAACATCCTGTCGTGGCCCATGATGAGCAGGCGCAGATTCCGGTACCGGAAGCGGAAGGTCTGCCCGTCGGAGGCGGGTAGCTGGCTCTCCTGGACGCCTGGGGAGTGGAGGAACAGCCTCTCCTTGGTGTCGAGGATGACGCGGGGCAGCCGGTCGAGATGCAGCGCCAGGTTCCGTGCCAGGCCTCGGCCGGACCACTGGGCCACCGTCGCGGTCGCCCACAGTACGCTGACCGCGATCAGTGCGTAGAGCAGCACGCGGGTGGCCAGGCGCAACAGCGCCGCGTCGTCGCTGGCCGGCGACGCGCCCCGCCCGGCCGCCCTGCCCTTCGAGGGCGGCGCGGGTGGCCGGGTGGTCTCGCGGAGGACGTCGGTCGAACGCCACCCGTAGGCGACGAGGCCGCCGCCGATGGCGAGCAGCAGCGGGATCATGAGATCGAACAGCGGCCAGTCCCGCAGCGCGGAGTATCCGAATACGAGCAGCATGCCGAGGACAAGGACGGCGAGCCCGGCGAGCACAACGGCGCGCACCGCGCGCCTGGCCCGGCGTAGCCGGCGCTGGGCCTGCGTACGTTCCGGCATGTCGGCGTCCGCGTGCGCCGCCCGGGCCGCGGCCTGTACCCGCCTTCGGAATTCGCTGTGCACGAACAGCAGGCTGGCGCCGAGCAGCGTGAACACCAGCAGGGGTACCAGCAGCGGCTGCGGGCTGCGCATGATGTAGTTCTGCGTGCCGAGTTCGACCATGTCGACGTCGATCCCGAAGTACGCGTACTGCGCTCGGGAGGCGACGTATCCGAAGTAGAACAGGAGCGCGCTGATCACGCTGGCCGGGGCGATGACGCTCGCCCACGAGCCGACCCACCGCGCGACCCGGCCGGCCGGTGACTCCTCGTCGGCCATGCTTCAGCTGCTGTCTTGCGGGGTGGGCTCGGGGAACTCAACGATTAGATGAAGGCTCGTGCGGTTCCTGTCTATCCTCGCCTCGAAAGTGAGGCATGCCGGTCTTTTCGCGGCCGGACACTTCAGCACACCGCTGAGAATCAGATCTGTCTCCTGATGGTTCGCGTTCGCGTTCTTATCTGCAACGAGGGGTACCTGGCAGTTGCCCTTGGACACGGAACGGAAGCTGAAATGCAAGCACGGGCCGAAACAGCGCTGCTGCGAGTCGAGCGTGACGACTCCCCGTGGGTCGAAGCCGATCCCGATGATTTCCAGGGTGGCACCGCTGGGGAGGTCGGCGTCTGTGGGCCCCAGCCACTTGATCGGCACGCAGCGCGCGTGCCGCGGGGTGAATGTTCCCTTGTCGCCGTTCAAGCCATACGGCAACTGCGGTAGATCAACGGAAGGCATGTCGTTTCCCCCGGGTGCCGGCCGCTCCGGACCGGTCTTCTCCACGGCCGGCGGCGGCGCCGGCCCAGTCGCGTCGGGCTGGGCGCCGCCGGTGTCGAACTTGCAGGCCGTGAGGAGAAATACCAGCACATACAGCGCGCAGCCGTAGCGCGCGAACCGCGGGAGCCCGTCCCGCCAAACCCAGCGAGACATCGCGCGCCTCCCGTGAGCTGCTCTACAGCCGGTTATGACCCGGCTGGCGGGTTGGGGTGTCGACGAGATTACTCAACCTCGGTTCCATTGCGAATACTCAGTTACCTTTCCGTCGTGATATGTCGCGCGTTGCGTCTACGGCGGCACGGTACGAGTCGGTATAGATAGGAGACCGCCTACCGACGCACCGGGTGGACAGCCGATAGCGTGTCCGGCCCGGCTCGGTGAACGATGTGTGTCGTGGATGCGCGGATGGGCACCGTCATGACAACGGCATGGGTCGACCTCGGCGCGGTCGTATTCGCGTTAACGGGCTTCTTGCTCTGGTACCTGATCCTGCTTGCCGACGACGCCGCGGAGTCCACACTGCTGGATCTGGCCGCCCGCGGCTACCTGCAAATCCGCCAGCCGGGCGACGATCCCCGCCAGACCACCCTGCACCTGACCGGCAAGCCGGCCGACGACCTGCTGCCCTTTGAAATCCGGGTGCTGGACCGGGTGTCCGCGGTCGCGATGCGCGGCGTCGCCCCGGTGACCGCGCTGACCTTTCCCGACCTGCGCGAGGCCGCAGCGTGGCACAAGGCGCTGCGGGTCGAGGTGGTGGTGCAGGCCCGCCGGCTCGGCCTGTCCCGCCGGCGGTTCAGTCCGGCCACAACGAGCGCCTTGTCGCTGGGTGCGCTCGCCGTGGCGACCGTGGTCTTCGGGGCGATTGTCCACCTCGGCCTCACCCAACTCCAGCCGCCCAGCCTGACAGCCGGGCTATGCGTGGGCGGGTTCGTCGCGCTGGTCGTGCTCGGCCCGCTCGGCGCCATCTGTGCCCGGTACCCGGGTGAGCGCGACACCCCGGCCGGGAGGGACGCCGCGCGGTGCTGGCTCGGGGTAAGCGCGTGGCTGCGGGGCCACGAGGCCTTCGCCAGCCTGCCCCCGGCCGCGGTCGCCGTCTGGGACCGGTACCTGTCCTACGGCGCCGCGCTGGGCGTGACCCGGGTCGCCAGCGACGTGCTCGATCTGGGCACCGGGGAACGCCGCCGGCGCTGGTCCTGCTACGGCGGCGTCTGGCACAGGGTGCGGATCCGCTATCCGCGCGTGTGGCCGCACTACGGCGGGCGGGCCAGGGAGCTGGCGAAGCCGGCGCTGAAGGCCGTGGTCGTGGGAACGCTGCTCCTGGTGTTCTACCACGGCCCGCGGACCTGGCTGCCGTCCCTGCTGGGTCCGGACGCGATCCCGCCGCATTGGTTCGGCGTCGCTGAACCGCTGGCGGTGGCGGCCGGCGTGGTGCTGGTAGCGGTGGGGGTCGTCCGGCTGCTTCAGGTGCTGTTCGACGTCCGGACGCCGCGCAACATCACCGGTGAGGTGCTCTGGACCGAGCCGTGGCCGCGGACGCTGCTGGGCCGCGACTATCCGGGACGCAGCTATCTGGCCGTAGACGACGGGTCGGCCAACCGGACCGCCGCGTGGGCCATGCCGTCGCACCTGAGCTGCGAGATCGGCGACGTGGTGCGGGTGACCGTACGCCGGTGGACCCGCCGCGTGATCGACCTGAGCGTCGTGCAGCGCGGCCGCACCATCGCCGGTACGGCCGCGCTGGACTTCCGCGACCTCGATCACCCCGGCCGGGCCATCTGAGGTGCCCGCGACACGGCTACCGTCACTCTTCGGCCAGACAGATCTCCTGATCGGGGCTGGGATCGTCGACTGACGTCAAGGCATGGCTACGCTGGGCGTCGCTCGATCGATGTCCATCGACGCCGATCGATCGACAACTAGACTCGGACACCGCCAGATCATCCGCCACCTTGACCTGGACGCCGCCTCCTCCACGCGGACGGGACACGAATACACCCACAACGGCGCCGTAGTGACATTAGACGGCGTGATCGCAATGTGAGCGGGGAACACCCGCCACGGAGGCCGGTCGGCGCGGGCCCGGTGAGCACGCCTGGACGGATCCGGGGCAGCTGCGGTCGAGGCGCCCTGCGCATTGCCGGCGGCGGCTCCCACGACCTGAAGGTGGTACGGGGCGCAGGCTGGGCGGTACCGCCGAGGGTGGTTGACAATATGGTGGCCGGCGCCAGGATGGTCGAGCTGTATGACCTGCCCATCGTGCTTTGCCAGACAGGCCGCTCCCACAGTCTCCGAGAACCGTGTGGATGGGAGGTCCGCGAATGAGGCTTCCGAACACCGCGCACACCTCCGGCCCTGGCGAGTGCACGAGGGCGCACCGGATTTTCGGCTGGAGGACGTGTGGGCGCTGCCGACGCCGGGCGGCCGGACGACTTCCCTCGGCTGCTGGCGCTGATCGCCTTGGCGCGTGTGGAGCAAGGCCCAGCCCGCGCCGTTCGCATGCTGTGGGCGATCCGGCGGAGGTTGGGCTTGCTGCTCGGTTGGGATGGCCCGGGTACCGGCATCGGCTCGATTCTCCGAGATCAGCGCGGCGGGCCATCGAACCGGATCACGATCACGAAGGAGCCCCATGCCAACCATGAACGGAGTCGTCCTCCCCGGCGACAGCACCGTCCAGCACGTCACAGTCGACGTACCCGAACCGGGACACGGCCAGGTGCTGCTCCAGATGAAAGCCTCGTCGATCTGCGGCAGCGACATTCGCGCGATCTACCGCGAGCACCTGGGCAGCGGACCCGAGGCATACCAGGGCGTAATCGCCGGCCACGAGCCGTGCGGCCAGGTCATCGCCGTCGGCCCGGGCTGCCGTCGGCTGACACCCGGAGACCGGGTCGTCGTGTACCACATCGCCGGCTGTGGTGTCTGCGAGGAGTGCCGCCACGGTTACATGATCGGGTGTACGTCCCCGCTTCGCGCGGCACACGGCTGGCAGCGCGACGGTGGCCACGCCGAGTACCTGCTGGCCGAGGAGGCGACCTGCATCCTCCTTCCCGACGAGCTGTCCTATGTGGACGGTGCACTGGTCTCGTGCGGATTCGGCACCGCCTACGAAGGGCTGTTGCGACTTCAACTGTCTGGACAGGACCGGCTGCTCATCACCGGTCTGGGGCCGGTCGGGCTGGCCGCGGCCATGCTCGGGCGGGCGATGGGCGCCGGCCCGATTATCGCTACCGACATCGCCCCGGAGCGGCTACGGATGGCCGAGGACCTCGGCCTCGTCGATCACGCGATCCCCGCCGACGACACAGCCAAGAAGGCCATCACCGAGCTCACCGGTGGCTGGGGTTGCGAGGCGAGCATCGACTGTTCCGGCAGCGGCGCCGCGCGCGTGCTGGCCCTCGAGAACACCCGAACCTGGGGGCGCTGCGCCTTCGTCGGCGAGGGTGGCCAGATCACGTTCGCGGTGTCCGAGCTGTTGATCCACAAGCAGGTCACGCTGTACGGCTCCTGGGTCACCTCGCTGCGACACATGGAGGACCTGCTGGAGCACCTGGTGCGCTGGAACCTCCACCCGGAACGGATCGTCACGCACCGGTACCCGCTCGGGCAGGCCGACGAGGCCTACCAGGTCGCCGACCGGGGCGCTGCCGGCAAGGTCTGCATCGTGTTCGAGTGACCGACCACCGGCCCCCGGAATCGAAGAGCGGTTCTCTCACAACAACAAGGAGCTCGTCGTGAAAGCTGCTGGTCACCGGAGGCGCCGGATACATCGGTGGCCTCACACCGGATGCCGGTTTCGACGGCGTCCTGCACTTCGCCGCGAAGATCGCGGCCGGGGAGTCGGTGCAGCGTCCGTAGCTGTACTGGCACACGAACGTCGGCGGGTCATTGGGCGTTGCTCGACGCGGTCCGCGCGGCCGGCGTGCCGCGGCTCGTGGTCAGCTCCACCGCCGCGGTCTACGGCAACCCGGTCACCGTGCCGGTCGGCGAGGACGCCGCGCTGGCGCCGACCAACCCGTACCGCTGGACCAAGCTGGCCGTGGACATGGCGATCGCTCACGAATCCCTCGGCACGGTCTCGCCGCGGTGAGCCTGCGCTACTTCAATGTGGCCGGCGCGGCACACTTGCCAGGCTGCCGCGGGCTGGGCGAGCGGCATGACCGGAGACGCATCTGACCCCGATTGCGCTCGAGGTCGCCGCCGGTCGGCGTGAGAGGTTGCAGATCTTCGGCGAGGACTATCCCACCCCGGACGGCACCTGCGTTCGTGACTGCATCCACGTGGGAGATTTGGTCGCGGCCCACCTGCTCGCGCTGGACGCGGCCGAGCCCGGTCGACACAAGGTCTACAACCTCGGCAACGGAAACGGCTTCCCCAGCAAACACGTCGTGGACGTCGTTCGGGCGGTCACCGGCGCTGCGGTGCCGGTGGAGTCCGCACCGCGCCGACCCGCGACCCGTCCGGGCTCGTTGCCTCCTCGGCCCGGGCGAGTGCCGAGCTGGGTTGGATGCCGGCCAAGCCAGATCTGCATACATCGTGGAAGACACCTAGTGTCCTGCGCCTGAGATTCGTTGACTATGTGTAGTCTGTGTTGTATGCCGAAGACGGGACGCCCGAAGGTCGAGTTGGTTCTCACTGATGGGGAGCGTGACATGTTGACGCGGTGGTCGCGGCGGGCGAAGTCGTCGCAGGCGCTGGCGTTGCGGTGTCGTATCGTGTTGGCGTGCGCCGACGGACTGTCCAATGTGGAGGTTGCGCAGCGATTGGGGGTGGCCCGGCCAACGGTGGGCAAGTGGCGGTCCCGGTTCGCCCGTGACCGTCTGGAGGGTCTGGTGGACGAGCCGCGTCCGGGCCGGCCACCGTCGATCACGGTGGACCAGATCGAGGACGTGGTGGTCGCGACGCTGGAGGAAACACCGAGGGACGCCACCCACTGGTCGCGCACGTCGATGGCGCAACGTAGTGGCCTGTCCAGGTCCACGATCGGGCGGATCTGGCGCCGCTTCGACCTCAAGCCGCACCGGGCGGAGACGTTCAAGCTGTCGACTGATCCGTTGTTCGTGGGACAAGTTGTTCGACGTGGTCGGTTTGTACTTCAACCCGCCCGACGGTGCGGTGGTGCTGTGCGCCGACGAGAAGTCCCAGATCCAAGCTAATCCGGGGTGCGCGCCAAGCGTCTGCCACGGCGGGTGACGGTACCGATTTGCCCGCTTCCGGTTCTGTCGCGGACGGGTTATCTGTAGGGCGTCTGGGACGGCAGGTTGGCGGCCACGTAGCGAAGGGAGCACGGATCTTCTCCCATCGGTGCTTCTCTTGCAGCGATCTCCGCAAGAGAACAACCTGCGCAGACGCCGAGATCAATGGCGTCTACCCCGGATAAGCCTGCGTTGGACCGTTCTCAGCCGGTGCTGCCGATGATGCCCGGCATGCCTGAGCGACGTACCCACGACTACATACGCAACGGCATCACCACCCTGTTCGCCGCGTTCGACACCCGCACCGTGAGGTGATCAGCTCGATCCACCGGCGGCACCGGGCGGTGGAGTTCCGTAAGTTCCTGACGAAGATCGACCAACAGGTACCCGAACACCTGGACATCCACCTGATCCGCGACAATTACGGCACCCACAAGACCCCCGCGATCAAAGCCTGGCTGACCCGCCACCCCCGCTTCCACATGCACTTCACCCCCACCGGGTCCAGTTGGGTCAACCAGGTTGAACGCTGGTTCGGATTCCTCGCCGACCAGATGATCCGACGCGGCGCACACCAGAGCGTCCAAGCCCTGGAAGCCGACATCCGGGCCTGGGTCGCCGGATGGAACGACAACCCGAAACCCTTCATCTGGACCAAGACCGCGCAACAGATCCTCGAATCCCACGAACGACTTTGTCAACGAATCTCAGGCGCAGGACACTAGGTCGGCGCCGAAGAAGTCCAGGATTGCCTCCGGGCGGGCCAGCCGCGCGGCGGGAGTACCGGACGTGGGGCGTGGGTGCATCCGGCGTCGTTGACCAGCTGGACCAGGGTCGCGCCGTCGGCGTTCGCCTGGGCGATTGTGCGGCGGACAGGTAGTGCTCGTCAACGAGGGCGTCGAGCAGCGGCCGCTGGTCGACCGGTGCGCCGTAGAGGCGGCAGCGGCCAGATACTCGGCCATGCCCGGTCCGCCCGACCCGTGAGCCTGGAGTTGGGCGCCCGTGCCGTCGCCGTGATCGTGGATGGTGGCGACCGGTGCGCCGTCGATGGTCAGGGCCGCTGTGATTGCTAGCCCGGTGGCGCTGGCCCACTGGCCGAGCACCCGCATCTGGAGCCGGTCGTGTGGCAGCCGCATGCCGGGGGTGTGGTCAACTGCAGGAACTGCGCCTGCTCGCCAGGCGTGGGGAGGTCGCCGACGATGCGGTCGCAGTCGGCGGGGGCTGGCGGAGTGCACGTATTCGTGGGGTGTGCTATTGCTTGGACGCGGCGGCTGATCGTGTGCCGTGGCGTGAGGTCGCGCCCCGGTCCCGTGGGGAGGGAGGCGGCAGGCTTACCGGTGGGTCCAGCCGTTGAGGTGGGTCCATGGGGTGAAGGCGGGCAGGATGAGGATGGCGGCGATCGCGGCGGCGGCGAGGTCGAGGCTGATCGCAAATCGCCTGATTCGATCCCGCGCCGGCTGTTATCGATCTCGCGTGTGCTCCATATGGGAGCAATTGCGCTGGGGACGGCTGGTAACCGTCGGGGGTCGTTGGTACCCGGCCTCCTGTTCGGCACCGCCCCGCGGCCGTATGGTCCACGTGTGCTCCGGTGTCGGCGTCCTGTCGGTTGGGGACGGTTGGTAAGCCCTGGGGATCGTTGGTGACCGCTGGTAGGTACCCTAGAGCCCGTCGCCCTCGTAGCTCAGGGGATAGAGCAACGGTTTCCTAAACCGTGTGCCGCAGGTTCGAATCCTGCCGGGGGCACGACGAACATGGGCACGGTCGTCAAGATCACGAACGTTGGTGATCGAGGCAACCGTTTCGCTTTCTGACCTGTCTTCCTCCGGTGGTACGCGATGAGCGCCATCGATCGGGTGATCGTCGGGGCGGCCGGGGCGACGGTCGTCGGGCTGGCGGCGTTGCTGGGGCGATCTCGTACTCGCATATGGCTGAG
>WNGG01010745.1_pt1 | contig 10249 bp, 7 predicted proteins | sample 5400661 | NCBI WGS metagenome assembly WNGG01 (sample SAMN13153372, study PRJNA577476) | soil metagenome | isolation source: 100 cm soil or saprolite under Garry oak tree replicate 1 | place: USA:California | collected 2016-06-15
TTCTTCCAGAATGAGAACACCGTCTTCTTCGTGCCAGTCTCGCTCCTGAAAAATTCGAGCCAATACTTCCTTGCCCCATCATCTCCATGACGAGGACGCAACACGTTCGGCCAGATCCGAAATTCTCTGGATCCAAGGATCATTCAATTTGCTTTGAAGTACGTCTTCTGATCCGGTTGGTGTTTATCGTGCAGTGCAGGGTGTGGAGTTCCACCGGGAGCCGTCGAGTTCTTTCTTGAAGGTCCTGCTAATCAGGAAGGGCTCCGTCAAATACTGTGGGTCGTCCACAAGCGCTGTCGTAATCAGCCAGGTATCCCCGTTCGGTTCCGTGAAGATGCGGAAGTGCTCAGTCACAACGGCGTTCGTGCTATACGGAACGCCGTTCTTGCGTAAATATCCAGGTAGCAAACTTGTCGTAACCACTTTCAAATTCCCGTTTCGGGATCCACCGCCTACTCCAAAAGTCTGGCGGATCAGTTCCCCTCGACCTTGAGGCGTACCTAGATATCTTTTTTCGAAATCGGACATTGGTCGGGACTCGCCAAAGTGGAAGAGGCGGGTCTGCATTCCCGCGTCAACCTCCATCCGAAGGGTGTTCGCGTCGTCCCAGGTGATATGAAAGCGTCCGGGGACGTTCATGATGTTGCCAGCGCCATAAGACTTGCATTGATTGCCTTCCGCTTCGTCCTTGGCAGGATCCCATGCCAACGCCACGCGGCGTCCTTCGGCATTCATGGGAATTGGACCACGACCGGCCGCCGCTTCTGGGGTCCCGGCCCCAAAACCGAAGTCGCCCTTTTGGGGCGTGGTCATGCGCCAGATCCAGTCCTCCGTCACTATGGAAACCCAATATCCCGTCAGATCGATTGGCGCGGCTGCTTGCGCCGTCGCAGGCGGCTGAGCGTTACCGCCCCTTTGTGCGTCGATGTGAGCCGGCAATAACAGCAAGAGGGCCGCTCCGGTGATCACCAATACCGGCGCGGTTGCACTCCAGCGAAATTCGCACTTCATCTTAGTCAACCACTTCGCCCGCGCGTCCGCCCCAAGTCCATCCATCCGATGGTCGCGTGATGCTGAGGAGGCGGCCTCTGTGAGCTTCTGCACTACGCCCGGGATTGCAGACGACGGTAACTCGGTCGCCAACTTTGAGGGCATCTCCCTTCGAGTTCTTCATCTGTGTCGCGCCGCCCCCCTCGATGGACCACGTCTGGACCTGGCCATTCTCGCCGGTAACTTCAATGTGAATGAACGAATGCGGATTCCGCATCAGCATCTGCACGACCTTTCCTTCAATCGTGATCTTCTTATCTTGATCGTATGTGGCGGCGAAAGAATGGTGGGCATGGGCCGTCACCGTACATGCCAGCACGACGGCGGCAATCAAGAGAACAAGCCCCTTGCTTCTTCGCATCGTTCCTCCTCGGTGGAACTTTGGATCGCTAGCCCTTTCTTTGATGGCTGCGCCCTATCTTGAGGCTGCGCGCTATCGCGCTTGCGCTTCGCGTCGGGCTTGCATTCGCAGCCGCTCATCTTTTGGATGGCTGCGCCCTATCGGGCTTGCATTCGCAGCCGCTCATCCTTAGTGAGGCTGCGAAATACAGCTTCGATGAATCGATCCGAAGAACCCGGCTCCTTACCATACACAGGATCGTAATCCTTCGTGAGCTGTGCGCCTTTTATTTGCTCAAGCGTCATTTTCTTGTCGATCATGTACTGAACGCGATCACGCACGATGGCGACCATGTCGCGATAGTAGGCGACATCGTTCGCGTAACAAAGCCTTCCGTGGCCCGGAACGAGCAGCGTGCCGCCTTGTCCTCTAAATTCGGCGTACACCAGATCAAGAAGCGAATTCAGTCCGTCGATCACGCCTTTGACGCTGCCACCTCTCTCCAGGTCGATCGTGGGATACCTGTTGGTTTCAAGAATGTCACCAGTGCTGATGACATCGGAAGAGCGGAACCAGACGACACTGTCTCCATCCGTGTGCGCCGACGGAATGTGGATGACCTGAACGCCTTCACCGTTAAAAAACCGGTTCAGCTTGTAATAGTCGGTGAAATATGCATCGGTGATTATTCCACGACCGGTGTTGTTTCCTTTGCCTTCGCCCTCGGTCATCATCCGATTAAGAACATTTCCGTGCGCAATGATCTGCTCACCACCGTAAACCGGATCGAAGAAATTGGACCCGGCGATCTTCCAGTTTCCGGCCGTGTGCTCGGGATCGACGCTCGTATTGATGATGTAGCGAATGAACGTGGACGGACCGGTAAGATTGCGCAAATGGAATCGGGCTGTGTCCTGAATAGCCGCAAGAACATCGTCGGCCTTTTCGGCTGTACCTGTATCAACGAGTAACGCGCCTTCGGGGCCGACTTGAAGCGTAATGTTGCCTCCCGACCCAGCAAGCATATAGATGTTTCCCCGCACGGGCTCGATGTGAATCTTCGTATTGGTGATCTTTGGAATCGAATTTTGAGGTTGCTGGGTATAGGCGGCTCTGGTCAAACCCATTATCCCGAGGAAGGTCGTGGCGGCGAGGGCAAATGCCATTCGCTCGGCCATCCACAGCCCGCATCGTTTTCTGATCATGAACTGCTCCACGCTATTTGGGCGGCCCTTTCATCATTTCTTTCAATTTCAACTGGTATTCCGGATACATTGTCTCCGCCCCGCCCCGGGTGGCCTCCAGCGGCAGACCCCGCTTCGTTGCAAATTCCGTCAAGTACGGGTTCGTGCCGGGCACGTAGTGCGGGACCTGACCTTTTGGCCGGACCTCCTCGACAACGATTGGGCAGGGATACGCAGGCAACTGCTGGTGTGGAGCTCTCCTGTAGGAAGCGTTTCGGATCAGAGGGGCTGTAAGGTAGGCGGGATCATAAGCGATTGTCGTCCATGTCAAATAGTCGCCATCCATGAACAGATATTGGGTCATCGTGGTTTCTGCACTGCGCATAATGCCATTGCGCCGAACGTAATCTTCGGTCACGTGAGTTATCGTGATGATCAGCGAATCTCCTTCCCATTTTCCGGTAGAGAAGCCTTCCCAGGTATGGGGGGCATACTCGGACGGGTGCGAGCGTCCATCCATCCAGATATAGCGATCGTCCGCTGACCTCAACCAGTGCAGATGCCACGCAACGAGCCGGCCTGTAGTCGGATCGATCATCTTGTCGATTCGCAGATCCGATAGGCCGAAAGTGATCCAATCCACGCCATGCGGTCTACACTGCCACTCCGGTAGGGAAAAAGAAGAGGCGTCATGAGTATCGCCCCTCATTCGGTTTGCGTCATTGATGGGAAGCCCGGTGTAGTCGGCGATTTCCGGACCGCCTCGGCGATCCTGCGGATCCTCGTAAGGAATCGAGAACCATTCGCCGGAAAAATCAACCTGGGCCGACACCGGAGACACAAACCTGGACAGTAGGAACAGGAGACCCAAAATTCTAGATAAATTCATCCGGGAATGTATGCGCATTTTTTTGTCAAATTTCCGGTCTGGTTTGGCCGCTCGCAGTAATTTAGGCTTTGCGAAATTCTTTGTCAACGATGCTTCATTGACGGTAATGGTGCATTGGCGTGTTGCTGGATCGCAAATGTCAAATGTTGGGATGTCCAATGAACGATGTCATATGTACCTGTCAAATGACTCAACTACCCAATGACCAGATAGTGCAATTGGGTTTATTGGGTCCTCGGGTAATTAGGTCGTTTGACAACTGCATATGACATCGTTCATTGGACATCCCAACATTTGACATTGAAGAGCAGAGCAACAATTTAATGCACCACTATCTCATTGACAGTCAAGGTGACGCCCCGCAAGGTGACGCCCCGCATTGACAGTCCGAACCGGACCTGTTAGCGTTTCCGCAACAAACGCCGGTTCGAAGAAATTCTTGATCTCGCCGCAGTCGTATGGAACATTCGATCAACACAAAAACGGGCATGATATTTAGGGAGGTCTCGCACATGCAAAACAAGCTGAAGAACAAGATACTGCGTGCGGTGTTGGTGACCATTGGACTTCTGATGGTCTCCGTGCCGATGTTCGCGCACCACGGTACGAATATTTCGTATGATCGATCGAAACCCGTAACTCTGAAGGGCGTTGTAACGGAATTCAGGTTCGCCAATCCCCATCCTCAGCTCTACGTGGATGTCACGGACAGCGCAGGTAAAGTCACGAACTGGGGGTGCGAAATTGCGGCCAATCCCTATCAGTTGATCCTGAGTGGCTGGACCAAACAACGGTCGATTGAGGAACTAAAGCCGGGGGTCACCGTCTCGATCACTATCGCTCCGTCCAGAGCCGGCACCAATGCGGCGCTTCTCATAAAGGTCGTGAATGAAAAGGGTGAAGAATTATTGGCAACACCAGCCGGCGGCCAGCAGTAAGGCGTGGGGGAACCGGCCAATGCCAATTCAAGGAGGCCGCCGAAGGCGGTGTACCAACTCCGGCTGGCCGGTGGGCCCGACGCTAATAAGGCGTGGGGGAACCGGCCAATGCCAATTCAAGGAGGCCGCCGAAGGCGGTGTACCAACTCCGGCTGGCCGGTGGGCCCGACGCTAATAAGGCGTGGGGGGGAACCGGCCAATGCAATTCAAGGAGTTCTGAAAATGCGAAATCGCTTAATGACTTTGATATGGTGTCTGTCGCTGCTCACGCTCCTCCCCTCCATCGCTTTAGCCCAACGCGGAGGAGCAGGCTTCGGAGGTCGCGGAAGACCGTCGGCACCGCCTTCGACCGAACCGTTTGATGCACATGATTTCAACGGAATCTGGTGGCGCACCGGTGGAACCCGCGAGTTCAACACCGAAAAAGGTGGGGAGCCGGAGTTGACGCCCGAAGGAAAAAAGCGATTCGAGGCCAATAAGCCTGGCTACGGACCTCGAGCGGTTCCGCCTGCCTTGGGAAATGACCCGCTTGGAGACTGCAATCCGGACGGTTTAGCACGGATTCTGTTATTCAACAGACCCGTCGAATTCATTCAGCAACCCCATCGCCTCATACAATTCTTCCAATATCACCGCGTGTTGCGCGAAATCTGGATGGACGGCCGAAAACTCCCAGAGCAGCCGGACATCGCGAGGTGGTACGGATATTCGGTGGGCCACTGGGAAGGGGACACATTGGTCGTCGACTCGACTGGTTTTGACGACAGGCAGTGGCTCGATAATCTAGGTTATCCCTACAGCGATCAAATGCGGCTCCAGGAGCGCTATCGGCGTACCGATCATGACACGATCGAGATGCGGATCACCGTCACCGATCCCAAAATTTATGCGAAGCCCTGGACGTCCCAAACCAAGCACTGGAAGCTCCTCAAAAATCCGAGCGAATATTCGGCTCCTGAGTGGAATGGGCTGATCGAAGAACTCTGCGCACCGGTCGACGAAGTGGATCAATTCAACAAAAGAATCAGGAATCCCGCCGGCGGAGTCATCGAAAAATAGGCTCGCCACCCACCGCGTGCTTCACCCCGGGTTTGGAAGCCGGAGATTTTGGTGTCGCTCCTTGTGGATCATTCCCGCCGCAGGGTCCCTGACGTTCTCGTTGAAGAAATTCTCATCCATGGGTGCGCATAATTCTTCACGGATTTCTCCCGCCCGCCGTTTCCAGATCTTCCCGGCCGGAGCCAGTCGCGGGTCAGGGTCTGGGCTTCCAATTCAGAATGACGGAGATCGGGGAGGCTGCTTCTTCCGTGACGGTGTTCATCAGGAACCGCTGGCCGTCCGGAGAGACCATGTACTGATTGCGGGGAAAGGCTTGCAACGCGCCACCCACACGCGTGGCGAAGAGTGGCACGGGCGCGCCGGGTTCAACGGCCTGACCATTTGAAGCGAACCGGATTGGAACCGCCATAAGCCGGTTATCCAGCGCGATATAGAACAATTCTTTGCCGTCGCGCCGCCAGCGCACTTGCGCACCGCCATTTGTGGAAATCGACAACTTGCCTCCAGCACTGGCAAACGGCCGGATGTAAATTTCATAGCGGCCGGATTCGTTCGACTCGTACGCGATCCACTTTCCGTCGGGTGAGAATTGCGCGAGCCGTTCGCTCAAGTTCGTCTGGACGATTGGAAATGGCTTTCGATCACCATCCAACGGCAATGTCCAGATGTCAAAGCCCGTCATTGGATCGGCGCTAAAATAAAGCAGGAAGCGTCCGTCGGGTGACCAATCCGTTGCAAACGTCGGCTGTGCCGTTTCCAGTATCGGTTCTTCATTTCCAGCGCCGGTGGCGGACTTCCTGTAAAGATTCTGTACACCCCCCTTTTGATTGGAGCTGAACACGATCTGGGCGCCATCCGGCGACCAGATCGGAAAAATTTCATCCGCCGCGTCAAGCGTGAACCGGTTGAACACGCCCCGCGCCGTTTCGAGGAACCAGACGTCGACATTCCCATTCACTGTTCCGGACAGCGCTACACGGCGGCCATCGGGTGACAGCGACATACCCCCACCGACGAAAAAAGGACTGCCGACCTTTCCAATCTCCGTCCCGGACCGGTCAAACCATATGAACTGCTGCTGTCCGCGACCCATCGTATCGGTGCGGTAAACGATGGGACGCGCTCCGGACGCCGAATGTGCCGCAGACAGAGCCTGAACAAGCACCTGTTCGGCCACTGGAAACGGATTCCCGGAGAGTTCCAGCCGGATCGGATCGAAGTCCTGCGCAAAGAGCGTTCCCTGGCGGACGAAGAGCAATTGCCCGGAAGGCGTGTATACCGCTGCATCCGCATCGAGCAAGCGTTTCGTCTCCGATCCACCGAGTTGACCGGTGTAGACGCCGCGAGCTTCGGCGTTGCCCGTCACGGAGTAGAGGAAGTGACGGCCATCGGGCAAGAACTGCGGAAAGCCGTGACCGACCTGTTGAGGCGCCTCGACTCTCGTCACCACAGCGGGTTCGCCACCCGTGGCCGAGACTTGGAGGATCGGGCTACCGGGGTTCGGGGAAAAGAGGATCGTACCTTTGCTCTCCCATGCGCCGCCGCGGCCGAGTGGAGCGTTCGCCAGTACCTGCGCGGACCCACCATCGATGTCGATCCGCTTGAGCTTGCCATCCACAAAGAACCCAACGGACCGGCTGTCCGGCGACCAGAACGGCAATGATGCATAATCGGTCCCAGCCAACGGACGTGCCGAGACGGAACCCAGCGAACGCAGCCACAACACAGACCGGCCCTCGGAGGTGGCCACGAAGACAATCGTCTGTCCGTCGGGTGAAATCGCCAGCGAACCCGGATCGGTAGTCGGCGGCGTGGTGATTTCGAGGCGCATCTCGGGCGCCGCAGGCACTGGACGGAAAATCCACACGCCCAACCCAGCAGCAAACAGAGTGACGAGTGCCATGGCGGAAATCCATACGAGCCTCTCCCGGCGTCGCGATGCGATTGTCACGACTTTGCCGCCCACGTGTGGTCCGCTCTGCGCCTCATGAATTTCGATACGTGCATCGGCCATATCGTGCAGGCGAAGTGTTCGATCTTTTTCCAGGCAGCGGCGCAGCAATCGACGGATGCTTTCTGGTGTGGCGGCCGGTAGGCGCCGCCAGTCCGGTTCTGTCTTAAATACACCAGCGAGAATTTCCCCAACCGTTTCGCCCTCAAACACAGCGTCTCCGGTCAGCATTTCGAAGAGCACGCAACCGAACGCCCACACGTCCGATGTGCGGTCGATCTCTTTCCCTTTCGCTTGTTCGGGGGACATGTATCCGGCCGTTCCCATGATGATTCCTGGGGTCGATGCCGACATCAGCGTCGGGGAGTTCGACAGGTTCGCATCCGCACTTTGCAGGTCGCGCACTTTCGCCAGTCCGAAGTCCAGCACCTTCACGTTTCCGTCGTGCGTCAATTTGATATTGGCAGGCTTCAGGTCGCGGTGAATAATTCCTTTCTCATGTGCCGCTTCTAACGCCTCAGCAATCTGCTTGGCAATCGCCAGTGATTCATTCATTGGGATAGGGCCGCGTACGACGCGATCCGCCAGCGTCTCGCCTTCCACGAGTTCTAGAACCAGACACCGCAACTCTCCGAATTCTGCGAAATCGTGAATCGCCGCAATATGCGGGTGATTCAACGACGCCAGGACCTCGGCCTCGCGCTGAAACCGCGCCACGCGTTCGGCATCACGAGAAAACGCTAGGGGTAACACTTTGATAGCCACTTCGCGTTTCAGCTTGGAATCCCGCGCACGATACACCTCTCCCATACCGCCGGCGCCCAGTGGCCCAACGATTTCATACGTGCCCAGCTTTGTCCCTGCACTAAATGTCATGGAATTGGGCAATTATACGCAATGCCTGGACTTGTTCGAAATTCTACAGATTGCTTCGAGTGCGGCGTCCGCAAGCGGGTGCGACTGCAGCCTGGGGAAACCTATTCGGTGACCACCTCAAGGCACTCCGCGATCACCTGTAACTGACTCTCGTTCGCTCCCGTCAGTTCGATAGGGGCGTATTCAGCATTGACGGGTTTTAAGGTGATCTTGACGTGTTCCCAGGAATCGCGTTTCTTTTTCTTCGCGCTTTGGTAGCGCTTCACGGTATAGCGCTCACCGGTCTCGGGGTCGGTAGAATCGCGTAGTTGCACGAGCACAGTCTTGCCTTGACGCGTGCCTATGACCGGGGCGGAAAACAGGCAGTACGAGCCGTCCGGTATAGCGGGCTCCATTGACTTTCCAACGACCTGTGCCACGAACATACCTGGATGGAGGCGGTGTTTCGTCTTGATGGCGACCCACTTCCAGTTTTCGTCCTCGACTCTCTGCGGATTACTGAACGCGCCCGCAGCGACCCTGAGCGGAACGAGCGGAACGCAGGTCACGTAGCGATCCTTCGGGCTCGGCTGAACGATCCGGAGCTTTGGCGGTTTTTCTGTGCCGTCGACCTTGTCCGCTACAGCAACACTCTGCGCATCCGATTTGGCACGCAGCCGCTTATAGGCTTCTGCGGCCATCCACGCTGTGACGACCTTCTGGAATGGCCGGTCATTCATGAACCGCACGAAGATCTCCTCGTTCTGATCCATCCGCTCCACGAACAGAGTCTCGACCAAGTTCTTGAACACCAATTCGAACTTGTCGCCGGGATTTACCGCCGCCGCTTGCCTCACGCCTTCATCCGCCATGGCGGCCTCGACAATCTGATCAAAGAACAACTGATCGGCCTGATTGAAGTCCGTACCGAAGCGTTCGTTCACGAGGTGGATTAACTGGGACAGCGGCACGGGTTGTTCACGGATGACGCCGCTTCCAACCTCGGTCGGACCGTCAAGCCGCGGAGCGTCGCCGTCCCGGAGCGCGATGGATCCTTCACTGATCTTCTGTAGGCGGTAATACTCCAGGCGGACGTCGTCGTCGAATTGATAGGCGGGACCGCTTCTTCGCCTGGGCAACTTTGAAACCAGATGCCGAAGGAAGACGTACGAGCGTTCGAGGTCGGAATCCTGGTACGGAATAATCTGGCTGAGGAACCCATACAGATTTCGGAATCCCAGCACTTTCCCGCGCCAAAGCTCAGCTTCCGCCTCGTTTTCAGTCTGCAGCGCCGTAAAGCGAGAGACCGCCGGATCGAGAGCGGCATTCATCGCTTGGTGATCCGCGGGGCTCTGCCGCTGCTTCGGCTTGAAATAAACGCTGCAGAATCGCTCCACCTCTTCAGCCAGGTAAACTCCCGAAGCATCGAGTTCGCTTTTGAGCTGATACATGCGCGCCGGATCGACCTCTTCGCCCATCTCCGCGCCTTCATAGTAGGTCTTGAACGCTTCGCGGATTTCCTCGCGATCGTTTACGAAGTCGAGCACAAAAGTGTCTTCCTTGAGCGGATGGATGCGGTTCAGGCGCGAAAGTGTTTGCACGGCTTGAATGCCGGCCAGCCGCTTGTCCACGTACATGGTGTGCAGGAGCGGCTGATCGAATCCGGTTTGGTACTTTTCCGCGACCAATAGCACCTGATACTCCAGTGAAGCAAACTTCTCGGGCAGTTCCTTCTCTCGGATGCCCTGGTTCATACCCACTTCGGTGTAAGTCACGCCGAGGACTTTGTCGTCCTGCACAATGCCGGAGAAGGCCACAAGAGATTTGATCGGATAACCCTTCTTCTTGATGTATCGATCGAAGCTCTCCTTGTAGCGCACGGCTTCCAGGCGCGAGCCCGTCACCACCATCGCTTTGGCGCGACCGCCGATTTTATGGCGGGTGAATGCGTTGAAATGTTCAATCATCACTTCAGTCTTCTGG
>WNGG01011604.1_pt1 | contig 10249 bp, 12 predicted proteins | sample 5400661 | NCBI WGS metagenome assembly WNGG01 (sample SAMN13153372, study PRJNA577476) | soil metagenome | isolation source: 100 cm soil or saprolite under Garry oak tree replicate 1 | place: USA:California | collected 2016-06-15
AAGAACAGCGTGAAATTCACCCCCGAAAAAGGCCGCATTACGATTGAAACCGCCAACCCCGCGCCGGAGAAGATTAGCATTCGGATTGTCGATACTGGGATGGGCATCGAGCCGGAAGAGATCGAGAAAATCTTCAACGCATTCGAGCAGGGACAGACCTCGGTCACCCGCCGTTTTGGAGGTCTCGGCCTGGGCCTGACGATTTCGAAGGCGCTAATCGACGCGCACGGCGGCAAAATCCGAGTGGAGAGCCCCGGGAAGGATCGGGGTTCCACTTTTTCGCTTGAATTGACGACGGTGCCGAGTCCGGTCAGCGGCGACGGCGAGGGCGACGGCGCCAGGAAAGATCGGCGCGCCGCGTTGGAGACAGAAGTCGAGCTGCCCAGATATCGGCGCGTCCTGGTGGTGGACGATCATCGAGACACCTGCACCGGCCTGAAAAGGATGCTGGAGCGCCGCGGTTACCACATTACAGTGGCCCATACCGCTCAGCAGGCCGTGGAAAAAGTGCGCACACAGGAGTTCGATCTTCTCATTAGCGATATCGGGCTGCCGGACCGCAGCGGCTATGATTTAATGCGAGAAGTGCGAAGCAGCAAAGCTCTTCCCGGAATCGCGCTCAGTGGCTTTGGAACGGAACAGGACGTGCGTGAGGCTCGGGCTGCGGGTTTCTCCGAGCATCTCACCAAGCCAATCAATTTTGAGCGACTCGAGGAAGCCATCTCTAATCTGCTTGAGCCGGAGCCGACCTTCCGCTCATAGCGTGCGCCAGTAGCCGGTCCCGTTTTTTGCAGAACGTTGTGCCAGAAAAAAACGCGTCAGTCTATCGACCTCTCGATTGGGACTTTCGGTTTCTCGCAGAGAACGCCGCTGTTCGCTCAAAACGGTTCAACATGACGGCCGAGGCGAAGAGCGTCCGTTACCCCATCCGCTTGTTGCGCTACTGGTTTGCTTACCATTTGTTGCGCATCGAATCAGCGTGTCGCGCCGCTCCGATCGATCTGGTCGAGATCGGCGTGCACAAGGCACAATTCCTTCAATTCGTTCATTCGGCGACCGTTCAGCCAAATATTGGGCGATGGACGGTGGTAGATGCGGTCATCCATACTGAAAAATTTCGCAAGGTCGGGATCAAAAAAGAGGATGTTCTGGAGGCGAATCTCGAGAGCCAGGATTTTGATCTCCCCCGCGATTATGACGCCGCGGTGCTGCTCCACGTACTTGAGCATCTATTCGAGCCAGATGTGGCTTTGCAGAAGGTTGCGCGCCGAATACGGCCAGGCGGAGTCTTGATCGGCGGCTCCCCAGTCCTGCCCCACTTTCTCGTCGCGTCTCACCAAAAGCTGGAGCGCGAAACGGCACAGCCAATGGGCCATGTGAGCGTATTTTCTCCACGGCGGGTCATTGAAATGGCCGAAGCAGCCGGTTGCACCACCGAGTTCATCAGCGGCGCTTTCTTTATGCGGAGCAGCGGAAGCCCGCTGGAAAACTCTGCTGCATGGCTTCGATTTAATTTATGGTGGGGCAGCAGATTTCCCTCCTGGCCGGGGGAAATCTATTGGCTCATGCGCAAACGCTGAGCGGCGATATCCTACCGGCTGTTCAGCCTCTGGCTCGGAACATTATGGCTACCCGGTATCGGGGCTGGATAGGGCAGCTTTCTCACGTCCTTCGCCGGCTTCCTTGAGCTGACGCGAAAGTTTCTCGACGCGCTGGCGCATAATTTTGCCAGGTTTGAATTTCACCGTCACCCGCGGCGGAATCACAAAACTACTACCGGGTTGATTCGGATTTCGCCCGACGCGCGGCTTGGTCAACCGCGGCTGAAAAACGCCGAAATTGCGCAGTTCAACGGGGATATTGTTGGCCAAACTATCGGTGATTTTATCGAGTGTGCGCTGGACCACATCAAAGACTTTATGCTGGACCATTCCGGTTTGGTTGCTGATGGCGACAACGATGTCGCGCTTGGTTAGCTTTGCCATATCTATTCTATTAATCGCTTCATGTAGCCGTAACGGTGGTCAGATTAAGCATAAAAGCCAAAAAAATAGCTCGGCTAACCTCCTGGACAACAAGGCGAAACGCTATGGCAGTTTTCCGCCGCTCCGATCATGCCTAGAGCTGTTCGCTCCTACTTCGCCAATTGTCGCGTGGCGGCGGGGCCGCATAATAATTCGGCGCGACCTCATGCGCGGTTCGGAAATGCACTTTCGCTACCTCACGCAATGCACCCGGCCCCTTCATTTCCACGAGTTTTTTCGCGATCTCTTTTACGTTCGCAGATGCTCCCCGCTCGAGTCGGAATCCAAGCTCTTGTCCTCGGCGCTCCAGCCAGTTGATGAAAGCTTCACGCGCCAGAATCGAGGCAGCCGCAACCGCCACATCTGATTCCGCTTTCGGCCGCTGGACGATGTTGATTTTGCGGCCGTGCCGCAACAACGATTGCTCGACCATACGCGGATCGGCAAACTGGTCCGAGAGTGAGCGCGGGCAATCCGATTTTTTTGCCAGCAGATTTTCGATCACGCGCGCATGCCCCCACCCGAGCAGTTTGTTCAAATTGCCGAACTTCCCGTAAAGCTCGTTGTATTTTTGCGGACCAATCAGCACCGTCTCGACCAAACCGTTCGCGCTCTTGCGAATGGTCTGAGCTAGTGCGCGGATCCGCGCGTCCGAGGCGATTCGCTTGCTGTCCTGCACAGCGGCATCGAGAAGTTTCCGCGCAATTACCCTGTCGACGTATACGCCCGAAATGACGAGCGGCCCAAAAAAATCGCCCTTTCCGCTTTCGTCCACGCCGAAGTGCGGCTCGAACATTTCCGGGGAGTGCACGTCTTCGTAGCCCAGCTTTGCTTCGCCAAGGATCTTCGGCTCCAACTCGAATTGGACAAACTCCTCCACGCCCCTGCCTTGCACGAGGATCTTGGGCCCTTTCTCGTAAACCGCGACGCTCAACTTGTTCTTCTGTGCGAAAAAAATCGTCCACTGCTTCGGCACGAATTGGAATCCAAGCTCCGCGAGCAGCGCGCGCAGCTTGCTCACCTGATCGTCGGTGAGCGGATGCGTGTATGAATTCATTTAAGCCACAGATTAACACAGATGAAACACGGATAAGAGAAGGGTTTGGGATTCAGGGTTCGGACATCTGTGTTAATCTGTGTCCACCTGTGGCTTTCCGAACAAATCACTTCCGACGCGCGCTTGTAAATTGGTACCGCCGGAACGGCCGCAAGCTGCCTTGGCGCGAGACCAGCGATCCGTACGCGATCCTCGTGTCCGAATGTATGCTGCAGCAGACACAAGTTGCCAGCGTGATTCCTTATTATAATGAGTGGCTCCGACGCTTTCCGGATTTCGGAACACTTGCTCGCGCGTCGGAAAGTCAGGTTCTCCGCACCTGGCAAGGCCTCGGTTATTACGCTCGCGCGCGTAATCTCCACGCCGCAGCTAAAATCGTGCAAGATCGATACGACGGAATTTTACCGCGCACGATCGCGACAATGCAGAAGCTTCCAGGCATCGGCCGGTACACGGCGAATGCTGTCACTACATTCGCCTTCGATGAATCAGTCCCCATTGTCGAGGCCAATACGGCCCGTGTTTTGGCGCGCATCTTCGATCTGCGAGAGCGAATCGATCAAATGCCCGGTCGCGAATTCCTCTGGCAGCGTGCTCTTTCCCTGGTTCCGAAATCTTCTGCGCACATTTACAATTCGGCGCTTACCGATCTGGGCGCGCTGATTTGCCTGCCGCGTCAGCCAAAATGCGGGATTTGTCCGGTCAAAAAATTCTGTCGTGCAAAAGATCCGGAAACTCTTCCGATAAAAAAAGCGCGACCTCCGACATTGCGGCTAACAGAGCATCATGCGTTCGTTACCAGACAAAAGAAGATTTTACTGCAGCAATCCGATCATCGCTGGCGCGGCATGTGGATCCTGCCGCCGTTGAAAAGGAGATCGGCAAATCGCCGTCCGGCGTACAAGTCGATCTTTCCGTTCACGAACCATCGCGTCGCGTTGAACGTTTACGCGCAGCGCCGGCAGAAGATCGAAAATCGCTCGCAGCGCTGGATGAGAGTCAATTCACTCGAATCTCTTCCGGTGCCTTCACCACACCGCCGGGCAATCGCCGCACTGCTCTCAAAGCGTCCTGGGTGACCAGGCTGGGTGTTCGACGTTGAGTGTTGAACGTTGAACCTGACTCTGCGATAACCTTTTCATGTTCGCCAAAATGTTGTGGCCGAAACAAAACCGATGGCCCCGGCAGCGCAGAAGAAAGAGCGAGTTATGAGAAGCATGACCGGATATGGCCGCGCCGAGACCGATCATCGGGGGACAAAATTTAGCGTCGAGCTCAATTCCGTAAATCGCAAGCAGAGCGATATCGTGATCAATTTGCCACGCGACCTGGCCGAACTCGAGCCGCGCATTCGCCAGACCATCAATGAAAGTATTTCGCGCGGCCGGACGAATGCCAACATCACCTTTCACAGCGGCGGAAATGGCGCGCGCAACCTGGCGCTCGATACCGAGCTGGCACGCTCCTACCACGAAGCAATGCGCGCATTGCAAAAGGAATTAAATGCGCCAGGCGAAATCACGATCAGCACTATCCTTCAAGCGCCAGGGGTAATGCGCTTCCCGGAACAAGCTGTATGTGCGGAAGAAGCATGGCCTGCGATCGACCGCGCTTTGCGCGCCGCGCTTGCCGAGTTAATCAAAATGCGAGAGCGCGAGGGCAAACATCTGGCCAAGGATTTGATCCATCGTCTGAAAGCGATCCGGAAAAAACTGAAGGAGGTTCGCGCGTTTCATCCCGACGTGGTCAAAAGATATCGCGCGGCGCTTCTCGATCGGATTCAAAAGACCGGGCTACCCATTGCCACCGACGACGAACGTTTGTTGAAGGAAATTTCTTTCTTCGCCGACCGTGCCGACGTCTCGGAAGAATTGACGCGCCTGGAAAGTCACCTTGCCCAATTCGCGCATCATCTGCGCAGGAACGAGCCGGTCGGGCGCGCGCTGGAGTTCATGACTCAGGAAATCTTTCGCGAGCTCAATACTCTCGGCGCGAAAGCCAACGACGCCGCCATTTCGCAGCGCGTGGTCGCCTGCAAAGCGGAATTGGAGAAGATTCGGGAGCAGGTCCAAAATCTTGAGTAAACAATTCAGCCGCCACGGAATTCTCTTTCTCATTTCTGCGCCATCGGGCGCAGGCAAGACCACGCTGGTCGAAAAGCTTCGCCAAACTCCCAACCTTTTTTATTCTGTCTCCTGCACGACGCGGGCGCCGCGCACAGGTGAAATTGACGGCGAAGATTATCAATTTCTTTCCGATAAAGATTTTCGCGCGCGAGTTGAAGCCGGCGATTTTTTAGAACACGCGCGTGTGCACTGCGATTATTATGGAACATTGCGCGAGCCGGTGCTTGCCAACTTAAAAAGTGGAGTGGATGTGTTAATAGACATCGACACGCAAGGCGCAGCCGCCATTCGCAATTGCGACGATCCATTCATTCGCGAAGCGTTGAGCGACATATTTATTATGCCTCCCGATCACGAAGAATTACGCCGGCGTCTGCACAAGCGTGGAACGGAAACGGCTCAGCAGATCGAATCGCGTCTCGCCACAGCCGCGCGCGAAATGGAATTATGGCGCAGTTACCGTTACACTGTGATCAGTGGTTCGGTCGAAGAGGATTTGCAGAAGCTCCGGCGGATCATGAGCGCGGAGAGTTATTTGAGCCGGCGTTTGGTTCAGAAGTAATCGGATTCGCGAATAAATTGTCGATCCTTCGACCAAGTTCAGAACAAGCCTTGAAAAAAGAAAACCCGAAATCGAAAATCGAAAAACCTGTCCTGAGCGCCAGTCGAATGGATCGAAAATGTATCGTGCTCGGAGTCACGGGCTCAATTGCCGCCTATAAATCCGCGGAGCTCGCCAGTCTGCTCGTCAAACAAGGCCATGAAGTTTTTGTCGTGATGACGCGTGACGCGACTGAGTTTATTTCCCCGCTTACATTGCAGACGCTTGCGAAAAACCCGGTGACAACAAGCTTCTACGACGAGAAAGAAAATTGGCGGCCGAGTCACATCGAGCTCGCCGATCGGGCAAACCTGCTCTTGATCGCGCCGGCCACGGCGCACATCATCGCCGAACTTGCGCATGGTCTGGCTGATCATCCGCTCGCCGCCATCGCGCTCGCCACGCGCGCGCCGATTCTGCTCGCGCCCGCCATGAATGGAAAAATGTGGCAACACTCTGCGACGGTAGAGAACGTGGAAAAACTAAAAGCCCGCGGTGCTGAGTTTATTGGACCCGAAGAAGGAATGCTGGCGTGTGGTTACGAAGGTCTCGGCCGGCTTTGGAAAGTGAACGATATCGCGTTTCGCGCCGAATTCCTCCTCGCACGCCAGGATAATTTGATCGCGTGAGATTTCTCATCACGGCCGGCCCGACCCGCGAGCCGATCGATCCGGTTCGTTACATTTCGAATCGCTCTTCAGGGAAAATGGGCTACGCCATCGCCGAAGCGGCGCTCGAAGCCGGACACGATGTCACTTTAATTTCCGGCCCGGTGAATCTCGATCCGCCTCGCAGAGCGCATGTCATCTCGGTCTCGACCGGCGACCAAATGTACAGCGCAGTCCATCGCCACGCGCGCGAATGCGACGTGCTCGTGATGTGCGCTGCTGTGGCCGATTACAAACCGCAAAAGGTTTCCCGGACGAAAATTAAGAAACGCAATGAAACTCTTTCGCTCGAATTGGTTCCCACACGCGACATTCTCGCGTCGCTCTCCAAACAAGGGCGCGAATTTCTCCTCGTTGGTTTCGCCGCGGAAACGAATGACATCGAAGAAAACGCGAGACAAAAACTACGCGCGAAAAATTGCGACATCATCGTGGCGAACGATGTGAGCCGCGCAGATTCAGGGATGGAAAGCGACGCAAACGAAGTGACAATCTTCTTTCGCAACGGCGAAAAGAAGAAAATCTCGCGCGCATCAAAAAAAACTATCGCGCGCGAGCTCGTAAAAATATTAGCAAATTCGCGAGAAAAATGTTTGACAAAAAAAATGTGATGATTACTGAACCCGTGTAAGTGAAGTCATTCCCAACTCTTCACATCTCTCCGCACGTTGCGGATTGAAAGGGGGGAATAGAGTCGATGGCAAAGAAAAAAAAAGCAGCAAAGAAAAAAACAGCGAAGAAAAAGAGGCACTAAGGCCCAACGCTCGATAACGGCTCCGAAAGCTTTCGGAGCCACAACCCCTAACTTCAACCCGGGAGGAGAATTTATTTTCCTCCCGGTTTTTTTGTGATGCGGGTAATCCTCTCTGCACTTCCATGGTCCACCACACAAATCGCACGCTCGCCGCTGGGCTGCGTTATCTCATTTTCCGTTGCGCACTCTGCGCCCGTTGTGCGAGGTAGTTCTTATCATGAAGCATTATCTCGATACGGCCGAGAAAGCGGCACGTGCCGCCGGCGAACTGCTTCGTCAAAATTTTCAGCGGCCACTGCGCGTTAATTCCGCTCATGCGCACGACATTAAACTGGAAATTGATGTTCAGGCGCAGGAGTTAATTGCCAAATTGCTCCTCGAGGAATTTCCCGGCCACGCGCTTTATGGCGAAGAAGGGATCGTGGGCGATCAATCCAGCGAGCATCAATGGGTCGTCGATCCGCTTGATGGCACCGTCAATTATTTTTACGGCATTCCGCATTTTTGCGTTTCAATCGCGCTACGTGTCGGCAGCGAGATCATGGTGGGCGTCATTTACGATCCAGTCCGTGAGGAGATGTGGTCAGGACAAAAAGGCGCAGTCCCGAAATTAAATGGCCAGCCCTTTCACGTGAGCGAGCGCGCGGACCTGGCTGAAGCCGTGATTTCGGTCGGGCTTGCCAAGACCGGAGAGACAATCAACGCGAACCTTCCGCTACTCCAGGAAATGATTCATCGCGTGCGCAAATGCCGCGTCCTCGGCAGCGCTGCGCTCGACCTGGCTTACGTCGCATGTGGACGTTTCGACGCCTACATTGAGCAGGGAATTAGCTTGTGGGATATCGCAGCTGGATGGCTCCTGGTTGAAAACGCCGGCGGCCGTGTCGATCTTCGGCCGCGCGAAGACATGAAAGGCAAATACAGAATTGTCGCCTCTAACGGCGTGATCGATCTCAAGTTGTGACGATGAATTTACGAGTTCACGATTTAACGATTCAACGATTCAACGCGGCGAAGCCATGATTCGATGTGGAATCGGCTACGACGTGCATCGTCTTGTCAAGGGACGAAAACTGATTCTTGGCGGAGTCGAGATCACATACTCGCACGGACTGGAAGGACACTCGGACGCGGACGTCTTATCGCACGCAATCGCGGATGCGCTCCTCGGCACGATTGCCGCGGCCGACATCGGCCAACATTTTCCCAATACAGACCAATCAATTCGCGGCATGAGCAGCATCGAGATTTTGAAACGGGTGACCAAATTGCTCGCGGAGAAAAAAGCCCGCGTGGTGAATATCGATGCAACTATTATCGCCGAAGCGCCGAGACTTGCGCCATGCATTGACGAGATGCGAAAAACAATCGCCGACGCGATTGGCATTTCGGATTCGAATGTCAGCGTGAAAGCGACCACAAATGAAAAGCTCGGCGCGATCGGACGCAACGAAGGTATCGCGGCAATGGCGGTGGCGACGGTGGAAACGGAGTGATGGAGTAATGGAGTAATGCAGTCAGATCTTTCCATCACTCCAATACTCCGCTACTCCATCACTCCATTGACAGAACATGTCCCTGCGCTTTTTTAACACCTACTCGCGCGAGATCGAACAATTCGAACCGCGCGATCCCGCCGAACGTCCGATCAGTATCTACACATGCGGCCCAACCGTTTACAGCCGGGCGCACATCGGAAATTTCCGCGCCTACATCTTCGAAGATTTGCTCCAGCGCCATCTCGAGCTGCGCGGTTACAAGGTGCATCGCGTGATGAACATCACCGACGTGGACGACAAAACGATCCGCGGCGCCAGCGAAGCCAAAGTGCCGCTGGACAAGTTCACCGAGCAATTCAAGCAAGCATTCTTCGAAGACATCGAGACGCTGCGAATCAAGCGCGCGGATGAATTTCCCGCCGCGACCGATCAACGTTACATCGACAAAATGATCGAGATGATCGGCGCGCTCATCTCACGCGGCCTCGCTTATCAGGCGGACGACAAATCAGTTTATTTTCGGATCAACAAATTTCCGGATTACGGAAAGCTCGCGCATTTCGATCTCACACAGTTGCAGTCGACCGGCCGGGTGAAGCACGACGAATACGACAAGGAACACATCGGCGATTTCGCGCTCTGGAAGGCGTGGGACGAAGAAGATGGCGATGTAGCGTGGGAGAGTCCGTGGGGCCGCGGCCGTCCCGGCTGGCACATCGAATGCAGCGCAATGTCGACAGCGCTGCTCGGCGACCAGATCGACATCCATTGCGGTGGCGTCGACTGGTGGATGGCCAGAAGATGTCGAAATCGCTCGGGAATTTTTACACGCTCCCGAATCTTTTCGAGAAGGGTTACACCGGCCGGGAAATTCGCTACGCGCTGATGCGGGTGCATTATCGCGCGCCACTCAATTTCACCTGGGAAGGAATGGAAGAAGCGCGCCAGGCTCTCACCCGCATTGATGAGTGGCTGGCGCGACTTCTCGAACTGGTAGGGTCAGCGCGCCGCGCTGACCGGACGCCGCGGGGCTGCGTCCCTACCTCGCAATTCGAAGAAGCGCTCGACGATGATCTGAACATTTCCGCAGCGCTTGGATTTTTGTTTGAATCGATTCGAGAAACAAATCGCGCGATGGATGAAAACGAACTGGACACTGCCTCGGCGAATGTCTGGTTGGATTGGTGGAAGCGGATCAATAATGTTCTCGATCTCGAAGCTGAGAGCGAAGCCGTGGTACCGGCGGAAGTGGCGCAGCTCGCAAAGGATCGCGAGAACGCAAGACGCGAAAAAAATTGGAAACGAAGCGACGAGCTGCGCGATCGAATTTCCGCGCTCGGCTGGGAAGTGCGTGACACAAAGGAGGGGCAGAAACTCACGCAGCACGCCGCCATTGGGTAGCGCACGCGTCTCACGCAGCACGCGAGACGCGTGCGCTACCCCGGAAAAATCCGCTCGCAACCGGTGAATCGATTGGTCATCTTGGGCGTAGGGAAAAATGTTTGCGCCCACCGAATTTC
>WNGG01026121.1_pt1 | contig 10249 bp, 12 predicted proteins | sample 5400661 | NCBI WGS metagenome assembly WNGG01 (sample SAMN13153372, study PRJNA577476) | soil metagenome | isolation source: 100 cm soil or saprolite under Garry oak tree replicate 1 | place: USA:California | collected 2016-06-15
GCGGTCGTCGCGTGCAGTGCATGGCTACTCCCACAAGCTCGCGCGGGTGCGATCGACTGGCTGCTGGCCGCGGCGCTGGGCGCGGGAGTGTCGCTGGCCCGCCCAGACCGGCTCAAGCGGCGTCATAGGGTTGTGCTGGGCTCGACGAGCATCGTGGCGGTCGCGCTGGTGCTGCTGGCGGTGGCGAGCGGCCCTCGAACCGCGCAGACGTGGGGCGCGCTGTGTGGACTGGCGCTGGCCGCCGCCGCGATGTTGAGTCGGCGGTCCGAACCCGCATCCCTGATCCATCACCGGCCGATCACTGCCATCGGTTGCGTGGTGGCGGTCCTGCTGCTCGCAGCCTGGACCGGTGCCAACTCGACGACGGCGAGCTGGTTCGGACCGGTGATCGCGCACGGCCCACGGGATCGGTCGGACGTCGCGCTCACCTTCGACGACGGGCCGAACGCGGGCGCCAGCCTGGCCATCGCGCACATTCTCGATCAATACGGCGCCAAGGGCACGTTCTTTGCGGTTGGCAAGGCGCTCGACGAGCGCCCAGATATCAGCCGCGCGCTGCTCGCCGATGGCCAGCTGCTCGGCAACCACTCCTACCATCACGACCAGTGGCGCTGGCTCGACCCGCGCTACCCCGAATTGCAACGCACCCAGCACGCCTTCCGCCGCGACCTCGGCGTGTGCCCGGCGCTGTACCGGCCACCGCACGGTCAGCACACCCCGTTCATGTCGTGGGTACTGCACACGCACCATCTGAAGTTGATCACCTGGGATGTCTCGGCGAACGATTGGGCGACCGACGATGCGGCCGCGATCGCCCAGGCGGTGCTGAGCCGGGTGAAGCCGGGCTCGATCATCGACCTGCATGACGGGCTGGACGGCCAGGTGACAGTCGACCGATCGGTACTCGTGCGCGCTATGCCCATGATCATGCGGGGGCTGGCCGCGCGCGGGCTGCACGCGGTCACACTCGACAAGCTGCTCGGCGTGCGGGGCTATCTCGAGCACTGCTGAGCGGCTCACTGAAGTACCTTGCGCCGCCTGGCTCGTTGGGCCGCCACCACGATCATGACGGCGTCTATCACCGCGTCCACCATGCGTGTGCGCGAGCGCACGATCGGCACCGGAATCACCACATCGTTGCGCACGCGGTAGCCAAGCCGGCACAAGATCACTGCGACCTCAACCGTCTCGCTGTACTTGTAGCCCCGGTAGTACTGCAGCGCGTCGGCAAGCGCGCCCGCGCGAAACACCCGGTAGCCCGACTCGACATCCAGCAGTGGCGATCGTGCCCAGAACGTGGCCCACCTGCTCAGCAAGCTGTTGCCCAGCCGCTTGTATGCGGGATAGTCACTGAGGTCGCGCTGCGCCAACACGGCGTCGAAGCGCTGCTCGCATGCGATGCGGACCAGGTCATCCAGCGCGGCTAGCTCATGCTGGCCGTCGGCGTCAACTGTGCACACCAACGTCTCCGGATCAAGCTCTCCAGCTCGCACCTGCTCGGCGATAGCACTGAACGCGAGGTAATAGGCCGCCGACATACCTCGGTTCTGATCAAACACGAGCAGCCGCGCAAGGTCGTGCCCCGGCAGCCAGCGCTCGATCTCGCGCCGAGTGCCATCGGTTGAGCCGTCATCGACAACAACCAACTCATCAACGAGGCCGTAGAGCTTATCGAGCACCGAGATGACCGTGGGCTGCTCGTTGTACGCCGGAACAACCGCGATCCGCCTTACCTCCACTGCGCACAGCCCTCACTTCCCGCGAAACTGTGAACATCTCCGGCGACCCTAGCCCAGCGACGCACGGGAGGCAGGCTCCGCTAGCGCTGAGGGTGTCGATGCCCTCGACGCGGTCCGTCAGCCGGCAGGCAGGACGTTGACCGCCCGCGCCGCGACGAGTCCAACTGTGACCAGGGAGATCAAGGACTGGCTGAGCATGAGGAGTTTGGCCCAGCGGGTCAGGGGCATGGTGTCGGTGGGGGAGAATGCGGTGGAGTTGGTGAACGACACGTACAGGTAGTCGATGAATGTGGCGTTCCAGTGGGGGTCCAGCCGTGGGTCGCTCATTTGTGGGAACAGGAAGTCGGCCCGGCCTCGCCCGCCGGCGGCCCGTGCGACGGGCCCGCCTCGGTCGAATTCCCAGTACCACAGCGCGAACGCGATCACGTTCGTGAGCCAGATCCCCGCTCCGGATGCGAGGATCTTGATCGCACTAACCTTGACGCCGGTCACGATCACGTGCACCAACAGTGCTGTCGAGACTGCGTTCGTGACCGCGAGCACCCCGACCAGTAGCAGAGACAGGCGCCGCAGCAGCGGTCGCTCGGTCTCCAGTCGGCCCGGATTGCGGATGGCCAGCACCAGGCACATGGCCGCCTCTAGCCCGGATCTTTCGCGGGCTGCGTGTTGTTGATCGTCTCGACGTTGTAATCGAGCGTTGCGAGTGATTCTGCCTTGTGGGTGTGACGGTCTGCGCGATGTCGCGCGCGGTGGGCGCCGGTTCCACTGACCGGTTGTCGATCTTGGTTGTCGGGACGGGTTGATGGCGTTTAGCTGGGTGCGGGGTCCGGCTGTAGCGCGGTGAGCGCGTCGAGTACGAGTCCAGCCCAGGGTGCATGCCGGGACAGGTGAAGTTGGACGCGGCGGCCGGTATGGGCGATCCGGCCGGCGATGCTGAACAGGCGTAGCCGTAGGCGTTTCGGTTCCCAGCGGCGCGCTTCGTGCCCGGTCAGTGCGAGCATCTGCATCCAGGCGGTCAGCTCGCAGGCGAGCGCGACGATGGCGCACCAGATCTGGTTCTGCGCGAAGTCGTGCAGCGGTAGGTTGGTCAGGCCGGTGTCTTTCGCGCAGCGGATCCGGTCCTCGCAGCGGGCCCGGCGACGGTGCCGCAGTTCCAAGTCGGCCAGCTGGCCACGCTGGGTGTTGGTGGCGAAGGCGGTGACCCGCATGCCGTCGGCGTCGGTGAGGCGCAGTTGCGCGCCGGGGTGCGGGCGCTCTTTGCGCACGATTACCCGCATGCCTTTCGGCCACGATCTCAGGTCGAGCAGGCCGGTGACATCGGCGACCCACGCCCCGTCACGGACCTGGCCGTCGCCGTCATAGGCCGGTGTCCAGCCCTTCTTCGGCATCGTCGTCAGCGTCTTGGCGAACGTATCCGGCAAGGTGAAGCCGACTGAGTACGACAAGCGCCGCGTGGTGAGCCAGTTCAGGAACTCGTGCGTGGCGCCGGCGCCGTCGGCGCGGATGAGTAGGTGCTTGCCGCGCCGCGACCCGGGCATCTGCGCCAGCGCTTCGCGCACGACAGCGATGTGATCGGCCGCGGTGTTGCTGCCCGCGTTACCCGGCCGAAGCATCACGGCCAGCGGCTCGCCGGTGCCCTCGGGTCCGTGGTCGACGAACACCCATAGCGGGTGATGTCCGTATCCGCGTTTGTAGGTAGGCGCGGCGTGCTCCTTGTCCGAGTGCGCGGTGATCAACGTTGCGTCCACGTCGATTAGCAGCGGCGCGTCCGCACTCGCACCATGATCCGGCGCATGCTCACCCGCACGCTGCCAGGCGCGTGCTCTGGCCGCGGCTCGCGCGGTATTGATCGCTTTCAGCGCCCGAAACACGTCCGCAGCGAGCGCGTCGATCGTGCGCGACACCGTCGGGTCCGACGCCACGTCGCCGAACACACCAGGCTGTTCCCGCAGCAGCGCGACATCAGCCAGACAGTCACCACCCAGCGCCAGCGCAAGCGCCAAGTCGAGCACGACCTTGGCCGGATCGTGCCGGGCCGTCGGCTTGCGCCACGGCGCCAACGCCGTCGACAACGCATCGCCCAGCCCGACCCGGCGGATCGTCTCCAGCAGCAGCACACCACCGGCCTGCGACACCGCCCCGGACCCAGCCGCGTCGACCCGGACAGCCGGGTAAAACCCACTACGCTTCATCACTTGACAGGTGCTCCCGGCATCGCAGCATCAGGTGGCTTCGCAACCCCGATCCTCGCTGGCCTGGAGCACCTTTCATGTCACCAACGCGCCATCACCCGTGAAAGCACCGGGCTAGCGAGGGCGCGGCGCTACGTGGCCGCAATACGAACTTGTCCGGCAATGCCAACTGCAGGCCGATCGCGACCGCGATCGCCCCCAGCACCGCCCACCGCTGCTCCCCACGGTGGGGCCGCAGCCATGCCGGAACCAGCTTCGACGGCGCGCTACCTAAGGGATGCAGCCACCGGGCGACCTCCTCGGGAAGATCCGAGCTGGCGCCCGTCGTGGGCCTGTCATCAGTCATGCCCGCATCATCGCTCATCCGATCACACGACCAGAGTTCGCGACCCCGGCCGGCATTATCGAGTCGCCGAACGAGTGGTCGATGTCGTTCTGGAACGACGACACCGGCCAGTTCAACTACGGGGATCTGTCCGAAGCAGCGGTGCTGTTGCTCGGCCGGGTGACCTACGGGGGGCTTCGCAGTCGCCCTAGCCGAACATGGTGCAAGCGACGGGTGAGGTCTGCGAGCGGATGAACGGCATCCAGAAGTGCATCGTCTCCACGACACTCGACAATGGCGTGCCCGGCGACGCGACCGGGCCCGTACAGCGTCGGCTGGGCGAGCCGACGGCGAGGTCGATGGGCGCTGGCGGGTCTGGCATGCGCCCTCGCGCCGCTGGAGCGGGCGGACCTGGTCGAGTAGATGGGCTTTGGCCTTGCTGGGCGAGGCCATGGACCTCAGTGACAGTGGGGTCGCGAGACGGTGATGTCGCTCTCGGCGCGACACAGCCCGGCGGACTGTCACTGCGTGAGGTCAAGCCTGAGCCGTGGGTTAGTCGGAGGGCTTCTGCCAGCTCCGTCGGCGGCGCGTACCGCTCGTCTGGTGGTGATGCTAGTGGCGCTGGCGCGCGGCGGTGACGCTGGCGTTGCAGGCGGCGACGATGGCTAGGGAGCCGAGGACGCCGATGGCGGTGCCGAGATCATTGGCGAGGCGCAGGCCAAGGAAGAGGATGGCGAAACCGGCAAGGAGCCCGAGTGACGCGGTCAGGATGCTGTTCCATTTGCGTTGCCGCGCGACGCGCGTGGGATTCAGCGAGGCGGCGAGTCGTGGCTCGTTGGTGAGCAGGTCGTTCTCGATCTGTTCCAGCTGCTCTCGTTCGTGGTCTGAAAGCGGCATCTCGTCCCCCTGGCCGACCGCGTGGCGTGCGGTTGGCTGTAGGCGCTTGGATTCCGGTGGGTCGCTCGCGAATACCATCTGGAGCGTCTTGTGTACCCCACGCAGCATAGCGTCGTCGCTGCCGTCGGCGACGTTCTCGTCGGGTGCGCACGGGGTGCTGCGCATGCTCCGTACCGGTTCGTCGGGCTCTTGAGGACCTGGCCACGAGTACCGGGCCGTGGGTGGATTGCGGGTTGCCCCGTGGTCTGCCGCTGTCGCCGATTAGGTGTGGGTGAGGCTGGCGAGGATGTCGTCGAGGGTGATCATCCGGAGCGTCGTTGCGCCGCCGTCCGCGTGCGGCTCGGCGGTGATGACGCGGGCCGTGTGGGCGTCGCTGGTGCGCATGATTTCGATCGCGTCTGGCAGCAGCATGTCCGTGGCGACGTCCGATAGCGCCCGGATGGTCTCGGCGGGCAGCGGCAGGTCACGCTGGGCGGTCGGCGCGTCGAGGGTGTCTTTGAGGTGGACGTAGCCGGTGGGCTGCTGGCCATCGCGGATCGGGAAGCGGGTGACGCCGGTGCGGGCCGCGAGCTGTTCGACGTCGTCTGGGGTGGGCGCTGGGCCGAGCGTGTGGACCTGAGCCAGGGGCAGAGCGAGCGCGCCGGCAGTGGCGGTGTCGAAGGCGAGCGCGCCGCTGAGCAGGTCACGCTCGCCGGCCGCGAGCAGGCCGTCGCGGTTGGACTGCTCGACCAGCGCAGCGACCTCGTCGCAGGTGAAGGCGCTGGCGACCTCATCGCGCGGCTGCACCCGCACCGCGCGCAGTGGCGTCAGGTCCGACGCGGGTTAACCACCCGGCAATAAGTGGCGCGCTACGTCAGCCAAGGCGGTGCGGCTGGTACCCCACCTTTGGTGTCGGACAAGGCGAGCGACGGTTATTGCGCCGCGTCGCAACTCGCCTTCTCGACACTGCCAGTGAGGGAGAACCTTGGGGCGCTGCCGGCACTGCCGGGCAGCGTTATGCACGAGTGGCACCTGAGTGAGCACGGCTGGCAGCAGTAGACAGGAGGTCGGGGGCCATCTTGGGGGCGGTGCCGGGGATGGCGCTACGCGACGATGCGGCCGAGAAGGTGGCGATTCTTAGCTACCGAGCCGGGTAGGACGGTGAAGTGGATCTGCCCGTCGTCGTCGATCGCGACGATCCGCACAACCGCCTGCGCGACTGCGTTGCCGGCGAGCAGCATCGCCCCGGGCGTGACGCGCTCGGGGTCGCGCGCGTCGGCGAGCGTGGACCAGCCGCGCCCGTCGTCGTCCTCGGCGTTCAGGTCGGCGACCAGGTCAACGCCAACCATGGCCGTACCTCGCTTCCTCGTCACGCTTCATGGTACGGGTTGGTGACGACTTGATGCTCGCAGCTGGCCAGCCGGGCGATGCCGTCCTCGAGCTCGTCGAACGCGATGTCGAAGTGCCGCGCAGTGCGCCCGGTCGCCTCCAGCCGCAGCCCAGCTGACCGCAGCGCACCAACGGTCACCAGAGTCAGCTGCTCGAACCGGATCAGCGGCGACTGCTGGGCGAGCTCGTCCAGGCTCAGGTCGCGCACGGCAAACACCGATATCCCATAGGTGCCATAGATCGCGTAGTTGCGCAGCGCATCCTCGCGCAGCAGCTCGCGATCCAGCGTGCCGCCCCGGACGACGACGGCCACGTCGTCGGTGAGCTGGTCGCCGACTCGGATGTACCGCTGCTTCATGGCCGGAGATCTTGCCAGCGGAGCAGTCGTCGGACGCGCAGCCGGTCCCGGGACCTAGACCATTGTCGGCGTTGAGTGTCACGCTGATGGCGTGGAGGTGATGGCCGAGCTCGTCGCCCGGATACCGGAGGAGAATCTGCGGGTGTCCCGGGCCGAGTTCGGCGCGGTCTGGTCGATGGTCGAGCGTTGGGCGGGTCAGCCTGGCCCGGACAATGACTTCTTGATCGGTGTGCTGCGAACGTGTCGCTGGCTGGCGGATCAGCCGGTGTGGTCGCGGGTGATGAGCCGTGCGGAGATGCCGCTGGCGCCTGTGACGTTTCGCGAGCACGCGGCTATGCCCGAGACGATCGATGCGGAATACCTCGCGGCTGTGTCCCCGCGAGCGGCAGAGCCTGAGGTCGCGCGGGGTGTGGCCGTGACGCTGGAGTGGACGTGGCACGGGTCGCGCCGGCCGCCGTTGGATTTCTCGCACGCGGCGGCCAGCTGAGTTCACTTCAGGTCCGGTCCAGCGCTCGGCCGTCTTCGCGTTGCCTGGCTTGGTCGGCGGCGCGGCGGTGGTGGTGCCAGTCGGCGAGTTGGCGTGATCGGGCTTCTTCGTCCGCGCGTCGTTGCTCGATGTGGCGGCGTTGTTCGAGCTCAGCGAGGGCGCGTTGGGCGCGAGTGACGTTGTCGGCGGTTTCGCCGGCGGTGGGGATGCGGGTCCAGTCGTCTTCGGCCTTGGCCAGCCGTCGTGGTTCGCGGTCGGCGATGTCGCGGATGTCGGGCAGGTTGGTCTCGGCGGCATCCACGTGCGGCTCGGACTCGATGGCGCGTAGTTCGGCCTTGCGCTGGTCGGCGACGTCGGCGAGTTCGTGCTCGCCGGTGATCTCGCGGTGTCGGTCGTCCTCGGCGAGGCCGGCGCGCTGATCGGCGAGGAACCGCTCGGCGGTGGTGGCGTCCTCGCCGGCAGTGTCGGGGTTGATGCCGCGGGCAGCGAGTTCGATGCGGGCGCGTTGTTCGGCGGCGCGGGTTTCGGCGGTGTGGGCGTACCAGAGGGCGCGAATCTCGTCGGCGCGCTCCAGCTTCGTGGCCTGCTGATTGAGCAGGTCAGCCAGCGCGCGGGCCTCGGCGGCTTCACGTTCCAGCTGCGCCCGGCGTTGCACGTCGGTCTCGTTCTCGGCTTCGGCTCGCCGGAGTTCGGCCTCGCCACGGTGACGGTGCGCGGCCTGGAGGGTGCCGGAGAGGTCAGGGGCGACGTAGTCGGGTGCCCACGCTTGTTCGCGTTCGTAGGCGCGGACCCGCACGCGCAGCTGGCCGTCGCTCATCTCGGCTTCGGCCCGGCTGGCTTCGTCACGGCCGAGAGCGCGCCAGGCGGCGCGCCATGACGCGTACACCTCGACCTGGCCGCGGTTCGGCGGGCCAGGCAGGGCCATCTCAGGGTCGTCGTGGCCGGTGAGTTCACGGTGCGCAGCAACAGTTCCGGCGCGACGGGTCCAAACGTCTCGCTCCCCTCGATCATCAGGAACATGCCCGAGAGCCTCGATCGCCCACTGCGGCCGGGATTCGGCTACCTCGTGGCCGAGCTGGACGCGTCGCCGGTCGGCGACCGCGGCCAGGTCGTTGAGGTGGGCTTGCCAGGCGGGGCCGTCGACCTTCGGGGTCCAGTCGGCGTAGCGATCGCCTACGGGATACAGGTCGAAGGTGTCGGTAACGCGTTGGTGGAGGACGGAGGCGAGGCTGCGTGCGTCGGTGAGGTCGCGGCTGGTGATGGCGTCGCGGAGCACCGTGTCGGGGTCGTGTCCGGCGAGCTCGGCTTGCCGTAGGACGCGGGCGAGGCTGACGCTGCCGTCGTCGGCGGCCAAAGCCGCACGCTGTGCGGGGATGAGCGCGCCGTCGTTGACGAGCCTGTCGAGCATGGTCGCGGTACGCCCGGCGGTAGCGAGCTCGGCAACGTCGGCGAACCGCTCCCCGATGGTGCGTAGCGACGCGGCGTCGGCTGCGTTCTGTTCGGCTTCGATGATCGCGGCGAGCTCGGGTTCGTCGCGTTCCATGTTCGCGGCGAGCATTCCAAGTGAGTCGCGCCGCGGCGTTTCGTTGACGGTGCCGGTGGGGGCGTCCTCGGCGACGGCTTGGGTGTTGACAAAGGCGAGGTTCTCGTCGCGGGCGCGGCTCATGCCGACGTAGAGTGCGGCCAGCCCGGTCCGCGGGGTGACCACGGTCTGGGTGGTGTCGACCGTGAGCCCTTCCGAGGCGTGCACCGTGGAGGCGTAGCTGAGCGCCAGGTCGGTGTTGACGTAGGGTGCGGCCGATGATGGTCGCGACGACGAGGCCGCCGTCCTCGCGTGTCTTGAGGACGCGGTATTGCTCGCGGTTGACCGGGCCGCGGCGGTTCCCCGCGACGCCGCGGAGTTCCCAGCCGTTGCGGCGGCCTTGCACAATGTCGCCGACGCCGGCGATGGTGTCCTGCAACCCGAGCGGCACCCCGGCTTCGTGGACGCGACCGAGGCGGACGAGTTTGGCGCGGATCTGCGCGGAAAGCTGGGCAGCTTGCTCGTTGGTGTCCACGATCAGCAGGCCGCGTTTGCCGGCGATGTAGTCGGCCAGCCACGCGTCGGCGGCCAGCTGTTCAGTGCGCTCGATCGGGCCGCCATCGATAATCCGGCCGTGCCTGCGGTAGTCCTGCAGCGCGGTCTCGTCACCCTCGCGCAACCGGAGTGACGCGTCGCGTTCCCACGGGTGGGTGAAGCGGCGCGCCTCGGCGAGCTCGTAGGCCGGCCTGACCCGGGCGATCATGTCCATCCCACCGGCCGCACCGACCGCGGCCAGCTGCCGATGATCACCGACCAGGAGCAGCTTCGCCTGCGCGTTAGAGACGATGTCGTGCACCGCGACCAGGTCGGCGGTGTCGGTCATCGCCGACTCGTCGACCACGACAAGATCCCCTCCGGCCAGGCGCCACGCGTGGTCGTCACCGAACGGCCGCCCTTCGGCCAAGCGCTGCTGCACGCCGAGCCAGTGGCTGATGTTGCGCGCGGCCAAGCCTTCCCCGGTCAGGACCTGTGTGGCGATCTGCGAGGTCGCCAGCCCGACCACCCGGCGCCGCTCACCACCCCACAGCGTCGGGTCCTGCCAAGCGCGGGCGATCGTGCCGACCACGAACGACTTTCCGGTGCCGGCCGGGCCGACCAGTGACTCCACGCCGGCGCCGGACGTCAACACGCCACGCACGGCGGCGGCCTGGTCCACGCCGAGCTCGATCCCCGACTCGCAAAGCTCGTCGAGGAACGCGACCGCGAGCTCCGGCGGGAGTGCGGCGGCGGTGCGCTCGACGGCGGCCGCGCGCAGCGCGCGTTCGCTACGAACATGCTCGTGCGTGGCGTAGAGGCGCTCG
>WNGG01035268.1_pt1 | contig 10248 bp, 11 predicted proteins | sample 5400661 | NCBI WGS metagenome assembly WNGG01 (sample SAMN13153372, study PRJNA577476) | soil metagenome | isolation source: 100 cm soil or saprolite under Garry oak tree replicate 1 | place: USA:California | collected 2016-06-15
CGGCATCGACGCGACCGGCGTGGGCGACGGCGGCGAGGCGCTGAGCAGACTCAAACAGCACGACTTCGACGTCATCGTGTCGGACGTCCGCATGCCGGGCATGAGCGGCGGCGATTTCATCGCCCATTTGCGCCGGGAGCGGCCCGAGCTCATCGCCCGACTGATCTTCAGCACCGGAGACTCCTTCGCACCCGACACCGCCGCGCTCATCCAGGACGTTGGCGTCCCCACGGTGTCCAAGCCGTTCGACTTCGGCACGCTGGAGCAGCTGATCCGGGAGGTGGCGGCGCGGACGCGACCCTCCCAGCCCTCCCAACCTCCCGAAGCCCCTACCACGCAGGATCAAGCCGACCGACCAATTTCCTGACAGCTGGGTGGGGAGGGGAGAAGCCCAGGCAGTGCAAGCAAACTCGGGATCAGAGCGCCCTAGCTGTAATGATATTTGACGGTCGCGGTGTCCCGGCCCGCCAGGTGGCTACAGTGTAAGACATTATACCACAGCATCTTATGCACCAAGCCTCGGCGGCATGGCCCCTGCTAAGCATCCGGGCATGCGCTACGTACTCATGACCTTCGGTCTCGTTACTGCAGCTCTTGGTTCGGTTGTCACGGGCGCTCGGGCCCAGCTGTGCTCGGAGCGCACCTGCATCCGGACGAACACCGTCTCTGTCCACGTCGGCACGGTGCTGCGTCTTGGCGTGGAAGGCTCCACCACGCTGCACGCGCGGGCCGGTCTGCAAACCCCCGGCGATGGCGTAGGGACGGGGGCGGGACCGACGGCTCTCGTGCGGTCCAACGGCGCGTGGCGACTGGAGGTGAGCGCTGCGCAGACCACCTGGACGCCGCTCGACGCAAGCGCGCGGCCCGACAAGCCCGCCAGCGACCTGTCGATGAGCACGCAGGCGACTGGCGGCTGGTCGAGCCTCGGCGCCGCACCGACCGATGTCGCGCGCGGCGGACCGACGCGCGGCGTGGCGGTCCCCCTCTATTACCGCACGCAGTTCACGCCGGCGCGCGACGCTGCCGGGACGTACTCGCTGACCGTGCGGCTCACGCTCGTCGGGGCGTAACCGAAGGCCCCCGCCGCCGTCACGGGGCGGTGAGGGTGAACACGACCGGCAGCGCATAGGCCCCCGGCGTGTCGAGGCTCCAGCTGTAGAGTGCGTGGAAGTAGTAGGTCGTCGCGGTCCCCCCGCTCGCCCCACCCATCGCGGCCGTCACCCCGGCCACCGTCATGCCGGCAAATCCGCCCGCCGCTGACGTGCTCCATTGCAGATCACTGGCAGGCTTGTTGGGACGCGCCGCGACGCCTGGCTGCGTGCTCGATGCCGTCCACGTCGCGGCCGTGGCCGCGATGTGCAGCGACCACGAGCGGTTCGACTTCACGCTCGTCGCCGGGCCATTGTCGGCGACAAAGCCGGCGTCGTAATCGGTGGTGGCGGGAGCGGTGAGGATGGTCGAGCTGGCCGTCAACGTCAGTTGCAGCACCGTGCCGACGGTCATCGTCGTGGTGGTGCTGGCGGGACAGCTCCCCGCAGGGATGGGGGCGCTACATGTCTGGCCGCTGGCCGCGACGGGGACGACGCCCAAAGCCGCAAAGAGGCACACCGCGGCGAGTGCTGCGCCCCGTGCGCTCATGGTCCCCCTGCAGTCCGCCGCGCGGCGACGAACGTTCCCGTGCTCGTCACCTCACCTGAAGTCTGCTCCACCCAGGGGCCCTTGAGCGAGTCTCGCGCCATCGTCCCCACGTGCTGCCGACCCGCGAGGCCGAGGAAGGCGGAGAAGGTGACCGCGGAGGTGTCGAGCACCTGCCCCGAAATCACGCCGCTCACGTGCGTGAGGTTGCCGAGGCCGTCCTGCTCAAACGCATCCAGGAATCCCTGAAAATCGCGCCCGCTCTGCTGGCTGATGGTGAGGGTCCCGGTGATCGACCCGACGACGGGGCTCGTTTGCGTCGCGGCGTAGCTCCACTGTCCCACCAGCGACACGGGCGCCGCCCCCCCCCCACCGGCGGTCGGGGATTGGCACGCCCCGAGGAGCACCACGATGACCACAGCGAATCGCGCAGTCGGCCTCATGATGGCTGCGCCATGCCCCGACCGCTCGGATCGAACAGCCGGATGGGCCGCGGATAGACGGGCACCGTGAGTAGGGGAACGGCGCGACCGGGCTCGACCAGGAAGCCCGGCACCCGATCGCGCAGCCGCACGGGCTCGCGCAGGCCGCTCAAGTCGATCTCGAGCTGATAGCGGCCCGGCGGGAGCGCGGAGAAGTGGGCTCGGCCGGCGGAGTCGGCGCGGGCCATCCAGACGTTGCCCGCGGTGTCGACGGCCCGGAGCTGGACGCCCGTGAACTCCACCTGCGCGGTGCGGCCGTTTGAGTCCGCGGCGGCGACGAGCTGCACGTCGGCGTCCGCCGTCGGGATCAGCCCGATCTCAATCGCCTTGGGCGGCTGCCGCTCCGGGGACGCGCTCGTGTTGGGGATCGTCCCGAAGGGAAGCGACGTTTCGTCGAGACGCACCGGCGCCGCGGCTCGGTCGTAGAAGCGGAATCGCCCCGAGCGATCGGTGACGATCGTTTCGCGGCCGCGCCGCACCACCGCGCCGAGCACCGCCGGCTCGCCTGCATCTCGGACGCCGTTGGCGTTCCGGTCCTCGAACACTTCGCCCCTGGCCACGGGCTGAAGCCCGCCCAGCGGCAGGTGCATGGCACGCTCGATCTTGATCACCGGGATCCAGCGCGTCCCGCCGACGAGTCCCGAGAGGAACGGGTTGTGCTCGACGTCCAGGGTCAGGGCCAGGGCGCCCGGGAGGGGAGCGGTGAGCCCGAACCGCGCCACCGTGACAGAGGGCCGAGCGCCGAACCATCCGTAGCGCTGCACCTGGGCGCTCAGCTCCGGGCTCCCGGGCCCGCGAGTCAGGAAGACGCGGGTCGCGCGCGCGCCCAGCACGTACGCATCAGTCAGCAGGCCGATACCGGCGCCGTTGTGCTCGAAGCTCCCCGAGAGCTCGAGGACGGCCCGCGGACGTGACGATCGTCGCGCCGCCCGGCACGCCGGCGGTCTGGCTCGCCGACCCGACCGCGACACCGCCCGAGAAGAACGCCGTGCCCCGCTGGCCGGTCATCCCCAAGCGCACCACCGTCTCACCGTTGCCCAGGAGACCCGCGGCGCTCGCTGCCTCGAACGAGTTGGACCGCGCTTCCAGCGCGAGCGACGTGTGGGAGTCGAGGTCGAAGCGCGGCGCGAGGGACCAACCGAAGGTGTGCAGCCGGCTGAACACGGAGCTCGCGTCGTCGCTGGTCCAGTATCCGGCGCCCACCGACAGCCGCCGCCCGAAGCCGCGGGAGGCGACCGCGGACAGCTCATCGCGGGCGTGCGCGAACGCCATGCTCCCCCCCGGCGCGTGCACCAGGGTGAGCTGCCCGAAGTCATCGCGCCCCTTGCGCTTCAACTCCGTGCGCCACCCCAGGCCGCCGCCGCTCCCGAACTGGCGGTCGGCAACCTCCCCGGAGACGGTCACACCGGAAAACGGCGGCGATACCGCGCCGAGCCCGAGGGCCTGGAGGCGGCGCGGCACGAGCTGCGGGTCGTTCAGGTCGGTGAGGGTGGCGGTCACTTCGCCTCCCGGCTGCAGGTGCCCGGCCACGCGCACGCCCAGCAGGTGGCCGCCCACCGCGCCCGGGGCTACGCCGGCGGGAGCCGCGGCGAGCCCCTCGACGGTCCATTGCGCGTCGCTCCAGTTGAACGATGCGCCGTGCCCATACGCGCTGACGCCGGTCACGTCGGAGAAGGAGCGGCCGGTCGCGCCGCCCGTCACCTGCCACTGCGGCGCCGCCAGAGTAAGGAACGGCGCGCCCACGAAGTAGCCGACGCGCGACAGCCCCCGCGGATCCACGGCCCCCGGATCGGCCGCCTGGACCAGGCGGCCGAACGCCTGCACCTCAGGCGTCACCGGGCCCCGCAGCTCGAGCCCGATCACGGGAATCGCCCGACCACTGTCGGCCAGGACCGACGCCATGCCGGCCACGAGCGTGGGGCCAAGCGCCTTACCGCCGGGCGACTCGAGGAGCTGCAGCACCGCGTCAGCGCTCGCCACGGGCCGCCCCTTGGAAGACGCCGTCAGCGTCACCCGGAACACACCCGACACCGAGGCCTGCGGCACGGTCACCGTGGCCTCGCCGCTCGCGCTCTGCCCCGGCCCGAGGACGTAGCGCCGCGGCGCGTCGGGCGCCCGCCAATCGGGCGGCGGCACGACAGTCACGTCGAGCGTGTCGACGCCGTTGCCGCTGTTGGTGACGAAATAGTGGATGACCACGCGCTCGCCGAGCCTGACGCCAAAGAGCTGCTGCGCGAGCCGCAACACGGCGCCCTCGACCTGCGACACGTCGAGATCGAGGGGGACGGTGAGGCTCAGGTTACCCTGCGCGAACCGCACGTGCGCGATGGTCCGCTCACCCGCGAGGGCGCCGGCGGGCACGCTCGCAGCGACCATGATCGTGCGGGGCCCGAGTCCCGCGACGCTCGCCTCGAGCGGTGGAATGATCGTCGCACCGCCCATCGGCGTGATCGTGTAGGCCACGGGCTCTCCGGCGCGGAACACCGGAGGCACGGGAACGACGAAGACCTGAATGGTGCGCGGCAGCGCGCTCGCGCGCGCTCCCAGCCGAGTGCCCGTCCCCAGCTCCGACAAGGTCGGCAGGTCGAGCTGCTGCGCGCTCGCCCGTCGGGCGAACGGCGCGAGGAGGAGCGTCGAGATCAAGGCGGCGCGGCGCACGGGCAGGCCTATGGCGTGGTGATCGTGAGCGTGAAGACGAGGCCCGTCGAGTAGGTCGCCGGGGCATCGCCCGTCCACGACAGCAGCATCCGTAGGAACAGCGAATTGCTCCACGGGTCGTTGATGCCGTTCTTCCGTACCGTGCGCGACTCGACGGTCGCGTCGACCGTCGTCATCGCGTTCCACGCGGCCAGGTCGGCGCGGCGCCACTGCAGGTCGCTCAGCGGCTTTCCCCCTCCGAGCGAACCCGACGAGGCTCGTACCGAAACGATACTCGTCCGATTGGTCGCCGCACCGCCGGTGACGTTGATCGTGTAGACGATCCCCGTGGGGTTCCCGATCACGCCGGCGTTATAGTCCGCCACGGCCGGCGCCGGAAAGACGTTCGGTGTCTGGGTGAGCGTCAGGGACACCTGCGCCGCTCCGCCCCGCGGCGCCGCCACCAGCAGCGCGGCGACGACGGGGAGACTGGTCGCGAGGACGCGCCGGTCAGGGCACATCGATCGGCAGCTGCCCGGCGGCGATCTCCGTGCCGCCGTAGTCCAGGAGCGCGAGCGCGAGGTACTTGCCCGCCGCGAGATGGTGCACGGGAATCGAGATCCGCCGGCGGCCGTCGGGCAGGACGGGGAACTCGGGGATGCTGTCGGTTGCGGCCACCGAGTTGTCCGCCCGCCTGTACTCGAGCGTGCCCCGCGCCCACAGCGGCATCCCGCCTGTGGCGTGGAACGTGATCGCGATCCGCTTCCCACCCGAGTCGCCCCTCTGCAGCGACATGGCCTCCACCGCTCCCTCTTTGGTGAGGCCGGGTGGCACGACGTAGATCTTCACGCCGAGGCGCGTCACGTAGGTGATCTGGCGACCCCCACCGCCGGCGGTCGGCGCGCTGGTCTCGACGAACGCGATGCTCCAGCACGCGCGAGTCAGCGAATCGGCGCCGGACAGCGCCAACCGCACGGCCTGTCGCGCGCCGGGGGGAAGGCGCAGGCTGAGCGGGAAGATCTGGAGATACTTGCCGCACGAGCGTGCCAGCGTCCCGCTAGGGGGGAAGCTCTGCTCGCCGTCCTCACGGCGCTCCCAGTCGGCGAGATAGACGGCCACCTGCGCCGGCGTGCCCCCTTCGTTCGTCACGTCGAACGAGGCCACGCGCGGCCCGCGCGCGCTGGGGTCGAGGAATAATTCGGCCTGGTCCACCGACACCTGCGCGGCGGCGCGCCGCGGGGCGGCGCTCAGGGCTGCCAACAGCAACGCGGCGAGGGCGACCGCCCCCCGCCGCGTTGACCGGCGCATGGGCCGCATCAGAGTCAGGGCGCCGAGAGCGTGTAGACCACGACGAGCGAATAGTCGCCCGGCGTGTCGCTGCCGTAGCTCCAGAGCGTCTTGTAGAAGACGGCCTGCGACGCGTTGCCGGTGCCACTCCCCGAGAGGAACGTCGCGGGCGACGTGGAAGCGCCTGTGTACGGTCCCCCTACGGCCGTGGCCCACTGCAAGTCGCTCGCCGCCTTGGCGGCATTGGCGCCAGCGCCGCTGGCCGTCCAGGTGCCGGCATTGGAACTGAGCTTCACCGTCCACGAGCGGTTCGCCTTCACCGACACCGTGGGCCCACCGTCGAGCTGAGAGCCGGCGTCGTAGGCCGCCTCGTTCGGCGAGGTCAGTGGCGTCGCCGCTTGGCTGAGCGTCAGCCGCAACACCGTGTTCACGGTCACCTTCACCGTATCGTTGAGGCTGCACGGGTTGGAGTTACAGGTGGTCTGGGCCCGAGCCTGCGCTGTGCCCAGCGTAACCAAGCCCAGCGCCACGAGCGCCAGTTTGACAGTATGCTTCATGTTCTCGCCACCCCTCTTCCACCTACGTGACCCGCCTCGACGGGAGGCAGCTCCGGGGAGCCAAGGTCGTCGGCTCCAGTCCGCTGGGACACAGGGGCAATGGGTATGCCAATGAGGCAATTCCGCCACAGTGTCAAATAACGATACAGTCGAGACAAGAACGGGCGCGAAAATACCAGGTGTACTGCAGCATTACAATGGTCACTTAGCGTTAGTCCACCGGGATCTCCGCACAAGGCCGTCGCCACCCGTAACTCGCTCGCTCTCCCCGACCTATCCACCGCAGGACACCGGATGGGCGGCGCGGTGCAAGGCACGCCGCCGGTCCGTTACTGTCGCAACAGTGGCGTTAGCAAGCGCTGCTTCAGGGGATCCGGCAACAAGGGGATGGCCTGCTTGATCGGTACGGAGAGGGCGAAGCCCGGCGTCTGCGGCAGACCGGAGAGTCGCGGCTGAAGCCGCGGCTCGGCACGGCCGCTGAAGCGGCCACAACACGCCCGTTTACGGGCTGACGCCGAGCCGCGAGTTCACTCGCGCTCTTCCGGCACGGTCACGTGCAAGGAAATACCGTCCTTGTCCATCCCCTCCCAGACACTATGGGGACCGTGCGCTGTCTATAGAAATCGGTCAGCAGAAAGCGGCCTCAGCGCGCGCGCAGGCGGACGTCGATGTCGGTGACGATCTCGCGGGGCGGCTCGTGACGCTTCCAGCCGCGGTGGCGACCGCGGTCGCGCTCTTCGGCCACACTGCGGACCGCCACCTGGCGACCCTGCGGCGTCACGAACAGGCGGACCACCTCATCGTCCCCGCGCCGCGCCCAGATGACCCGGTTGGGTCCGCGCGTCTCGACACGGTAGACCACGTAGCCGCGGCTCACCAGCACGTCCCGCGACACGACGATGACCCGATCGACGGGCACCTCGTACACGGCGACCGGCGGCTCCGCATACACGACCTCGGCGCTCATGTAACCGCCCACCGGCACACAGGCGCCGGCGGCGAGCAGCGCGAGCAATGGAATGAGCCGTTTCATACGAGCCTCCTGTTCTGGGGCGTGAACTTGCCTGGGCTCTGGGTTAAAGACCCCAGGCCCACCCAAGGGTTACACCGGTTCCAGCGGGTGACGCCGCGTATGTGTGACGGAGATCACACCTGAAGAGGGGCTAGTCGAGGACGAGGTCGGGGAAGGAACGCCCCGACCGGCGGCGATCGAAGCGGGTGCGCCGCGCTTGCGGGCTGCGGCGCTCGGTTCGTGCTCGGCGGTCCACGGCGCCCCGCCGGTTCACGACCACGTCCACTTCGCTGTGCCGCCGCTCGTCGATGCGGCGCTGCAGGCCACGCCGCCGATCCGGGAGCAACCGCCGCTCGACGACGTGGCGGGGCTCCGAGTGACGGGAGTCCACCTGCCCAATTTGCGCACGGGCGGGCCTCAGCGCCAGCGGAACGAAGCTCACCCCGCCCCAGCAGGCGACGACCGCAAGGGAGCCCCCGAGCGCCGCGAGTGACGTGCCGTCGATCATCACCGCGCGCAGCGCGTCGTTCAGCGCCGTGAGCGGCAGCGCCCGCACGAACGGCTGCATGGCGTCGGGAAAGCGCGCGTAGGAGAAGAACGTCCCCGACAGGATCCACATCGGCAGCATGACGAGGTTCATGAGCCCGGACACGGCTTCGATGGTTCGCGCCCGGCTCGCGACCAGCAGGCCCAACCCCGCGAACGCGATCGCCCCGAGCACCGTGATCAGCGCCAGCGCCGCGACCGACCCCCGCACTCCCACCCGGAACATCACCCACCCGAAGCCGACGAGAGCGGCGATCTCGACGACCAGGAACACGAGCCGCGAGAGAATGAACGAGAACAGGTAGTGGCCCTTCCGCATCGGCGTCGCCATCAGCCGCTTGAGGAGCTTCTTCGATCGCGCCTGCACCACGGCGAAGCCGATCCCCCACAGCCCGCTCCCCATCAGGTTCATGCCGAGGAGCCCCGGGATCAAGAAGTCGATGTAACGCGATCCCGGCTCCGCTACGCGCTCGTCGCGCACCACCGCGGCATCGGCGCGCCCGCGGGCGCGCTGCACCACCTCATCGACTTCGAGCCGCGCGAGCCGGCTCTCGGTGCGCGTCGAGTCGTAGCGGTAGACGAGGGGGTCACCCGGCACCACCAGGAGCGCCACCCGCCCCGTCCGCAGCGCCGCGCGGGCCTCGCCCGAGTCGAGCACACGTGCGACCAGCGCCGGGGAGCGGTCGAGCACCGCCGCGATGCCCGAATCCCCGGGCGCGCGCGCCACGCCGACGTGCAATTCCCCGGGCCCACGGCTCCGGAACGCAATGCCCAGCGCCAGGGCGAGCACGATGGGAAACCCGAACACCCAGAAGATCGCTTCGGGCTCGCGATAGAACTCGCGCATGCGGGCGAGGGTCAGCTGCGTGAGGGGATGGTCACGCATCGCGCAGCTGCCGGCCCGTGAGCGACACGAACACGTCCTCGAGCGTCGCGTGGTGCGTCGTGAGCAGCGACAGGGCGACCCCGCGCCGCTCGAGCAGCCCGAGCAGCGCGGGCAACGTGCGGTGCACCTCGGTCACCGTGAGCGCCGTACGGTCCGGCCCCGTCCGCACCGAGCGCACGCCGGGCAACCCGGCGAGCTCCTCGGCGCTGAGCCCGGCCGCCGCGCCGTCGGTGAGCGCGAACTCCACCACGTGGTCGGCGCCGAGCGCAGCGACCAGGCTCTGGGGCGAGCCGAGCGCGATCACCCGCCCCTGGTCCATGATCGCCACCCGGTCGCACAAGCGCTCGGCCTCTTCCATGTAATGCGTGGTCAGGAGCACGGTGCCGCCCGCCTGCCGGAACCGGCCGATGATCTCCCACAGCTCGCGCCGCGAGTGCGGGTCGAGGCCCGTGGTCGGCTCGTCCAGGAACAGCAGCTCGGGTCGGTTCACGAGCGCGCAGGCCACCGACAACCGCTGCTTCTGCCCCCCGGAGAGCTTGCTCACCCAGGCGCGCCGCTTGTCCTCGAGCTCGACCCACCGCAGCACCTCGTCCACCGGGTGCGAGCGGCGGTAGAAGCTCGCGAACAGCCGCACCGTCTCCTCCACCGTGAGCTTGTCGGCGAGCTGCGTCTCCTGCAGCTGGATGCCCAACCGCTCCTGCAGCGCACGGGCCCCCCCGCCTCGCCCGTGGTCCCACCGCACCCCCAGCACCTCCACCTCCCCGGCGTCGGGAGGCGTGAGACCTTCGAGAATCTCGATCGTGGTGGTCTTGCCGGCGCCGTTCGGCCCGAGCAGGCCGAAACACTCTCCCAGCTCGACCGTGAGATCGAGCCCGGCGACGGCGGTCACGTCGCCATAGAGCTTCACGAGGCCGGCGCAGCGAATGGCCGGCACTAGGCGGGCCGGTTACCGCCGCGCTTCGGCTCGGGAGTCGAGGCGACTTTGAGGGCGTGCTCGAGCTGCATCGTGAGGCTATTCACCCCGTCCGCGAGGCCCCGCACCTTCATGTTTATGCCGCCGCCGCGCGCTGCCATCACTGACATCGCTCCGGCGACGTCCGCGATCGTCCCGATGTTGGAGGTGAGCGCGCGCTGACGCATTTGGGAGAGGTCGCGCGCGATGGTCTCGCAGATCCCCTTGAGGACGTTGGGCTGGGCCGCGCGGTT
>WNGG01010124.1_pt1 | contig 10247 bp, 8 predicted proteins | sample 5400661 | NCBI WGS metagenome assembly WNGG01 (sample SAMN13153372, study PRJNA577476) | soil metagenome | isolation source: 100 cm soil or saprolite under Garry oak tree replicate 1 | place: USA:California | collected 2016-06-15
CACGCCGATATCGTGCGCGAACTCATCGACGGGGCCGCCGGCCTTCGCAACGGCAACGACAACATGCCGCCAGTGGGCCAGGCCTGGTGGGAGAACTACCGGAGCCGCCTGGAGCACGCGGCGCGGGAAGCCGGCACCGGCTGACCCCGTTCTCTGTCAGGGCTTCTGGGCTGCCGCAGCGATGCTCGCGCTGCGCTGTCTGGCTGTCAGCCGGCGGACCGCCACCCCCCGCGAGCGGGTGCGCAGCAAGGAGACGAGAGTGCCGGTCGCCTCGTCCAGTTGCGTGCCAAACGCGGATGCGTCCACAGTCTCCAGCACGAAGATGATCTCGCTGCTCCGCTCCGTGACTTTGGTATGGTCCGCGTCACGGTGGTTCCAGTGCCTGGTCAGCACTCCCCCGGCGTCGGTGTAGATCACCTCGCCAGGGCGCGGGTTTTCCGCCGTATCCGGCTCCCCCAAGGGAGTAAACACCTCGGACCCGTCAGCGAAACGGATGGTGATTCCCCCGGCCACCGTTTGGAGGTCAAATGCTCCTACCGGAACCCCGCAGGTGGCCGAAACGAGGTTGTAGCAGTCCACCGCCGGGCTGATCCTGGGCAGCCGCCCCGACCTGGCCAGCCGCCGCCGCAGGGCGTGGACGCTGGGCCGCTGCCGGCGCGGGTTCGTGCCGAACGCCCGGTACGCCGCGTGCCACGACGCGATGTGGGGGTCGTCCTCCTCCGCCGCGAATTCGCCCGCCCGCGCGCGGGCCTCCAGCGCGGCCAGCCGCTCCTCGACCTCGGGCCAGGGTTTGGTCCCCTCGAAGCCCACCGCCACGACCGCGTCGATCCGCAGATCCGCGAACGCCGCACACACCTCATCCGCCACGACCAGCCGCGTCACTTCGCCACCCTTCTCAATCCCGGCCGCTTGCCGGGTGACTGATCACTGGCTGTGACCAGTTGAGGCCTGCCATTCGCGGTCCAGCACGGCGTACAGAAGATCATCGGTCCATTCGCCCTTGGCCCAGGTGCTTTCGCGCAGATGACCCTCTCGCCGCATTCCCAGCCGTTCCAGCACTCTGGCCGAAGCTGCGTTCCGCGCGTCGCACCAGGCCATGACCCGATGCTTGCCCCGTGCCGCGAACAGGTAGCCCAGCAGGCGGCGCGCTGCCTCAGTAGCGTAACCATGACCTTGGTGCTCAGGAGCGATGGTGAAGCCTATCTCGCACTGGCGAGGGTCATCCGCGAGAGGCCTGGCTGCGCAGTCGCCGGCGAGCTCTCCGGTCGAGCGCAGGACCACGGCGAACTGGAACCATTCACCAGGGGTATCCGGGTGCTGCGCCATAATCTCGCGGACAAAGCGTTCACCCGCCACCCGCGGATAGGGCGCGTCCCAGCTCTGGAAGCGGGCCACCCGGGCGGAGGAGCGGTAAGCCACGAATGCCTCCAGATCCCGTAGCTGAAAACGGCGCAACGTGACCCGCGCAGCGGCCAGTTCCGTGAAACCCTCATCGGGCATAACAGCTCCCTTCCCGCAACCTGCTTGTCACGCCGAGGCGCGCGGGGCGTTCAGCGCGGTTCGCAGATGACCAGCGGGATGTCGCGCCCGGGGCGGCGCTTACGGGCATCCCGAAGGCCGAACCCAGGACCCGGCCGCTGCTCAAGTGAACGATGGCCCCGGTGGGCCCGGCTCACGACGTTGAAGCCGATGTCGGCCAGGGACTGTTGCTGACTCATGGCGCGAGGCTATCCGGGCCGGGCGGGCCCACCATTCCGTGGGCCGCCCCGCGACACGCGGGCAATCCGCCAGGCAGGAGAGAATTCTGGAGTGACAGAGTCCCAGTCGTCTGGATCGGTGTTCTCGGGACGTACCGCGTGGGCGCGGAGCGTGGAGACGCCGCTGCGCCAGTTCCTGCGGACGGAGACCGGCAGTGCGGCGGTGCTGCTGGCGGCGACGGTGGCCGCGCTGGCATGGGTGAATATCGACTCACCGTCGTATGAGAGTTTTTGGCGGACACGGCTGTCGGTGCGCGCCGGGGCGGCCGGGGTGTCCCTGGACCTGCATGACTGGGTGAACTCGGGGCTGATGGCGTTCTTCTTCCTGGTGGCCGGGCTGGAAGCGCGCCGGGAGTTCGATATGGGCGAGTTGCGCCAGCGGCGGCGGCTGGCTCTGCCGCTGGTGGCCGGTGTGGGCGGGATGATCGTGCCGATCGGCATTTACCTGGCCGTCAACGCCGGGCGGCCGTCGGCGGTGGGCTGGGGCGCGGCGATGTCCACGGACACTGCCTTTGCGCTGGGGATGCTGGCACTGGCCGGGCCGCGTCTTCCCGATCGCGTGCGCACGTACCTGCTCACGTTTTCGATCGTTGATGACCTGGTCGGGATCGGCGTCATCGCCTTTGCCTACAGCGGGCGCATCCGGCTGATGGCGCTGCTGACCGGGCTGGTGATCCTCGGCGTGATCCTGCTGATCCGGGCTGGTGGGCTTCGTTATGGCCCGGTGTATTTCCTGCTTGGGGCGGCGGCGTGGGTGGCGTTCCTCAAGTCCGGCGTTGACCCGATCGTGGTCGGCCTGGTGGCGGGCCTGCTTAGCTACGCCTACCCGGCCGCGCGTGGCGACCTGGAGCGCGCAACGGACTTGTTCCGATTGTTCCGCGAGCAGCCCACACCGGAGCTGGCCCGGTCAGCTCGGGTGGGCGTCTCGGCAGCGATCTCGCCGAATGACCGGCTGCAGCAGCTCTACCACCCCTGGTCGGGCTTTGTCATCGTGCCGTTGTTCGCCCTGGCCAACGCCGGCATCGTGATCAGCGGCAGCTTCCTGGCCCGGGCCTATACGTCCCCAATCACGCTGGGGATCCTGTTCGGCTACCTGCTGGGTAAGCCGATCGGGACCGCCGGCGCCGCATGGCTGGTCACCCGGCTAAGCGGCGGACGGGTCCGCCCGCCGGTGGGCTGGGCGGCGGTGACGGGCGCCGGGGCGATCGCTGGGATCGGCTTTACCGTGTCACTGCTGATCGCCTCCCTTGCCTTTGGTGGCGAACAGCTGGAGGAGGCGAAGCTCGGTGTCCTGTCCGCGGCACTCTGCGCTTCGGTGCTCACTTGGATCGTGTTCCGGGTGACCGCACTGCTCCCCAAGCGGCTGCGGATCCGCGCGCTGCTGGGTACCTCCGAGGTGATCGTGGATCTCGTGGTGCCGTTCGATGCGGGCCGCGATCACCTGCGGGGTCCGGAAAAGGCGCCGGTAACGGTCGTGGAGTACGGCGACTTCGAATGCCCCTACTGTGGGCAGGCCGAGCCCGTCGTCCGCGAGCTGCTGGCCGATTTCGGCGACGTCCGCTACGTGTGGCGGCACCTGCCGCTGAACGACGTGCACCCGCACGCCCAGCTGGCCGCCGAGGGAGCCGAGGCTGCGGCCCGGCAGGGCGCGTTCTGGGAAATGCATGACCTGCTCCTTGCCCACCAGGGCGCTCTGGCGGCCAAGGACCTGATTGGCTACGCCCGTGAGCTCGGCCTCAATGCTGAGAAGTTCGCCGATGATCTGCGCAACCACGCTGGCGCCGCACGGGTCGCCGAGGACGTGGACTCCGCCGACCTGTCCGCGGTGTCGGGCACGCCCACGTTCTTCATCAACGGCAAGAGACACCATGGCGCCTACGACATCGTGACCCTTTCAGCGGCGGTACGGGCGGCCCGGGCAAGGGCCATGATCAGCTCCTGACCGCAGCCGGCGATGCTCCACGGTCGTTGCAACGGACGAGGTCGCACGCGTCAGAGCAGTTGACCCCTTCTGCCCTTGCCGACAAGAGGCGTTCCACCCTCACACCACTTCCGGCTATGCCATGGTTGTGACCCAAACACTGGTAGTCAGTTACGGACCGGGGTACCTACACTTCGACAGGCATGTAACGTGGCTCGACCCAAGCACAGGAGACCAAACCTCGAGAAGGTTCTTCGCCAGGCGGAGCGGCAAGGCTGGACGGTCAAGGGAGGCGGCGACAAACACTTCGTCATGTACTGCCCGTGCCACGAGAAGCATAAGAAGAGCGTGAGCACGACACCCTCCGACCCCAATTACATTCGCAATTTACTTGGGGAGCTGAAGCGCAGGACCTGCTGGAAGGACGAGACATGACGGTCAAGCACCATCTGGTCATGGACCTGGACTTCGCGTATGGGGGGAAACCTGGCGGCGACACCGACGAGGAATTCGACGCGTTCACTGACCACGTTCTGGCGGCCCTCGCCGACCTTGAGAAGGCGGATCGTGGACTATCTGACCCTGATATCACGGTCACAATTACCAGGCGCGAAATCTCCATCACTATGCGAGTCGAGGCCGACACGTATGCGGATGCTCTCCGGATCTTCTCCGCCAACGTCCGAACGGCACTGCATGTCGCTGGCTGCAGGACGGCCAACTGGCCCATGTTTCGCCCGGAAGGGAACGAACTTCCGCCCGCTCGGAAAGTTGATTTCCAGGATGCCTGACCTTCTCACGAACCGACGATCGGCGCGTGTCTCAAGAATCTGACTGGCGAGTGGCGTGATGTGGGCGTGATGTCCCCGAGGCCGATTCACGAGCCAGATCCGACGAACAGGTCAAAATCTCGCGCGTCTTGCCGCAGGAATACCACGACCAGTTCCTTGCCGAGTACACCGTAGCTGTGGACAACGCCAGACGTCCTGAGCACTACCGTCGACGACAAGAAATGCTGCGACTGTGGCGGCTCCGTGCCGTCGCATGCTCCGATCCTGGATACGAGGGCAGGCTCGCACCGTGCGGGATGGACGTACCCCCGCCGAAGAGATGATCCGCCACTGGCCGCGTCTGACAATCGACCGGGTCTGACCTGCGCTGCTTGCGCGATGATCCCGTTAGGTGCATGATCCTTCCTTCAAACGGTCGCGGCGTGGAGGCGCCTCCTCACACTCCACCGCCCACCCATAGCGGCCGTCGGTGGCCAAATCGAGATGCTCCCCGACGACCATCGAGGAATGATCGTCGTCATGAACAGGGGCGAGATCACGGCGGACGTCGCCGCCCGGCTGGTCGCCGAGCAGTTTCCGCAGTGGGCGGACCTGTCTGTAGTGCCGGTCGGGCTCAATGGGTGGGACAACACCACGTTCCGGCTCGGTGACGAGTTGTCCATACGCCTTCCGAGCGCCGACGGCTACGTGGCGCAGGTCGACAAGGAGCACTGGTGGCTGCCGGTTCTCGCTCGCCACCTGCCCTTGCCGATCCCGGAGCCGGTGGCCATAGGGCGACCCGACGATAGGTTCCCCAGGCCGTGGTCGATCTATCGCTGGATCGAGGGCGAGCCCGCGTGCGCGGGCCGGATCGCGGACCTGACCGTGTTCGCTGCTGACCTCGCAGGTTTCCTGGCTGCGCTCCATACCATCGACGCCAACGGCGGGCCGCCGCCGGGGGTGCACAGCGCCTTTCGAGGCGGCCCGCTCACCACATGGGACGAGCAGACCCGGAAGTCGATCCGCCTGCTGGCAGAAGACTTCGGTGCCGGGGCCGCCACCAAGGTGTGGGACACAGCCCTGGCCAGCACGTGGGAGCAGGCGCCAGTGTGGGTACATGGGGACGTCACCGCCTCGAACCTGCTCATCGCAGACGGCGCTTTGCAAGCGGTCATCGACTTCGGGTGCGCTGCCGTTGGCGACCCAGCCTGCGACCTGGTCATGGCATGGACGTTCTTCGCGGGTGATAGCGCCACGGTGTTCCGGCGCAGCCTGCCTTTCGACGATGCGACCTGGGCTCGCGCCCGCGGATGGGCGCTCTGGAAAGCGCTCATCACCATCAGTTACCAAAAGGAAGGAGGTGGCGACGCGCAAGCCGCAGCCCGCCGGTTCGGATGGCGGCACAGCCCACCCCAGATCATCGACTTTGTCATCGCCGACCACGCCTGATCGACCCGGCGCTGACCGCTGCGAAAGCGGATGCCCGAGAAGCACGCCTTGCGCGACATCCCGCCTAGAGAAGCTCGGCGGCCAGCTCGGGGAAGCCTGGCCTCTCGTCGTCGGCGCCAGGTCGGCGGTCGTAGAGCTTCCGCGACGGCCCTCGCCGTGGCGGCTGGTACACGCTCACGTCGCATCACCTGGGACAGTCCGGCAGGTGCCCTTACCGGGAGGCCCGCCGTAAGGCCAGGCTGGTTCGCGACGCTGGCTTCCTCCGCCCCAAGGAACGCGCCTCCATAGCGATCGCCTCCAACGAGAGCTTCGGCAAAGCGCATTTGTTCGCGTGAACGTGTGCGTGGTGGCGGCTGAATCCGGCAAGTCCCCGTGCGTGTGTGGTGTTGCACCGGCCGGCCTGCCTATGCGGCCAGGGATGCGGCGTTGCTGCCGGCGCGAGGCTGCTGCCAGGCTATGGGAGTGAAGATCTCGGTCAGGCTGGCGCGAACTGAAGATGTGCCGGCGCTGGTGCGATTGCGCTTGTGGCTCGCCAGAGGGGCCAAGGGCAGTCCATAGCGGGCTCCGGCGGGCGGGCTCGTCTTTGTCGTGTCGGTCAGTCGGCGACCAGATGGTCGCGGACAGTCTGGTGGTCTCGCTCGCGTTGGCGGCGGATCACGTATGTGCCGGGCGCGATGCCGGTGCCGCCGTGTTCGGGGTGGATGAGGTAGGCGGTCGCGGCGGTCTCCAGCGCGCCGAGGGCGAGCCGCTGCTCGTCCACGACGCCGGTGGTCCACCGGCACATGCCGTGGTCAGCGGCGAGGGTGCGCGGGTTGCCTCCGGCCGCGCCGCGCTGCAGTTCCACGCCTGCGGCGGGCACCTGGGTCCAGCGTGCGTCCGATGGGATCGTAACGCCGGTCAGGATCGACAGCGGGATCACGATGAGGTCGCCCTGAGCCTGCAGGCCGTCGATTACCGGGATGGCCAACTGGCGCTCCAGATGGTCGAGGACGTCGAGGCCGGTGAGCCGGGTCAGGTCGGCAAGGGTCACAGTTCTGGTCATGGCTGGTTTCTCCTCCTTTCTCAGGTTCGGCGGATCACTTGTGCGTATTGCGCCCCGGACAGGCCGTACGACCAGCCCGCCGCAGCGACCGGGTCCTCGAAGCTGGCGGGGACGCTCAGGCCGTACCGGCGGCGGCGGCCGTCGCGCTCGGCCGAGCCGTTGACGGCCAGCAGCACCCGGTTGGGCACGCCCCACGCCCCAGTGGGCATGTCGTACAGGCACAGGTCGCATCCTGGGTTGCCGGGGTCGGCAACGGCAGCGACGAGATGGAGCCCGGCCCGGTCGATATAGGCGTCCCAGCCAATGCGCTCGATGGCGCAGCGGCGCACCTCCACGTTGTTCTCTTCTTTGATCCGGTCGATGGTGGGGCTGGTGATGACCCAGTCCGGCACCCGGGTGCCGTGCCAGGCGTATACGCTCCAGCCGTCGGTGTACTGGACGGCCGGACCCTTGGCGTTGTGCAGGCGCAGTTCGCCGTGCCTGCCGCCGGGAAGCAACTCGGTGTGCACCACCGCCGGGCGTTCGGTCACGACGCACAATCCCTCATACGGCCACCACCAGCCGCAGCAGCGGGCCAGGGTCGCCCACTGGCCTAGCTGGCGGGCGTCATCGGCGGGGAAGGTGGCCATGCGCAGGCGGCGCCAGGTCTCGTAATGCGCCACCCAGTGGGCGTCGTGCTGCCCGTACCAGGCGAGGCCGAGCGATTGGCCAACCGCAGCCGCCAGCCTGGCCCGCAGCGGTGCGCCCAGGCCGTCGCGAAGCGTCACCCGCAGTGGGTCCCGGAGGACAGCGCCCAGCACGTCGGACAGCCGCACCCCCGACCGCAGGGCCCGCTCCGGCACGTCCACCTGCGGTGCGGCACGCCATGTCCACGGCGGAACGTCCCACGGCGTCCCAACGCGCTCGTCCATGCGGTGCCGCAGCCACATCATCTCGGATGCCAGCCTGGCGGACAGCGGCCAGTCCGCCCCCCGGGCAGGCAACGTGGCGGCGCGAAGCCGCGGGACGGATTGACCCGGCGTGACGGAGGGCGCGGCCCCGGGAGACTCGACCCAGACGAAGCAGGGTCGGCCGCTGCCGACCAGCCGGTACAACTCGGTGATCGCGGCTTCCGAGGCCGGACGGTCGGCGGGATCGGTCGAAAGCCCGTACCCTAGCGCGAGTTTCCCCCGTAGTTTGATCTTGGTTGCGTTTGCCCAGTTCAGCGGCCATGCACCGGAGGCTGGCTGTATTACCTAACTGGTCTCACCGGGCTGGCGCGTACCGGTCGAGGCCGAAGATCTCATACAGGCGCTGCTGGGTCATGGTCATCTCGGTGAGCATGCGACGGGCGCGGGGCCTTCCTCCGGTGGAGGGGTAGAGCAGCACGGTTTCCTGGATGCCGGCGAGCTCGGCCAGCAGGACCCGGACGGACAGGTCGAGGCCTTCGGCGCGGGCCTGGCGGCGCATGAGGTGGGCGATGGCCAGGGCGGTGACGCAGTAGGAGACGTGCACCCGGATTTTCTGGTCGGTCCAGTGGTGCATCGGGGAGAACGACACCACGCGGGGGTCTTTGAGCTGGCGGAATCCGGCTTCGGCGTCGGACTGGGAGCGGTAGCCGGCGACCACCTCGGGGACCGGCCAGTCGTCGCGGCTGGTGACCAGGATCCGCTTGCCGAACAGCTCGGTCTCCAGCTCGGCCCGGGCGGCCTCGTCCACGGTCCAGGTCAGCCGCAGCTGGCTGGGCTTGTCCCCGGCCACGGTGGTGGTGATGACCCGGTTCAGCCAGCGTGGCCGGGTGATCTTGGCGATGTCGGCTTCCACGGCGGCGCGGCCGCGGCGGGTGCGGCCGCGTTCCAGGCGGGCGGCCAGCTCGGCCAGCTTGCGGACGGCTTTGCCGGAGGTCTGGTCGAAGCCGCGGGACTGCCTGGCGTGCAGGGTGGCCGAGTGGGTCAGCAGCACCCGCCGGGTCGCGCCGAGCGCCTCGGCGCGGGTCTCGTGCCCGGTCAGCCCCGGGAACCGCACGGCGTCGATCACGGCAAGCCGCCGTGCAGGGATGGCGAGCAGGTCCGGGTAGTCCGAGGGCGGCAGCGACCCGACGAACTGCAGCCCGGCGTCGGCGAGGTGGGTGAAGTTGCCCGCGGAGTTCTGCCCGGCGTCGAAGGCCACGGTCAGGTCCTGGTCCTCGGCGGCGACCGCCCGGTAGCGGGCCACCAGCTCGTCGACGACGTCGGGGAACACCGTCACGTCGTTGTAGTTGCCGGGGTAGGCGTGGCCGACCAGCGGTACCCCGCCGTCGCGGGTGACCACCATGCCCAGCCCGACCAGCCGCAGGTCGGTGCGCTTCTGCTTGGCGTGCCCGCGCTGGGCGATCGGCGCCCGGCCGTTGCCAGTATCGATATAGGTGGCGAAGTTGGTCATGTCCAGCGCCATCGACGATAGTCCCAGGCCGAACTCCGCGGCCATCGCCGCCGCCAGCCGCCGCTCGATCCCGGTCAGCGCCGCCTGGTCCACGGCGTTCATCGCATCCCAGAAACGCCGGTGATCCAGCGCGGCCCACGGGACCCGCGTCACCCGGGCCCCCGCCGTGGTGGACCACCAGTCCGCGAACGCCAGTTTCGACCGCGGCGCGACCACCCGGTTCGCGCAGGCCAGCGCCAGGTAGGTGCCCGCGCCCGCGTTCGCGTCCGACCGCCGCCCGCCGGTCACCTCGTCGATGATCCCGGCGTAGCCCAGCCGGTCCAGCATCCCCCACACCGCGGCCAGGTCCCCGAACGCCAGGTGCCGGGTGCGTTCCGGCTCGCCAGGCGCGGACCCGGCCAGCCGGGCGGTCACCTCATCGGCCGGGCCCAGGTACTGCTGCGAGACGATCCGCGGCTTGCCGCCGACCCGGGCCGACTCCACCAGGTAGTAGTACGTCTTCCCGCTGATCTTCTTCCCGACGATCGACGCCATACTTTTAGGTAATACCACACCGGCCGGAGCATGCCGGTCACCGACACGCAATAACCACAGATCAGACCGTGATCCCGCTCGCTGCCCGAGCCCCGGCCAAGTCCAAGATCAACTTACGGTGGAAACTCGCGCTAGGTTCGGATGGATTTGTTGCGGTCTGATGGAAAGGTCCGGCGTGATGAGCGTGACGTGGCTTCGCTGGCCGCCGAGGTAGCGCCTTATATGTCGGCGGCGGCGGCCGCGTATGGCGGGGCGGTGCTTGCCAGGGTGCGCGATGACGCTGCCGATGCCACCGTGGGGCTGGGTCGTCGTCTGCTGCAGCGGGTGTTCGGAACCCGCGAGCCGGATCAGGAACTGCCGGTGCCGGTACAGGA
>WNGG01017231.1_pt1 | contig 10247 bp, 6 predicted proteins | sample 5400661 | NCBI WGS metagenome assembly WNGG01 (sample SAMN13153372, study PRJNA577476) | soil metagenome | isolation source: 100 cm soil or saprolite under Garry oak tree replicate 1 | place: USA:California | collected 2016-06-15
ATGCGCGTACTCAAATGGATCATCGATCGCTGCGAAGAAACCGGCGGAGCACTCAAATCGCCGATCGGTTGGTTACCCAGCCCCCACGATCTCGATCTCGCCGAGCTCGACATCGACCACAAATGCGTTGCTGAAATTCTCGGTATCGATCACGAGGAATGGCAAAAAGAATTCGCCGAGCACAAAAAGTTTTTCGATTCGCTGGGTAGGGTTGTGCCCGAACCGCTTCTCGAGCAGCGCGACCTACTCGCCGCGCGCTTTAAGCAATAAAAACTCCGTCATCCCGAGTGCAGCGAGGGACCTCTCACAAGGGGGATTGATCACGCTCGCTATGCAGCGTGTCACAAACTTCGTAGGCGAGGTCCCTCTCCGGCGACCGCGGGATCGGGATGACGCGCGTTTTGTGCTGCAGAAATTTGCGAATCGCTTGACTAGCAGCGAATATTTCCAGTGGGTTCGAAGATCGGGAAGAGAGAAAGCGTTAGCGCGTCGTCACGCACGGAGTGCATCGAAATTCGCGGGGCGCGGCAGAACAATCTCAAGAGCATCGACGTCGATCTTCCTCTTGGAAAATTGACGGTTATCACAGGTCCGAGCGGCAGCGGCAAATCGAGTCTGGCCTTTGAGACAATTTACGCTGAAGGCCAGCGGCGTTACGTCGAAACGTTCTCGCCGTACATGCGGCAGTTCCTCGACCGCATGGACAAACCGCGCGTGGACGACATCCGTGGCATTCCGCCTGCGATCGCAATTGAACAATCAAATCCGGTCAAAACATCGCGCTCAACAGTGGGCACGATGACAGAGATAAACGACTACTTGAAGTTGCTCTGGCCGCGCGTCGCTCGCGCTTTCTGTCCGAATTGCGGTCGCGAAATTCGCCCTGAAACCGCGCAGTCGATTGCCGAGCAAATTTTCCGTCATTTCGAGCGGAGTCGAGAAATCCCGCGGCGAAACCCAACGGTAACGTCGCGGGGTCCCTCGACTTCTCCCGCGTCTGCGGGATCCGCTCGGGATGACAGAGAAACCGTTCTCATCACGTTCTGGGTCGCAGTCCCGGCGAAGACTGCGCCACGGGCATTTTTCGATTTTCTCCAACAGCAAGGTTACTTGCGCGTTTGGATCGATAATCAAATCGTGCGCGTGGACGCCGATCCAAAAATTAAACGTCTCGGTGCGCGGGTTCAGGTCATCCAGGATCGCATCGCGATCAGCGAAGAAAATCGCGCGCGATTAGTTGAAGCAATTGAAACGGCGCTGCGTTTTGGGAAAGGCAAAGTGAATGTCATTCCTGTGGAGGCAGGCGTGTCGCCTGCGAAATCCAAAAATGCGGCCGCCACGGCCGCCACTACAGCAGTTCCATTCAGCACCGGCTGGCATTGCGCCTGGTGCGATCTCGACATTCGCCCGCTAACGCCAGGTCTTTTCAGTTTTAATAACCCGCTCGGCGCATGTCCGGAGTGCCGCGGATTTGGTCGGACAATCGCAATCGATCTGAACAAAGCGATCCCCGATCGAAGTCTCAGCATCAAACAAGGTGCGGTGCGCGTTTTTCGGGGCGCTGAGTTCGGCGAATCGCAAAAGGATTTGCTTCGAGCGTGCGCGCGCCAAGAGATCGACATCAACATTCCGTTCGAGGAGTTGCCAAAGGCCGATCAAGATTTCGTCATCGAAGGCGAGCGACGTTCCGGCGAATACACCGACGAAGATTACGAAAACGATCGGTGGTACGGGGTCCGCGGCTTCTTTCGCTGGCTCGAGAGCAAGACTTACAAAATGCATGTGCGCGTCCTGCTCAGCCGCTATCGGGCCTACGTCAGGTGTCCAAAATGCAACGGCGGAAGATATCAGCCGGACGTGCTCAATTATAAGATTTCCGCCAAATCCGAAAGATGCTCCGCGCCGAAATTTGCGCGCGCTTGAATTATCTCTGCGAGGTGGGTGTCGGTTATCTCACGCTTGATCGATCGACCCGCACGTTGAGCGGCGGCGAAGTCCAGCGCGTGAACCTTACGACATGCCTGGGCGCATCGCTCGTGAACACGCTCTTTGTCATGGACGAGCCGAGCATCGGATTGCACCCGCGTGATGTCGGCCAACTGGTGCGGGTGATGCACAATTTGCGCGACAAAGGAAACACGCTGCTGGTAGTCGAGCACGAGGAACAAATCATTCGCGCCGCAGACAATTTGATCGATCTCGGCCCGGGCCGCGGCGAGCACGGCGGGGAATTGGTGTGGAATGGAACGCTTACGAAATTTCTGGGGAGCGCGGGCGCCTCGCCCGCAGTGTCACGCGCCTCGCGGGACACTTCTTCGGGAATGTCGCAGCGCACTGGGGCGGTTTTTGGCGGGGCGCCAAAAACAGCGGGCGAGGGCGCCCGCGCTCCCCAATCACTCACGCGCGATTATCTCACCGCTCGCAAATCCATTCCGGTGCCGAAATTGCGGCGAAGCTGGATCTCATCCATCAAGATCACTGGCGCGCGCGAGCACAACCTGAAGAACATCGACGTCGAGCTGCCGCTCGGTGTGTTCACGTGCGTGACGGGCGTTTCCGGTTCGGGCAAATCGACACTGATTCACGATGTGCTCTATCGGAATCTGCTCGTGGCTAAGGGAAAGGAACGGCGAGGAAGTTGGCGCATGCAAAACCATCACCGGGGCGCATCGCATCAACGAAGTGGTGATGGTGGACCAGTCGCTGCTGGCGCGCACTCCGCGTTCCACTCCGATTCTTTATCTCGGCTTGTTCGATCGCGTCCGCGAATTGTTTGCCGCTCGACCAGAGGCGATGGCGCAGGGACTTACCGCGGGTGCGTTCTCATTTAACTCCGGCAACGGCCGTTGCGAGCGTTGCTCAGGAACGGGCTACGAAAAAATCGAGATGCAGTTTTTGAGCGATCTTTTCGTGCGTTGCGCGGAATGCGAAGGCAAACGCTTTCAGCCGCACGTGTTGAAGGTGCGGCTTCATGGAAAATCAATTCATGACGTGCTCAAGTTGACGGTGAGTGAAGCAATTCAGTTCTTTGCGCAGCTCAGTGACAAGTGCGGTGCGGAAATTTCCGCCGGTCTGAAAGTGCTCGAGGAAGTTGGACTCGGTTATCTGCGGCTCGGTCAGCCGCTGAACACGCTTTCCGGTGGCGAATCGCAGCGGCTGAAGTTGGTGGGGCATTTGCAAGAAGCAGACAACGTCCAACGCTCAACGTTCAACGCACAATCCTCAATTGGAAAGGCAATTGGTAATCTGTTCATTTTCGATGAACCGACCACCGGATTGCATTTCGACGATGTGGCGATGCTGCTACGATTGTTTCAGCGACTGGTCGATCGCGGACATTCGATCGTGGTGATCGAGCACAACCTGGAAGTAATCAAGTGCGCTGATTGGATCGTCGATCTCGGCCCGGAAGCGGGCGATGCCGGCGGCGAAGTCGTGGCTGTGGGAACTCCAGAGCAGCTCGTGCGCGTTAAGCATTCGCACACTGGCAGATTTCTCGCACAGGTTCTGGGGAGCGCAGGCGCCTCGCCCGCAGTCCGAGGCGCCCCGCCTCGGACGTCACAGAATGTTTATGCGAATGACGGCGACGAATTTACACTGCGCGCGGCAGAAGAGCCGTTCAGCGAGGCGCCGAACGGAGCGGCCGAGGCGGCCGCGCTCCCCGATCCAAAAAAGAACGGCGCCATCCACGTCCACGGCGCGCGCGAGCACAATCTGAAAAACATCGACGTCAAAATTCCGCGTGAGCAACTCGTAGTGATTACCGGTTTGAGCGGCTCGGGCAAATCGACTCTCGCCTTCGACATCTTGTTTGCGGAAGGACAGCGTCGTTTTCTCGACAGCATGTCGCCGTATGCGCGGCAATTCGTCGAGCAACTCGAAAAACCCGATGTCGATCTGGTCAGCGGATTGCCGCCCAGTGTGGCGATTGAACAACGGGTGGCGCGGGGCGGCGGCAAATCGACCGTCGCGACGGTGACGGAAGTTTATCATTTTCTCCGGCTCCTGTTCGCAAAAACCGGAACGCAATTTTGTCCAGACTGCGAGTTACCGGTGGCAAAACAGAACGTGGCCGCGATCGTAAGACAGATCGAAGCCGTCGCGAAGCGCGGGCCGCTAAAGGTGCTCGCGCCACTGGTGAAAGCGCGCAAAGGTTTTCATACGGACGTAGCGCACTGGGCGGAACGCCAGGGATTCGACGCGCTCTATGTGGACGGTCAGCTTGTACCGGTCCGAAACTTTCGCAAACTCGAGCGTTTCAAAGAGCACACCATCGACGTCGTTGTCGGTGTAATCGATCGCAAGCGAATCATCCACGCGCGCGAGATTGCCCGGCGCGCGCTGGAGATCGGGCGCGGCACGGCGCATCTGCTCGATTCAAGAAATCGGCTGACGGTGATGAGCACGGAGATGAGCTGCCCGAACTGTGGCCGCGCGTTTGAGGAGCTCGATCCGCGCTTGTTTTCATTCAATTCGCCACATGGCGCATGCGAAGAATGTGGCGGGTTCGGCGAAATCTGGGACCAGGATCTTCAAACCGGGGAAGATCGTGACGGTGAATCGGTTTTGGAAAATGAGCTTGCCGCGGAACGCGAATCGGAGTGGATCGAGGAAGGCGAAGCACGCGAATGCCCGAGCTGTCACGGCTCGCGTTTAAATGCCGTGGCGCGCCACGTCCGCGTACAAGGCCATACGATCGATCAGTTCACTAACCTTTCCGCCAGCAAAGCAGCACGCAGGATTGACCGGTTGAAATTCAAAGGCACGCATCAAACCATCGCAGCCGGTCTTTTGCCCGAGATCCAACAGCGACTCCGTTTCATGGAAAAGGTTGGACTTGGTTATCTCACGCTGGGGCGTTCGGCAAAAACGTTGAGTGGCGGCGAATCGCAGCGAATTCGGTTGGCCGCGCAACTTGGGTCGAACTTGCGCGGTGTTCTTTACGTGCTCGACGAACCGACTATCGGTTTACATCCACGCGATAATCTGCGCTTGCTTGAGACGCTCACGGCGCTGCGAAACAAAGGTAATTCGCTCGTTGTTGTCGAGCACGACGACGAAACAATTCGGCGTGCCGATCACATTATCGATCTCGGACCGCGCGCGGGGCTTCACGGCGGCGAAGTTGTAGCGACTGGAACGCTGCGCGACATCGAGCGGAGTCCAAATTCCGAGACCGCCCGCTGGCTTAAAGCCCCGGTGCGCCATCCCATCCGCGGATCGCGCCGATCACTGCGCGACGTGGAAACCTGGATCGAAGTCAAAGGCGCGCGCGCAAACAATTTGAAAAACATCGATGTTCGTTTCCCGATCGGCAGGCTTTCGGTGATCACAGGAATCTCCGGCAGCGGCAAATCTACATTGATGCACGATGTAATTTGGCCGGCGGTTCGCTCATCTCTGGGGAGCGTACGCGTCCCGCGTGCTGGCGAACGGGTCTCGCGATCGCGAACTTTCTCTACCAGGGACTCCGAACTGTATTTCAAGGAAAGCTTGTTTCGTCGCGATGCCGGAACCAACACGCGGGACGCGTGTGCTCCCCAGATCGAAGCCGTTTACGAAGTCGATCAGTCCCCCATCGGTAAAACGTCGCGCTCGACGCCGGGCACCTACGTGAAAGTGTTCGACGAAATTCGAAATCTCTACGCGCAACTGCCGGTCTCGCGCGTGCGCGGCTATTCGGCGAGCCGATTTTCATTTAATGCCGAAGGCGGCCGTTGCGAGACCTGCAAAGGTCAGGGCGTGATCAAGCTGGAGATGAATTTTCTGCCCAGCAGTTATGTGCCCTGCGAAGATTGCCGCGGCCGGCGTTACAATCCGCAAACACTCGAAGTTCTCTACAACGAAAAATCCATCGGCGACGTGATGGAGATGACGATCGAGGAGGCCGCGCAATTTTTCTCCGCGCATCCGAAAATTGCAGGCCCGCTTTCGCTACTGGTCGATACCGGGCTTGGTTACCTCAAGCTGGGGCAACCGAGCCCGACCTTGAGCGGCGGCGAAGCACAACGGCTGAAGCTGGTGACGCAATTGAAACGCGGAGTCAGCCGCGCCGCGAATGAGCGGATCCGGAAAATGCGCAACCCGGGATCTACACTCTATTTGCTTGAAGAACCGACGATTGGCCTGCATATGGCGGACATTGAACTGCTTCTCAACGTGCTGCATCGGCTCGTGGACGAAGGGAATACCGTGATCGTGATCGAACACAATCTCAGCGTGATCGCCGAAGCTGATTACATTGTGGATCTTGGTCCTGAGGCGGGGGACGCAGGCGGCGAAGTGGTCGCCTGCGGAACGCCGGAGCAAGTGGCAAAGAACCGCGTCAGCCGTACCGCGCCGTTTTTGCGAAAAGTGTTGAATACCCCGCGCGCGACGACTGCTCCGTCATCCTGAGCGAAGCGAAGCATCCCGCGGTCGAAGTGAGCGTCGCGGAGCGCCGATGCGTAATCCATCACCTTTTGGGAGGTTCCTTACATTCGTTCGGGATGACACGCGTTTTAATTGCGGGTGTCAGCGACATCAGTGACAATCGCCAGCACACCGAATGCTTGCCTACTATCTGCACAGCCTGGATCCGATTATTTTTCGGATTTACGACAATGTCGGGCCACGATGGTATGGGCTGGCTTATGTGCTCGCATTCATCTGCGGCTATCTTGTTTTCCTTTGGTTGGCCAAACGCGGCTACGCCGACCTTCCTCCACAACGAGTTGGCGACTTTATCACCGGCTGCGCACTGTTTGGCGTAATCATAGGCGGGCGCCTCGGCTACATTTTTTTCTACAAACCAGAAATGCTGCGTGAGCCGCTGTCGATCTTGCGCGTTTGGGAAGGCGGGATGTCGAGCCACGGAGGAATGCTCGGTCTTTTGGCGTTCACGTTTTACTACGCCCACCGGCACAAGATCTCGTGGACAAACCTGGGCGACAATCTGGTTGTGACCGCGCCGATTGGGTTGTTCTTCGGGCGTTGCGCTAATTTCATCAACGGCGAGCTTTATGGACGGATCACGAATGTTGCTTGGGCAATGCAATTCCCAAAAGAACTGCTCGATCATCCGCAGGAAGCTGATCGTGCAGTTGCGGCGTGCGCACGCATTGATCCGTCGCTGAGCACCCCCGACGCGATCATCGGCGCGGTGCATACTCAGCCAGAAGTTGCGACGGCGCTGCGCTCAATTTTGTCAGCGCGCCATCCATCACAGCTTTACGAGGCGTTCTTCGAAGGGATTGTTTTGTTCGCCATTTTGTGGTTCGTACGGACGCGCACCCGCCAGCCGAACGGAGTTCTAACCGGGCTGTTTTTCATCTGCTATGCGATTTTCAGGATCGTGATCGAAAATTTCCGCGAACCCGACGCCGAGTTGATTGGCGCTTTTACCCGCGGCCAATTCTTTTCGTTCTTCCTGATCGCCATTGGCATAGCGTTTGTAGTTGGGGCAAAAAGGCGACCGACCTTTCCGAGGAAGACGCCGGTAAAATAAAATTCGTGCTTTGGGATTCGAATCTTTCTTTCGTTTCCGCGAAACGGCGTTATTACTTATCCCGGTGACGCGGGAATGCTCGTTCTGGAAATCGTAGCGGCCGGCGGCGGTCTCCTGTTTGCTTTCGATCACGCGACGATCGCAGGCAAACTCGTTCTCACTCTTCTGGCCGTCGTGTCGATTTTCAGTTGGTCAATCATGATCACGAAACTGCGCGTGATCCGCTTCGCTCGAAAGCAGAACGCGCGTTTTCTTGCTGCTTTCCGGCAAGATCGACAACCGCTGCGTTTATTTGAAAAGAATGCCCGCTTTCCGGGATCGCCGGTTTTCAACGTGTATCGAGCCGGCTGCGAGGAAATGACATTTCATTTACTCGGGTCACCGGAAGTGGATGATACCTTTCGTGCACGACTCGAAATTGCAGACAAAATTTCACCGGCACAAATGGGCGCGGTGAACGCGGCAATGGAACGCGCGGTGGGCGAAACAGCGCTTTCACTCGAATCGCAGATGATTTTGCTCGCCACTGCAGTGAGTGGTTCACCCTTTCTCGGATTGCTCGGCACGGTCTGGGGTGTCATGGACGCGTTCACCGGTGTGGCCGAAGCCGGCTCGCCGAACCTTGTAGCGATGGCGCCCGGCGTGTCCGGCGCCCTTATCACCACGGTTACCGCGCTCTGCGTCGCCATCCCGGCGATGTTCGGTTACAATTTTCTCGTCACGAGCATCCGCGGGATCATCGTGGAAATGGATAACTTTGCTGCCGAACTCGCGTCCGAGTTCGAGCACAAGTATGTCGATCACGGCTCGCGCGAGGCCGCATTGCGGAGATGAGCACGCCTCTGTTATTGAGCGTTGAGCATTGGGCGTTGCGCGGTGGACGTTTTCCGCAAATGCTTTTCAACGGTCAACGCTCAACGTTCAACGTCCAACGTCCAATGGGGAACGGATGAGACGCTATTCGCAACGCCAAAGTCTTTTCACACTGAGCGAGATCAATGTCACGCCATTGCTGGATCTGGCGTTTGTGCTGCTGATCATTTTCATGATCACCACGCCGCTGCTCGAGAGCAGTATGAACCTGGTGATCCCATCCAGCAGCGCGAAGAATCCGCCAATCAATAAGTCACAAGTGCAAACCGTCTCGATCGATCGCGCCGAGACGATCCGGTTTAACAATCAGGTAGTCGATTTGGGAACACTCACCGTGCAACTCAGCGAGTTGAAACAGAAGAATCCGGATATCGCGATCGTGATTCGACCTGATCGCGAATTGCCAGTGCAAAATTTAATTGGGCTAATGGATGCCCTGCAACGAGCGGGAATCACCAAACTCGGCATCGCCACGAGGGCTGAACCAAAATAAATGGCGAAGACCGGCCGTTTTTGGCGAAACGTTGTCCTAATTGCTCTCGCGCATGTTGCGCTGATCGCGGGGCTCATTCGCTGGAGTCTGGTGGCCAAGGCTTCGTCAAATCCGGAGAGCATCGTTTGGTTAGGTGGCGCTGGGGGTCTCGCGGCTGGAGAATCGGAAAGCGAACCATCGTCACCACCCAAGCATGCAAGGCCTCCGGAGGCACCGAAACCATCGGATGAGGGTGAGGAGTACGAAAAGAAGCTTGCCGTAGTGACAGCCAAAAGCGAAATCGAATTGCCATCGCCGACCCCGAAACCGACACCAACAGCCGCGTCCACGCCCAAGCCGGCTGCGACGCCCACACCAAAACCGAAGGCAACGCCAAAACCAATCCCGAAACCGACTCCAAAGAAAACTCTGGCGGCGAAAGCTTCCCCTAAACCGTCGCCAAAAGCGAAACTAAGTTCGGCAAAAGCGAGCGGGGAGTCAGAGGAGAAAAAGGAAAAAGCTTTAGCAAAAAATGCCTCTCCGTCTCAGAGCAGCAGCGGGAAAACAGGTTCAACAGGCAAAGCTGGCAGCGCAGGCGGTGGAAGCAGCGCATCGGAATTCGCCTGGTATGGCAACATGCTGCACGACCGTTTTTACAGCGCATGGATCCAGCCGACCAATCACGTGCCCACCGGCGCCAAAATTTCGACCTTGGTCAAAGTCCGGATCGAAAAGGACGGGCACGTTTCCAAATTCGAAATCATCAAGCCCTCCGAAAACGCGGTAGTGAATGAATCCGTTGCAGCGGTCTCGAAACAAGTCACCGAGGTTGACTCACCACCAGCTGGTCTAATCAAAGGCGATCATTACGACGTAAAAATTAATTTCGAATTGAATACCGAGGAGGGAGCGCCGAAATGATAACGATCTTCGTCGCGCGAGAATTGTGCCCGCTTTTACAAAAGCGAGCGCGTCGTCGGCGATAATTTCAAAATCTCCGGCTCTCGCTTCAGGCGTCGCGCGAGTTCCTTCAAAATTTCGCCGCGCCAACGCGGGTACTGGGTCAGAGCGGCAATGTGACGTTCATATGCCGCCGCGTCGTTAAAGCGCGCGAACCAGACGAAAACATTTTCGCCTTCCCGCACTGGCAGCGCGGGAAAAGTGTTCTCGCTGTGCTCGGTTACCAAAAACGCCAGGACCGTTGCGCCTGAGCCGATCACGGCCGGTTTCACTGTTCTCTCGAAAAACTCAACGAAGGGTGCATCCATCGGCGCATCGAAACAATAGATCGTCGCCACAATCAGTTCCCTCCGGGCCTCGTTTGCTCCCGCTCGAGGACGTTCCTTATTTCCAAACGAGAATCCCGAAGTTGCGGTTGCCGGATGCAAGAGCAACACATTATCGGAATCGATCATG
>WNGG01079387.1_pt1 | contig 10246 bp, 11 predicted proteins | sample 5400661 | NCBI WGS metagenome assembly WNGG01 (sample SAMN13153372, study PRJNA577476) | soil metagenome | isolation source: 100 cm soil or saprolite under Garry oak tree replicate 1 | place: USA:California | collected 2016-06-15
TAACGCGACACCACGGTGTCGTTCTCCACGGCCTCGATCTGAGCGGCCGGGATGTTGCACACCACGAAGCGATTGCCGAGCGCCCCGAATGCGCGCAGGCGCGCCAAATTGGTCTTGAGCTGGCTGATCCGGACTGACGCCGGCACGTTGACGGAACGAAACGTTGCTCGCGCATGACGCCATCGACGTTGAGGCCGTGGCGGGCCTGAAACCGCCGCACCGCCGCTTCCACATGGGAATCATATAAGTCATCGAGGCCGCCGGCATCGAGATCGCCGACGACGGCGAGGCGCCGCCGCAAATCGGCGACGTTTCGATGGCGCATGCCAAGCCGCATGGGATCGACCGGCTCGACCTCCGGCCAGCCGCCGCCGGACAAGATCGCCTCATATCGCCCGATCGCAGCCTCGGTCGCCTGGACCGTTGCCGGCGAAAGCGTCGGCAGGGACGGGTCGGGCATCGGCATCGCGCGCGAGACCGAAGCGAAGCCCGGGTCGAGATGGCCGCCCTGGTTCTGCTGGGTCAGGGCCCGGAGCATGGCGTCTTCCGCAACGGAGCGCCGGGCGGAGAGACCGAGGCCGGCGATGCCCGCAGCGGCGCCCTGCACGCATGCTCGCAGCAGCTTGCGCCGATCGAGATCCGTCGAGTTTCGATTGCGCGGCTTTGCCATGAGGAGCCGATTCGATCGTCCTTCCCTACGCCCGCTTACCATGGCGGCACGGCCGGCCTCAATGACGTCGGTCCTTCCGTCCTTTTGGAGATAAAGCCGGCGAGCCGCGGGGCGCGGCACGCGAGCCGGCGCCGTTCAAACGCAACGGGGCGCCGCAAGGCAGGCTGTGCTAAAACCTCCAACCTGTGCCGGAGGCTTCGAACGCGGCCCGGCATAACGGTTCAGCTTGGCGTGACTGCCCTCGTTCCGAAGGCGTTGACCGCGTGGAGGATGTTGAAGGCTAGAACCGAGAGCGCCGCTTCCGCCTTCACCGCTCTGAGACCTCGTGTCAGAAACCTTCCGCCTCCCGACATTCGTTTGATCGTCCCGAACGGATGCTCGACAGTGCACCGGCGTATCGTCATCAGGCTCGGATTAGCGTGGATCCGGCCCTCCATTCGGTCCAGCGCGCTCTGATCGACGAGACGGTGAATCGTACGCTGGACGCCGGGCGTGCATCGAGGCTTCAGCGCGCAACTTCCACATGCTGGTGTGCGATAGCGGATCGCCCTGTTGCGGGTGTGCGCGCCGGATGGTCGCAAAGTCTCGCCCGCCGGACACCGAAGGGTGTCGCTCACCTCATCGTAGACGAACTCCACCGGCCGGAAATGGTCTGAGTTCATCGCGCCGCGTTTGATCGGCGCCGCCACCTCTATGGCATCCTGTTCGCACCTGGCGACCTCCTCCGCGTTGGAGTAGCCACCGTCGGTGACGACCTGGATGTGATCGACCTCCAACACCTCCTTGGTCGCCACCGCCATCGGGTAGAGCAAGTGGCTGTCGTTGGCTTCGTTGTAGACGTCGTGGTGGACGATCAATCCGCTGTCGGTGTCGACGACGCTCTGGAGATTGTAGGACGGTGCCTTTGGGGCTCGGCCATAGCCCATAGGTCTGGCTTCGGGCTCACCGAAGACGAGCACCTTCTCGTCACGACGCTGCAATTCCCGCTGTCGTTTGGCCAGCCGATCCTTCCGCCGATGGAGCGCGGAGACCGCAGCCTTGAAGTTCTCGCGATGCAGAGGCTGATCGTCGTACCCGCGGGCGACGGTCTCATCGATGATGTCGAGCCGGTGCAGGTAGTAAGCGATCTCCTTCTCGTTATGGGCGATGTCCCGGGAGAGGCGTTCGGCGCCAGCGATGTTCTTTGAACTCGCGACGGCGCGCATCTTGGTTCCGTCCAGCGCCACCAACTGCCCGCCGATCAAGCGCTGCGCCCGGCAGAATTGGACGAAGGCGGCACTCGCCGAGACAATCGCTTCGGGGTTGTCATGCCGGAAGGCGGCGATGGTCCTGTAGTCGGGAGCCAGGCGGCGCATCAGCCATAGCGCTTCGAGGTCACGGACGCAGGCCTTTCTCCAAGTGGCGCGATGATCGGACCTGGTTGAGGTAGCCCCAAATATAGAGGCGAAGCATGTCGCCAGGCTGATAGCCTGGCCTGCCAGTCGCCGCGGCAATCACCCGATTGAAACCCAGTTCGGCGAGGTCCAGGCTAGCGACGAACGCATCGACGACGCGAACGAGGGCGTCCGGCGCCACGTAATCATCTACGCAAGCTGGCAGCAGGCTGATCTGATCTCGGCTATCGCCGTCGATGAAGCTCACAGCCCGTCTCCATCCGTTTCAATGGACTGATTTTATAGTGATTTGTCGCCTCGTCTAAGGGCCAAGGCCCCCTACGCCTTGTTGCCACCCATCAATGAGCGAGCCTCACGAGGGTCCGCTTCACGGGTGGGTAGAGTGGTTGCGATATCGACCCGAGCGGACCTACGGAAACGGGTTCCACGCAAGGCATTCACGACGACTGCTGGCTCGCGCGAAGCGCCTGTGCCCGATAGATTGCCGGATCGACGATGGCCTAGAATTTGGTGCTCAGTCCTCCACGGGCCGCATGGCACTGTTCGATTCAAGCAAGGGGAAGTCGGTGGCGACATCATTCTACGACCTCAGCGTGCCGACCTTCCTGCAGACCGTAAGGGCCGTGGGGGGCTTCCTCGACCGCGCGGCCAAGCACTGCGCCGAGACCGGCGCCGACCCGGACGACTTCGTGCACGCCCGGCTCTTCGCCGACATGGCGCCCTTCCATTTCCAGATCGAAGCGGCGTGGCACCATGCGGTGTGGGGGCTGGAGGCAGTGAAGACCGGCATGTTCGCCCCACCCGCCCTGGTCGGGCCGGTCCCCTTCGCCGACCTGCAGGCCATGATCAGGAAGGCCGTTTACCCCCGACGATGTCAACGGCTGGGCTGGCAAGAACCTGGACCTTCAGATCGGCCCGCGGACGCTCGCCTTCACGTCGGAGACCCTTATTCTCTCGTTTTCGCTGCCCAACTTCCATTTTCACGCCGTCACCGCCTACGACATCCTGCGCTCGCGGGGCGTGCCTCTCGGCAAGCGCGACTACGAGGGCCACCTGCGTACCAGACCGCCTAGCCGGTGAGGTCCGCTCACCACCTCGATCCGAATTTCAGAAAGTCGGGATATTGAACAGAAGGCGCGGCGCGCCATGCGCTGGGTTTTGGCACAGCCTGAAAGGGCGCCCCGCCTGTCTCGGTCGTGGTCCCCTCCCCCGGGCGTCACAACCGATAGAGAATCTGGTCGGTCCAGAACCGCTCGAGCCGCTGCAGCGCCTTGTTGAGCCCGGTGAACTCGTCGGGCGAGATGCCGCCGACCTGCTCGACCGTGCGCACGTGCTTCTCGTACAGCGAGCTGACGATCTCGCGCACGTCGCGGCCCTTCTGGGTGAGCTTGATGCGCACCGAGCGCCGGTCGACGCGCGAGCGTTGATGATCCAGGAAGCCCATTTCGACCAGCTTCTTGAGGTTGTACGACACGTTGGAGCCGAGATAATAGCCGCGCGTGCGCAGCTCGCCCGCGGTCAGCTCCTTGTCGCCGATGTTGAACAGCAGCAGCGCCTGGACCGCGTTGATGTCGGCGCGACCGCGGCGGTCGAACTCGTCCTTGATGACGTCGAGCAGCCGCCGATGCAATCGCTCGACCAAGGTCAAGGCCTCGAGATAGAGCGGTTGAATTTGTTCGAAGCGCGCCTGACGATCGACGCTCTCCGCCGCGTTCGCTAGAGGTTTCATTTTGACGCCCTGCATGATGTTGATGTTTTTCATGCCGGACGAGGCCCTGCTCCTCGTCCACGCCGGGCAACCTAGCGCAGATGCTCTAAGGTCGGCTTAAATTGTAGCATAAAGATTAGGTTTATCGATCACGGTGAACGTTCGATTGACCGCGGGTCAAAACATTTAGCTGGTCAGCTTTCGTTCACTCTGATGTCGCCGCGTTGTGCCGGGGCTCATTTACGCACTTACGAAGATAAACTGCGTGCCTCCCGCCTGCTAAACCAATCGCGGTCTGCCGGCTTCCCCCAGCGCGCATTCCAACGCGGCACGGTCCCAATGCCCGAGCTTCGCGGCGGCCTCGTACGTGCTCTGCAAGAATTCCATCAACTCACCCTCGGGGTCCGGCGAAGTGCGCACGGCATCGTAAGGCAGGATGAATTCGCCCAGTTCCCTGGAGAAGAATGCCTGTTCCGGGCGTACCGCGGCGGAGGCAAAGCCCTGCGGCGCGGGATAGGCGTAGGAATAGAACGCCGCATATTCCACCGGCCCGCCGCCACCCGGCCAGAACCCGGCGCTCGACACCTCGTGCGAATATGCTTCGCGTGCGACCGCGTCCGGCAGATGCGGCACACCGCCGGGATGGGGCGGCGCCGGCCTTCCGGAAAACCGCGTGACCGCCAGATCGAAGCTGCCCCAGAAGAAATGCACCGGGCTCGCCTTGCCGAGAAATCCGGTGCGGAAACGCGTCAGCACTTGATGCGTCGAGAACAACACGCGCCAGAAACGCGTGACGTAATCGCGATCGTAAGCGGCGTGGGTGCGGTCCTGATCGAACGGAATGCTGTCGGCGATCTCGCACGGCATCGTCGTGATCCGCACGTCGAGCCCGAGCTCGATCATCGCCGCGAACAGCTCGGTATGGAATTGGGCGACCGGCATCGGCGCGAGCAGGAGTCGGCGCAAATCTCCATCGCTCGTCCGCACCGATCTGCGTCCACAGATGCAGCGTGTCGCGCGTGTCTTTCCAAGCCGCATAGGGCAACTCGGGCCAATTGTTCATGCCCAGTACCTGAAGGACGGTCGGATCACGTGCCGCGCAGGAAGCGGATGATCCCGGAAAAGTCGCGCCCGCCGAAGCCGTTTCCGACGAAGAGCCCGTAGAGCGCCGCCGCTTCCGCCCCGAGCGGGGTCGATGCGCCGGCCGAACGCGCGGCCTCCTGCGCCAAGCGCAAGTCCTTGAGCATCATCGCGGCGGTAAATCCCGGCTGGTAATCGCGATTGGCCGGCGACGTCGGCACCGGCCCCGGAACCGGACAATAGCTCGTCAGCGACCAGCACTGGCCCGACGATTTCGAGGAAATCTCGAACAGCTTTTGCGCATCGAGCCCGAGGCGCTCGGCGAGCACGAAGGCTTCGCTCACGGCGATCATGGAGATGCCGAGCACCATGTTGTTGCAGATCTTGGCCGCCTGGCCGTTGCCGGAGGGACCGGCGTGGACGATGGTCTTCCCCATCGCCTCGAGCAACGGCTTGGCGCGGGCGAAGGCCTGCTCGGTCCCGCCCACCATGAACGTCAGGGTCGCGGCCTGGGCGCCGGCGACGCCGCCGGAGACCGGCGCGTCGAGCATCGCCAGCCCCTTCTCGCGCGCCGCCGCGGAAACCTGGCGCGCGCTGTCCACGTCGATGGTCGAGCAATCGATCAGCAGCGTGTCGGGCGTGATTGCATCCAGCACGCCGGCCTTCAGATAGACTTCGCGAACTTCGCTGCCGGAAGGCAGCATACTGATCACGGCGTCCACGTTCGAGGCGGCGGCCTTGATGGCGTCGGCGGCGGTGCCGCCGCCCGCAACCAGCTTCTCGACCGCCGCCGCGCTGACATCGAACCCGGCAACGGAATGTCCGACCTTGCGCAGGTTGAGCGACATCGGCAAGCCCATGTTGCCGAGCCCGATGAACCCGATGCGTGCCATTTGTTCCCTCCCGTTTCACGCGGTCACGGCGGGCGCTCGCGCGCTGCCATGACCGCAAGACCGACATAGGCGAGGATCGCCGCCAGCTCGCCGAGCACCACCAAAAATCGCCCGCCGTAGATCTGTGGAAAGAACAGCTCGACCGCGGCCATGGAGATTGCCGCGGTGAGCCACACCACCCCGCCCCAGACCGCCGCAAGCCACAGGCCGACCGCCGCCACGAGATCGATCACGGCGAAAAAGATCGTAGCCGCCTGCCACGCGGTCGAGCTCGCCTCGAAGATCGAGCTGGAATTGTCGCCGATGCCGACGACCACCGCCCAATGATAGAGGCCCTTGAGGAGCGACACGGCCGCCATCGCGCGCAGGAACCAGACCAGCCGGCCGGTCCACAGGCCCGCCCCCTTCTGCCGCCCGATGCCCTCGACTGCCGCCATGGGGTCGCTCATGGCAGCTCGAGCTCCTCGGGGAGCGGCGCAAAGTGCCGCGCGACCTCCGCCTCGCTCACCGCATCGAGGGTTGCCGGGCGCCAGCGCGGCGCATTGTCCTTGTCGATGATCACCGCGCGGATGCCCTCGTAGAAATCATGCCCGTAGACCACGCGCGAGACGATGCGGAACTCGGCCTTCATGCAATCCGCGAACGACCAGGTCTTGCCCCGCCGCATTTGCGCCAGCGCGATCTTGAGGCTGGTCGGCGACTTGGCTCGGATCGTCGCGGCGGTCGCGCGCGCCCAGCCTGCATCCGCCCCCCCTTCCGCCTCACGCTCCAGCCGGCCGAGGATATCCTCGACCTGGTCGCCGACGAACAGCCGGTCGATTGTGGCGCTTCGGTGGACCAGCGGGCTTTCGCCGGGAGATTGGGCGAAGGCGGCAAGCAGGGCATCGACCGGCACATCGCCGCAAAGGGCATCGAGGAGCTCGGAAAACCGCGCGGAGGGAACGTGGTGCGTGGCGATGCCGGTGGCCACGGCGTCGGCGGCTCCGAGCCGCTCGCCGCTGAGCGCCGAATAGGTGCCGGTCTCGCCCGGCATGCGCGGCAACAGCCACGTGGCGCCGACGTCCGGAAAAAACCCGATGCCGACTTCCGGCATGGCGAACTGGAATTTTTCTCCCGCGACCCGGTGCGATCCGTGGATGGAAACCCCGACGCCGCCGCCCATGACGATGCCGTCGATCAGCGCGACGTAGGGCTTGGGATAATGCTTGATGAAGGCGTTGAGCGTGTATTCGTCGCGCCAGAACGGCAGCGCCTCGGCTTGCCGCCCGGCACGGCCGAGGTCGTAGAGCGCGCGGATGTCGCCGCCGGCCGAGAACGCCCGCTCGCCGGCGCCGCGGACGACGACGCGGGTGATCGCCGGATCGCAGGCCCATTCCTCGAGCTTTGCGGCCAGCGCATGCACCATGCCGTGCGTCACCGCATTGAGCGCCTGCGGGCGGTTCAGCGTAACCACCCCCGCGGCGCCGCATCGGTCGAACACGATGTCCGGGTCGGCGCTCAATGGCCGGCCCACAGATAAATAGCCGTCGCCGAGAGGCCGAGCGCGTCGCGCGCGAGGTGGAGCCGAGCCCAGGTCTCGATCGCGCGGCGCGTGCCGCCGTCGGCGGCAGCCGGCGGCAGAGCCTGCAAACGCTTGTTGGTCGGCAGGATCACCAGGATGGTGAAAGGTAGATTGGCAAAAATCAGCACGGCACCGGCGAGCCAGCGCCAATCCCCGCTCGACCAATACGCGGCCAGGCCGAGCAGAGCCGAGACGGCCGCAAGACTTGCCTGCATGACGGACGCGCGCGGATAGCTCGACTGCCACTGGGTCAACAGCGCCTCATCGTCGAGCGCGAGCCGCTCAATTCCCCAGCAGGTCGCGACCGATGATCACCCGCATCACCTCGTTGGTACCCTCGAGAATCTGGTGGACGCGCACGTCGCGCAGCACGCGTTCGATCGGGTGATCGCGCAGGTAACCGTAGCCGCCGTGGAGCTGCAGGCAGCCATTGACCGCCTCGAAGCCGATATCGGTGGCGAACCGCTTCGCCATGGCGGCGAGCCGCGTGGCGCCTTCCTCGCGATTGCCCACCGCGACCGCCGCGCGCCGGACCATCAGTCGCGCCGCCTCGAGCTCGGTCGCATGATCGGCGATGCGGAATTGCAGCGCCTGGAAATCCGCGAGCCGCGTCCCGAACTGTTTTCGCTCGCGCATGTATTCGACGGTGCGGTCGAGGCAGAACTGGGCGCCGCCGATCGAGCAGGCGGCGATGTTGAGCCGTCCGCCGTCGAGCCCCGCCATGGCGATGCGAAAGCCCTGGCCCTCCTCGCCGATGCGGTTCGCGACCGGAACCCGGCAATCCTCGAAGATGACCATCGCGGTCGGCTGCGATTTCCACCCGAGCTTTTTTTCCTGCGCGCCGAAGGACAGGCCCGGCGTTCCCTTCTCCACGGCGAGGCAGGAAATGCCGTTCGCGCCCTCCTCCCCGGTCCGCACCATGCAGACATAAAGGTCGGACATGCCTCCGCCGGAAATGAAGGCTTTCGCGCCGTTGAGCACGTAATGATCGCCGTCGCGCGCGGCGCGCGTCGCGAGGCTCGCCGCATCGGACCCCGAGCCCGGCTCGGTCAGGCAATAGCTGGAGAAATGCTCCATGGAGCAGAGTTTTGGCAGGAATTTTCGGCGCTGCGCCTGCGAGCCGAAAGCATCGATCATCCATGCATTCATGTTGTGGATCGAAATATAGGCCGCGGTCGAGGTGCAGCCCTGGGCGAGCTCCTCGAAGATGATGGTGGCATCGAGCCGGGAGAGCGCCGAGCCGCCGACGTCGTCCTTGACATAAATGCCGCCGAACCCCAGGGCGGCGGCTTTGCGCAGCGTCTCGACCGGAAAAGTCTCGCGCTCGTCCCACTCCCGGGCAAACGGCATCATGTGCTCGCGCGCAAACGCGCGCGCCACCGCCTGAAATGCGCGCTGCTCCTCGGTAAGCTCGAAATCCATGCGGCCCCTCTCCTCCCCGAAGCGGTCGCACCAAGGTACCATGGCCGCGGTGTAGAATGGGCAAAGGCGCGGAACGCGCCGTGCCTACGCCTTTTTAGCTACATCTGAGAAAACATCGGTGGGCACGCTTCGCTTTGCCCCACCCTACCGCCGCCCCTACGCTCCCGGTGGCGTGCCCCTTTCAGAGCGGCTAAAACAGGGAAAGTCCAGACCCGGAGACGCCAGCATGGCCATCAAATTCGGCCGTCCGCTCGAGACCAGATCCCGCCTTGCGCCGGTCGAGGCAAAACTTCGCGCCGGCAGCGCCGCCGAGCTCGATCTCACGGTGCGTCCGCGCCGCAACCGCCGCACCGATTGGATCCGGCGGCTCGTGCGCGAACACGCGTTGACGACCGACGATCTGATCTGGCCGCTGTTCCTGGTCGAGGGCACCGGGCTGCGGGTTCCGGTCGATTCCATGCCGGGCATCGAGCGCCTGTCGGTCGACCAGGCGGTGCGCGAGGCCGAGCGCGCCGCGCAGCTGGGGATTCCGGCAATCGCGTTGTTCCCCTACACCGATCCGGCCCTGCGCGACGCGGACGGCAGCGAGGCGCTCAATCCGGACAATCTGGTGTGCCGGGCGATCCGCGCCATCAAGGAGGAGGTCCCGGGGATCGGCATCGTGTGCGACGTCGCGCTCGATCCCTACACCAGCCACGGCCACGATGGCTTGCTGCGCGACGGAATCATCCTCAACGACGAGACCGTAGCGGTGCTGGTGCGTCAGGCGCTGGTGCAGGCCGAGGCCGGGTGCGACATCATCGCGCCTTCCGACATGATGGACGGCCGGGTCGGCGCCATCCGCGCTGCGCTCGACGGGGCCGCCTTCGCGGACGTGGCGATCATGGCCTATACGGCGAAATACGCCTCGGCCTTCTACGGTCCGTTCCGCGACGCGGTCGGCTCCTCGGCGACGCTCGCGGGCGACAAGCGCACCTATCAGATGGATCCGGCCAACTCCGAGGAGGCGTTGCGCGAGGCCGAGCTCGATATCGCCGAAGGCGCCGACATGATCATGGTCAAGCCCGGCCTGCCCTACCTCGACATCCTGCACCGCGTCAGCGAAGCGTTCGGCATGCCGACGTTCGTCTACCAGGTGTCGGGCGAATATTCGATGATCATGGCGGCGGCGCAGAACGGCTGGATCGACGGAGAGAAGGCGATGATGGAGAGCCTGATCGCCTTCAAGCGCGCCGGCGCGGCGGGCATCCTCACCTATTTTGCCCCGAGGGTGGCGGAGAAATTGAAACGGTCCCTCCCGTAGGGTGGGCAAAGGCTCCGCCTGCAGGAACGATCCACAGGCGAAGACCTGTAGGGGCGGGGCCGTGCCCACCGTCTCGTTTGTAATTCCTGAGGTGGTCACCGCGCGTTCCGCGCCTTTGCCCACCCTACAAGCGCTCACCGCATCGCGGCGCCGGCGGCGATGCGCTGCGGCGCATAGCCTTCCGCCGCGAACGCCGCGAGCACCTTTTGCGCGTG
>WNGG01010125.1_pt1 | contig 10245 bp, 8 predicted proteins | sample 5400661 | NCBI WGS metagenome assembly WNGG01 (sample SAMN13153372, study PRJNA577476) | soil metagenome | isolation source: 100 cm soil or saprolite under Garry oak tree replicate 1 | place: USA:California | collected 2016-06-15
GAGTCAAAGTGCTTCGCTCTGAGCAGTAGCGACTATCTCAGTGACAGCATCGCCTTTCCGATCTTTCAGCCACTTTTGCAGTACCTGATAACTGCCGAGGTGAAAGTTCCAGAGGTCAGACGGCACTCCTTCGAAATATTGCTCGCGATTAATCCAGACAGGGCCCAAGGCTGAGCCCGCCTATCGAATAACTAACCTTTCAGGCTATGTAATTGAATGCGCCGAGGTTCGCGCGCACGCGCTCAGACGTTGCCGAAGTGCAACAGCGCGTGCCGTGTTGAACTCTGGCGCGGGTACAGCGGCCCCAAGTAATCAATCAACTTCAGCATGGACAAATTCGAGCGCTTTGCGCCCAAGCTCCGTGACCTCAAACCATTCCATGACCTCAGTCTCGTCGGCGAAATGATGACCAGTCGCCGTCTCAAACTCGCGTGAATGCATTTCGACGAGATTAAGCTCAATGATCTTCTCGAGATCCGTCTCTTCGAATCCATGCTTCGCCAGATCTTCGTATAAGCTGTCATAAGTCCCTGCTGGCATGTAGTATTCATCTAGAAGGGCTAAGAGCCTGCCTAGCTGCTTGGCGCTGCCGAACCCACCAATCCTAACCAAGCCTTCCACTCCACCCGAGTCCGCCAGCGTCAACTGCGATGCATCGAGCAGTTCTAGTAATTCGCTCGCGATAATCAGTACCCGAAGCGCGATTCTCTCATCAATCTTCCTTCCATCGTGCGCTAAGTAATTTCTGTAGTAGGCGAATACTCCATTAAGGTACTCTTGCGCATGAACCTGCTCTTCTTCGCCTAAAGGAACCCGAAGCCTCACTCCATGCGTCCCAGCGAACAGCTTTTTGATTAGCGTTACCCCGTAGAGTCTGTCCTCGCCTTTAATTCTACCTTTTTCCTTCAGGGCCAGTTCGACCTGAACCATCGCCTCTCTGGCGGCGTCAGTGGGATGGCCATCCTGCAACTGAGGGAGGCAGTTCTTCGCAATTCTGGGCGCAAGCAGCTTTAATATCGGGTTGTCCATAAGAGCGGTTTTCTTCTCGGGCATCCGCCACTGTGCCGCTGCAAAAAACGCATCCTCCAACGGCGGAATATCCGAAGTATCAATTTCTTCATCCGTCATTTGGTCGATGCGCGCCCAGTCTGTTTCTGATGGCTTCTTCAAATTTCTTTCGTTCATGTTTCAATGCCTTTCGCAAAGAGATGATTCGTATCGTATCCGCGTCCCGTTGAGTGAAGGTCACGACGACGATTCGATTGCCCAACAAACCAATTCCAGTCCAACGGTCTTCTCCATAATCGGCTCGCGTATCAAGAGCCGTCCGTAAGGGAGCTTCAAAGATTTCCCAAGCGTCGCCAAAGTCAAAGCCGTGTTTACGGATGTTCTCCTGGTTCTTGTCCTCATCCCATTCAAACGTCACTGATGAAGTTTAGTCGGAAGCCACTCAGTGGGACAAGCCGACACGAAGATGCGCCTTTTCTCAACCTTCCGTCTACCTGGTGCGTCTAAGTTGGTGCCAGAAAGCTATTTGGATTAGAGTTAGCCTCACCTGTGTTTGAATGATTGATCCTTTGAGAAATCGAGATGGTGTTGATATGAAAATCCTTGGAAATACACGGATTCTTAAGCGACGGGGCGTTGCGAACCGAGCAATCGCGCTCGTCTCCATGCTTGCTCTGCTAGTCGGCATGTTTGGCCTTGGCGTACTTACCCAACAGGGCGTCAGCGCGCAGGAGATGCAGCCTTCGCAAAAGCAGTCGGCGCAAAAGACGCGGCTGAACGAGGATCAGCGCATCTTGCATGTGCTGAACCGACTCGGGTATGGCGCGCGGCCCGGCGATGTTGAGCGCGTGAAGGCAATGGGCATTGAGAACTACATCAATCAGCAGCTTCATCCGGAAGGCATTTCTGATCCGGTCGCTGAAGGAAAGATCAAAGACAGAAATCTTTCGACACTTTCGATGACCACTGCCGAGTTATACGAGAAGTTTCCGCAGCCGGGCCAGTTGCTGCGTAAGCTGCAACAGCAAGGTGCTTTGCCAAGCGATCTCGCGGCAGCGCGCGACAATCGCGTGAAAGGTGGCGCGAACGCGTCGCCGAACGCAGGCGATACGAAGAAGAACGGCGAGGCGATGACGCCTGAAACGACGCCGCAAGGCGACACCGCGAAGAACGACCCAGCCAAAGTCAACAACGCTCCGTCGGCGAACCCGCTGGACAACGAAAAATATCGCGAAGCCATTCGCGAGTACTATCAGAAGAATGGACTGCAACCGCCGCAGCGGATCACGGCCGAGTTGCAGGCCTCGCGAATTCTGCGCGCGGTTTACAGCGAGCGCCAGTTGAATGAAGTGATGGTCGATTTTTGGACCAACCATTTCAATGTATTCATGAACAAGGGCGCGGATCGCTGGCTGCTCACGTCTTACGATCGCGACACGATTCGGCCCCATGCGATGGGCAACTTTTACGATTTGTTGCTGGCCACGGCGGAGAGTCCCGCAATGCTTTTCTATCTCGACAATTTTCAAAGCGTCAGTCCGAATGCCAGGCTCGGAAACGGGCCGAACGGAAATCCAATGCGTCGCGGACAAGCCGGTCGCGATCCGCTGCTCGAGTTGTTGCGCGGCGCCAGGAATCCGCGGCTGATGACGAATAACCCACAGCAGCAGAGACCACAGCAGCAACAACAGCGCCGCGGCATCAACGAAAACTACGCTCGCGAGCTGATGGAGCTGCACACGCTCGGCGTCGATGGCGGCTACACGCAGAAGGACGTTCAGGAAGTGGCGCGCTGCTTTACTGGTTGGACGATCTTCGCGCCGCGCGGGGGCGGGGCCGCAGCTCAGGCAATCATGGCGGGATCCAGAGCTGACATGTTGCGCGACAATGCGGGGAAATTCTTTTTCAACCCGCGCGCTCACGATGACGGTGAGAAGATCGTTTTGGGCCACAAGATTCCCGCGGGGGGCGGCGCCAAAGACGGACTTGTAGTGCTCGATATTCTCGCGCACCATCCTTCGACGGCGAAGTTTATCGCCACCAAACTGGCGCGCCACTTCGTAATGGACGATCCATCACCGGCGTTGATCGATCGTGTTGCCGCAGCGTTCACAAAGAGCAATGGCGATATTCGCGAGACGCTGCGAGCGATCTTCTTTTCGCCGGAGTTCAATTCGGCGGAAGCTTATCGCGCGAAGATCAAGCGGCCTTTTGAGCTAACCATCAGCGCGATTCGCACCCTGGGCGCGGACACGAACGGTGCTCCCGGAATTCATCAATGGATTGCGCGCATGGGCCAACCGCTCTACGGTTTCCAGACGCCGAATGGTTATTCAGATACCGCGGAAAACTGGGTCAATACTGGCGCGCTGCTCGAGCGTTTGAACTTTGGTCTGGCGCTGGCGAGCAATCGCATTCCCGGCACGCGCGTCGATCTCTCGAAGTTTGTCGGCGACGGGGCGAAGGGTGAAACTGTAGATAAGACCAGGGTCATGGATCGTTTTCTGAATCTAATCGTTGCGGGCGATATCTCGCCAAAGACGCGCGAGACGCTCCTGAAGCAATTGAACGAGCAGGTTGCTATTTCGGCGCCGCCGCAACTCATGGCGGATCAGGAAGTAGCTGAGATGATGGCGCCACCTGAAGGGCCGCGCCAGGCGCAGCTTCGACAGAGTCCGCAAGCCGTGATTACAGATCCGGTGACGAAGATTGTCGGCTTGATTCTGGGTTCACCAGAATTTCAGAGACAGTGAGAAATAGTTTCGAGTTTCGAGTTTCGCGTCAGGAGAACTCGAAACTCGAAACTCGAAACTCGGAACACGAGGTTACGAGAATGAATAGAAGATTCTTTATCAAGTCGGGTGGCATCGCGCTGGCAAGTATTGGCGTTTCGCTTTCAGCACCATCTTTTTTGCAACGCGCGGTTTTAGCGCAGGCTCGCGAGCGTATCACCGGCGGTCGGCGCAAAACGCTGATCACAATCTTTCAGCGCGGCGCGGTCGATGGATTGAACATGGTCGTGCCTCATGGTGAGCACGCCTACTACGATGTGCGTCCGTCGATTGCGATCCCGCGACCCAAGACTGGCGATGCCGAAAGTGCGATTGATCTCGATGGCTTCTTCGGCTTACATCCATCGTTGTCGCCCTTCAAGCCACTCTGGGATTCGAAGCGGCTGGCGATTGTTGAAGCGGCGGGCTCGCCTGACAACACGCGTTCACACTTTGACGCGCAGGATTACATGGAATCGGCGACACCAGGCGTGAAGTCGACACAGGATGGTTGGCTCAATCGACTCTTGCAAAGCAAGCCCGATCCTGATCGCTCGTTATTCCGCGCGGTCTCGATGACGCAAAACATGCCCCGCGTGCTGCAAGGCAAAGCGCCGGCGCTGGCGATCTCGAACCTCAATGATTTTACAATCCGCGCCGGACAAAACTCCGCGGCGGTGCAGGGCGGATTTGAAGCAATCTACGATCAAACCGCCAATGACGTTCTCGGTGGCACGGGCAGGGAAACTTTCGAGGCCATCAACTATCTGAAGAAGGTCAACCCCGGCCAGTACAAAGCTGAAAACGGCGCGCAGTATCCCCGAAATCCATTCGGCAATGCCCTGCTCCAGATTGCGCAACTGATCAAAGCAGGCGTCGGTCTCGAAGTCGCTTTCACGGATATTGGCGGTTGGGACACGCACGTCAACGAAGGAAACTCGCGCGGGCAGCTCAGCAATTTGCTGCAACAGTTCAGCGCCGGCATAGCGGCGCTGTACACCGACCTGGGTCAGCGCATGGACGACGTCGTGGTGCTGACGATGTCCGAATTTGGCCGCACCGCGCGCGAGAATGGCAATCGCGGAACGGACCACGGCCACGCTAACGCGATGTTTGTGGTCGGCAACAGCGTGCGCGGCGGCAAAGTCTATGGGCAGTGGCCTGGTCTCAAGACCGATCAATTGTACGAAGGCCGCGACCTGGCATTGACCACGGACTTCCGAGACGTCTTTGCTGAGCTTGCTAAACGTCATCTGGGAACGTCGAATCTCAAGACCGTTTTCCCGGGCTACGACGTAACCGAAGCAAAGTTCCGAGGTGTACTCGGATAGGAGTTTCACCACAAAGACACGAAGACACAAAGAGTATCAGACAAGACGAAGGGCTCGGAATAGTATTCCCGAGCCCTTGTTTCCTCGGATCTCTTGTCGCGATGCACTAGTGGCGACTATCTGCGGCTACAGAATGAACCTTTCAATCCCATTCTTGATTAGCGGGACATTGAAGTTGATTAACAATCCAAGCCGCAGACCAGTCAGTCTTAGGTAGGTAAGAACCTGTGCCTTGAACACTGGGTTCATTTCCTCGACCGCCTTAATTTCAATGATCAGCTGTCTTTCAACTAGCACGTCGATGCGCAAACCCGCTTCGAGACGAACACCATCGTAAACGACTGGAATCGCGACCTGCGTTTCGACAGCAAATCCGCGCTTTCTGAGTTCGTAAGCGAGGCAGGTCTCGTAAACTGATTCCAACAGTCCCGGACCGAGCGCGCTGTGTACTTTGAGGGCTGCATCAACCGCAACCTTGGCAAACCGCTCTGTTTCCGCGGGCAGCGGCTCGAATACTCTCATCATCTTTGTGTCCTTCGTGCCTTTGTGGTTAAGTCTTAATATCCCACGATGGCGACAATTCGTAACGGCCCGCCGCTGCCGCCTTTTATCTTCATCGGCAACGCAATCACTGAAAAGCCTTTTACCGGAAGCTTGTCGAGATTCGCGACGTTCTCAAAAGCCGGAACGTCATGCGCAAACAGGGCGCGATGGCTTTCGAACAGAGTCGATTGGCCGTAGTCGATGCTCGCCGTATCGAGTCCAATCGCTTTAATCGATCGATTTTGCGTGAGCCAGCCCGCCGCACTGGGATCGAGTCCCGGAAAGTGAAGCTTGGCCACCGCGGCGGCGCCACGTTCGTCCGTGCCTAAATACTTCTTGCGATCAGGATAGTACTTGCCGTAGCCGGTGCGCAGCAACACGATCGTTCCCTTCTCTATCTTTCCATTCTGTTTCTCCCACTTCTGAAAATCATCGATGCCGACCAAATAGTCCGGATTGCCGGCGCACTGCTGTGCAACATCGACAACGATCGCCGGTCCCATCAGTTGCTCAAGTGGAATCTGATCGACGCTGTTTCGGCCTTTAGCAAAATGTACCGGCGCGTCAATGTGCGTGCCGCCGTGCTCAGCGGCAGTATAGCGATACGCCGAATAGTAATAGCCTTTGTCAGTGACGCCCTCAAAATCTGTCTCGAGTTTGAAGGTCTCCGCAGTAGGCCAATAGACGGTTTCGGAATCGAAAGGGTAAGAGAGATCGATGATTGTTCCCGATGGAAATACCGGCGCCTTTTGCTGAACGAAAGGAATCAGGAGCGCACAGAGAAAGACAAGGGCGAACCTTTGCATGATCAAGTCCTCCTGCTTCGAAGTTGTTGGATTGTCTGATCAGAGACGAGCCATGTTAACTCAAGGCTGCAACGCTGGAGAAACTCAGACGGATGGTAGTGGCTGTCTGCGCTGACGTTCGGCTTGCGTTACGGTGCGTCTCAGAGGAGCGTAGGCGAGGAGAGAGCCGAGAATGATCCCGAATAGATCGAACTGAAGATCGTTTGCAGTGTCGTGCAAGCTCCAGATGCGGTGACCGTTAAAGTAGACTTCGTCCCAGAGCTCGATGACTTCATAAAAGGCCGACAGGCTGAAGATCGTCGTACCAGCAAAGAATGTCGTGAAGCCAAGCGATAGTTGGTGCCCAAACCGCTCGAGCGCTTCGCGCATCAGCCACACAATGATGGGAGTCGCAAGTCCCTGAATTGTCAGATGCGCGAACTCGTCGTAATGCAACGGCCCAAACTCGCGGCCATACATGTGGAAGTAGTTTCCCAGCGCGTCTATTTCCAAACCTACAAAGACGAACGCGAGCAGTAGCGTCGGGACCACGACGTTGTAGCGCGTTCGTACGAACCCATAAAACGCCGTGAGATAGGTAATGCCGAACACGGTGTTGAAGGCCAGCGAGAGGTAACACATCTTTAGCAAGAAAGCCGATCCAGTGAGAACGAGCGCAACCACAATCGGCAGCTGGAAGCGGCGTACAAATTGGCTCATCAATCAGATCCTCCAATGATACCGTCGACCTGAGCAAACAGCGTTCCCAGCCTGACAGATCCCCTGATGTTGCGAGTTCGAAGAAAACAGTGCCGGCGCAGTAATCGTTGCGTTGTCGTTTGTTGCTGGTGAATGCGTTTCGTTGCGGCTACAATCGGCCCGTTTTCTGCGCAGTCGAAACCGCTTGAGGGAACCAATGATTGATTTCAGCATCTCGCCTGAGTTGGAAGACATTCGGCGGCGCATCACTGCGTTGATGGACGAGTATGTCTACCAGAACGAAGACAAGGTTATCGAGCACGAAGGGTTGCCCGTCGATCTCGAGCGCGAGTTACAACAGAAGGTCAAGGACGCGCGCTTGTGGGCTCCGAACCTGCCAAAGCAGTGGGGCGGGATGGGCATCGGTTACGTGGGCCAGGCGCTGGTCAACGAGATCATCGGGCGCTCGGTCATCGCGCCGCGCGTTTTTGGCTCGGCCGCGCCGGATGCGGGCAACGCCGAATTGCTGATCATTGCGGCAAATGAAGCGCAGCAGGAGCGATACTTGCGACCGCTCGCCGCGGGAGACGTTCGTTCATGCTTTGCGATGACTGAGCCGGAAGTCTCCGGATCGGATCCGACTGGTCTGCGCACCACCGCCGTGCGTAAAGGCAGCGAGTGGGTTATCAACGGTCACAAGTGGTTCATCTCGGGCGCAATCGGATCTGCTTTCGCCATTGTGATGGCGGTAACCGACGCCTCGGCAGAGCCACGCAAACGAGCCAGCATGATCATCGTGCCGGCAGAGACGGCGGGCTTTGAAATCATCCGCGCGGTTGGCGTGATGGGCTCGGGAGGTGTCGGCGGCCATTGCGAAATCCGTTTTGAGAACTGTCGCGTTCCCGCAGAAAATCTGCTGGGTAAGGTTGGCGAAGGATTTAAGTTGGCCCAGGCGCGTCTCGGCCCGGGCCGTATTCAACACTGCATGCGCTGGCTGGGGGCGGCCGAGCGCAGTTTCGAAATGATGTGCCGTTACGCGCTCGAGCGCGAGTCCTTCGGCGAACCGCTCGCGAACAAACAGACAGTGCAAAACTGGATCGCGGACTCCGCCGCCGAGATCAACGCCGCACGCATGATGACGTTGCACGCTGCGTGGAAACTGGATCGCGGCGAAGACGCGCGCATCGAGATTTCGTTAATCAAATTCTATGGCGCGCGCGTGCTTCACGATGTAATCGACCGCGCGATCCAGGTGCATGGCGCGTTGGGCTATTCGAAAGATACGCCGTTGGAAATGTTCTACCGGGACGCGCGCGCGGCGCGTATCTATGATGGCCCTGACGAAGTCCACCGGATGGTCGTCGCGCAGCGCATCCTGGAACAGTTTAGGAACGAGGCGAAACTTGACTAGCACTGATGCCGCTCCCGTGCGGTGCGGCGAGGAGTTGGATCTTAAGGGGCTGGACCAGTATCTCTGCGGCCAACTGGCCCAACTCGCCGGCGTCGAGATCGACGCACCGTCACAGATCGAGATCGAGCAGTTTCCCGGCGGCCATTCAAACCTCACCTATCTGGTTCGCTTCGGCGAGCAAGAGTTTGTGTTGCGCCGGCCGCCGGCCGGACCAGTGGCGCCGACAGCCCACGACATGCCGCGCGAGTTTCGTTTGCTCGCGGCAATTCATCCGGAATTCCCACTGGCGCCGCGGCCAATCTTGCTGTGTGAAGATGTTTCGGTAATTGGCGTGCCGTTTTATGTAATGGAACGCCGGCGCGGTTTGATCGTTCGTAATCGGATTCCGCGCGAGATCGGGAAAGATCTGACGCTGCGACACCGTGTCAGTGAGTCAGTCGTCAACACGCTCGTTGCACTTCATGGCGTGGATGTCTACGCGACCAAGATCGTCCAAATCGGCAAGCCCACGGGATTTGTTGCGCGGCAAGTACGCGGCTGGGCCGATCGCTGGCAGCGCTCGAAGACTGCTGAGCTGCCGGAGATGGACCAGGTGATTGGCTGGCTCATCGATCGGATTCCTTCTGATTCAGAAGGCGGCGCCACTATCGTCCACAATGATTTCAAACTCGACAACGTGATGCTGGACCGGCACAATCCGTCGCGCGTTGTTGCCGTGCTTGATTGGGAGATGTGCACGGTGGGCGATCCGCTCGTCGACCTGGGTTTGTTTCTGTGTTACTGGACGCTCAAAGGCCGCGAAGAAGTTCGGCACAGCTCTTTGCGCGCGGTAACAGCAATGCCCGGCTGGATGACGCGCGAAGAGATCGTCGAAAGATACGCAACCGAGACGGGCCGCGATCTATCACTCATCGTTTTCTACGAAACGTTTGCGCGGTTCAAGGTTGCGGTTGTGATCCAACAGATTTACTTTCGGTTCGTACAGGGTCAGACCCGTGACGAGCGTTTTCGTCATTTCGACGGGCTCGTGCTTGAGCTGGCGCGCGATGCGCTTGCTTTGGCCCAGCAGTCGGGAATCTGAAACGCGTTCGTCGACATTCGCTGTTAATGGAAACCTTCCAACCAAAGATCCTGCGGTTTGAATCGTTGTCTTCGACAAACACCGAGGCCGCAAAACAGGCAATGCAGGGCGTGGCTGAAGGACTGTGCATCGTCGCGCGCGAGCAGACCGCGGGGCGTGGACGCTTGCAACGCCAGTGGGTTTCACCTGCCGGGGCGGGGCTCTATTTCAGTATCGTGTTGCGTCCCCGGATCGACCCGTCGCTTTGGTCGCTGATTCCGCTGATGGCCGCGCTGGCCGTGCACGATGCGCTGATGCAAGCTTGCCAGGTTGAAACAGATATCAAATGGCCCAACGACATTCTGTTCGCCGAAAAGAAACTCTGCGGTATTCTCGCCGAAACAATCGAGACTGATACTGGCCGCGCCGCCGTAGTCGGGGTCGGAATCAACTTAACCACAGAAGCGTTCCCGGTTGAATTGCGCGAAGTTGCGACATCGTTGGAAGTGGCGATGGGAAAGGCGCTGGATGCGGAAGCTGTCCTGCAGTCGTTGGTTCAAGCGTTCGTGAGGCGGTATGAAATATTTCAAGCGACCGGTGGGCCAGGAAAAATAGCTCTCGAGTGGTCCAGGCGCTC
>WNGG01020105.1_pt1 | contig 10245 bp, 11 predicted proteins | sample 5400661 | NCBI WGS metagenome assembly WNGG01 (sample SAMN13153372, study PRJNA577476) | soil metagenome | isolation source: 100 cm soil or saprolite under Garry oak tree replicate 1 | place: USA:California | collected 2016-06-15
GCTAGCTCGGGGTCGTACGTGGCGCTCGCGTCCCGTGGAGTGGTGTAAATAGCGGTCATGGAACCGGGCAGGCGGCACGCCGACGCTCGACGACGCGGAAGTCACGGGCCGGCCGCGCCGGCCTGCAAGGCTGGGCAGAATGAAACCAGATCGGCGCGGCACAGGCCCAGCTCGGATAGCGGTCGGTTGCCTGTTCATGTCAGTCCTGCTGGCATCGTGCACATCAGGCGGCCACAAGCACGCGGCCGGGCCGTCGGTCGGCCCTGACGGCACATATGTGGTGCCCGCGGGGATCCACAAGATCAAGCACGTGATCATCATCATGCAAGAGAACCGGTCGTTCGACAGTTACTTCGGGACGTTCCCCGGGGCAGCCGGCTTTCCGATGCGACACGGCGTCCCCGCAGTCTGCGTGCCGAACTCGGCCGGGCACTGCGCCCGGCCGTACCACGATGCCGCTGACGTTAACGGCGGCGGTCCGCACAACGAGCGGAGCGCCGTCGCCGATGTGAATGGCGGCAAGATGAACGGGTTCATCCGCCGGGCCCATGCGGCAAGACTGACATGTCACCTGATCTACGATCCCGCTTGCGCCGGTCGCGGCCGATCCGATGTGATGGGCTATCACACCGCCGCCGAGATCCCTAATTACTGGGCATATGCCAGGCACTTCATGCTCGATGACCACATGTTCGAGCCCGTGAAATCGTGGTCGCTGCCCGATCACCTCTACATGGTCTCCGGCTGGTCGGCCAAGTGCCGGAGTGGCTCGCCCATGAGCTGCGCCAATAACATCGGCGGACCGTACACGATCAGCAAGTTCGGCCGGGCCATCCAGCGCCAGCAGGCAGCCGGACGGCCGCCGGTCGACCTGGCCTGGACCGACATCACCTGGCTGCTGGCCGCCGCGCACGTCAGCTGGGCGTACTACGTGCAGCGAGGCACGCAGCCGGACTGCGCTAACAGCTCCGCCCAGACCTGCGTCCCGGTCCCGCAGAGTCCTCAGACCCCCGGTATCTGGAATCCCTTGCCGCTGTTCGGCGACGTACGGCAGGACCATCAGCTACGCGACATCAAGCCGCTCAGGGCCTATTTCCGCGCCGCCAGGGCCGGGAAGCTGCCGTCGGTCTGCTGGCTCATTCCGTCCGGCCGCGACAGCGAGCACCCGCCAGCCAGCATTCACCGCGGGCAGGCCTACGTCACCGCGGTGATCAATGCCGCCATGCGCAGCGCCGACTGGAAGTCCACGGCGATCTTCCTGAGCTGGGACGACTGGGGCGGCTTCTACGACAACGTGGTGCCGCCGAAGGTCGACCGGAATGGCTACGGTCTCCGAGTGCCCGGACTAGTGATCTCGCCGTACGCCAAGAAGGGCTTCATCGACCACCAGACGCTCAGCAGCGATGCCTACCTGAAGTTCATCGAGGACGATTTCCTCGGCAGCGCCCGGCTTGACCCGAGAACCGACGGGCGGCCCGACCCCCGGCCGACGGTGCGCGAAAACGCGCCGGCGCTCGGGAACCTGATCGAGGACTTCAACTTCAACCAACCGCCACGGGCACCGCTGTTGCTGCCTACCAACCCGCCGACCGACTCCCCGTCAATTCCGGCATACTTCGCCGGGAAGCGGGCATGCCGGGGATGCACCAAGCCGCCATGATCTGCGGTGTAAACCGATCGGCCTGCCCGTGCCTCACCAAAGCGCCGGGCGGATCTCCTGTACGACGCGCGCATCGCGGCGGCGATCGCCCAGGCGCCCACGCAGCGGCGATCGACCCCGAGAACGTACAGCCCCGCCGCCCGGAGTCGCGGTCGCGGCATCGGGGAGCTCATCGAGCTCGTCGGCCCCCCGCAGGCTCCCGGGGGACAAACTAGCGGGGCTTCGCCCCAGCCCGCCGAGTCATGCTCGTTGTGGCTGAGGTTGGTGATCGGGGCTCCGGCCGGTGCCTGACGGTGGCACTGTGTGTCCCGTAATTGACCGCCGCTGGCGGTAGGTGGCCCTTTGGGGGCCGTGGCCCGGCCGGAGCCTTGTCATGACGCTACCTCGCAGCGTGGCCGATGTGCTGTCGGATCACGTGACCTTCGAACTGGTTCCGCGGGCACCTGGGGCGGCCGATCGCCTCGACGGCGGTGATCGCGCCGATGAGCCGGGACTTCGTGACGCGGCTGCGGGGCTTCGCCGACCAGCGCGGCATCCCCCGGATCGACTTCGCCCGGGGCCGGCGCAAGGACGACGTGATGCACGAGCACCTGGCCCGTTTCCAGGCGCCCGGGCGCACCGAGGGGGTGCTGTTCATCGGGCGGGCGCAGGAGAAGAACACCGTGTTCCGGACCGAGAAGCGCCGCGCCGCCGACGGCCGGGCCTACCCGTGGATCGTCAGGACGACATCGGTGGTGAACCAGTTCTATGTCCACTGCGTGGATGAGGACTCCGGCGCGTTCTTCCTCAAGTTCTCCTCCCTACTTCCCCTACGGCGCCAAGCTGCTGATCTACGGGCATCACTAGGCCCAGGCCCAGGCCGCGAAGGCCGGGATCGGGTTTACCGCGCTGGACAACGGGTTCGCTGCCTGCGACGACCCGGCGGCGGTGCAGGCGATCTGCGACGCGCTGACCGAGGACACCATCGAGGCGCTGGCCCGCAAGTGGCCGGCCGTCTTGCCGAATCCGTACTCTGCGGCCGACCAGGCCGCCGGGTACCGCTACGACATCTCGGTGCTGCAGGCCGAGTTCTCCCTCACCCAGGTCCTGGACAAGCCGGTCAGCGGGCGGATCTTTTCCGGCCAGGCCACCGCCGACAACCTCGGCATTTGGCCGGCCCGACCAGGTCGGCCTGATCTTCGGCCGCCGCATCGTCCGCAAGGGCCCGCGCTCCACCCCGGGCCGGTTCCGCACCCGGGTCATCACCGACGGGGTCACCCCGAGCCTGCACGCCGGCTACAAGAACTCGAAGATCAAGCAATACCACAAGCTCGGCAAAGCTCTCAGAACGGAAACCACCATCAACGGCACGAGGGACTTCGGGATCGGCAAGCGGCTGGCCAACCTGCCCGCGCTGCGGCAGACCGGCTTCACCGCCAACCGGCGCCTGCTGGGCGCCCAGACACTCAGCCACGACCCGATCGCCGGAGCCGCCGCCCCGGCCCAGGTCACCAGCCCGGTCATCACCCCGGCCGGCACCCGCGTGGCCGGGCTGCGCCTGACCGACCCGCGCTCGCTCGCCCTCCTGCACGTCTTGTGCGTCTTCCGCCTGCTGCCGCACGGCTTCACCAACGCCGTCCTGCGCCGCCACCTGGCGCCCCTGCTCGGGACAACCCCCGACCTGATGACCAGCGGGCAGATCACCTACGACCTGAGGCGGCTGCGACCGCACGGGCTGATCGAGCGCATCCCGCACACCTTCCGCTACCAGGTCACCGACACCGGGATCCGCTCGGCTCAGGCACCCACCGCTCTGCGCGCCGACCGCGCCTACCAGGCCGCCATCGACGACCTCACCCGCCAGGCCGGCCTCGCCGCCTGACCAGCCCCGACCCCCACGACCACAGGAGATGACCCGAGACCCACAGACTTGACTCAACTTTCATGGGCTGCGCCGCCCTAGCCTTCTAGCTTCCCGCAGGGTTCCGGTCGCCGCCCCCGCCACCGGAGCGATCGGCGGGAGCCAACTGTCATTCACACTCCGTGACTGGCACTTCGGCCCCGGTGAGCCGCACACCATTGCCGATCTGCGGGCGTCGGATTGACGCCGATCGAGGCGTTGGCCGCGTAAATCTGCGGCATTCGGCGCGCCCACCCTGACTGGTGTAGACGGGTGCTTGCAACTTCCAGCATCCGCCAGAAGCGGAGGCCCGCTTCTTCATGGCATCAGGTGTCATTCATCCATCGGGCAGTGTGGACCGGACAGCGCTGCGCTGGCACGTCGGGATCTGGGACCTGTGGTTCTTGGTGTGGGGCGGCTTGCTGGCGCTGGCTGCCGCCAGTTACTGGCGGCGGACCGGCAACCGGAGCGGCGCACGGATGGGTCACGAAATCGATAGCTAACAAACTCCGCGACGGCGCATATCCGCGCATGCCGCGATAAGGATCATGACGACGACCTGCCAGTCATCGGGTGAGTGGCGCGCGAATGCGTGATCTGTGGGCGCCCAGCCGCTCGGCCAAATACCCCGGTAGCCGCCCGATTCGGCGATTCAGCCCAAAGAGACCATTCTTTGGTCACGGTCCGTGGCCGACGCTAGAGACTGTGACCGCAGCGGGCCACGAGAACTGACAGTCCCGGCCCAGCCAGTCCGGTCACGGCTACGGCTGGCGCGGAATATCTACTCCTGCGAGGCCGCGGGAGTCCCATCCGGCGATTCGGCTGCCGGGGCGATCTTGTTCAGCCAGCAGATCGGGCAGAGCATGTGCGCCTGACGGTGCCTGCCCTGCTCATGCTCCCAGGCGAAGTACGCGGCACCGCCCGCGAGAACCAGCTCCAGCCCGCCAACCGGGAGTCCGAACCTCAGCATCCGCCGGGTCATTTCGGCTCACCTGCCATCCGCCAAAGGCGGGCTACCACCCGCTGTTCCACGGCCCACCCGCTTCGGGCCTTATCACACCGCCAGGCCTGGCCTATGCGCATGAGTCCCGTAGGTGCCTTCTAGTAAACCGGAACCAGACAGTGAGCGTCCACCCGCCGCGCATGGCATGCGGCCGCTTCCCGCGCCCGCGCCGACGGCGACGCGGGCTGCCGGACTGTCCGCTTGGCTCTTCGCCCAGAACTTCACCGATCTCCTCGCCGATCATTCAACTGGCTCGCGAGGCGCGCCGAACGGATAACTCTGAGCGCTCGGATCACGCGCCCGGGCCTTGGGCAGCAGGGCAAAGAATCGGCGCTCCGGGACATTCTGCGTCCTGCAGGCCGGGAGCAGCGCACGACTGCGCGGCTACCGCGGGCTGCTCCCCGGGAGCAGTGCGTCGAGCGGATGCGGCAGCCGGTCCAGGTCCACCGCCCCGGCGAGCAGCCGCGCGTACCGGAGCTTGCGCGTGGCGCCGCTGCCCAGGAACCGCCGCAGCTGCGCCGCGGCGGGCTGACCGCGCCACTGCGGCTGTCGCTGCAGGCTGCGGAACGAGCCGAGATCTCCCTGCGAGTCGATGAGCGCCTCGACCCGGCCAGCGCCGATCGCGCGGATCAGCTCGTCCTCCAGATCCTCGACACAGACGTAAAAGCCCAGCCGCTCCATGTCGTCCCGCGTCCGCGGCGAGCCGATGCCGGCCCGGGCCAGACCGCGCCGGAACACGTGCTCCTCGCCGAGATCGCACAGGCCCGCCAGCCTCAGCCCGGCCCCGCCGGGGCCAAACTGCATCAGGTAGCGCGTTACCCCGTGAGCGCCGCCAGCCGGCAGGACCACCACGCCTTCCGCGCCGAGGTCCCGGCCGCGGCGGACGGCCAGCGTCTCGACCGCGATCTGGTCGCTGATGCCCTCGACCAGCACCACGGCATCCGCGGCCGCCGCTTTCGCCAGCGCCCGGGCCGTGGCCTCGGTCGCAGCCGCCGGGCCATGCACATAGCCATCGAGCAGCCGGCCGGCAAGCTCGCGGCGCCTGGTGATGTCCATCGAAGTCACCCGCCCGTGCCGGCCAGCGATACTGGGCGGGCCGCTAGCGCGACCCCGCCTCATGCCCCACGATACGAGTCTGGTCCAGCGCAATCCCGCCGATCAATCCGCCCGTCACCCGCTCAGGCGGCTCGTTATGTACTGGTCACCAGCGCCAGTTGCTGACGGTCTACGGCGCGCAGAACCGCCCGGTCGGCGCGGATGTCGGATGGAGTCCGATCAATACAACAGCCGCCAGGCCCATGGGTGCGTATTCTGCGCGACCAGCAGCCGGGTACGTGGCGCCGCTCACTGCGGGGATATCTGGCGGCCGCCGGTCACGATGCCCGGCAGCGGCCGGTCTGCTGCACGGGATGCTGGACAGGCAGGCCCTGAAGATGATGACCTCTCTGAAGGTGGTCCCGTCGACTTGCAGGCCGTAGCATCCCGGGCTGCGCAACCGGACGTACCCCTGGCCATTGCCGCCAGCCGCCGGGTTGAGGACGCCGTAGGGCGGCAGGTCCATCTCGGCCTGGGGGACGACACCGGCGTTGAAACCGAGCCCGTCGCGGCCGGTCAGCTTGCGGCCTCGGATGAGCACCGGGCCATGGTAGGACGGCGCGCCGAGCCATTTGAGTACCTGCCCGGCCCAGGCGCTGCCGCCGAAGAGACCAGCCCGCGAGGGCAGGACGAACGGCATGACCGCGCTGTGACTGAAAGGCCAGAAGCTTAGCGCGTAGATCGGGCCGGGGCCCATCGCTACCCCGGTGTAGCGAGACACGTTGCGGCCGGGCGCGGAGGCCGGGCACCGGGTCCCGGCCGCGAGGTGCGGCAGGTCGATCGGGCGGCGGAGCGCAGCCGGCACGCCCCCGCTCGGACAGTCAGCAGTACCCGCGCAATACACGGAGTACGTTCCGCCCACGGCAGGGCCGGCACCGGTACAGCGGGGGCTGACACCGAGGTGGAGATGCTGCCGCCCGGACCCGCAGAACGCGCCCCGCTCTGGCAGCCCGCCCCGGCCAGGGCCAGCATCATCGCCAGCACCGACGCGCGCCGGACGCGGCCGACCCTGGGCTGGCTGCGACGTGCTGCCGAGCCCGCCACCATAGCCTCCCTTCGGGGTCGGCCCCGCCGTACCGGCTCACACGCCGGTTACTGCCAGCAGGGCCAGGCCGCCAAGGGCCGCCACGGCCAGGTTCCCGCGCGCGGCAAGAGCCTGAACCCGCGGCAGCACCTCCGCGATCTCCGCGGACGGTCCCGCGCTCCGGGCCAGCACCACGGCCATCAGCCCGCGGGTGAGCCCGAACCCGGCGCCGGCGAGCGCTCCCGCCTTCGGGCCGGAGACGAGCTCGGCGGCCAGCAACACCAGATAGGCGGGGTGCGGGACGATCGTGGCGACGCCCGACCCGAGCAGCGCGCCCCAGGCCGCGTGCGCTCGCCGGGCGGACCGGCCAAGCTGACGGCGAAGCTGCTGGACGCCTCACTGACGTCCTCGGCCGGCTTCAGCGGCTCACCGGCGGGCGACAGGCCGGTAGCCAGTGGGGGCCACGCGCAGCGGCCGATGGCACCTCGTTGACCCCACGCTGGGCGCCGCTGGTGTCGGTGGCGGCTGCTAGAACCGAAGGAGGCGCGCGACCACGAGGGGACGAATCCGATGGGGTCTGAGGACGAGCGGGGTAGGCGGAACCGGCCCCGGGTCGTGGTGTCGGCGACGATGTCCGTCGACGGACGGCTTGCCCTCGGCCGCGACCGCCCGCTGATCTCCGAGGAAAACGGGCGGGTCTGGCGTTCCGTGTACTCGCCGAGTGCCGGCCACCTTGCGTCAGCGCGAAGCTCGCAGCTCACCGAGCTCTACCACCCGGAGGCGGTCATCGAAGGAAGCGGGACCTTCGTCCCGGGCACGGCCGGGCCGGTGAGCGATCTGCCCGAGCCCTCACTGTCAGCCGAGGTGCTGCTCACCGACTTCCTACCCGAGGAGAAGGCCAACCGCCCGGGTCATGAGTCCTGGTTCACGGTCGTCGACAGCCGGGGACGTGTGCGATGGGAGATGACTGGTGATGGCGGGGTCGACCTGCTGGTGCTCGTGGCGCGCTCGACGCCGCCCCCGTATCTAGCCTATCTGCGCCGCGAGCGGATCTGCTACCTCGTCGCAGGCCAGGACCGCGTCGATCTCCCGCTCGCCGTTGGCCGGATGCGGGAGCGGCTCGGCGTCACCTGTGTGGTCTCGGAAGCCGGTGGAGGGCTCAACGGCGCTCTGCTCCGCGCCGGCCTCGTGGACGAGATCCAGCTGTTGGTGCTCCCCGCCGTGGTCGGTGGGCTGGGTACCCCCGCGCTGTTCGACGGATCTCAGCTCCTGAGTGGCGAGCGACCCACCAGCCTGCGGCTGCTATCCAGCCACGCCGAGGCGGACGGGATGCTCTGGCTACGCTACGAGCTCTTGCCCGCGCGGCCCGCAGGCCGGGGCGACGACAGCCGGGCTGCCGCGGCGAACAGCCTGAAGTTCGAGGCTGACCGTGCCCGATAGGGACCTCGGCGGCACTGCGAGCCGCCTGCGCGGGTCTTGCGTTCCACGATCGCCGTCTGTGCCGTAGGCGGCCCCTATCGGGACGGCCTGGTAGCCGGGTCCGTCGCGGCGCATGGGCAGCGGACGGCACGCGCCAGCAATCGGAGTCGCGAATCGCGAGCAAGCGTGAGCAAGAGGATCGCCGTGGCCGCGGCCAAGTGGCCGATCGCGTGGCAAGGCTGAGGCTGCCCGAACTGGCTGATCTGTGCTCGGCGCGCCACTGACACCGAAGCGACGACGCGCTGCAAATAATCGGCAATCCGGCGCCGCCCGGCGCGGCTCGCCCAGTACCACCGATGTTACTCTCTGTGATCGAAACAACCCAGGCGTCGACGTGCCGTCCGAGCTCGTCAGGTGCGACCTGTTGGCGATCAGGCCTGCGCACGGCGGTCCTCGTTGCGCCGCGCTGGTCGCCGCACGGATTGACACGGCAACTGTGGCGAGCGAGCCTGGACACCGGACGATCGAGCTGGCAGCAGGGAGCACGCCATGCAAACCGATCCGTCACCGTCTCCTTCCGGGCAAGCCCAGGTCGGCTCGGTTGCGGCGCTGTGGCGCTATCCGGTGAAATCCATGATGGGAGAGGAGCTGAACTCCTCCGCCGTTACGGACAGGGGCCTGCTCGGGGACCGGCAGTTCGCCGTCGTGGACCGCGCTACCGGGAAGGTCGCAGGGGCCAAGAACCCGAGGAAATGGGGCAACTTCTTCGACTTCCGCGCCGCCTACTGCGAGCCGCCGCGGGCCGGAGCGATGATGTCCCGAGTTCGGATCACGCTTCCTGACGGCGCCGAGCACCACCGGGCAAGATGATCTGGAGCAGGTCCTCTCCCAGGCGTTCGGGCGGGACGTGGATCTGGCGGAAGCGCGCCCCGACCAGCGGTCGGCCGGCGCCACGGCCGAGGAGTACTGGCCGGATATGGCCGGGCTGGACGACAGGAACACCGTGACCGACTTTGAGATGCCGGCCGGGACCTTCTTCGACATCGGCGTGGTGCACCTGCTTACCACGGCGACGATCGGCCGCCTGCGGGCGCTGTACCCGCAGGGACGCTTCGAGGCCCGGCGGTTCCGCCCTAACATCGTGGTCTCCACCCCCGGAGAGGACGAAGGCTTCATGGAGAACCACTGGGTCGGCCGGACCGTGGCGATCGGCGGCAGCGTCCGGCTGGCCATCACCGAGCCGTGCCCTCGCTGCGTGATGATCACGCTACCGCAAGATGACTTGCCCAAAGACTCAGGAATCCTCCGGACTGCTGCCCAGCACAATGGGGTGAATGTCGGCGTGTACGCCTCGGTCGTCAACGGCGGGACCATCCGCCGCGGCGACGAGGTCTGCCTGGCGTGAATCCTCCGGGCTAACACCGCAGCTAGCGCCTGCGACAGTGCCGCCGGACCCGTAAGCCCGCCTCCCGACCGGAATGCGTGATCCGCTCCACTACGCGGCAGGCATGAGATGAGATTCAGCTCACACAGTCCCCGGTGACAGTCGCCTGGGCCACAATGCGCAGGCACGTCACGCTCAGCGCTGCACGTACCGGTCACTTGATGAGCCGTAACCGCCGTTCTGGGCGCCAGCCCCGCCGAGCAGCATCGCCGGGCGTTGCGCACCGAACCGGGGGTTCTGTGCCAGACTGCTGCCGGCGGAAATGGGTGTCCCGTATAGCCACCCCAGAGAGAATCTTCACCGGACGGGGTATATGGAACACCGCACAGCCTCCCACCTGCAACGTTCCCGTAAAGGGTTCCCCCTTACGGTCTCGGAGCTAGATGAGTGATTCCATGTCGAGAAGCTCTGACCGGCTCCGCTCACCAGGTGAAGGCCACGACAGGCGCGGCCCGCGACAACAGGAGACCACCATGCCGAAGTACCTGCTCCTCAAGCACTACCGCGGCGGCCCGGAGCCGCACCGTCCGGTGCCCCCGATGGACCAGTGGGCCCCCGAGGACGTGGAGGCGCACATGGGCTTCCTCAAGCACGTCAGCGAGCTGCTCGAGGAGAACGGCGAGTACGTCGACGCGCAGGCGCTCACGCCGGCGCGCACATGGGTGCGCTACGGCGGCCCGGACGCCGCGCCAGTCACCACCGACGGCCCGCTGCCCGAGAC
>WNGG01010127.1_pt1 | contig 10244 bp, 9 predicted proteins | sample 5400661 | NCBI WGS metagenome assembly WNGG01 (sample SAMN13153372, study PRJNA577476) | soil metagenome | isolation source: 100 cm soil or saprolite under Garry oak tree replicate 1 | place: USA:California | collected 2016-06-15
CGCTCCGGGCGGGCCATCGGCAGCCTCGTTGCGCTCGCAACGACCATGAAAGGCCTGCCCCTGGCCTACGACCGCGACCTCCAGGAGGACAAGCCGGCCGTGTTCGCGGCGGTGGACGGGACGCTCGACTCGCTAGAAGCAGCCGCGATCCTGGTCGAACGCCTGCGCTTCGATCGCGACCGCATCGCCGCCGCCGCGAACGACCCCAGCCTGCTGGCAACGGACGCCGCCGAGGAGCTGGTCCGCGCCGGAACCCCGTTCCGCCGCGCCCACGAGAGAGTCGGCGAGTCAGTGCGGGAAGGCACGTTGAAGGCGCCCTGGACGGCGGAACGCTCGCTGGTCAAGCGGGACGTTCCCGGCGGCCCGAACCCGCGACGGGTGAAGGCGCGTGCGCAGGCCGTGGCCAGGGCGGGGGCCGGGCTTCAGAGCTGGGCTAAGACGCATCCACCTCGGCTGCCGTTGTGACATAACTTTCCGGTGCTATTGGCAGTCGACGTCGGCAACACCAACGTCACCTTCGCCCTGTTCGACGGCGAGCGCCTCGCCGCCGACTGGCGGGTCACCTCGCACCGCGAACGCACCGCCGACGAGATGGCGGTCGAGCTGCGCGAGCTGTTCAGCCTGAGGGGCCTGGAGCTGAGCGTCGTCACCGGCGTGGTGATCTCGAGCGTGGTGCCCATCCTCAACGCACCGTTGATCGAAGCCTCCCGCCGGTACCTGAAGCATGAGCCGGTCATGGTCGGGCCCGGCGTCAAGACCAGCGTTCGCGTCCGCGCCGAGAATCCGAAGGAGGTCGGCGCCGATCGCATCGCCAACGCGCTCGCCGCCTACACGAAGTACGGCGGACCGGTCGTGGTGATCGACTTCGGCACGGCTGTCACGTACGACGCCATCAACGCCGACGGCGACTACCTCGGCGGCGCTATCGCTCCCGGCGTCGAAATCTCGCTCGACGCGCTTGTTTCGCAGACCGCGATGCTCCGCCGGGTCGAGCCGGTGGCGCCGGACTCGGTGATCGGCCGCAACACGGTCACGTCCATCCAGTCCGGCCTGGTGTGGGGATTCGTCGCGCAGGTGGAGGGGATGGTCGCCAGGATGGTGCGCGAGCTGGGCGGCTCCGCTCGGGTGATCGCGACCGGCGGCCAGGCTTCGCTCGTTGCAGGACTGACGCATGTGATCGAAGTCACCGACCCGCTTCTCACCCTGGAGGGGTTGAGGCTGATTTACCTGCAGAACTCCGACGGCCGATGATAGACGCGGTGAAAGCAGCCGGCGGCTTCCACGTGTACCTGGCGCCCGGAACTGACGGCCGGTTCGGTGCGGTGCTCGCCGAGCTAGGGCTCGAAGGCACCGCGTTAGGCGAGCCGGAGACGGTTGCGACCCCCGCGGTGATAGTGCTTGCGCCGGGCGAAGCAGCGCCCGAAGGGTTCGAGGACATCGCAATCCGGCCGCCGGCCGACGCGCCGCCGGCCGCGCTGCGCGAGCTCCTGCGCGTGGCGCTGCAGAACTCGGTGCTCAAGCTGGAGGTGAAGCAGCTCGAGGAGCAGGCTCGCCGCCAGCATCGTCAGTTCGAGGAGCTGAACCGCATCGGCATCGCGCTTTCGGCCGAGCGCGACATCGTCAAGCTGCAGGAATTCATCCTGACCACGATGCGCCAGCTGACGAACGCCGACGGCGCGAGCCTGTGGCTCAAGACGGTCGACGACGACGTGCCGAAGCTGTTCCTGGCCTCGAGCCAGAACTTTTCGATCGACAACACGTACCAGGCGTTCAAGGTCCCTGTGGACGAGAAGAGCGTCGTCGGCTACACGGTCACGATGGGCACGAGCCAGATTTACGACGACGCTTACAACCCGCCGCCGGGCAAGCCGCAGGGCGGGCGCGGATTCGATGCACAGTACGGCTACCGCACGAAGTCGATGCTCACGGTGCCGATGCGCAACTACAACAACGACGTCGTAGGCGCGATTCAGCTGATCAACGCGAAGCGACGCTTCGACGTGAAGCTGACCGTGGACACGGTCGAGAAGGAGGTCGTCAGCTTCAGACCCGAAGACCTGGAGATGATCGAGTCGATAGCGAGCCAGGCCGCGGTCGCCATCGACAACAAGACCCTGCTCGATTCGATCCAGGCGCTGTTCGACGGCTTCGTGCAGGCGAGCGTGACCGCGATCGAGCAACGAGATCCGACCACGGCCGGTCACTCGGGCCGGGTGGAGAAGCTGACGAGTGGTCTCGCGCACGCGGTGACCGAGATCGCCGTCGGCAAGTACCGAGATGTTCGCCTGACCGAAGAGCAGTTCAAGGAGCTGCGCTACGCATGCTTGCTGCACGACTTCGGCAAGGTCGGTGTTCGCGAGCACATCCTGGTCAAAGCCAAGAAGCTCGTCCCCGGCCAGCTGGAGGTCATCCAGGCTCGATTCGAGTTCGTGCAGCGGTCGGTGCAGGTGAAGTACGCGACCGACAAGCTCGAGGGCATCCGCAGCGACAGCACGAATCTCGAGCAGCTGCTGGACATCGATCGCCGGCTCGAGGAAGACCTTCGGCAGCTCCGGCTGTGGTTCGACGCCATCGCGTCCGCCAATGAACCGACCGTGCTGCCCGAGGACAAGGCCTCGATGCTCGAGGTTCTGTCGCGCCAGACCTACGTCGACATGTCAGGCCACGAGCATCCGATGCTCGACCCGCAGGAGTTCCGCTTCCTGAGCATCCGTAAGGGCACCCTCGATGAGCAGGAGCGGCTCGAGATGGAGTCGCACGTGACGCACAGCTTCCACTTCCTGAGCAAGATCCCGTGGACGCCGGTGATGCGCGGCATCCCCGAGATCGCGTACGGCCATCACGAGAAGCTCGACGGCACGGGTTACCCGCGCGGGCTGACCGACCCGCAGATCCCGATCCAGACGAAGATGATGACCATCTCGGACATCTACGACGCCCTGACCGCTCAGGACCGCCCTTACAAGCGGGCGGTGCCGCTCGAGCGCGCGCTGGACATCCTGCACGAGGAGGCGCACGCGGGCAAGCTCGACAAGGAGCTGCTCGAGATCTTCGCGGCCAGGCGGATTTTCGATCTGACCGCGGTGCGATGAGGATCAAGTTCTGGGGCACCCGGGGCACCCGGCCGACGCCTGGGCGCCGCACGCTGCGCTACGGCGGCAACACGACCTGCATCGAAGTTCGGGACAAGGACGAGAACCTGATCATCATCGACTCGGGCTCGGGCATCGCGGAGCTCGGGGCAAGTCTCAGCCAGGACAGCGCGCTGCAGGCGCACCTGCTCATCACGCACACGCACATGGATCACATCCAGGGATTCCCGTTCTTCTCGCCTGCGTTCGTGCCCAACACGCACCTCACGATCGTCGGGCCGGCGGGATCCGCCAAGTCGCTGCAGGCGGCTTTCGCGGACCAGATGGACCCCGCGTACTTTCCGGTCCGCCTCGACCACATGCCGGCGGACATGGAGTTCATCGAGCGCAACCCTGGCGAGACCTTCGAGGTGGGCGGGCTGCGGATCACGCCGCACCTGCTGATGCACCCGATCCCGACCTTTGGTTACCGCATCGACGAGGGTGACACGTCTTTCGCCTTTGCGACCGACAACGAGATCGCGCTGTTCGCGCAGGAGCAGAACGGATCCCTTTCCGACCTGGTGCGCTGGTGCCGCGGCGCGGACCTTCTCGCGCACGACGCCCAGTACAGCCGCGAGGAGTACAAGACGCACGCGGGCTTCGGCCACTCGACATTCGACGAGGCGCTGTCGCTGGCGGAGAAGGCCGAGGTGAAGCAGCTCGCGTTCTTCCACCACGACCCGACGCATTCGGACACGGAGGTCGACGCCCTGATCGAAGAGGCGATCGGAAATCACCAGCAGGCGGGCGGCAAACCGGTGCACTCGTTCCCGGCCGCGGAGGAGCTGGAGGTCACCCTGTAGCCCTGCCGCCGGTCGCTTAGTCTTTGTCCGAATTGAGTGAGAGCGAGCGGCGCGCGCCCGTGTTCAAGCCCACGCATTCCAGCGCGACCGCCAAGGAGCTGCTGGCGGCGAGCGGCGGCGAGAAAACCGAGCCTGTGGCGGTGGCCGGGCGCGTGATGGTCAAGCGCCTGCATGGCGGATCGGCGTTCGCCGACCTGCAGGACGGCGCGGGTCGGATCCAGCTGTTCGCGAGCCGGGACGTCGTCGGCGCCGACCAGTTCGATCGCTTCACCGATCTGGACCCGGGCGACATCGTGGGGGCGCGAGGTCCGATGTTCACGACGCGTCGGGGCGAGCCGACCATCGAGGTGAGTGAGTGCGTGCTGCTCACGAAGGCGCTGCGACCGCTGCCCGACAAGTGGCACGGATTGAAAGACGTCGAGATCCGCTACCGGCAGCGATACGTGGATCTCATCGCGAACCCGAGCGTGCGCGATGTGTTCCGCACGCGCACGCGCATCATCGAGGCGATCCGGCGCCTGTATGACGAGCGCGGATACCTCGAGGTCGAGACGCCGGTGCTCCAGGAGATTCCCGGAGGCGGCCACGCGCGTCCGTTCGTGACGCATCACAACGCGCTCGACCGCGACCTCTTCCTTCGGATCGCGCTCGAGCTGCACTTGAAGCGGCTGCTCGTGGGCGGCCTCGAGCGCGTGTACGAGATCGGCCGGGTCTTCCGCAACGAAGGACTGTCGCCGCGGCACAACCCCGAGTTCACGCTGCTGGAGTCGTATGAGGCCTACGTCGACTACCACGATGTGATGCGCCTGGTCGAGGACATCGTCGTGGCCTCGGCCGGCGCCGCACAGCATCCGCTGCCGAGCAGCTATCAGGGTGAGGCCGTCGACCTGACGCCCCCGTACCGGCGTGAGCGCATGTTCGACCTCGTGCTGGAGCACACGGGCCGGCGGGCATATGGCATCGAGCTGAACGACCTGTTCGAGGAGCACGTCGAGCCCAAGCTGCGTCAGCCAACGTTCGTCGTCGACTACCCGATCGAGATCTCGCCGCTGGCGCAGCGCTGTGACTACGACCCTCGATTCGTGGAACGGTTCGAGCTGATCATCCTCGGCCGCGAGTACGCCAACGCCTTCACCGAGCTGACCGATCCTGTCGACCAGCGGCAGCGCTTCGAGGAGCAGGCAGCCAGGCGCGCGGCCGGCGAGGTCGAGGCGCACCCCATGGACGAGGACTTCGTGCGCGCGGTCGAGTACGGCCTGCCGCCGAGTGGCGGGTTGGGCATGGGTATAGACCGCCTGGTGATGCTGCTCACCGACCAGCCCGCGATCCGCGATGTGATCCTGTTTCCGACCATGAAGCCCGAGACGCCGCAGTAGTGCTGCCACTGGAGCTGATCCGGCGCGATCCGGAGCGCGTGCGCAGCGCGGCGCAGCGCAAGGGCGAGGACGCGCCGATCGACGAGATCCTGGAGCTCGACCGCCGGTGGCGCGAGCACCTGCACGCGGCGGAGACGATCAAGGCGGATCAGAACCGGCTGTCGAAAGAGTTCGCGCAGACGCGAGACGAATCGTTGAAGGGCCGCCTGAAGGAGATGGCGGAGCGCGCGCGCGCCGACCTGGCGCAGGCGGAGGCAGTGAAGCGCCAGCTGGACGACCTGCTCTTGAGGGTTCCGAACATCTTCGACGACTCGGTGCCCGTCGGGAAGACGGAGGCCGACAACGTCGTGGTGCGGGAGTGGGGGAGCAAGCGCGACCTCGCGTCACCGCGCACGCATTACGACCTTGGCGAGAGCCTGGGCATCATGGACTTCGAGCACGCCGCGCGCGTCTCTGCCTCGCGATTCGCCTTCCTGCTGGGGGAGGGTGCGCGCCTGGAGCGGGCGCTTGTGCAGTTCATGCTCGACGTGCACACGCGCGAGCACGGCTACCTCGAAGTGCAGCCGCCTGTGCTCGTCAACAGCGCGTCCATGGTGGGCACGGCCAACCTGCCGAAGTTCGGCGCGGACGCGTTCAAGATCGAGGACCGCGATCTGTGGCTTGTGCCGACCGCAGAAGTTCCCCTCACGAACTATCACCGCGACGAGATCCTCGACGCGGAGTCGCTGCCGCGGAAGTACGTCGCGTACACGCCGTGCTTCCGCTCTGAGGCCGGCGCCGCGGGCAAGGACACGCGAGGCTTCATCCGCCTGCACCAGTTCTCCAAGGTCGAGCTCGTCAAGATCACCGACGCCGAAAATTCGATGTCTGAGTTCGAGGGGTTGCTGGCAGACGCGGAGGAGATCCTGCAGCGCCTCGGCCTCCACTATCAGGTGATGCTGATGTGCAGCGGCGACATGGGGTTCGCGCAGTACAAGAAGTACGACCTCAACGCGTGGTGTCCCGGCCTCGGGAGGTACCTCGAGGTGTCGTCCTGCTCGGTGTTCAACGACTTCCAGGCGATGAGGGCGAACATCCGCTACCGGCCGTCACGTGGCGCGCCGCCGCGGTTCGCTCACACGATCAACGGCAGCGGGCTCGCGCTGACGCGCACGATCGATGCGATCCTCGAGACGTACCAGCGCCCGGATGGCACGATCGAGGTTCCGGAGCAGCTGCGGCCGTATCTGGGTGGCGCCGACGTCATCGGTAAGCGCTGAGCGACGTTTCTAGAATCCGTGATGCACCACGGAGGGGTGGCCGAGTCCGGTTGATGGCGGCGGTCTTGAAAACCGTTATTGGTGCAAGCCAATCCAGGGTTCAAATCCCTGCCCCTCCGCCACTCGCTGCGTCTCTCGCAGGATGGCTGGGCCTCGTGGCTCCGCCGGTCGCGGCGCTCATCGTCACCATCGCCGGGGTGATGACTCCGGGTTATGACCCGATGACTCGCACGATCAGCAGGCTTGCCGAGCCCGGGCGACCGGCGGCCATCGAGGTCGACCTCGCGGTGTATCTCGTGGCATTCGCCCTGTTGATGCTTGCGGTCTCGACGCGTCGTCGCGGATTGCTCGCCGTGGCGGGCTGTGCGTTGGTGGTGGTTGCGTCGGTTCACCTTGATCCGACGTCAGCAGCCGCAACCGCGGCGCACAGGCTCGCCTCGGGGGTCGCGATGCTTGCTCTGGCCGCGGCTCCGTTTCGCCTCGCTGACACGCACGCGCGCTACTCGCGAGCGCTCGGCGTGGCGATGATCGCACTGCTGACAATCGCGGTGGTGCCGGTGCCCACCGGTTTTTCCGCGTGGGGCCTGTGGGAGCGGGCGTTCCTGCTGGTGGCGATGGCCTTGGTCATGGTGACGAGCAGGTTCTCGGCGGACGAAGCGATGAGAACCCCCGCGGCAATCGTGAGCAGGAGCGGTTCGTAGACGCCGCTCAGCAGTGTGACCAGAGCAAACGCGTAGAGGCAGCCTCCGGCCAGCTTCGATCCCAGGCGGCGCCGGGTAAGGCCAGCTCGCAGTGAAGCGACATGGATTGCGCCCGCGGCCGCGATCAGCGCCCAGCTGGTCGTGAGGATCTCGGGGTGCAGCCATAGCAGCCAGGCCGGGGCGGATGCGAGAAGGAGGTTGTCCGCCAGCGCGTCGAGCCGAGCGCCGCGTGGCGTGGCGGCGCCGAGGCGGCGCGCGATGTAGCCGTCGGTGAAGTCGGTCGCGCCGGCCAGCAGCAGACCGAAGCCGACCAGGCGGCCGCTCCCCGCCAGCGCCGCCATCGTGAGAACCGGAATCAGCAGGATCCGGGCGCCCGAGAGAAGGTCGGGCAATCGCCGTGAGTACATGGCTGCGGAGCGGTCCATCTGGCTTATGGTCCCAGCATGGTCAAGGTTTATCCGGACCGGGCGTGGCCCGCGTTCCTTCGCGTGCTCGGGGACCTGTCGGCTGTGATCTGGTCGGTGGGTTGGGGGGTGCTGGGCTGGCTGATCTACAAGACCGTGATGGGTCTCGAGGTGATCGCCGACGGCATCGCCAGCACGGGCAAGACTTTCAACGACTGGATTGACTCGTTCCGGCATGCGATACCGGGCGGGATCCCGTACCTCACCCAGTTCCTGCTCGACACGGCCAACGCGCTGCAGAGGTATTCGGGGGATCCGCTCGTGTCCGCAGGCCACAACATCCACGACGCGATCTTCAAGCTTGCGATCGTGCTCGCGCTGCTGGTGGCGGTTCCGCCGATCCTGCTCGTGCTGCTGCCGTACGGCACCTGGCGATGGCGGGACATGCACGAGATCGGGGCCGCGCTGGCCTTCGTACGGATCGCATCCGTGACTGGGCGCGCTGACCAGGCGCGGGCCGTGCTTGCATTTCGCGCGGTGACCACGCTGAGCTTCCGGCAGCTGATGTCCGCGAGCTCGGACCCGGTGGGAGATCTCGCCGAGCGTCGATACGAACGCCTTGCGTCCGCAATGCTCAAGCGGGCCGGCCTGGATCCGGGCCGGCTGGCGCCGTCCGACCTCCCCGAGCTGCCGCCCCCCCGCCGCCGCTGACGCGTCGCCGTCTATCGTTTCTGGCGTGTGTCGAAGCATCAAGACTCTGCGCCATGCCGATGAGGTCGCGGCCGACGACGAGATCCGCGCCGCCGCGCGCCAGTTCGTGCGCAAGGTCAGCGGGTTCACCAAGCCGACGGCCAAGCACGAGGCCGCCTTCGAGGGCGCCGTCGACGAGATCACCGTCGCGTCCCAGCGGCTGCTCGTCGCCATCGCCGCCAACCTGCCGCACCACTCTTAACAGGCTGGGTTGTGGCTCCGGCCACGCCCATCTAATTTTTCGAGCGGTACGGTGAGCCAGGCGGGGGAGGGGCCTCGGTCACCGCGGGAGGAGGGAGGGCCCGCGAGAGGTATGTCTGCCTAGAGCTGGCAGCCCCGGCAGAAGTTCAAGGGCTCGCGGTTGGAGCCGAGCTGGCTGATGCGGTGGCCGCACCGCGGGCAAGTCTTCCCACCCTTCATATGCACCGCCATGAACGACCGGTCTTGCTTCGACTCCTCATAGTTCGGATTCGCGAGGATCGCCTCGACAGCCCGCTGCAAGACCGTCGGAATCGCGGCGAACAACGCCTCCTCCTCGGCCGGCTTGAGCGACGCGCGCCTGCGCAGGGGAAGCAGCCGCGCCTCGAACAGGATCTCGTCCGAGTACGCGTTCCCTATCCCCGCCAGGAACTCCTGGTTCCGCAAGAGGTCCTTGAGCTCGTCGCGAAAGCGCCGCAGCCGCTTGCGGAAGGCCTCGATCCCCATCTCGGTCACCGTGTCGGCCTCCGGTCCGAGCTCGGCCAAGCCGGGCACTTCCTTCGCCGGATCTTCAACCCAGTAGATCCGCCCCATGTCCCGGAAGTCGAGGTACCTCATCTCCTGCTTGCCCTCGACCCGGATCGTGAACACGTGAGTGGCCGGCACAGCCTCGCCGTCGCCGGCGAGCTGGAACCGCCCGCCAAGCATCGGGTTGATGACCAGCCAGCGCGGGGAGCCGCCACCGCCGAGCTCGGTGGCGAAGACCAGATGCTTGCCCCGCCGCGTCAGCGAGGTGATTCGTCGCGCCGGGAGCTCGCGCGCGAACTCCTCGACGGGATAGCGGAGTAGGTGCGCCTTCTTCGGGGCGACCGAGGCTGCGGTGATCAGCTTCCCGTCGAGCCTCGGGCCCATACGGATCCGCAGCGCCTCGAGCTCGGGTAATTCGGGCACTGCGCCAAGATACGGGGCGCGGTTTGGGGCGCGAAACCGGCGAGTGGGTCGGGCTTAGCTGCTGCAGACCGTCCCGCTGGCGGGGACCGTGAGCTGGAGGAAGTAAGCCTCGATGGCGGCGCCGGCGCAGGCGCTGGTGCCGTATGAGGTGTGGCCGTAGCCACGGCGGGTCAAAAGCACCGAACCCGAAATCTGCTGCGCCGCGTTCTGCGCCAGCGGGTAGGGGGTGATCGGGTCGTCGAGGCCGGCCACCAGCAGAATCGGCGGCGCGCCGTCGACGTTCAGTGGTCCAGGCGGCACCTTCGCCCGCACCGGCCAGTAGGCACAGATCAGGTTCCCGTACTGGAAAGCCGCGCCGAACACTGGCGACGCCTGGGCGAAGGCCGGACCGAGCGCGTCGTATGACGCGATGTCGCTCGGCACCTGGTGATCGAGGCAGTTGATGGCGATGTTGGAGTCGGTCTCGGTGTCGTACGACCCGTTGGACTGCCGGCCGAGGTAAAGGTCGGAGAAGGTCAGCAAGAGGCGGCCGTTCCCCTGCAGCGCGGTCGTCAGCGCTTGATCCAGGTATGGCCACCCATCGGTGGTGTACAGCGTCACGCCGATGCCGTAGAGCGCGAGCGCTCGTGTCAGCTGGCGGTCACCGACCTGCAGAGGATGGTTGTCCA
>WNGG01017646.1_pt1 | contig 10242 bp, 9 predicted proteins | sample 5400661 | NCBI WGS metagenome assembly WNGG01 (sample SAMN13153372, study PRJNA577476) | soil metagenome | isolation source: 100 cm soil or saprolite under Garry oak tree replicate 1 | place: USA:California | collected 2016-06-15
TCGCACGGGCGCCAGGCCGGAGCCGCCGCTGCGGCACGACCTGCTCGGCCGCTCGCCCTACGGCGCTCCGCAGATCGCGGCGCGGGTCCGGCTGAACACCAACGAGAACCCCTTCAGCCCGCCGGACGCGCTCGTCAGGGACATCGGCCAGGCGGCGGCTGCCGAGGCCGCGGTGCTCAACAGGTATCCCGACCGCGACGCCGTGAGACTGCGCCAGGATCTGGCCGCCTATCTGGGGCACGGCGTGGCGGCCGAGCAGACCTGGGCGGCCAACGGGTCCAACGAGATCATCCAGCAGCTCTATCAGGCGTTCGGCGGCCCCGGCAGGACCGCGCTCGGCTTCGAGCCGTCCTACTCCATGCATCCGCTCATCGCGCAGACGACGAGCACCAGGTGGATCAGCGGCGCCAGGGAGGCTGACTTCGGGCTCGATCCCGAGCGTGCCGTGGCGGCCGTCGCCAGCCTGCGGCCTGACCTGGTGTTCCTCACCTCGCCCAACAACCCGACGGGAACAGCCGTGCCGGCGGACGTCATCGAGCGGGTGTGCGCGGCGGCGCCCGCGATGGTCGTCGTCGACGAGGCCTACGCCGAGTTCGCCAGGGACCGGGAATCGACCGCGCTGTCGTTGCTGGCTCGCTTCCCGCGCCTGGTGGTCGTCCGCACGATGTCCAAGGCGTTCGCGCTGGCCGGTGCCCGCGTCGGGTATCTCGCGGCCGACCCGGCTGTGATCGCGGCGCTGCAGATCGTCCGGCTGCCCTATCACCTGTCGGCGCTGACCCAGGCCGCGGCCCGCGCGGCGCTGGCCCGCTCCGATGAGCTGCTCGCGACGGTCGCCGCCATCTGCGCTGAGCGGGACGACCTGGTCGGCTGGCTGCGCGGCCGGGGCCTGCGCGTGGCGGACTCCGACGCGAACTTCGTGTTGTTCGGCACGTTCAGCGACCGGCACGGCGTGTGGCAGGCGCTGCTCGACCGTGGCGTGCTGATCAGGGAGACCGGCCCGCCAGGCTGGCTGCGGGTGAGCGTCGGAACCCCGGAAGAGAACGACGTGTTCCGCGCGGCCGTCGAGGCGGTCCTGCCGTGACAAGCCGGGTCGGCCGCGCTGAGCGGGCCACGAAGGAGACACAGGTCTCGGTCGAGCTGGACCTGGACGGTACCGGCACCGCCGAGGTGAGCACGGGCGTGCCGTTCTTTGATCACATGCTGCACCAGCTGGCCAAGCACGGGCGGATGGACCTACGGGTCAAGGCCGCTGGCGACATCGAGATCGACGCTCACCACACCGTCGAGGACACCGCGATCACGCTCGGCGAGGCGCTGCGTCAGGCGCTCGGCGATAAGGCAGGCATCTGCCGGTTCGGCGACGCCCTCGTTCCGCTGGACGAAACTCTGGTGCGCGCGGCCGTCGACCTGGCTGGCCGGCCGTACGTGGTGCACACCGAGCCAGATGGCATGGCGCCGCTGATCGGCAGCTATGACACGACCTTGACCAGGCATTTCTTCGAGACGCTCGGTGCGACGGCCGCGATCTGCGTGCATCTGGCCGTGCTGTCGGGGCGGAACCCGCATCACATCGTCGAGGCACAGTTCAAGGCGTTCGCGCGGGCTCTGCGGGCGGCCGCGGCCCCCGATCCGGGCGGGAGCGGGATCCCGAGCACCAAGGGTGTCTTGTGAGCGTTCGCCGGCGGCCGGCCGTCGTCGTGCTGGACTACGGCTCCGGCAACCTCAGGTCCGCCCGCCGGGCCCTGGAGCGGGCCGGAGCGGACACGTGCGTCACCGCTGACGCCGCCGCGGCGCTGAACGCCAGCGGCCTCGTCGTGCCCGGCGTGGGCGCGTTCGCCGCGTGCATGCGCGGCCTGCGCGCGGTGCGCGGCCACGAGATCATCGCCAAACGGCTGGCCAGCTCCCGCCCGGTGCTGGGCATCTGCGTCGGGATGCAGGTGCTGTTCGCCGAGGGCCGTGAGCACGGCGAACACACCGCGGGCTGCGGGTTCTGGCCCGGCGTGGTCGACCGGCTCGACGCTCCCGTGCTGCCGCACATGGGCTGGAACACGGTGCAGGCCCCCCTCGACAGCAGGCTGCTCGCCGGGATCGGCCAGGACGAGCGGTTCTACTTCGTGCACTCCTACGCCGCGCGGTCCTGGCCGGACCGGCCGGGCACCGGCGCGCCGCTGCTGACCTGGGCCGAGCACGGGCAGCCCTTCCTCGCGGCGGTCGAGGACGACGTGCTGTGCGCGACGCAGTTCCACCCGGAGAAGTCCGGCGATGCCGGAGCCGCGCTGCTGACGAACTGGCTGGAGCTGATCACGTGAGCGATGGGATCACCCTGTTGCCTGCCGTGGACGTCGCCGGGGGCCAGGCGGTCAGGCTCGTCCAGGGCGCCGCGGGAACCGAGACTGGCTACGGCGACCCGCTGGCCGCGGCGCTGACCTGGCAGCGGGCCGGCGCGGAGTGGATCCACCTGGTCGACCTCGACGCCGCGTTCGGCCGCGGCTCCAACGCCGCGCTGCTAGCCGGCGTGATCGGCCGGGTGGACGTGGCCGTGGAGCTCTCCGGCGGCATCCGCGATGATGACTCGCTCGCGGCCGCGCTGCGAACCGGCTGCGAGCGCGTGATCATCGGAACCGCCGCGCTTGAGCAGCCCGGGTGGGTCAGCCGGGTGATCGCCGAGCACGGCGACAGGATCGCTGTCGGGCTTGACATTCGCGGCACGCGGCTGGCTGCCAGGGGCTGGACCGAGCTCGGCGGCGAGCTGACGGACGTGCTGGCCAGGCTCGAAGCCGCCGGCTGCCGGCGGTATGTCGTCACCGACGTGACCAAGGACGGCACGCTGACCGGGCCCAACCTCGACCTGCTGCGGCAGGTCTGCGGGCGGACGCAGCGCCCCGTGATCGCCAGCGGCGGCGTCTCCGAGCTCGCTGACCTGCTGGCGATCGCCTCGCTGCGGCCGCTCGGCGTCGACGCGGCGATCATCGGCAAGGCGCTCTACGCCGGGCGGTTCACCCTGGAGGAAGCGCTCGGCGCGGTGCGGTCACGGTCGGGCGATCTGACGGCATGACGGTCGCGGTCAGGGTCATCCCGTGCCTGGATGTCGACGGCGGGCGGGTGGTCAAGGGGGTCAACTTCCGCGGGCTGCGCGATGCCGGCGATCCCGTTGAGCTGGCGGCCGCCTACGACGCCGACGGCGCCGACGAGCTCGTCTTCCTCGACATCACCGCGTCCAGCGACGACCGGGAGACGATGCGCGAGGTCGTCGCCAGGACCGCCGACCAGGTCTTCATCCCGCTCACCGTCGGTGGCGGGGTGCGCAGCCCCGACGACGTGGACCGGCTGCTGCGGGCCGGGGCCGACAAGGTCTCGCTGAACACGGCGGCGATCGCCAGGCCAGAGGTGCTGACCGAAGCCGCCGCGCGATTCGGATCACAGTGCGTCGTCATCTCCGTCGACGCGAGGCGGCTGGCGGGGCGGCCCGGGATGTTTGAGGTCACCACGCACGGCGGCCGGCGCGGCACCGGGCTCGATGCTGTGGGTTGGGCGGCTCGTGCCGCCGAGCTGGGGGCAGGCGAGATCCTGCTCAACTCCATGGATGCCGACGGCACCAAAGCCGGGTTCGACCTGCCGCTGATCCAGGCCGTACGTGCCGTCGTCGACGTGCCGGTGATCGCCAGCGGCGGCGCCGGGCACGTCGGCGACTTCGCGCCGGCCGTGGCGGCCGGCGCGGACGCGGTGCTGGCCGCGAGCCTGTTCCACTTCGGCGACCTGCGGATCGGTCCGGTCAAGGACGCCCTGCGCGCGGCCGGATACCCGGTCAGGGAGATCACGGCGCACCGCGCCGGCCTGCGAGAATCGCATCCATGACAGAGCAAGGCGGTGTTGACAGGAGGGCGCGCGTCGAGCCCGCCGCGCGGCCGCTGAGTGGCCTCGACCCGCGGATCGCGGCCAGGCTGAAGCGGGACGCCGCCGGCCTGTTCCCCGCGATTGCGCAGCAGCACGATACCGGCGAGGTGCTCATGCTGGGCTGGATGGACGACGAGGCGCTGCACCGCACGCTGACAACGGGCCGATGCACCTACTGGTCGCGGAGCAGGCAGGAGTACTGGGTCAAGGGGGAGACCTCCGGCCACGTCCAGCTGGTCAGGTCGGTCGCGCTCGACTGCGATGGCGACACCGTCCTGGTGCGGGTCGAGCAGGCCGGAGGCGCATGTCACACCGGCGACAGGACCTGCTTCGACGCGGACGTCCTGCTCCAGTAGGGGTGTCACCCGCGTGGTAGCTGGCATCCTCAGCCGCCCGATGGCATCATCGCCCGCAGCCGAGCTGTGAGGGGCGCGTCCAGCAGACCCCGGGCAACTGCGCGTCGCCCCTGGCGGACAATCCTGTGGCGCGCTCGGCTGAGCCTGAGGTGGGGGACGTCGGGCATGAAGACGACGACAGTCGTGGCGGGGAGCCGGTCCTGGCCGGGCGGTTCCCGCGCCCGCGGCCAGGGCCCGTGGATCGGCCTGACCGGCCTGCGCCTCGCGCTGGCGATGGTGATCATCTGCCTGGCGACGATCGGCACCGTGCTCGCCATCGCGGGCGCCACGGTAGCCGCCGACGTCAACCGGCTGGAGTCCGAGCAGACCGCCGACCTGAGCGAGGCGCTCGCGCTGGCATCCGCTGTCGCTCACACTCCCGCCGGCTGGGACAGCAAAGAGCTCGCCCCGGTCATACGCCTGGTCGCCAAGGCAGGCGCGGCTGTCCAGATTCGTGATCGCTCAGGGCGGGTGATCCGACGTTCGCAGGGCTTCGCCAGGTTCCGGTCGGGCTTCGTCCGTCGCCAGCGCGTGACCGACAACGGCGGGAATGTCGGGTTCGTCACCTTCAAGTTCGGCCGTCGCGGGCTGGCCGGCGCGATCAGCCACTACGAGACCCTGCGGTGGCACATCAGGATCGCGGCAGCGGCGTCCGCAGTCCTGCTCGCGCTGATCGTCTCGCTGCTGGTATCGCGCAGGCTGACCGCTCCTGTCGACAGGCTGATCGCCGCGGTACGGGCGATGGGGACAGGAGACAACGCGGCCCGCGTGGGCGAGGTGCGCGGAGTCACCGAGGTTCGCGAGCTGTCCGCCGCCTTCGACCAGATGGCGGAGTCGATCAGCGCGGAGGCGCGGCTGCGCCGCGAGATGGCCGCCGACCTCGCGCACGAGCTGCGCGCTCCGATCGCCGTCCTGCAGGCCGGCCTGGAGGCGATGCAAGACGGGCTGGCGGAGCCGACGTCGGAGAACCTGGGCTCGCTGCGCGATGAGGTCGTGCGGCTGGCTCAGATGGCCGATGACCTCGGGGGCCTGGCGTCAGGGCAGTCGGCGGCGCTCAAAGTGGAGCTAGCCAGGCACGACCTGGCGGGCATTGCCGCCGAGGCCGCCGAGAGCCTCGCCGTCTCATTCGAGGCCGCCGACGTCAGGCTGACCCTCGAGCTCGCGCCCGCCGACGTCATGTGCGACGCGCGCCGCATGCATGAGGTCGCGGTGAATCTGCTGAGCAACGCCGTCAAGTTCACGCCCGCTGGAGGAACGGTCACGCTCGAAACCGGGGTGATGCCGGAAACCGGGCCCGCTCCGCGTGGCGGCCGGGTCGCGATGCTCCGGGTGAGCGACACGGGTATCGGCATACGAGCAGGCGAGCTGCCGCACGTGGCGCAGCGGTTCTTCCGCGGTCAGCAGGCCGCGGATGTCCCGGGGAGCGGCATCGGGCTCGCGATCGTGGATCAGCTCGCCAGGCTCCATCACGGTCGGATGCAGGTCGTCAGCGAGCCAGGGCACGGGACACAGGTCACGGTCACGCTACCGGCCGCCTGACGACACTCCATGTAGGCTCCACACCTCGGTCACCCAGATTGCACCGGCACCGGCTTTCCTCCATCCATGGATACCGGTGGGTACCTCGTCACGCTGGAGGACCTGTGGCGGCAGAAGGTCGACCAGATCATCGTGCTGTCCATGGCCTACCACGAGGACGTGCCCGCTGACACGGTCCACGCGCTAACCTCCCGCCAGGCCCGCACCGACACGCTGCTGATGAACCGCGTCATGCGGGCGCACGAGGATCTCGCCTTGATCGAGGACGCGATCGACCGGATTAAGGCCGGCACCTACGGCATCTGCGGCAGTTGCGGGCAGCCCATCAGCACCGACTGGCTGACCGAGACGCCGTATGTGATTGATTGTCCTGTTTGCTGCCTGAGCCAGACGAGCTGGCCACTCGCGCAGACGACGCGCGCCGCTGGCTCGCCGGCGATCGCTAGCTGACTCACCGCACGCTCGGCGGGCGGGCGCCGGGCACCGAGTGACTTCGAATCGGGGACGTGATTTTCGGCACATGAGGTTGTCACGGATGGGGGGAGCGCGCCGGCGGTACGGCAGCAGCATGCGCAACTGGAGGCTGCTCGGGATCGGCCAGCTGGGACGCCGGCTGGCGCTGGTCTTCGTGGCCGTCGCACTCGCGGCGATCGCCATCAACGCGACAATCAGCGCTGAAAGCCTGGGCGCTGACATCAACGCGATCGCGGCGCAGCAGGAAGGAGGCCTCGCTCAGTCCGTCGCGGTGACCGCGGCCGCCGCGTACCGGGGAAACACGTGGGCGCACGCCAATCTCGATTCAGCGCTCGACCGTGCCATGCGCAGCGACGCGGGCGTGCAGGTACGCGACCGCGCTGGTGCGGTCATCAGCCAGTCGCCGCTGTACTTCGGCTTTCCCGCCGCCCATCAGCGGGTGGCGCCGATCACGCTTGGCCACGCCAGGATCGGCGAGCTGACCGTGCGGTTCGGCGCGTCAAGCCCGGGTGCCATGGTGCGGCAATTCGAGGCAGCCAAGTGGCACACCCGCCTGGCCGCGGCGGGGATCGCCGCGCTGATCGCGCTGGTGGTGTCGCTGATCGTGGCGCGGGCGATCACAAGACCGCTCGAGCAGCTTCTCGAGGCGGTCAGGTCGCGCGGGCGCGGGTACCGCGCGGCTCAGATCAAGCCGGTGCGCGGCATCGGGGTCATCCGCGAGCTGCTCGAGTCGTTCAACCAGAGCGCGGTCGCCCTGGACAAGCAGGACCGGCTGCGCCGCAACCTGGTCGCGGACGTCGCGCATGAGTTGCGCACCCCCGTCGCCGTCCTGCAGGCCAGCCTGGAAGCCATGCTCGACGGGGTCACCGAGTTCACTCCCGATGCCGTCGCGTCGCTGCGCGATGAGGTCCTGCGGCTGGGCAAGATGGTCGAAGATCTGCAGCGCCTGGCCGCCGCCGAGTCCGCCTCGCTGCAGCTGCGGCTCGCACCGCACGACCTCGCGGAGATCGCCGCCGAGGCCGCGGACAGCCTTGGCGACGCCTTCCGGGTCGCGGACGTCTGGCTGGAGCGACGCCTGACCGAGGTCTACGTCATGAGTGACCCGGTGCGGATGCGCGAGGTGATCTCGAACCTGCTCACGAACTCACTGAAGTTCACGCCGCCGGGCGGCGCCGTCCGGCTCGCCGTGGGCCCGGACGGGAGCGGCATGGCCGCCATCGGCGTCAATGTTCTACCGTGGCATCCGCTCGGCGGAGATGGCCGCTGGCAGCGGCATTGGCCTGACGATCGTCGCTGAGCTCGTGGCGGCGCACAACGGTCAGCTCGACATCACCAGCGAGCCGGGCACCGGAACGCGTGTGACGGTCACGCTCCCCGTGGCCGCCGCCGAGTCCCGCCGCATGGCGCTGCTGCAGTCAGGCGCCGGCCACGACCACTGACATCTGGCACGTACTGATCACGGGTGTGGCAGACAAGTTCGCGCCCGGTCACGCCGGATGAGCCGGATGTTCCCCCGTAATCCGGCTTCCGGATGTTTCCCCCAAAACATCCGGGTCATTCCGGCGCGCCCGGGCGCGATCACACTGGGACGGCACCTGCGGTGTGAACCGCGTGCTCTATCCCTCCCCCAAGACGCTTGTGCGAGTGGGTATTCACTAGATGTAACACAGCAGCGTTGACAGGGCCGTGCAGCCGACATGGAGGCTGTGTGGATCTGAATGAATCAGAGATTCACGCAAGTCAGCCGCCTGAACGCGGCAAAGCGGCCGGCACGTGGAAGGATTGGGCTATCGGATCTCAGGGGACGGTGATCAGACCGCCATGACCGCGACTGTGCTCCTGGTAGAGGACGAGCGCAAGCTGAGGGAGCTCGTCCGCTCCTATCTAGAACGAGCCGGGTTCTCTGTGCTGTCGACAGAGTCGGGTGCCGAGGCGATCAGCGTCGCCGAGACGGCGAGTCCCGATCTGATCGTGCTCGATCTCGGCCTGCCCGATGTCCCAGGGGAGGCGGTCGCCAGGGAGGTCAGGGCGACGAGCTCGACTCCGATCCTCATGCTGACCGCGAAGACCAGCGAGGAGGACAGGATCGCCGGCCTCGAGCTCGGAGCCGATGACTACGTGACCAAGCCCTTCAGCCCCCGCGAGCTGGTGCTGCGCGTCCAGGCGATCCTGCGCAGGAACGCGCCGCCGACGAACGAGCAGGGGATCAGCAGCTTCGGCGACGGCGTCCTGCTCATCGACGAGCCGCGGCGGGTGGCTTCCGTTCGCGGCAGGGAGGTGGAGCTGACGCCGACCGAATGGGGCATTCTGGTCGCCCTCGCCACCGTCCCTGGCCGGGTCTATTCGCGCTTCGAGCTCATCAACCGGGTCCGCGGCTACGACTTCGAGGGCTACGAACGCACCATCGACTCGCACGTGAAGAACCTGCGGCGGAAGATCGAGGAAGACCCAGGCAACCCGGCGATCGTGCAGACCGTGCTCGGTGGTGGCTACCGGCTCGGCCTGAACCGGGATGGGTAGACAGGCAAGACCCTGGATCGGGCGGCTCGGGCTGCAACTGGCCCTCGCGTTCGTCGGTGTCGCCCTCGCGGCCGTGTTCGCGTCCATCCTGCTCGGTGCCGTGACGACGTCGAGGAGCATCGACGAGCTGGTCAAGAGCCAGCACGAGGACCTCGCTCAGGCCACCGCCAACTCCGCCGCGGCTGCCTATCATCGTGGTCACTGGGTGCCCGCGGACCTGGCCGTGCTGTTCGACTTTGTCAAACGGGCTGGCGCGGTGGTGCAGGTGCGGGCCAGCAACGGCCAGGTGATCACAGCGCGGGACTTCGATACGGCCGATCCGGCATCTCAGGTCAACGCGAACGTGACAGCCGGTGGCGTGCGGGTCGGCTCGGTAGCCGTGCGGTTCGACAACGCCGGGCTTGGCCAGACCATCCGGACATTTCAGGCGCAGCGATGGCCGGCGTGGATCGGGGCTGCCGGGGTCGCGGCGGTGATCGCATTGCTCGTCGCGCTGCTGCTGTCCCGGCGGATCACCGCGCCGGTCGAGAGCCTGATCGAGACCGCCCGAGCCAGGGGCCGCGGCGAACTCGGGGCGCGGGCCGGGGATGTGCGCGGGTTGGGGGAGATCCAGCAACTCGCCGAAGCCTTCGACGAGATGGCCGACGCGCGGGAAGACCAGGAGCAGGTGCGCCGCAACCTGGTCGCAGACGTCGCGCATGAGCTGCGCACCCCGATCGCCGTGCTGCAGGCAGGGCACGAGGCCATGCTCGACGGGCTGACGAAGCCGACGTCGGCGAACCTGACCTCGCTCCGTGACGAGGTGCTGAGGCTCGCCAGGATGGTCGACGACCTGCAGCGCCTGGCGTCAGCGGAAGCGGCGGCGCTGCAGCTCAGGCTTGTTCCCCGGGATCTCGCGGTCGCGGCCGACACGGCGGCGGACAGCCTGGCCGACGCCTTCGACGCAGCGGGGCTCATCCTGGAGCGCCGGCTCAGCGAAGTGCACGTCCGCTGTGATCCGCTCCGGATCCACGAGGTCACCACTAACCTGCTGACTAACGCGATGAAGTTCACCCCAGCGGGTGGTCGCGTGGTGCTCGAGACCGGGCCGGACGACGATCCGGAATCGGGCCTCGCGCTACTCCGGGTGGCCGACACCGGCATCGGCATACCGGCCGACGAGCTGCCGCTGGTCACGCACCGTTTCTTCCGCGGGCAGCGGTCCGCCGGCATCGCGGGCAGCGGCATCGGGCTGACAATCGTCGCCGAGCTGGTGCGTGCCCATCGTGGCACCGTGACGATCACCAGCGAGGCTGGCGCGGGCACCGAGGTGGCGGTCAGGCTGCCAGGTGCGGTCGGCGACGTCATAGCCAAGCCGCACGAGAAGAGCCCCGCAGCCGACAAGCGCCAGGCCGCGCCCGACGAGCGCCAGGCTGCGACC
>WNGG01010132.1_pt1 | contig 10240 bp, 7 predicted proteins | sample 5400661 | NCBI WGS metagenome assembly WNGG01 (sample SAMN13153372, study PRJNA577476) | soil metagenome | isolation source: 100 cm soil or saprolite under Garry oak tree replicate 1 | place: USA:California | collected 2016-06-15
AGGAAGACCGCGGCGACCGACTCCGGGCCCTCGCGCAGGATCGCCCGCTCGATCTCGTCGGCCGCCCACCGGCCGAATGCCTCGAGGTCGCCGGCCACGAACCCGGGCGCGCGGTAGAAGTTGGTGTTGGGCACCCGGATCCCGCCGGCCGGCAGCGGCTCGAACGGCGCCTTGAGCGGGGAGAGCCCGGTGACCGCCAGCGCGCCCATCGAGGTGCCGTGGTAGGCGATGTCGCGGCTGAGCACCTTGTACCGGCCGTGCTGGCCGGTCGTCGCGAAGTACTGCTTGGCCAGCTTCCACGCGGACTCCACCGCCTCGGATCCGCTGGTGGTGAAGAAGACCCGGTTCAGGTCGCCGGGGGCCAGGTCGGCCAGCCGCTCGGCCAGCTCGATCGCGCGCGGGTGCGCGTAGGACCACAGCGGGAAGTAGGCAAGCTCGGCGCCCTGCCGCGCGCCCGCCTCGGCCACCTCCGTGCGGCCGTGCCCGATCTGGCTGACGAACAGGCCGGACAGCCCGTCCAGGTACCGCTTCCCGTGCTGGTCGTAGACGTACGGCCCGGAGCCGCGCACGATCACCGGGATGTCGCTCTCGGCGTACGCCGACATCCGGGTGAAATGCAGCCACAGGTTGCGCTTCGCGGCCGCCTGCAGTTCCGCGTTGTGGTCCTTGCCCGGCGTGGTCATCTGGTCCCCCAGCTGTAAGTTTGCTTGCGCAGTTTCAGGTAGACGAAGGTCTCCGTGCTCGTCACGGTCGGCGCCAGCCGGACCCTGCTGAGTATCTCCAGCAAGTGGTCGTCGTCCTCGCAGACGACCTCGACCAGCAAGTCGAACGACCCTGAGGTGATCACCACGTAGTCGATCTCGTCCATGGCCGCCAGGTGATCGGCTACTCGCTCAAGGTCGCCCTCGCACTTAATGCCGATCATGGTCTGCCGGTGGAAGCCGAGCGTCATCGGGTCGGTCACGGCGACGATCTGCATGATGCCGCCGTCGATCAGGCGCTGTACCCGCTGCCGCACGGCCGCCTCGGAAAGGCCGACCGCCTTGCCGATGGCCGCGTAGGAGCGGCGCCCGTCCTGCTGCAGCTGCTCGATGATCAGCTTGGACGTGTCGTCGAGCATGATCCGCGGGTAAGCCCGGCTGCGGTCCCTGCCGGGACGGCTCCGCCTGCTCCCGTCGGCGCTCTCCGCGCCCGGGACGAGTGCAGTCCCTAGCGTGTGAGCCATACGGTTGCCTCCTTCGCAACCCAATCGTGTCATGCTTGCGGTACATGTCAACTGATTTCGTTGAACTCGCCGCTATCTGCTACGGATTCGCTTGTCAGCAACCGGATTCGCTGCCAGAGTCAGAGCAGATAGACTGGCGGAGCCTTCGGATTCCGCTCCGGCCCTAGGCGCCTCCCATCGGCGCCTGAGGCCTTCCTTTAGCCGCCGACACCTTCGGTCTCCGAACGACAGCATGACTGAAATCGTCGTGATATACATTTATCACAACTGATTTAGTTGAAGTTCATGGTGGGGATGGATAGCTACCTGATATGACTGAGAGGTACGTGCCGCCGCTGGCGGCGCAGGAGCCCGGCAGCGGGGCAGCACCCGCGGCGGAGGCCGCCCGGGCACGCACCGAGGTACCCGAACCGGAGAGCGCGGCACTGCCCGCGATCGAGCTTTCCGGGGTGGTCAAGGAATTCCACTCCCGCGGGGAGACGGTCGCCGCCGTGCGCGGGATCGACCTGAAGATCCGGGAGGGCGAGTTTTTCTCCATGCTCGGGCCGTCCGGCTGCGGCAAGACCACCACCATGCGGATGATCGCCGGGTTCGAGGAACCCACCCAGGGACTGATCCGACTGCAGGGCCGGGACGTGACGGGCATCGCGCCGAACAAGCGCGATGTCAACATGGTGTTCCAGTCCTACGCGCTCTTCCCGCACATGAACGTGTTCGAGAACGTGGCCTTCGGGCTGCGGCGCAAGCGCGTGGCCAAGCCCGAGATCGACCGCAGGGTCGGCGAGATGCTCGCCATCGTCGACCTGGCCGGCCGGGAGCAGCGCCGTCCCCGGGAACTGTCCGGCGGCCAGCAGCAGCGGGTCGCGCTGGCCCGCGCTCTGGTCAACAGCCCGCGCGCGCTGCTGCTCGATGAGCCGCTCGGCGCGCTTGACCTCAAGCTCCGGCAGGCCATGCAGGTCGAGCTGAAGCGGATCCAGCGCGAGGTCGGCATCACCTTCGTCTACGTTACGCACGACCAGAACGAGGCGCTGACGATGTCGGACCGGATCGCGGTCATGAGCGACGGGGAGATCGAGCAGCTTGGCTCTCCGCGCGAGATCTACGAGCATCCCAGGACCAGGTTCGTGGCCGGCTTCATCGGCACATCAAACCTGCTGGCCGGCACCGTCAGCCGGGTAGAGGACGGCGACGCCATCATCGAGGTCAGCCCGCAGGAACGGATCATCGTGCCGCTGCGCGGGGCGAGCGTGGCCGCGGGCGAGAACCTGGAGCTGACGGTCCGGCCGGAAAAGATCGACCTCGGCACCGCGGAGCCGGCCGGGCCCGGCTGCCGGCTGCGCGGCACTGTCACCGAGGTCGTCTACCTCGGCACCTCCACCAATTTCGCCGTAACCACCACAACCGGCGCCGACATGACGGTCTTCCAGCAGAACTCGGCGTCTGCCGACGTCGCGGCCCGCCGCGGCGACAGCGTCTGGCTGTCGTGGCAGCCCCAGCATTCGTACCCGGTTGGCTAGCAGACCGGTCCTAAGGACGGAACGAGAAGATGACAGAAGAACGTATGCAGCAGCCCTCGGAGCAGGGGCCGGGAATCGACTCGTCGATCCTGCGCGGCATGACGCAGCGGCGGATCTCCCGCCGGGAACTCGGCGCCGGAGCGGGTGCGATCGGCCTCGGCGCGTTCCTCGCCGCCTGCGGCGTTAAGGGAGCATCGAGCACCGGCGGTGCCACGCATACCGCTACTGCGGGCGGCGTCGGCTCGGCTTCGTGGTGGGCCAGGCAGAAGCTGAACAAGACGGTCAACTTCGCCAACTGGCCGTACTACATCGACGTGCTGAAGGGAAAGCACCCCTCGCTTGAGCACTTCACCGAGACGACCGGCATCCAGGTGAACTACACCGAGCCGATCAACGACAACGTGCCGTTCTACGCCAAGATCCGGCCGTCGCTGCAGGCCAAGCAGTACACCGGCTTCGACATCATCGTGATGACGAACAACAGCCCGCCGCTGGGCTACCTGATCGACTTCGGCTGGCTGACCCCGCTGGATCAGTCCAGTATGAAGAACTTCTACAAGTACGCCGGGCCGCTGGTGAAGAACCCCGCCTGGGACCGCGGCAACAAGTACACGATGGCCTGGCAGTCGGGCTGGACGGCGATCGGCTACAACTCCTCGGTGGTCAAGAACCCGGGCACGAGCGTGGACGTGCTGTTCGACAAGAAGTACGCGGGCAAGGTCGGGATGATGAACGACCCGCAGGAACTCGGCAGCCTCGGGCTGCTCGCCATCGGGGTCGACCCGGTGGGCTCCACGGAGTCGGAGTGGGCGAAGGCGGCCAAGAAGCTGAAGCAGCAGAAGAGCGATGGCATCGTCCGCGCCTACTACGACCAGAGTTACATCGACCATCTGAAGAACGGCGACACCGTTGTCACCCAGGCCTGGTCCGGCGACATCTTCCAGGCCGACCTCAACAGCAAGTACGGCGACCTCAAGCTGCTCATCCCGGAGGAGGGCGGCATGTTCTGGACGGACAACATGTGCATCCCGATGTACGCCCAGAACCCCAAGGACGCCATGACGCTGATGGACTTCTACTACGACCCGCAGTCCCAGGCCGTGGTGGAGTACTACGACGACTACGTCTGCCCGGTGCCGGCCGCCGGGCAGGTCCTGCTGCACCCGACCGGATGGGCAAAGTCGGCGCTCAAGGACATGAAGCCGTCGATCGGGCTCGCCACGTCGCTAACCGCCAACGCGCCGACGGTGTTCCCCAATACCCAGTACATCAACAACTCCCGGCCCTACTACCAGTACAAGAGCCAGGAAGAGCTGAACGCGTGGAACAACATGTTCCTGCCCATCACCCAGGGCGCGTAGGCAGCGGCCGCGGCCGGGTCAGGCTCGGGAAGGCGCTCGCGCCCTACTTGCTGAGCCTGCCCGCCGGGCTGTGGCTGCTCGTGCTGTTCCTGGTCCCGCTGGTCGTGATGCTCTCGCTGTCGCTGCAGACCTGCAACTTCGGCACCGGGGCCTGCGTCATGACCTGGCACTGGTCCGAGTTCCCCCAGCAGCTGAGCCTGTACCACGCCCAGTTCCTCACCAGCTTCTACTTCGCGGGCGCGGCCACGCTGATCGACCTGGCCGTGTCGTTCCCGATCGCGTACTGGATCGCCTTCCACGGCGGGAACAAGAAGAACTTCTTCCTGCTCATGCTGCTGGTGCCGTTTTTCGTCTCGTTCGTGATCCGCACCGTGGTGTGGGAGTTCATCCTGTCCGACCAGGGCATCATCCTCGGCAGCCTGAAGAACGCCCACCTGCTGCCGCAAAACTTCCACGTGCTCGCCACCGGGTTCGCGGTCGTCGCCGGCCTGGCCTACAACTACCTGCCGTTCACCGCGCTGCCGCTGTACGTCGCGATCGAGCGGATCGACAAGCGGGTACTTGACGCCGCCTATGACCTGTACGCCACCAAGCGGGCAGCGTTCACCCGGGTGATCCTGCCGCTCACGATCCCAGGCATCTTCGCGGCGTTCCTGCTCACCTTCGTTCCCGCCCTCGGCGACTACCTCAACCAGCAGGTGCTCGGCGGCACCGGCAACACGATGATCGGGACGATCATCCAGGACGCGTTCCTGGTGAACCTCGACTACGCCGGCGGTTCCGCCCTGTCCGCCGTGCTGCTGGCGATCGCGCTGGTCGGCATCTTCGCCTACGCCCGCCTGCTCGGGTCGCGCAGGATCGAGGAGTACCTGTGAGCGCGGTCGTCACCGCCCCGGCCGGCCAGGATCTGGCCCCGGCTCGCGCACCGCGCCGGCGCCGCTGGACCCGGTTCATCCTGCCCGGCTACTCCTGGCTGATCATCGCGTACCTGGTCTTCCCCATCGCGGTGATGGTCCTCTACAGCTTCAACAAGGTCACCACCGGCCTGCCGCAGGTCAGCTTCGCCTGGAACGGGTTCACCGGGCAGTGGTACCAGCAGTGGAAGGACATCCCCCAGCTCACCTCGGCGTTCTGGCTCTCGATCCGGCTCGCGATCGTCAGCACGCTGTTCGCCACCGTGGTGGGCACCTTGCTGGCGCTGGCCCTGGTGCGTTACCGGCCGCCGCGGTTCCGCGGCAGGACGGCGGTGGAGCAGGTCATGTTCATGAACATCGCGGCGCCCGAGATCGTGCTCGGCGCCTCGCTGCTTGGGCTGTTCGTCACCATCAACCTCGCCCGCGGCTTCATCACGCTGCTACTTGCGCACGTCATGTTCAGCATCGCGTACGTGGCGGTGACGGTGCGGGCGCGCCTGTCGGGGTTCGACCGCTCCCTGGAGGAGGCCGCCCAGGACCTCGGCGCGAACGCCTGGGTCACCTTCCGCAAGATCACCTTTCCGCTGATCATGCCGGGAATACTGGCCGGCGCCCTGATGGCGTTCGCGCTGTCCATCGACGACTTCGTGACATCGAACTTCGTCAGCGGCTCCGCGGTCCCGTTCCCGGTGTGGGTGTACGGCGCCACCCGGATCGGCATCCCGCCGCAGGTCTTCGTCTTCGGCAGCGCGATCTTCGCGGTCGGAATCTTGTGCGCGATCGCCAGTATCGTGATCGGCTGGCGCAAGCCGGCCTGATCCCGGCCTGATCCGGGGAGACATCCGTTGACATCCACCGCGCCAGTCTCTGGCCGTCTGCAGGAACTGCGTAACTTCGTCCACGGCGGCTTCGTCGGCGCCGCGGATGGCGAGTTCAGCGACGTCGTGGACCCGACCACGGGCGAGGTCTATGCGCGGGCGCCGGTATCGGGGGACCGGGACGTCGACGCGGCGCTGCGGGCGGCCGCCGCGGCCTTCGAGACGTGGCGCGATACCACCCCGGCCGAGCGGAGCCTGGCCCTGCTCAAGATCGCGGACGCGGTCGAGGCCAGGGCGGACGAGATCACCGCGGCCGAGTGCCGGAACACCGGCAAGCCGGTGGCGATGACGCGGGCGGAGGAGATCCCGCCGCTCGTCGACGAGCTGCGGTTCTTCGCCGGGGCAGCACGCGTGCTCGAGGGCGCGTCGGCCGGTGAGTACCTGCGCGGCTACACGTCGATGATCCGGCGCGAGCCGGTGGGCGTGTGCGCGCAGGTGACGCCGTGGAACTACCCGATGATGATGGCGGTCTGGAAGTTCGCGCCCGCGCTGGCGGCGGGCAACACGGTGGTGCTCAAGCCGTCGGACACCACGCCGGTCAGCACGCTGCTACTGGCCGAGATCGCCGCCGAGTTCCTGCCGCCGGGCGTGCTGAACGTAGTGTGCGGCCCGGCGGCGACCGGCCGGGCCCTGGTGGCGCCCGAGATCCCGCAGATGGTGTCGATCACCGGCTCGGTGCGGGCGGGCATCGAGGTAGCCCGCGCCGCGGCGGCCGGCCTGAAGCGCGTGCACCTGGAACTCGGCGGCAAGGCCCCGGTAGTCGTCTTCGACGACGCCGACGTGGCGCGCACGGCGGCGCAGATCGCCGAGGCCGGCTACTACAACGCGGGCCAGGACTGCACGGCGGCCACCCGGGTGCTGGCCGGCCCCGGCGTCAGCGCGGATCTGACCGATGCGCTGGCCGAGGCCGCGCGCGGCACCAAGACCGGCGGCCTGGACGTGCCGGATGCCGCCTACGGCCCGCTGAACAACCCGGCGCAGCTGGAGCGGGTGCACGGCTTCCTGCGCCGCGCGCCCGCGCACGCCGAGGTAGTGGCCGGCGGCCATCCGGTCGGGGATCGGGGGTACTTCTTCGCCCCGACCGTGGTGGCCGGGCTGCGGCAGGACGACGAGATGATCCAGGACGAGATCTTCGGCCCGGTCATCACCGTGCAGCGGTTCGGCTCCGAGGACGAGGCGCTGCGGTGGGCGAACGACGTGAAATACGGGCTCGCCGCGAGCGTCTGGACGAAAAATCACGGCCGGGCCATGCGGATGGCGCGGCGGCTGGATTTCGGGGTGGTGTGGATCAACACGCACATCCCGTTCGTGTCCGAGATGCCGCACGGCGGCTTCAAGAACTCCGGGTACGGCAAGGACCTGTCGTCCTACGGCCTGGACGACTACACCCGCGTCAAGCACGTCATGAGCAGCATCGACTAGCCGCCCTCGGTAGATGTCGGCGCCGGGCGGCAATGGCGGTCACGGCCGCCGCGGTCGGAAGGCCGGCCCGGCCTGGGCCAGCCAGCCCACGCCCCACTTCGAGGTAACGCTCACCGCATTGGCGCTGCTCTGCTTTCGGCGCCCGCACCTTTATGCCCGAGCCCGCACCTCACTGGTGCTGGCCAGCTACACCGCCGCCGTTGCTTGCCGCCGTGCGGAGCCGCCGTTATAGTCGCGTCAGCGGGAAGACGCGCGGAGGTTCAGCCTCACGGCGCAGTAGGGAATGTGAGCGACACGCGTACAAGCCCGACGCCCACGGACCGGCCGGCTCTCGTTCGGTCGACATCCGAGGTCGCGCTCATCGCTTCCGTTGAGGAAGGTCCTCCTACACCTGACCGACAGCCCGTCCCGGTGACGCAGCTCGATCTCTACGGCCGCCGCTCAGCGCGACGGTTGCCTCGCGCCCGTCGCCCACCTAACGCGGAGGCAACGCAACCGAACGTCGGGTGGGCGCTGCGGATTTCTCGTTCGGACGCAGCGGCGATTCGCCTGGAAACGCGCCACGGTTCCCTCCGTGGTTTCGTGTCGGACTCTCTCTGAAGGGATTGGTCTCATGCCAAAACGTCGTAGGCGGCGGCTGCTTTTGTGGCTAGTGCCGCTCTGCATGGCTGTAGCAGCTCTCGCGCCCGCTGTAGGACCGGTCGCGGCGACCAGCGCCTTGGCGACCACCTCAGCTCAGTGCGACACCCAAGTCAACGACACCCCGAGCAAGCTCCTGCCTTGTATCCAAACGGACGATCTCTGGAATCACATGAAGGCTTTCCAGGCGATCGCCGATGCCAATCCGGGTCCGGACGGCATGCCGTCCCGGAACTCCGGCGAACCGGGTTACAAGGCGTCGGCGGACTATGTCGCCAAGGTCATGAAGGAAGCCGGATACAACGTCACGATCCAGACTTACAAGTTCTTCTACTTTGCCTACACAGGTATCCCGGTGTTCCGGGAGATCTCCCCGACTGCCCAGGATTTCACGGTCAGCACTGACTGGAATCCCGGGCAGAGCAGAGGGAACACGACGGCCGATCTTCAGCCGGCCGGGGGCATCATCATCCCGCCGACTCCGACTCCCAGCTCGTCAAGCGGCTGCACCGCGGCTGACTTCAGCGGCTTCGTGCCTGGCCGGGTCGCCCTGATCCAGCGCGGTACCTGCACCTTCGGAACGAAGGTAGTCAATGCCCAGGCCGCGGGAGCCTCGGGCGTGATCATCTTCAACGAGGGCAACCCCGGCCGGACCGGCGTGCTGTCCGGCAGCCTGGTGGATGCCGCGGGGAACCGGATCGTCCCGGAGATCCCGGTCGCTTTCACGTCCTTTGCTACCGGCAACGGCTTCCTCACCGAGTACCAGCAGGCCGTCCAGGCCGGAACGGCGCTGCCGGTCATGAACCTGAGCATTTCGGGGATCGTCAACCCGAACGCCGACGACTACAACGTCATCGCCGAGTCCAAGGGCGGCGACAAGAACCATGTCGTGGTCGTCGACGCGCACCTGGACGCGATTTACGGGGCCGGGATGCTGGACAACGCGTCTGGTTCCGCGACGATCCTGGACATCGCTCAGAAGATGAAGAACGTCAATCCGCTGAACAAGCTGCGGTTCATCTGGTTCGGCGGCGAGGAACTTGGCCTGCTGGGGTCGATTGCCTACGTCAACAGCCTCACCTCGACCCAGCTCAGTCATATCGGCTATGACCTCGATGCCGACGTGACGGCAACGCCCAACTACGTGGTCGGGGTCCTTGATCCGGCGGGGCCGAACCTGTTCGGCCGTACCGTCACCCAGACGTTCCCGAACCGGGTCTACAAGGCGTCGCAGGTCTCGCGGGATCAGTCGATCGACTACTTTAACTCGATCGGGCTTAACCATGAGCTGTTCTCACCGGTCGGAACGGACGCGTTCACTTTCAACAAGGCCGGAATTCCCGCCAGCGGGCTGCTGACCGGGCAGGACTGCTGCAAGTCGCAGGACGAAGTCAACCTGTTCGGTGGCTTCGTGGGGAATTTCGAAGGGAACATCCCGAGCTTCGACGGAGGATGCGTCGACAACCCGTTCCTGTGGTGCGACAACCTCAGCAACAACGATCCGGCGGTACTCACGTTCATGTCGAAGGCGTTCGCTAACACCGTGGTCCGGATGGCATTCGACACGAAGGTGATGTCCGCGAGCAACGACTTCGTCTCTAAGCCGAAGCTGCCGACCGCCTCGGTAGCCAGCAGACGGTTCGTGACGAAATGAGCGCTGTTTCCTAGGCCAAGTGCCAGGCAACAGCTGGCACGAAAGGGTCAAGGATCAGCTGTAACACGGCACGGCATGGCCTCGTCGTCTGTCCGCGGGCGTATCCAGCGGGCCACGGTTGCGCGGCGAGGTCGAAGTGGTCGCGCTACTTCACCGGCGCCGACATCGGCGCCGGTGAAGTGGTTGCCGGTGATGATGTTGCGGTGGCCCGCGTCCGTACCGTGGCCCACCTCCGCGCGCTGGGCAACGGGATACGCCGGCGCACGGTGCTGCTGTGGGAAACGGTAAGGCCCCTGCATGTATGAGATGCAGGGGCCTCACCCCGGCCAGCGTCCCCTCCGGCCTGCCGGTCGCCCGGCCGCCGGCAGTTCAGCCAGCCAGCCGCTGGTCCCGGACACCCGCCGCAAGTCCCGGTCGCCCGGTCCTCCCCGCGTCCGCCGGGGTCGCCCCCGGCGCGGTGCCCGTCTCCAGCAGTGACGTACTTTCTACCGCCACCACCGGGCCCGGCACAAGGCCCCCGCGGCACCGTTTTCAAGATTCTTCGGCCATCCACACGATGTCCACAACGCCGCCCCCGTTGTCCCCCGGAACAGGCCCTTTTCCACCACGCCATCCACAGCTCCGCCCACA
>WNGG01010135.1_pt1 | contig 10239 bp, 10 predicted proteins | sample 5400661 | NCBI WGS metagenome assembly WNGG01 (sample SAMN13153372, study PRJNA577476) | soil metagenome | isolation source: 100 cm soil or saprolite under Garry oak tree replicate 1 | place: USA:California | collected 2016-06-15
TCCGGGAAGGCCATCTGCCGGGTCCTTCAATGCCGTGAAGGGATTCGGGCCTTGTCCGAAGTTATCATCGCGCACGACCACAACGTCGTAATGTCGATTGCTGCCGCTGGCACTGACTCGATGCAGGAATGCTCCGTAGACAGTTCCGCCCTGGTGGATGGTCGGTCGTATTGATGGAGCGTCGACGCCAGATGGAACGCGCGAATCTATTCGGGTCGTCTTGAACACCGGTGCTGCTGCGAGAGCGTCCGTCGTATGGTTTATGGTCGCGGTCTTCGGAACAGAATTGAAGTCGTTGTCGCCGTTGAAGACTACGTCTTTCAGCACCGCGCCTATTTTCACTCTGGCTGCTTGAATGTAAGGCTGGTCCACGTTATCGCGCGAAAGCAATATCTGCATTGGTACGGGACTCGTGAAGTTCGCCGTGCGCAGGATGTTCATCCGCAGAGAGACGTCGCCTCGCAGAATGCCGGCGTAAAGAGTATGACTCGGACTAAAGCGTACAGTGATGTCGCCGGTGCCAACGAAACCGTTGCCCGGTATTATTGAGTTAAGTTTCCACGTATTGCCGCCGTCAGTTGAAAAGTAGATCGGGGCGTTTGGCCCGCCGCCGGGGTCTGGAGTAAAGGCCGAGCCGACCATCTTGAGAGGCGCGGCAGGATCGACCGCAAGATTTGGTTCGCTATCCTGATTGGTTTCACCGCTGCGTGATTTTGGAATCATATTGACAACCAACACGCCTGGAGACATTACTACTCCGCCCGCAGGTGCTTTCTTCTTCGCAGTCTTCTTTGCGGCCTTTTTCGCGGGCTTCTTTGTGCTCTTCTTTGTGCTCTTCTTTGCAGGCATCTTCGTATCTCCTTCCAGCCCTGGGGCTTGACTTCTCTTGGCTTCTGTTAACGGACAGCTTATCGCTGCATCAGGTTATCATTCCGATAACAGAGTGAGCAGCGTATTGACTTCGTCAGCATGTGGCAGGGCTTGAAAATCAGCCGGGTGCATACAAGTGTAACCTTCGGCGGTTTCGATTTTTCCAGCCTCAGCGGCTGCAGCGGCATGCTCTTTGACCTCGCTCTTCTGAAGCATGAAGACGCCTTCATGCCCTGGACGAAACTTTGGCGCTTTGAACCACATGACGTCCTGACTGGCAGGGAAACGCAGCGTTACAGTTTTCTGATCGTGACTGCCTTTGTGCACGGCCGCCACGTCCACAAGGGCCTCGCGCCACATCGGATCGTGCTCGCTGAACGGGGTAATCGGTTCGGCTGCCGACGCCGTTGCGCCGATTGAATCGGTTGGTAATTGCACGGATCTCACTCGGCCTGAAACGACTAGACGTGCGTCGTCATAACGGTTTTTCATGTCGACTGTGGCCAAATTCTTGACTGGGTCGCCGGTAGTCATTGCTACCGTAAGCGCAGCGGGGCTTTCTTCGACTGAGTGATGACCTATCGACACGACAGCGATGCTTTCTCCGTAGAGCCAGCCATTCGTGTAGAAAATGGCCTGCTGACCAACCTTCACTTTCTTCTTGCCGCTAAGCTGCACAGTGATTTCGTGACCGGCGAAGTAACTCATCTCTTCAGGAGAGTGCACTATTTCATCTACCCTCACGATGACGGTGCCGCTCTTGTCCTTAATGTCGGGGATCGTAGCGGCCCTAAGCTTTCTCACTGTACCTTTGAAGACGAATCTTGCTTGTCGAGCCAGATCGTCGCGACCCGAACCGCTTGGCATAGGTATATCCTCCTTAATCTGTTACGGGCTCGAGCGTTGCGGAAAACACACAACCACGGGCTTAATAGCCGCTCTCAGGGCTCAAGCGTTTTGATCTCGTTTTGGACGGCCACAACGTTCGAGCCAACGAGAACACATAGCTAACAGCAAACCAGGTGGCCAGGAAGCCGAGGCATTCCGCCGTAAAGCTGTGGAACTTATAGACCAACTCCGCAGTCATCGCAGAGACGGCGATCGCCGGCACTTCCGCAGCCAATCTCTTCCGCACCTCAGAATTCTTGATCAGGGTGTACACCGGTTCCTCCTGTTTTAGTTGGGCGAAGGCAAACAGTAGATTCATTTGAAACCTGCGCCCTTGAATTGTGTGCTGGGACGTACTCTACGCGAAGCAGCGGTTGGCTGTCTGTTCAATATTGGACAATGCGGAAAAAAATCTTGCTCGACGGGAGGCGTTAGGCCGCACTAAGATAACGGGCCAGCTTCTTTTCGTTGACGACCAGACGGCGATCGGAACTCATTTCGATCAGACCCAACCCCCGAAACCTGTTCAGGAAGTGAGTGATGCGAGGGCGTGTTGTGCCAACCATCCTCGATAACTCCTCGTGGGTGATCTTATGTTCGATGCGAAGACACGGAGGATCGGGCGTGCCAAGCTTACGCGCAAGCGCCAATAGGATTTCTCCCAATCGATGTTCGCTATCGACGGTGAGCAGCGTGGCAATGATTTGCTGTTGCTCGGAAACCCGGTTCGCCAGATGCTGCGTAAATCCCTCGACCAGTAGATTACTGCTCAGATGCCGGAAAAACGTTTCGCAGGGAATTGTCCTCAAGACTGAGTCCTCCATAGCAATTGCGGTTTCCTGACGAACCTTTGACTCGGCCAGGCACAGCTCGCCGAATACTTCGCCCGCAGTATGGATGCCCAGTAGGCACTCTTTGCCCTCGGGAGAAAGCATTAGAAGTTTAATCTGCCCAGACTCTATGAAGTAAATCTTGTCCGCTGAGTCGCCGTTGATATACACAGGCCGATGCTTGCCGACGTGAATAGTGGCCGGGCTTGCTTGCATCTCCACCCACTCACGGAGTAGCCGCCGAAAATCTCTCTTCTTGGAGAAATGTTGGTTCACGACACCCTTTTCCGAGTTTGGATAGCTGGCTTTGGGAGAAGCCGACAGTAGCTCCGAGGATCAATCGAGAATGTCGATCGCCATTTGATATCGTCCGTCGTTCATTTCATCCCTCTCCTTACTATGATGACAAGAGCCTTTTCATTTCACGGGTTCCGTCTCGAAGGTGTGGAATTCAAAGTTTGAGACTCAGATACTGGAGTCCGCAAAAAGAGCGCCGCGAACACATAAGTCTGCCTGTCAGAGGCATAGCGAGTGATATCGGGCGCTCAAGTGAGCTTTGCCCGTTAGCTCCGATTTTGCAGCGCTTGACTTCAAAGAACACTCGAAAGGTGTCCTTGACTAGCCGGCTTCGACGTTCGACGCTTCCCAGCTTCGACGCATCTTCTTCGTGACTCGGTAGCTAGTTGGAGGTATTCGTCCTTACTTTCCACTCGGTCTTTCTTTTGACGATTCCCAGCGGCTTATCCGAGCCGGCTTGAACACGGACGCCGATTCTATGAAATCACGAAAAACATGTCAAGGATTCCATAGACTCAAAATCAAGCCTACAAATGTATGTGATCAAAGTATAACTTCGCGGCTGAGATGGAAATCTCACTTCCTTAGCGGCTTGATTCCTCTAGGTGACGAGGCGTGTTCATGCCGCTTGTAGACGGATGGAGCACGTGAAGGATTTGTGTGCTGAAACCAGCGATAAGATTAGAAGTGCGCTTGCGCATTTCGAGCTTGGGCCTTAACAATTCAATCAGCGACAATCGAAGATCAAATCCTATGCTGGTGAAGCGATGGATGTTTCTCGTTACCTGGACCGTCTGAATTATCGTGGCTCTCGAGAAGTATCCTCGGATGTGTTGCGCGAGCTGCACAAGGCTCATATGCTCACGGTTCCGTTTGAGAACCTCGACATTCACCTTGGTCGGCCCATCGTTCTGGACGAAGAAAAGCTGGTGCGTAAAATCGTCGATGGACGGCGTGGTGGGTTTTGCTACGAGCTTAACGGAGCGTTTTGCGCGTTGCTGCGTGCGATGGGTTTTCAAGTGTCGATGCTTTCAGCAGGTGTGGCTTGCGAGGGTGGCGGATTCGATCCGCCATTCGATCACATGGCTTTGCTGGTTAAGCTGGAAGATCGATGGCTGGCTGACGTCGGCTTCGGGGACTCGTTCCGTGAACCGTTGTTGCTCGACGAACGAAGTGGGCAGGACCAGAATGGTGACGCTCATCGACTCGTCGAGGAGGCCGAGCACCTGGTTCTTCATCGTCGCGTTGAGGGCGAATGGAGTCCGCAATACCGGTTCACGCTTAAAGCGTATCAACTCGAAGACTTTTCTGAGATGTGTCGGTATCATCAGACCTCATCGCAGTCCCCCTTCACTCAGAAACGTACTTGCTCGCGAGCGACACCCGGCGGAAGAATTACCGTGACCGGTATGCGGCTCATCATTATCGACCGAGGAAAAAGGGAAGAACGAGACCTGGCCAGCGACGAGGAGTGGTTTGATGTTCTGCGCGAGCACTTCGGAATCTATTTGGAAGCGACATCTTAAGAAGAGATGGCAGGCTATTCGGGAACGCCGCTGACAAAGAAGCTTGGAATAAGAGAAGGTTCGCGCGTTTGGTTGGTAAACGCCCCGACGGGGTTTCGCAAGACACTCGCCGGCTTGCCCAAGGACGTGCTCTTCGTGAATCAATCTGCAAAACCGCTGGACCTGATCCTTTTCTTCACGAAGTCTCGCTCCGAATTGACGAACAACTTCTCGAAGCTGGCTTCTTCGCTTGCGCCGGCGGGGATGCTATGGATCGCTTGGCCCAAGCGATCCTCGGGAGTCGCAACCGATTTGTCCGACATTAGTGTGCGCGAGATAGGTCTCAGCTCTAAACAGCTTGCGAAAGCGTTCGGTTGTATGAGACTTCATAAGGTCTCTGGGTCGAGGACTTCCGTTTTACCTGCACGATGCTCGGCCAATGCTTCGCTCGCCAATTGTTGCAGCACACCACGGGAGTTCGCGAAGGCTTTGTCCCAGCGTCGTTCAGACGCAAGTTCCTCGAGAATCCAGCCGGCCAACTCATCCTGCTCTGGTTCACTGAGCTTTGTCACTTCCGCAAACGCTTTCTCAAGAAGAATGGTCATAAGGTTTCATGCCGTTTGTTGCTCTCACGCTCCATTAATTTCCAAAAGAAATCATACCGTAGACAGGCGCAGCTCAACAAATCGGACGGTTGACACAAAAGTTTGCGCGATTGACGAGGTGCGGTCCGGACTACGATTCGTAATACGACTCAAGGACCGGCATTAACGTAGCGCTCTACCCCATTCAGTTTCTCTTCTCAACACCGGCTTGAGCATCTTACCGCCGGGATTGCGAGGGATTGGCTCCCCGCGAATCGAAACGTATTGAGGAACTTTGAAATCCGCGAGGTGCTTCTTCGCGAAGACAATCAGATCGTCCACGTCGATTTGCTTTCCAGGGCGAGGCACGATCACGGCTCCGACTTTCTCTCCCATCATCTCGTCAGCCACTCCGATCACCGCGACTTCAAATACCGCGGGGTGCGCGGCAAGCGCGTTCTCGACTTCGACGCAATAAACGTTCTCGCCGCCTCGGCAAATCATGTCCTTCTTCCGATCGACGATTTGCACAAAGCCTTGATCGTCTATTCGGGCCATATCACCCGTGTGCAACCAGCCGTCGATGAACGTCTCGGCTGTTGCTTCTGGCTTGTTCCAATAACCTTTCACGACGTTCGGAGCCCGCACGAGCAGTTCGCCCGCGCCGGTGGCCGGGTCTCTTTCGAACAAATCAAGATCAACAACCGGCGCCCCGAAGCCGACCGTCTCAGGTCGCTCGTGCGCGTACTCGTGAGGAAGGAACGTGGCGACCGAGGAAGTTTCCGTCAGGCCAAATCCGTTACCGACGCGCGCGTTCGGAAACGCTTCCATTATTCGCGCCACAAGCTCCGGCGCGATCGGCGCTCCGCCGTAAGTCACCCATCGGATGTCCTTCGTGTCAAACTCCTGAAAGTTCGGTTGATTGATCGCGAGCCAATAAACAGCGGGGACCGAGGTGAGAAGATTGATGCATTCGTCGCGGACCGCGCGAAGGAACGCCTGAACTTCAAACGCCTGCATTATGACCAGCGTGTCGCCGGCTTCGCAGGTCGGCAGCAACTGGCTGTTGCAACCGGTTACGTGAAACAACGGCACCGAGACCAGGTTGCGAATGCTGCCATCGTATGGGAGGTCCACTACACGGCGGCAGGTCTCAGTATTAGTGAGGAAGTTCTCGTGCGTGGTCATCGCTCCTTTTGGGAAGCCAGTCGTCCCGCTTGTGTAGAAGATTGCGGCGAGATCCGCTTTTGTCAGGTCCTCCACGACAAGCGCCTCACCATCGGGTAACGATTCGCCCGGCAGAAACGAGAAACGCGAGCCGGAATCATTCACTACATACTCGACTTCGGATTCGCTGAAGCGAGCATTAACCGGAACGGCTATGGCGCCTGACATCAGCGTTCCGAAAAACGCGAGGCACCAATCCAAGCTATTGCCTAATCGAATCGCAACGCGGTCGCTTCGCTGGATGCCGATCTGCTTGAGGCCTCCGGCGACCCGCGCCGAACGGTCCCAAAGCTGGCGATAGTTGATTCGCTCTCCGCCAAGCTCGACGATGGCTTCGTGATCGGGAGTCTTATCGACCGTCGCTCGCAGCATTTCGATCAATGAGCTAGGCCGATTATCGTAATGAGCAATGCCCGAGGAGTCGCGAGTGATGCCTGAATAATCGAAAGGACGAATCATCAGTAAGAACCTTGCCTCTCAAAAATCTTTCGCGGATTGTCAACAATCATCGTGGTTATTTGCTCGTCGGTCACGCCTCGCTGCTTCAAGGCGGGTATGACGTCATTATGAATGTGGAGATAATGCCAGTTGGGAAGTGTCACCGGAACAGCCTCTTCCGGGAGCCAATCCATGAAACAGTTCGCGTCGTGCGAAAGCACCATCCGGTTGGCGTGACCAAGCTCGCACAGCTTCGCGACGGTGTTCACGCGGTCTTCAAACGGTAGCAGCACGTCTATTCCAAAACGGTCCATCCCGATGTAAGAGCCGTTTGCGATCAGCTTTTCTAGATAAGCGACATCGGTTGTGTCGCCTGAATGTCCGATGATGACTCTTGAGAGATCGACGCCTTCTTCCTGAAAGATGCGCTGCTGTTCCAGGCCGCGCCCGGTGTGGGCGTGAGTGTGAGTGGAGATGGGAACGCCCGTGCGTCGATGCGCAACGGCAACGGCGCGAAGCACTCTTTCAACGCCCGGAGTCACGCCCTGCACGTCGGTCGCGCATTTGAGGATACCCGCTTTCACGCCCGTGTTGCCGATGCCTTCTTCGATGTCGCGAACAAACATATCGACCATCAATTCGGGTCCGCCAAGCGTCGTGCCCGGGCCGCGATAGTGGAAATGCATCGGCACTTCGTTGTAGGTGTAGACCCCGGTTGCCACTACGATGTTGAGATCGGTTTGTGCGGCGACTCGCTGTATTCGAGGGATGTAACGTCCGAGGCCGATGACGGTCAGGTCAACGATCGACTCGATGCCTCTCGACCTCATCTCATTGAGTTTAGCGACGGCGTCAGCGATGCGCTTGTTTTCATCGCCCCAAGGCTCGGGGTAGTTCTGCATGATCTCAGTCGAAAGAACGAAGACGTGCTCGTGCATCAGCGTCACGCCAAGGGCTTCTGTCTCAATCGGACCTCTGACTGTATTGACTAGGGCCAATCCGAATACCTCTTCAATAAACTTGAACTCTCTGGATCAACATTCTTTCGATCTTAAACTCAATCAGGATTCGAGCGACCGGCCCGCGAATGGCGGGGTGACTGAACTCGAGTGCCAGAGTCTTGTCGCCTGGTGCAATGACCGGCTGGCCATTGTGCTGGCGCGGAAACACTAATTCGAACTCGTGGGCTTCCCCTGCCCCTTGTCGAAACGCAGAAAGCTGAATTCTCCCGCCTTTTGTAGCGATGAGGAACGTCGAATTCTTCAGGCTGTCGAAGTTCTGGCTGTGCCAGTAGCGCGTGAGGTCGCGGTCGTCAAGCTGGGCAGTCGCCGAGTAGTTCACGTGCATAACAATTGAATCCGGGTTGCGGCCTGCAAGGAATTTCTCGGCGTTCTGATCGAAGGCCTTGCGCTGCTCTTCGGTGAGCTGATCGTACTTTGCGTTAATCTGAGAGAGCCGAACGATAGCTTGTCTGATTGGCAACGCAGAGCGAATTTGAGCCTTGTATTCGATCTTCGGATTCTGTTGGCGCTCGCGATCAGTGGTATCGGTCACAACTCGATCAAAGAATATCTGGCTTATTATGTAGCGGTCGGTCCACGGCGAATCGTCGAGCAGCTTTCGGCATTCCTTGTCCGTCCATTCGCGGTAGTCCTTCTTTTCCCAAAAATCTTTGCTTTGGGCGAGAGCTGCGCAGGCTAGAAGCGACAAAACCAGCAACGGGCGAATCCGATTACCCATGTTGTCCTCGGTTGCCAAAGAATCTGTCTTTGTGAACTGTCAACAAAGATCACAGCGCCAATACAATCTTCCCAAACTGAGCACGGTCTTCCAGCGCCTTATGCGCCTCGGCGGCCTTCTCAAGCGGCAGGACGCGATCGACCACTGCCGTCAACCTGCCGTGGGCGAAGAACTTGATTACTTCGAGCAACTCGTTCTTGGATCCCATGTAGGACCCGAGCAGGCTGATCTGACGAGAAAACAAATACCTGATGTCAAGGTTGCCCTTGAAGCCGGAGGTGGCGCCGCAAGTCACGAGTCTGCCGCTTCGAACCAGGCTGCGCACACTCTTCTCCCAAGTGGCCTCGCCGGTGTGCTCGAATACAACGTCGACGCCGCGCTTATTTGTGAGACGCCTCACCTCGTCCAGGAAATCGTCTTGTTCGTAGTTGATCGTCTCGTCAGCTCCCAGGGACCTTGCCTTCCCCAGCTTGGCGTCGGTGCTGGCAGTGGCAAACACTCGCGCGCCCAGAAGCTTTCCGATTTGAATGGCAGCCGAGCCGACTCCGCTGCCGGCCGCGTGAACGAGCAGCGTTTCGCCGGGCTTGAGCTTCACTCTCTCCACCAGCATGTGCCAGGCAGTGAGGAAGACCAGTGGAATTGATGAGGCCTCCTCGAAGCTTAGGTTCTCCGGTTTCGGAATGATATTGAACGAGGGCGCTTTCACGTATTCGGCGTATCCGCCGTCCGCACGGTAGCCCAGTATGTCGTAAGACGCGCACAAGTTGTCGCGGCCTGATAGGCAATATTCGCAATGCATGCACGATAGCCCGGGCGCCAGAACAACCTCGTCTCCGGGTCGTGCGTTATTGACTAGCCGCCCCACTTGCTCAACAACCCCTGCGATGTCCGAACCGAGAACGTGAGGCATTCTTAATTGGATGCCTGGCAGTCCACATCTAACCCAGACGTCGAGGTGGTTGAGCGCGCAGGCCTTCACACGAACCAGCACCTCGTTGTCGTCGATCGAGGGTTTCGCAAGCTCAGTGACCTCGAGTACTTCCGCTCCGCCATGTCTGCCTATCACTACCGCGTTCATAGGCGAGCAGGATATCACCGAGGTCGCCCGCCAGCAAACGGCTTCTATTTGACCGGTCGGGCCTTCCGGCGTAATATCCTCTCTCTAGATCATCAGAGCGTAGGTTGCACCTTGTGGCCCGATAACGTGACTGAGCTCTAGCCAAAAAGCGACGAGACAAACCTTGATTGTGCGAGAAAATCTAGTTGGATGAAGAATGCAGAATACGGAAATCTCAATACTCGTTGTGGAAGGTGACGAGCATACTCGATCTCAATTGGTGGACGGGCTCGCCCCAAAATATCGATGCATAAGCGCAGAAAGCGCTAGCGGCGCGATAAGACTGAGCGAATCACAATTCTTTCATCTCGCTCTGGTGGACGTAGGACTGCCAGGAATGTCGGGGCTGACGCTCACACGGCTCATCGTAAACCGAAATCCGCTAACGGCGGTGATAGTGCTTTCTCCTGAAAGCAACGCTCAACTTCTTACGGAAGCTCTCAACGCGGGCGCATCGGACTACATCACGAAGCCATTCGAGTTGTCCAATGTTGTCCAGGCAGTCGAACGCGCCTTGAAGCGCTACCTGCCTGAGGCTGTGGCGTAGCGGCCCGCGAAAGTTTCCCGCCAACGCCAGTTGACAGAATCCTTTGATTCGGTATAATAGACGTTTGCTCACAAGAGCCGAAAGCTGACAAGCGTTGATCTTTTTCAGTTCAAATTGCAGGCACGGTGCTGCAAAACCAATTGGAGGCTACAGGTGGAAAACTTGTAGCCCTTATTTTGCGGCAAGAAGGCCCGCG
>WNGG01029827.1_pt1 | contig 10239 bp, 7 predicted proteins | sample 5400661 | NCBI WGS metagenome assembly WNGG01 (sample SAMN13153372, study PRJNA577476) | soil metagenome | isolation source: 100 cm soil or saprolite under Garry oak tree replicate 1 | place: USA:California | collected 2016-06-15
GAGGCGGAGTTGACGAAGTTTGCGCAGAGCGGCGAAGATCCCTACCTGGCCGAGGAGTGCCGCAAATTGCAAGAGGGAACGGTGCCCGGCAACTGGCAAAACTTCCTCTACTTTACGGCGCGCGAGTGGATACGTACAGCGGCAGGGCGAGAGTTTGCGCGCAACCGCGTTCGCGACGAGCAGGAGCGCGGCATCTGGCACGTGGGAGCACGCCACGGGCTGGAGATCGATGCCCAGGTATTCGAGCTTGCTAAGCTGCACCCTATGGAGATCGATCCGCGCTGCAGGATGTCAGGGATGGATATGCTGGCGAAAAGTCAGGCTATAGTTCTCAATATCGACTATCCCCTGGGCATGGCAGCCTACCGTATGCTGCGTGAGATCATGGAGAATCTGACGCACATGCGCGGAATCTACATCCTGGGCAAGGCTGCCACCCTCAATGGCAGCATAGGCGATGTAATGATTTCAAATGTTGTGCTTGATGAACACAGCCAGAACACCTACTGGCTGGATAACGTCTTTACCGCTCAGGACATGCAACCTTACCTGATCTATGGCTCGGTACTGGATAACCAGAAGGCAGTCTCAGCCAAGGGAACGTACCTGCAAAATCGCCAGTACCTGGATTTCTACTACCACGCTAACTATACCGTAGTTGAGATGGAAAGCGGCCCCTACCTGAATGCAGTGTACGAAGACCAATACCTGACGCGCTACCCAATGGGGGAGAATATCAATTTTGCGCGCCTGCCTTATGATCTGGGTGTCCTGCACTACGCTTCTGATACGCCGTACACTCGTGGCAAGAATCTGGGTGCAGGCAGCCTCTCCTACTTTGGTATGGATTCGACATACGCCTGCGCGGTCGCGATCTTGCGCCGCATTTTCGAGCAGGAGATAGCTGCTCTCAAAGAGAATACGACGTTGCCCCTTGGAGAGGCACAGGAGCAGCAAAAGGAGACCAGGGTATGATCTAGGACGTCCTTTCTGGCGAGCCGGACTAGATTAACTATTGGAAGCCTGGAGAGGCAATGTTGCCATCAATTGGCCATGCTGGTAGGCGGTCTGGGCGCCTGCCTCGCCTGGAACAGGATCGACATGCTCATCGCCATTGATGTCAACGCCATTATAAGAATGATCGGCAAGGGTGACGATCTCCTGCACTTTTACTGTATTGCCGGGATGTGCGAGAAGGGGCAGCAGGTCTTGATCGACGGTCGTCACCCAGCCCTTGATGTTGGTTACAGCTATCTCCACGTGGCCGGCATGCAGGCGAATGTTATCCGTTGTATCGGGCTGAGTAGCAGCCAGGGAAGCGTGTGCCGCGGCCAGGGCAAGGTAGCCGTTGCCAAGTATGCCAAAACCATCACCGACATTCCTGACATTTTGCAGGGCACAGAGCGCGGAGAGCGGTTGGTAATGTGCGCCATGCTTGCCCTCGATGATGTCTATCATACTCAGGGCTACACATTGAGTGGCCAATGTGTTGTGGCTGGTCACGACACTTTGCAGGATCTGCGCCTGAGCGTTTAACAATTGTGCCTGCTTTTGCAACCCGACAAGTAGCCCGACCTGGCCCGGCGTCGTGGGGAAAGCAACGAGTAGATGGCGAATGTGTATAAAGGCCTTGGGAGGAAAGACGCCAGTAAGGACTACTCTGCCAGTTGGCGAGTTGACTTTTCCTTGCTCCAGGGTGATCTCCAGTTTATTCCCCGCTCCGAGTAAGTTGGCGCCATTGCCTGCATGATTCAGTGTAAATGCCTGACCACTTGCGGTTAGCCTACCCAGGCTCACTATGCGCTCGCTCTGGTCGTTAACCAGCCAGGCATCGTACTGGGAACCAGAAGGAGGAGTAGTCAGGCCATTGATAGTCACCTGGAGCGCATCGGTATTCCCCTGGCTGTTCGGGCCATCGAGGAATCTCACCTGTCCAGTAGCATTTGATGCTGGCACGCTGCCGCCTCTCAAGAGGGATACGCCGAGGGTAGCGCCAGCCACCAGCAGCAAGATCAGGGCGATGATCAAGGCTATGCGTCCGACACTGTTGCGGGGAGAGCGGGAAGGTGACAGCAATGTAACACTATCTGAACCGGGGCTACCCGGTGTATCAGGAGTCGTCGATACCGGCCCCTGTGCCCCATAACTCGTATTTCTGGGGAATTGTCCGTCGTTGATCTGGCGCGCTTCCTCTACAGAGATGGTGGCTCCCCTGGCCTGCAGTGGCGCTATTTGTCTGCCACAGTTGCCGCAGAAAATCGTGTCATCGTCAAGTGGTGAGTTGCATTGTGGACACTGCATGATTTTTCTTTCCCTTCAAAGTGACGCCTGAACGCCGTTTTTGCTTCTAGTGTTTTGTACTGGCACGCATATAGGAATTTCACTTCAAATCTAGAACGATTGCCCGATCAGTTATTATGTAAGAATAATGGCTTTTGATCTGTTGTAGAGTATAGTTCCAAAAACCATGGCGGTCAATTGACTTTGTGGAATCCTGCAATAAAACGCTATAAAACGTTCTATTTTCAAACACTAGTTACTATACCACGCAGGAAGAGTACCTGCATGTGCAAGATTACCCATTTATACGCATGGAGGAAACAGGCGGCCTAGTGTGAATAAGCTCCTAAGGCTGGTGTGGCTTTGGCCTGTTTCTGCGCAGCAGCAAGATGGGCACAAGGACGAGGAGAATAAGGAACGCGTAGGCTACGATATTGATGATGGTACCGAACAGCGATGCCTGCTGTGGAGTGGAACCGATCAAGGGCGGGTAGAGGCCGGTGATGATGAAGTGTGGAGTACCACCGACGTAGATAGTGTTAATGAGCTGGTGACCGGGAACGTCGAGCATGGCCACATTGCCGCCACTGAGCGCTATAAAGCCGATCTGTCCATCGCTGGTAATGGCAATTGATTCTGGTGTGACACCCAGCTTAATGACGCGACTCGGTTCGTGTGGGGGTGTTGCAGCTACTGAGGTGATGGGGGCAAGCACATCTACCAGGTTATGCTGCTTGTCGGGAACGTAGACCTCATCGGTAAATGCGTCATAGTCCATAGGGCCAAAGCTGCCGCCCGTGATGAGAGGGCGCGATACTTGCCGTGAGGCGAGGTCAATGGCAACAACCGTTCCTGCTGCTGTAGTGGCATAGGCGGTGATGCCCGTTGGGATGCTGAGATAGCGCGGGCCACCCGGAACAGGGATGCTGGAAAGAAGCTTTCCTGCGGAGTCGAAGACTGCAACCGAGGTAGTATCAGTGGCCCAGAGTTGATTGCCGCTGCCGCCGGAAGGGCCTGATACCCCAACCAGGGCCATGGCCAATCCATAGACCGGGCCATTCATGCTAAGCGTATATTTTACGGCGCATGTCGTGGAATCAAGGGCAGTGATGGTTGAGGCGCCATTACCCGCTGCATACAGGATGTTCGTTCCCGGGTCAAATGTCAGCAATGATGGCTGCCCAGGAACACTGGCAGTGCAAATAGTTTGTTTGGTCTGGGCCGAGATCAACGCAACGCGATCCTGCGCTGGCTGTGTCACATACAAGAAACGCCCATCCAGGCTGAGATAGACGGTATGCGGATCACCATCCATCGTAATCGTACCTGTTACTTTCTGTTGAGATATATCAATAATGCTGATGCCATGTGAGCCACCAGCTACATAGGCCAGGTTAGGAGCGCCACCATCAGCATGGGCCAGTGGGACGAAAAGCGCAAACTGGAGCGCGACTAGGAAGCAAATGGCAACGACCAGGGTGTAAAGCAAGCGACCGAGGGGACCCTGACCTCTATGGAATGATGTTGTTTTCATCGCTCTATGTATCCTTTTTAGACTTGAGGTGTAAGGGATAACCAGTCTTTTCCACCTTGATCCAGCCGGTAGAGAGCCGTGGGATAGGAGAGTGAGAGGTAAACTTGCAGGGCATTGGCCGGATCAACAGCCAGCACTGCGAGGTTCCCCTGGATGTGTGGAAGCGGCTCCCATGTGCGCCCGCCATTATTGCTGCGATAGACTGCCAGAGCGGTTTTGCCATAGATGACCTGCGGCTGCTGCGGTGAAACGGTAAGCGAGGCATACGAGGCCTGATTTTCCACCAGCTTGAAGGTCTTGCCGTCATCGAGCGAGACATAGATACCGGCATCGCCAGATGCATAGATGGGACTGTGTGGCGCGGGAGTCGTTACCTGGTAGATGGCGCCAGTGATAGTATTGAGCACCTGCCAGTGGTTACCACCATCGGTACTACGCGCCATGCCATCGCTGCCATAGGCCAGCAGGTGGCTAGGCGCGCCAGGAATAGCAAGCAGGCCAAGGATGCTGCCAAAGGGCAGAGTACCTGCGCTGGAAAAGTGCTGGCCGGCATCCAGGCTGACGCGCAAACCCAGGGACCCCAGGCCAGGAAGGTAGATGTAAACTTCAGCAGGCGTATCGTTGCCAGGCGCTACCGTATAGATAGAAGTAGAGGTAATGCTCGCTGTCGCCACGGAAAGCTGCCACGTACGCCCCTGGTCAGCGCTCGTGTAAAGCCCGAGCGTGCCTTTATGAGGGATAACGTTGGGCAGAGTCAAGACGTATATTCGCTGCGAGTCAAGCGGACTGACAACAAGAGAGTAGGTCATGAGACCCTGCATGGGCTGGTTCTTGCCACCCGCGACTTCCTGCCAGGTGGCACCATCATCGCTTGAGCGAAAGAGTCCATAGTGTGTTGCCATTATGAGGACATGATGCGGTAGGGCGATGAGCGAATGGACATGGTTGCTGGCGCTCCCGAAGCCGTTGACGGGCACAGGAGTGGAGGGGGTCGGTTGGGTGTTCTGTGAAATGCCAGGACCACAAGCGGCGAGTAGTCCCTGGAATCCTGTCTGGGGGACAGGTATCCACGATAAATCGGGGGCCTACCATGAAACGCCTTCGCAAGGCGACGCAGTCGTGTCATGGTAGTGGCACCCCTTGCGGGTGCCATGTACGATTGCACCCTATCTCGCATTCGCCAACCGAGTCCTATAGAAGTTGTGCTGGTTTTACAAGTATTCATAACATATCCCTCAAAATGTTTCTGTTTCGTCTCAGTATTATTGCAAAAAGCAGATAACCTCGCTAGTGTATAAAACGAAGGAGGATTGCCAGGGACACAGTACTGCCTGGGAGGGGACCGGTCCATGTTCCCGGCAGGGAACTCACGATGGCACGGAAAAGTCAACCTTTGCCTCGTGCAGCGTGTTATTGGGAGTCCGTATTTGAATGCGTATCTGCCAGTGACCAGCCATACTCAGGTCGCCGCTGGCGCTGAAATGCCCCTTTCCATCGGGGAGCACGTTTACAGTATCTGTCCCCATATCCATATCCAGCATTGTTGTATATAGCGATACTCCCACGTTCGTGGTTGGCTTACCTGTACTGTTATCTACGACGCTCACGGTGAACATGTTGGTACCGAAACGATTAGGATTGACATTGAATGTGATGGTAAACTTGTTATCTGACGTTTTGAGCGTCGTGTTAAATGGTTTGGTATTTGCCGGAGCTTGCTGCTGCGCCGGAGTGACGGGTGAGAGAGTGCCTGCAAAGGCATTCATCAGACCGACACAGATTAAAACTCCTACGCCTAACAAAGGTTCCCAGCGAAGTACCCCGGTGAGGCGCCGGGTGCCAGTGGTCAGGCGCCCTTCGCGCAGCTTTACCTGTTGAGTAATTAGCTTCGCTGCGCGGCTGGGCTCCGCACCTGCGGAGGAAGGTACACGCCCCTGGACATAGGTGTATTTTTTGAATTCTTTCTTCAAGCGAGGACGAAGCAGGCCGACGTGTATGGCGCTGGTGAGCATCAAGGCACCGACGAGCAGGATTTTGACGACGAGCGTGCGGCCATAGGCAGTGGTGATGAGCTGGTTCCATGCAGTCAAATGAAAGGTGGCGTTGAATGGGCCAGTTACTGCCATGAGCACTACTGCGGCCACGGCCCAGGGTGAGTAGTAGGGCAGGGTGATAACCAGGGAGCGGGCGCGTTCTGCGACCGGGCTGCGGAGAATAACCGGCAGGTAGGTGGTAGAGATGTACATCATGCCGCCCACCCAGAGCGCTGCTGCCAGGAGATGCAGCCAATCGAGGGGAACTGCATAGATTAATACGCTCTTGTTAACAGATGCAGCGTGGCCGGACATAGCGATGGCAATGAAGAGCGCCAGGCCTAGTACCAGGTTTACCCAGGGGAGGACTTTATTGGCAAAGTGAGGACGCCACGTGGATAGCAGGGCATACGCTGCCAATCCAAGCGCCAGGACGATGACAACCTCGCGCATAATCCAGAACGTGCCGAACTGACCACTGGTAGCGAGGCCAGCGAGGAGTGTGGGGGCGAAGGCTGGACCCCATTGTCCACTCGTGAGGTTGAGGGCCTGCCCCACCAGCACACCAATGTTGGCCAGCAGGAGGACGAGGAGCGCGGGCAGCGAGAAGCGCCGCTCGAAGCGCTGCTGTACCTGCCGGTTGATTTCACCCAGTTCCTCGTGGTCTTCTGTGACCGGCAGGAGGACAAAAACAAGCCAGGCCTGAGCACCAACCCAGAAGACGGCGCCAAGTTCGACAAGGGTGACCATGATAACGTTAAACAGAGTTGGGCCATCGATCTGGCCGGTATATAAACCGGTGAGGTTGCCACCGCCCAACACATTCTGCCCAGGAACGGTATTGCCATTAAGCGTGGGAATGCTGCCATCAGGGCGGGCAACGGTGAAAATGAAAGAGCCGCGCAGGATGTGTCCGTCTTCATTGGAATCGCTGCGCCATACTACGATATAGACGGCAGGTGGCAGGTTCGCTTTGAGGGTGAGATCCATTTCACGTGGATCACCCGCGGAGACATGGGCATCACTGTTGTCAACACGGTGATTCTGGGCATTGACGACGACGGCAGTGCTGAATGAAGGGTTCAAGTCTTCGCTGAACCACATGCGCACGTTGTGGGGGGCGACGTTGAGTATGGAATCCTTAGCTGGCTCGGAGCGCAAGAGGATGGCGTGCATAGCTTGTGCATCTGCTGCCGCAGGGAAGAGCAGCACTAAGAAAAAAGCAGCAGGTATGGCTATAAGAAATATCCTTCGCGCGATGGAAGAATGCATGAGAGTTCTCATAAGTTTGATCCTAACTTCACATTGGGACCCCCAGGCCAGGTATTGTAAGGACGTTTCTGGATTGTTGCCAGGTCCTATATGTTAGTACGTGTGATGTGACACTGCTGTTACGGGTATATTTTGGGGCATTCATGTTGTCATGTCAAGTTGCATCTAGGGGTCGGAAGGAATGAGCCCGTGACGAAGGGCGAAACGCACTAAATGGGTAATGTCGTGCAGGCCCAATTTCTCCATGACGTTAGCGCGATGGGCCTGCACGGTTTTGATGCTCAGGACCAGGCGATCAGCGATTTCCTGGTTTGTACATCCTTCGGCCACCAGCGTCAATACTTCGACTTCGCGAGGTGTCAACATGCTCAGTTCCTGGGCAAGACTGGATGTTTTCGGTTTATGTTGATCACGGGAAGGGGAAGATGGTGCGGCGGAAGGCTGCGCCAGGTACGCCTGGACGAGAGCCTTGGCCAGGCCGGGGTAGAGAAACGCGCCACCATGGGCGACGGCTCTTACCGCGTTCTGCAGATCAGAAGGTGCGGCCTTCTTCACCAGGTAGCCAGCTGCTCCCACACGCAATGCTTGCAGGAAATATTCCTGGCTTTCGTGCATGGTTAAGATAAGGACCTGTGTGTCCGGCTGCTGGCTACGTATACATTGACAGGCTTCCAGGCCGTCCATCTCTGCCATGCTGATATCCAAGACCACCACGTCTGGTTTGAGGTTCTGTACCATCTCTAGCGCTTCGCGTCCTGTGCGAGCCTCTCCGACGATGTTTATGTCCTGCTGCATGCCCAAAAGAAGTTTGAGACCCTGGCGCAAGATGTCGTGATCATCGGCAAGAACCACGCGAATAATACGCGGGACATCCAGGTTGTCAGGCATGTTCTTCCACCCCGCTTGCAGGTAAGGGCAAGACTGCCTGAACCAGGGTACCCTCGCCGGGGCGCGACTGGAGAGTGAGTGTGCCATCCAGGAGCGCGGCACGTTCGCGCATGCCAAAAATACCAAGGCCCTGCCGGTGCAGCGCAGGATCAAAGCCGCAGCCGTCGTCACGGACCTGCAAGGAGATATGTTCCCGATCCTGCTTGAGCGAGATACAGACTCTGTGCGCGTGAGCATGGCGGGTAACATTGGTCAGGCTTTCCTGGGCGATGCGGAAGAGCGCTGTTTCGTGGGGCGCCGGACGGCTGAAAGCGGTTTGTCCACTAGCAGGACGTGTTCGCGCTGCATCCTCCACACCACTCATCTGCAATTCAACAGTCAATTGCAGGCGCTGGCGGGCATCTTCCGCCAACCAACGAAAAGCAGGCTGCAAACCAAGATCGTCGAGGACGCTTGGACGCAATTGTTGCGCCAGGGTGCGGACGTTGTCGAGCGTTCGCTGGGTGAGACTGGCCAGGTATTTGAGTCCTTCGTCCAGATGCGCGCGGGCGTCTGCCGTGATGGTTGTACCTGGCAAGACCTGGAGAGATTGGCTGAGTATCTCCGTATGTACCAGGAGCGCTGTGAGATTCTGACTGCTCTCGTCGTGCAGCTCGAGGGCGAGGCGGTGCCGCTCTTCTTCTTGCGCCTGCAAGATGAACATGGCTTGCTCGCGCCGGGCAGTCTCCAGTCGATCGAGCATGCCATTGAATGCCCGGGCCAGCTCGCCAATTTCCGGATCAGATGATGTTACGAGCGCGCGCTCCTGGGTCTCTCCAGCACCGACAGCACGAATGGTGTGAAGGAGGCTGAAGAGCGGGCGAAAGCTGGCGCGTAAGAGCAATATATTCACCAGCAAGCTGAACAAGGTAGCCAGGACGATGAAGGTAGTATCTATCAGGTAGTGATGCGATTCTATGTTATGACTCGTTACCCAGAGTCCCGCCAGCGCCTCTCCGACCAGCATGAGGCTGTTTGCGAGGATAACTTTCTCGAAGAGAGAGAGCCGCAAACGTTTAAAACGGAAAACGGAAAAACGTCTCAACAGGACGGAGCGAAAGCGATTATGGTGCGATGCACCTTCCTCAGCAGGGCGCGATAAATCAGCCCCTACAGTAAGCGGTTTCGCTTGCTTCATTTGTTCATGAGCCATGATTATGCAGATCCCCAGTTTATAGCAGAACCAGCTATTGCTGCGCTCATCAATGGCATACTTTCCCAATTACGTCTTCTATGTTACATCACCTGCGCAAGTAAAGCCCTTCACAAGGAAGCTACATATCTCAGCACCTGCTGTAGCTGCGATTTTCCTGAAAAGAGACACAGGCAGGCTCAGCATAAGGCAGGTGAAGTGAGTTGTCTCTAATGATGAATCCCTATTTTTCTCCCTAGGGTGTTTAAGTCATCACAATGCGGGTCAGGAGAAATGTATCCCCAGTATGCTTGTAAGTATTTCCAGGATGGCATGGTAGAGGATGATGAGCAGGGCGATTGGCGCGAGGATCATATGGATGGAGCGCCAGGTACGGAAGATGAGACGCGCCTGCTGCTGGCGTTGCAGCGAGGCGAGCAGACGAGCGCGATCAAGCAGGGTTTCGTGAGCACGCGCGAAGTCGGTCTGTTCCTGTGGGGAAATGGGCGGTACAGGCAGTGTCGCTATATTGCTCATGCTGTCAAGAGCTTTTAAGCAGTATGCTTTGAACGGCTCGGATTTACCTGCACTCAAGCGTTCGACAGTGTATTCTAGTTCCAGGATACGTTCTTCGAGTGACTGGGTGATGCCAACGCCATTGGTGCTGGCGTCGCGGGCAATCACGTGCGCCTGCCATACATCGAGCAGGCGGCCCACGACGCCGCTGAGGACGAGGAGCATCAAGGCAAAGAGCGCACTCGGGCCGAAGTAGAACTGCGAGAGGCAGCTCAAACCACCACTGCTGCCGCAAACACCAGGAATGATGTAGGTGTAGTTTTCATGTAAAAATGCGATGAGTACTGTGATTATGCCCAGCCAGGTATGCATCCAGAGCCAGTCTCGCGCCATGCCCGGCAGACTGCGCACAAAGCGACGACGCAGCGTGTAGGCGGCCACTCCCAGGACCATTACAAAAGCGATGACGCCATAGAGGCGCAGGGGGTCGAGGGCAGGCGCTACAAATGGCAGCGTCTTGATGGCGATGAGATACCAGGCGTAGA
>WNGG01013777.1_pt1 | contig 10238 bp, 8 predicted proteins | sample 5400661 | NCBI WGS metagenome assembly WNGG01 (sample SAMN13153372, study PRJNA577476) | soil metagenome | isolation source: 100 cm soil or saprolite under Garry oak tree replicate 1 | place: USA:California | collected 2016-06-15
CCCGTATCGTGCGAGATGAGCGGTAGTAGCAGTGGATTGGTCTGTCCGCTGGCGACGAACGCCGAATCGTCGCCGAGCAGCGTGACGCGCCGCGTGAGAGCCACGGTCTCGGCGTACGGCGCGGCGCCTTTCCGAACGAGGACCGTGTCGTCCGTCTCCGCCACGTTCACGCCGTCGGCGATCTTGGCAAAGGGCCGCTTGCGGGTTCCCAACCGCGGGGCAATCGCGATCCCGTTATCGACGATGATGCGCGTGGGGTTCACGACGATGTCCGTCACGGTGTCGGCGAAGCCGGCGGCTTGGCCGGTTACGAATGCCGACCCGAGTCCTGCGGCGGTCGCGAGGCCGCCCGGCGAGACCGTGACCGCCGCGGGGTTGGAGGACGACCATGCGATGGTGTATCCCGCGATAGGAATGCCGCGGGCGTTACGCACGGTGCCTGTATAGCCGAGTGATTGCCCGACGGCCGTGAGCGTATCGAGGTCGTCGCTCAATGTGACGGACGCCGGCCGATTGAACACGCGAACCGCGATCGTGTCCCGCAGCGTGTCGCCGAGGGCGCTCACGTACTTGGCGCGGACGACGGTCTGGCCGGTGTCTCGTGCTACCACGAGTCCCGCGCCGTTCACGCTGCCGACCAGTGGCGCGTCGCTCGACCACTGCACGGACGTCGCGGCGAGCGTGTCGCCCCGCGCGTTCAGGATTACGGTTGGGATCGGCAGCGAGTCCCAGATGCTCGTGAGCGTGTCCGCCGCCCGGGTGATATCGAGGAACGTCGGCGCGTTCGTCACCGTCACGACGCTCGTGTCCGCTACGCCGCCCGCGACCGCGATGATGCGCACGGTACCGACGCCGACCGCCACCGCCAGGGGGCGCGGCACGGTATCCACGCGCGTGATCGCGGGGTTCGTCGCGCGCCACGTGATCGCCGGATTCTGAATGAGATTGCCGCGGCTGTTCCGGACGGTGGCCGACAGCAGCAGCGTATCCTTTATACTGGCGAGCGTCGCGGTGGCAGGTTGGATGACCACCGTCGCCGGCAGATCACCGACGGGGACCGTCACGGTATCGCGCGCGGCGTCGATCACCGCCACGACGCGGCCGCTCCCCACCCCGACTCCGGTCACCAGGCCGTTGCGGTCCACGGTCGCGATGGTGGGATCGAGCGAGGCCCACCCCGGGCTCTTGTTCGGGACAGCCACGAGAAAGCCGAGGCTGTCGGTCGCGCTCGCGGCCAGCGATACTTGGTCGCCGAGCGAAACGATCGCAGGTACCGGATTGGGTAGAATCACGACGCGCTGGGCTCGCTGCTCGACCGTGACGGTCACGGTATCCTGCACCGCCCCGCTCTGTGCCAGAATGCGTGTCGCGCCGTTGTCGACGGCACGGACCCGACCGCCGGAGGTCACCGTCGCAATCGTCGGCGCCTCGCTCGTCCAGCTCACCGGGACCAGGCCGAGCGTGTGGCCGCGGGCGTCGAGACCCACCGCGACAACCGTCGATTCCGCAGTCAAGGCGCTCAAGGCAAGCGTACTCGGCGAAGTCTGGAGCCGAGCGAGGCGCTGCGCGATCATGACGCTCCCGACGCCGGTGTCACGGTCGACGAGCGCGCGCACCATCACCTGGCCGTTGCGGCGCGCGACCAAGCGTCCCGGCGCGACAAACGTGGCAATGGTCGTATCCGACGATGTCCACACGGGCGCCACCCCATCCAGGGGAGCGCCATGAGCATCGAACCGGCGCGACGAGCGAGAGCGTATCGTCGATGCTCGTCAGCGTATCGCTCGCCGGCACAATGGTCACGGCGCCGACCACGACATCCAGCGTCACGGACAGCGTCGGCGGCTTGGCCACCAGAGGACTTACCAACGACGCGATAAGCTGTGTGCGACCACGACGGCGGCCGACGAGGGCATGGCCCGCCGGCGTGAGGGAGACCACCGCCGTGTCTTCGATCGCATAGCGCAGGGAGGGTGCGCTGAGGTTGGTGCCGTCGATCTCCGCCGTGACGGCGAAGGCTACGGTGTCGCCGACGACGACACTGCTGTCGCCGCTATAGCGGAGCGTGATGGTGGGAGTTGCGGGACCGCTGAGGGCGTCGGATAGGGCGCACGCGAACGCTGCACCGGACAGGAGCAGCGCCAGGAGAGAAAGTCGCCACGTTGCGCGCCGCGTGGCAGCGACGGAAACGCCGTGATCCATGCCTGTCCCGTCTGCAAACACATGGGCGGCGTCCATCCTCGCGGGGGGCGCGTAACCCGCGGCGAAGGGCGCCGGTGGAAAAAGTGACCGCGTATGAAGATGCGGAGCGGGGCGAATTGTAACGCCGGGGGAGGTCGCGTCGGCGTGATGCAGAGCACATCTTCTCTCCAAAACCACTCAGGGAGCACCCCCATGAAGAGGTCCAGCTGGTCCCGTCGCGAATTCATCGAATTGAGCGCCGCAGCGGCCGGGGTCTCGTTCGCCGCCAAGCCGTTCCGGATGCGGAGGGTCGCGCCCAGCGACACCGTGCGCTTTGGCATGATCGGCGTCGGCATGCAGGGCTCGGGGCTCCTCGGCACATCCATTCAGCTGCCAGGCGTAACGTGCGCCGCCGCCGCCGATCTCTACGATGGCCGGCACACGCTGGCCAAGGAAATCGTGCGGCCCGATCTGCCCACCACGCGTGAGTACCGCCGCCTGCTCGACGACAAGACGATCGATTGCATCGTCGCGGCGGTCCCCGATCACTGGCACAGACGCATGGTCGTGGAGGCGGTCAGCGCGGGGAAGGACATCTACATCGAGAAGCCGATGTCGCACACCGCGGCCGATGGCGTTGCGATGGTGGATGCGGTCAAGAAGAGCGGTCGGATCTTGCAGGTCGGCTCACAACGCGTCAGCTCGCAGATCTGCGCGAAGGCGAAAGAGATGCTCGTACAGGGCATGCTGGGTGACCTGACGCTGGTCGAAGGCTGGCTCGGCCGAAACGATCCGACGGGCGCGTGGGAGTACCCGCCGCCGCCGGACCTCTCACTCCAAACCCTCGACTGGGATACCTGGCAAAACGATGTCCCGAAGCGGCCGCTCGATCCGAACATCTTCGCGCGCTGGCGCTGCTGGAAAGAATACGGCACGGGTGTGGCAGGCGACCTGCTCGTCCATTTGATCAGCGGCATGCAGTTCATGCTCGGCATCAACGAGCCGCCGAAACAGGCAGCGGCGGTCGGCGGCATCCGGCGGTGGAAGGACGGGCGGAACATGCCCGATGTGCACGCGACGATTTACTACTATGGCGACCTACCGGTCTACATGCGGCTGAATCTGGGAACGGAAATGCCCGAGCAGTATCGCATCCAGGGGTCGAAGGGCGTTCTCGAGGTGTCGGGCAACACCCTGACGTTCTCACCGCAGACCGGCACCGATCGGTGGCCCAGCTATTACACCGGCAGCTACCCGCACGCGCTGCGCGATGCCTACCAGACCCAGTGGCATAAAGACCACGACCTGCAAGCGGGTCAGGCTCCGCCGTTGTCCGAAACCGTGTCCTTCAGCACTCCGGACTTCGACGACACGCGGCCGCACCTGTGGAACTACTTCGAGGCGGTGCGCACGCGTAAACCCGTGGTCGAGGACGTCGTGTTCGGGCACAACGCCGCGCTCGCCTGTCACATGGCGAACGAAGCGTATTTCCGGCGCACGACGGTCAGCTGGGACGACGCGACGAAGACGATTAAGGGCTGACCTCGAAGGCGACCCATGGCGTGCGCCGCGGCTCGGGGTCATCGGACGGCAGGAGACCCTGCGCCCGGTAACGACCCGGCGCATCCGGCACCCAGACGTCGCGCCACTCGAGTCGTTCGCCTGGGGCGAGCGTGCGGAGCTGCAGAATGCTGGGGCCGACGCCGTGGGCCAGGCGTCGCCATACGATCGCTCCGTCGAGGCGCGCGATGATGATGTCGAACACGATGGTGCGGCCCAGGAAGTGCGCTTCGACCGGCCGGTTGGAGGTGTTGCGGAGCTGGAGCGTGACGGGCGCGCGTCGACCGACGCGCGCCCGTGGCGCAATGGAAAGCGTGAACTCGAGCGCGTTCAGAACGTCGTGAGCGGGCCGAGCTCTTGCTCGATGTTCGCGATGGGGCTGTACACGAACACCGTGCCCGCCCCATTCCCGCCCCAGAGAATGCCGAGCAGATTCACGCCCGAGCCGGTATCGAAGAACACATCCGAGCCGGAGTCGCCGGCGCCGACGCCGGCGGTCACGAGGTTTTGACAGAGCTGGACGATGTTCGTGCCCGACACACCGACATCGACGCAGGTGTTGGTGATGACGCCCTGGGTCCAGCCGGTCGTGCGGCCGACCTTGTTGGCGACGTCGCCCGCGACCTCACCGCCTTCACCCCCGATGGAGAAGTTTCCCGTGATATCCAGCGAGCCGTTATTCGGGCCGCTCGTCTGCGCGATCCCACCGAGGGTGAACAGCACGCCGGCCGCGTATGCGGCTCGTGCGGAGTCGCTGTAGCGACAACGCCGTACTTTAGGGCAGGGACTGTTCTTGCCCTTACCGCGGAAGTATTGCGGGTCGGCAACCTCGGTCCCGATGAAGCTGTTCGGCTGGCTGGACAGGGACTGCCAGTATTGCGTCCCCTCGACGCCGCCCTGTGTGGTGGTGCAGTGGGACGCCGTCACGAACGAGTTCTGCCCGTTACTGACCGCGTTGAAGCCGAGCGTGCAGAGAAAACCGGGGAAGTTGATCTGCAGACCGGCCACCACGGGCCGGGCCTGATCTTGCAGGCCAGCGGCGTAGTGAATCGGATCGGCATCGCGGACCGTCAGCGCCTCGGCGGGCACGCCAAGCCGCGCTGCCAGACCGCGAATGTTCGCATGGGATGAACCGCGCTCCACGCCAACCAGCACGCGATTCGCCGCCTCGTCGAGATCGACGAACACCACGTGCCCTTGCTCGAAGGCGTTATACGAGATGTCCTGGAACCAGCGGTCGAGGTCGCCATAGGCAAAGCGCGCCTGCAACACACGGATGTCGCCGAGGCCGCGCGAACGCGCGAAAGCACGCAGTAACCCGACGGCGCGGTCGCGTTGCGTGAGGTCGGTCAGGTAGACCGTCGGGACTCCGTGATCGATGAAGACACCGCCGAATCCCGGAATCTGTCGCGTCAGCGTTGCGATATCTGGGGCGGGGGCCTGCCTGGTTTGTACCAGAGACACGGGCGCTGGTCCAGTCGTGGGGCCGCTGTCGCGGCACGCGGCGGCGGCGGCTACACTTGCGAGTCCTACGAGGCGGACGGCTATGCTGCGCGCAATCATGAGTCAGCACCTCCCGATAAGGTCACCTTGAATCCCTTCGCCTTCAGGCTGGCCAGCAGGCCAGCTTTTTCCACGGATCTCACATAGGCTTCATCCGGATCGATCACTTTTTTTTCTACCAGCTCCAGCAGCGCGTCGTTCAGCGTCAGCATACCCAGCTTCTTGCTGGTCTGGATGATCGATGGGATCTGGAACGTTTTACCCTCGCGGATCAAGTTCGCAATGGCGGGGGTCGTGAGCAGTATCTCGCGCGCCGCCACCCGCCCGCCGCCAATCTTCTTGCACAGGGTCTGCGAAATCACGCCTTTCAGGGATTCGGACAGCATGACGCGGATCTGTGCCTGCCGGTCGGCGGGGAATTGGTCGATGATGCGGTCGACGGTCGAGGAGGCGGTCGTCGTGTGCAGCGTGCCGAAGACGAGATGCCCGGTCTCCGCCGTCTCGATCGCGACGGCGATCGTCTCGAGGTCGCGCATCTCGCCGACGAGCACAATGTCGGGGTCTTCGCGGAGCGCTGCCCGCAACGCCGATTTGAAGCTCTGGGTGTGGGCGTGGACCTGGCGCTGCGTGATCAGGCACTTCTTGCTTTCGTGCACGAACTCGATCGGGTCTTCGATCGTGATGATGTGATCGCTGCGCGTGCTGTTCACGTGGTCGATCAGGGCACACAGGGTCGTGGATTTTCCCGAGCCGGTCGGACCGGTCACCAGCACCAGCCCCTTCGTCAGGTAACAGAGCTTCTGTACCTCTTCGGACAGCCCCATGTCCCTGATCGTGACGACCTTGGCCGGAATCACCCGGAAGACGGCGACCGGTCCCTTGCGATCGCGGGCGGCGTTGACGCGGAAGCGCGCCACACCGGCGATCTCGTACGCGAAGTCGCAGTCGCCGGTCTCCTTCCATTCGCCCCGATTGCGCTCCGGCATGATCGACAGCACCAGCATTTCGAGGTCGTTCACACTCAGCGCGGGTCCGGCCTGTCGCCTGATCTCTCCGTGGGTGCGGAACAGCGGCGGCTCGCCCACGCGCAGGTGCAAGTCCGAGCTCGCCGAGCTGACCAGTGCGCGCAGCAGCTTGCCTAGCTTTTGCTCGGCGGCCTCGTACTGCGAGGAGGCAAACTCGCCGGGTAACGCGGTCGGCGCCGCCGCCGACATTTCGGGAGGGGGATTCTCGACCATCGGCGCGGCGGCAATGACTGATGCGCGTGGCGCCCGTGGCGGTGGGGGTGGTGCGGGGGCAGAGGGCTTGGGTGTCGCAGCAGCGCGTGGCAATGTCGCACGCCTTGCGGTCGCCTCGGCCACGGCCGGAGCCAGCGCCGCCTCCGCAATTGCCGGCGCTGCTTGCTCTTGGGATGCCCGCCGAATCGCCGAGATCACGGCCGTCAGCCGGCCCGCCTCCGGCACGATACGCACACGAACCAGCCCGTTGCCCGCCGCGTAATCGAACTCGGTCTCGGAGTGGTGGTCGATCTTGTCCGCCGCCTCCGGCGGGGCGACCTCGACCATCAGCGCGTAGATGTGCTGATCCGTGAGCGGCTGCTTGGAGACTTTGCGCGGCTTCCCATCCTTCACTAAGGTGACGGGCTCGTCCGGCAACAAATACAGCTGATCGGCGTGCTCGCGCAGCATCACGTCGACGAACGGATCGAGCCGTGCGGGCATGAATCAGTCCTCAGGACGCGCATATAAGACATGCGCGCGGTTTACGAGATGAACGCCGTCGTCGGTCGCGATCGCGAAAAACGGCTCGGCCGCAGCGTTAAGATAGTCGAGCACGCGGGAATGATGCTGCGGCAGCTCGAGCGTGGCCCACCCTCGCAGCTGCGACCCGTCGGCCAGTGTGACCTCGAGCCGTGCCTGTTTCGCGGCGGATAGCCGCGCGCGGTCCTCGGGTTCAGTCAGCGGGACAGTGAGTGATACCGTGCGTGCCTTCGCGACGAGGAGCACCCCTGCGCCATTCCCCTTCGGGCGAAACGGGAAGAACCCTTCGGCGCGATTGAGCATGTCGAGCGGGGTTTCGGCGCCCGCGTGCTGGGGAACGCGCTCCATGACGTAGATCTCGCCGTCGCGCTTGCCACCGGCGGTTTGCAGGAGAGCGGCGGATATCGCCACTCGCGGGATCGAAAATCCTCCAGCCACCCTAGCTCCTTCGACTCCTGCACTGGACCGACACCGGCGCCCGGTTCCCGCACGCAATGGTTTCGTTCATGCCGCTGACGACGGGACCACACGCCGTGCTGTGGGCAGTTTCCGTCGCCTCGGCGGCCGTGCGTCCGGCGGCCGTGGCGCAATTGGAGCGGCCGTTGAACTCGACGCACACGCTACACTCCTGCGTGGCGCGCGCCGTGGACATATAGAAGAAGAGGGCGATGATCGCCGCGATGACGACCAGGGTGATTCCCGTCGAGCGCTTCATGGCCCGAAGGTGGCAAGAGCGGAGAATTCGCGCCAGAGGCAGGTGACGCGTAACGTGTAGGGAATGACTGGCATCCTCAGGCTCGTCATGGTCGGCTTCGACCTCCTCGCGCTCGTGCTGCTCTTCATCGCCGCGTCAGCCTGGCGGAACCGGCGCCGCTTAAGCTCCAGCGTTGGGTTTCTCGCCGCTGTGCTCTGCCTCACGATCGGCGTGCTGCTCGCCGCCATCACGGTCGGGATTCGCGGGTATCGGGCCTTCACGCAGGAAGCGCTGGCGGCCACGGTCAAGACGGAACCGCTCGGCCCACATCATTTCCGCGCCACGGTCACGCTTGCCGACAACAGCCTGCACATGTTCGACCTCGCGGGCGACGCCGTCTATATCGACGCGCACGTACTCAAGTGGCGCCCGATCGGGACGCTGCTCGGCCTCGAGACGGTCTACGAGCTCGACCGGATTGCTGGGCGCTACCAGGCGCTCACCGACGAACAGACGCAAGAGCGCACGGTGTTTTCGCTCGCCGCCAACAAGCCCTTCGATGCGTTCGAGCTGGCGCGCCGCTACTGGATACTGCGGCCGTTCGTGGATGCAGAGTACGGCTCGGCGACGTTCGTCAGCTCAACGGGGACGCCGGCCCGCGCGGCGACTTACGAGGTGCGCGTCTCGACCACCGGACTCCTGGTCCGGCCGGTCGCGATGCGCTAAGAAAGGCCACCGTCAGCGCCGCGACGGCACATCGGCGATGATGCCCAACAGCATTCGAGGGTGCTCGGCCTTAGTCACGTGGCGGTCGAACCCTGCGCCCAGCGCCCGCGCCTTGTCGGACGGCTGGCCGAATCCGCTCAATGCGATCAGGTACGGCGCGCCGTACGTCGAGTCGCGACGAATGGCGGCGGCAACAGCATTCCCGTCCAATTTGCCCGGCAGACCAACGTCGCACAGCACGATGTCTGGGCGGAAGGTCAGCGCCATCGTCAGCGCCCGCTCACCGTCTGGGGCAACCTGGATCTCGTGGCCGGCGACCTCCAGGATGCTGCGAAGACTTTCGGCAAAGTCCCAATGGTCTTCGACAACCAGAATCCGATGATGCCGGGCGCCCGTGTCCAGGGTGGGGCTTGGTGGTGGCGGCACCGACTCCGGTGATCGATCGAGCAGCGGGAGGCGAACGATGAACTCGGCGCCGCGACCGCGACCCTCACTGCGCGCTTCTACAGTCCCACCGTGGGCGGTGACTAGCCCGCGCACCAGAGCCAAGCCGAGCCCCAGGCCGCCTCGCGTGCGAGGGTCGCCCGCGTCCCCTTGGCTGAAGGGTTCGAACAACCGTGGGAGCATCTCGGGTTCGATGCCCAGGCCGTCGTCCAGCACGCGGAGCACCGCCGTATGCGTCGCGTCGTCACGCCGCAGGGACAGCGTGACGAGCCCGCGGCGGTCCGTGAACTTGACGGCGTTCCCGAGCAGATTGACGACGATTTGCCCCACGCGTCGCGGGTCGCAGTGTACCCACAGCGCGGTGGAAGGCAGGCTGAGGTCCAGGCGGACGCCGGCGGCGCTCAGCAATGAGCGTTGGTCTTCGACGCTCGTCCGCACGACGTCGACCAGGTCCTGGTCCGATCGCTGCAGCGACATCACCCCACTTGCGATCCGGGACGCATCAAGCAGCTCGTTCACGAGGGCCGAGAGGTGCTCGAGCTGCCGGGCCGCGATCGCCAGCGCGTCTTTGCCTCGCTTGACGTCGGTTCCCTGGCTCTGGAGCACTTCGAAGCAGATCTGCAGCGAGGCGAGAGGCCCCCGCAGCTCGTGGCTGAGGGTGGCGAGGAACTGGTCCTTGTGGCGGGCCTCGTCCTGGAGGCCCCGGACGCGGTTGATCTCGGTCAAGTCGCGAAACACCGCAGATGAACCGGTCAGCTGCCCCGCGGCATCCTTGACGGGCGAGATGGCGACGAGAACGGCGATGCGCTCGCCAGCCTTTGTGAGGCATGTGGACTCGAACGGCGCTACACGCCCTCCCCGCCGCAGCACTTCGTCCGTTTGCTCGATCTCCATCCGGCGGTCCGGCGGGATGATGAGGTCGACGTAGGACTCTCCCACGGCCTCCCGCTCCGCGTAGCCGAACAGGCGCGTCGCCGCGTCGTTCCAGCTCGTGATCGTGCCGTCGAACGCGCGACTCACGATGGCATCGTGCGAGGACGCGACGATCGCGGCCAACCGAGCGCGCTGCTCCTGGGCGGCCTCGAGCAGCGTCACGTCGAGGAAGGTGACGACCAGACCGTCGAGCGTGTTGTCCACGCGCCGATAGGGCAGCATGCGGACGAGGTACATGGCGGATCCGTCGGCGACATGCACCTGACGTTCCCGCAGCGTGGCGGTGCGGAGCACCTCCTTCATGTCGGGCAGCAGGTCTTCCGTGAATCGCGGGGCGATATCAGTGATCGGGCGCCCGGTGTCGCTGTCGATCAGGCGGAACACATTCGTCGCCGCCGACGTAAACCGCTTGATGCCGAGAGCGCCGTCCAGGAACA
>WNGG01010136.1_pt1 | contig 10237 bp, 5 predicted proteins | sample 5400661 | NCBI WGS metagenome assembly WNGG01 (sample SAMN13153372, study PRJNA577476) | soil metagenome | isolation source: 100 cm soil or saprolite under Garry oak tree replicate 1 | place: USA:California | collected 2016-06-15
CCATCATTGGACGGTGACCCTGGGGCGCTGGTGACTCCGAGAAATCGGGGCCAGAGGTCGTGGGTTCAAATCCCACCGGCCCCACCAAAATTAGAATGCCCGAACTCGAGTACTTTCTCTACCGCCAGCAACTCTTATCTCGGACGAGTCCGAGTAGCCAAAGCCTATGCAATCTGTTACCAAAGTGAGACCCGTACCTCAAGGGTACCATACCGTCACTCCATACCTAGTCGTCGAAGGAGCTCCTAAAGTGATCGAGTTCTTGAAACGTACCTTCAACGCTGAGGAGAAGGACTTCATGAGCGGCCCCGAAGGCCGCGTGGCTCACGCCGAAATGAAAATCGGAGATTCCATCATCATGATGGGCGATGCCAGCTCGCAGAACAAGGCAATGCCAAGCCAGCTCTATGTCTACGTCGACGACGTTGACACGGTGTACAAGCGAGCGTTGGAAGCAGGTGGGACCTCGATTAGCGAACCGACAAACCAGTTCTACGGTGACCGAAACGCCAGTGTTAGAGACCCGGTCGGCAACATTTGGGGAATCTCAACCCATGTCGAGGACGTACCGCCTGAAGAAATGCAGAGACGAATCAGAGAACGCGCAAACCGGTAACACTTCAGATCCTTCAAAGACTCGCGCGGGCTCACGTGCCTCGCTACGCAGCGGCTATTCCTTTGAATGAAGCCTTTGTAATCGAGAATCTCCACGGTCACGGCTCAGCATTATGTCCAAACAGCAAAAACCTCAACGTAGGAAGTCGTGAAAGGTAAGATAGTGGTTTGTTTGAAGCTCGATTTGCCTTTGTCAAAGGGAAGAAGTCAGGGAATATGGAAGAATGGCATTTGATGATCGCATTGTTCGAAGAATTGGAAGGGGAACCGATTCCTGAGATTGTTAACGCTGTGTTGAAATCTGAAGTTCGGTTCGAGGGGTTACACGAGAGTATGAGGGGTTGGTCCCCGTGGGAACTATGATTCAGCGGTTCACGCGAACCCATGATGATTCGTTTAGAGACAAGAATGGATTGACCTTCGACGAATGGTTGATCGGAGGGGTAGGAATCGAAGTCAGGATCCATCATAGGGCTTCGATTGACTTAGATCTCCTGGCTACCTGAGTATACCCTCCTATCTTCTCATTCAGCCACTCAGATGATCGATGTGGTCGAAGTGATTAGGCCAAGAATCCACGCTTAGGATTGGACCATGTACAGCCGCGTCAACGATTTCTGAGCCCTCGGTAAATAGGTCAAAATCGAAGCATGACATGGAGCGCCGATTGAGTTCACAGCTAATTGCGTGCGCCGGTCATAAAGAACTGTGATTGAATTGAAGGAGCACACAGCCTCTAGTGCAATCTAATCCCTCATATCTCAATGCCATTCCTGGCACAGGCCTCGACAATCATTTCGCAATTCTGCTTAAGAGATCGTAGGTGTAGCTAAATGTACCTTGAAAAGCCGGAACTACGTCTTAGACTCTCTTCACGAGCCCTGTTGCGAAATACTCCCCCTTTGAGAAGTCCAGCACTGGATCGTCAGCGTCTGGGAATTGGAACATGTTTACGATTCCTACCGTAACGCTCTTGATCTTTGATGATGCGATCGGGTCCAGTGTGCCGCCTTTGAAATTAGGTGCTATGGCAAGGTTCTGCAGAATCCAGTATTCTCCAGTTCTCACGTGTTTGCACTTGACGGGCTGGTCCAAACGGACCAGATAGTATCTTTCTCTGTCCTGTCCTATTAGACTCCGGACTAATGTTCCAAGTGGAAGTACGGGAGGACTGGATGAGCCATCCTCTTCTATCGTTACCTGTACTCTAAGTCCCACCAGTGAGTCTGGCATTCGGCTCTCAATAAAGCTCCACGGTCGCTATTAAGGGTCTCATGAAAATCCTCCATGGTCCGACGATCCAGACACTTGCATCTTCAACTTCGAATTGGACTCCGCCGCCCGGCTGTCCCCATATCCTCCTGACTTGTGACTTCCACATCGGAGATCCCTTCGGCGCAACCACATCCCTCACGTAAGTCGCGGGATTCCCAGAGTGAAATGAAAGATCAGCCCGTACCTCAGCTGGGCTCTCACGACCAGGGAGAGTTGCGTAACGGCTTCCCCAGCCTGGTTCGCTCGGGCCGGGTCCATATTGAACCAGACCCTGCCTGCCGGTCGACTCAGCATATAATTTTTCTCCACCCTCAGCTGTCTCAAGGCCATCGTCGCGAGGTGGCTTGATCGAAACAGAAGTACTGATGTCATTAGTTGCGCTAACTGGTTCGGTTCGTGTGTAGAGTTCTGTGTCGTATCCGATGCCGGGCTCGCAGCCGTAGCACATGCTGGTGGGTCCTCCCGTCACAAAGTCGCTCAGGCCAACGTGAAGGTGGAGATCGCCGCCTGATAACAGAACAATAGTAGCAGTTAGAATATCCGCAACTCCCCCACTTCCACCACAGGTGTCAGGACATGCCCTGTCGATCATCAGCCCGGTAGGGTCTGTCAGGACCGTGGGTGCGTTCCGAGCATAAGTGTTCCTGTTGAGCGACTGGGGGTCAGAAAGGCTGCCGCTGAGAGCGTCCTGGCTGAAGAAACGGCCAATCGACGGATCATACCATCTCTGGTAGTCGTAGTACAAGCCCGTCGTTTGACTAACAGGTTTGCCTGTGAACCGGTAGGCTTGTGAGCCGGTGACTATTCCATTGTCCTGCCCGAAGGGCTGGTATCCGTCCGCGAAGACAGCGCTCGCAGACGGGTTTGTTACGAGACGGACACTGCCGAGAGCGTCCTCATGGTAGAAGCTGATCGTTCCCGCGGTGAGGCTGCCGAGCAGAATTCCCGCAGCAGAAAGGTAGTCGTTACTGGTCTTGCTGGTTCCGTTGTACTCGTAGAGCGTCTCGGTGCCAGCGTATGCATAGAATATCGTGGAGGATTCTGTTGATTCAACCCTCCTGTTCTGAGCATCATAAGCGTACGCTCCCTTCAACGCGCCGTTCTTTGTGGCCTTTACAAGATCTCCTGCCGCGTTCCAAACATAGGCCCAGCTGGTCGAGCCAATAGTCTTACCGACGAGATTACCGTCCGAGTCGTAGCTGTAGTAGGTGGTCCCTCCAGGTCCTGTCGAACTCTTCAACTCGTTGTTTGTCGCGTTGTACGTATAGCTCGTCGTCTGGCCACTGACGGTCTGCGAGACCATGTTTCCGACAGGGTCGTACTGGTAGGAGAACGAGGTGCTGATTGCGCCGTTGCTCGTAACAACCGATTTGGAGAGCCTGCTCAGGGGATCATACGAATACTGTTCGTTTACTGTAAGGCTATTGACCGAGCCTGTGACGCTTGCCACTGTGCTTGTCTTGTTATACTGATAGTTCAGTGAGAGTAGCGTCACGGGCTTCTTGCCTGGCTTCATGAGAGTAATCGTGCTTGTCCTGCCGAGAGAATCGTAGGTATAGTTGGCCTGGAGGAGGTTGTTGTAACCGATGTAGGTTATTTGACTATTCTTGTTGTATGCGATGTTGGCATAGGTTGTGACGACAGGCCCAGAGATACTCGACACGGATACGGGTCTGCCTAGGGTATCATAGCCGTAGTGGATGAGCGTGCTGTCCGGATAGGTGATGTTCGACAGAAATTCTCCGCCGTAAGCGTAGCCTACGGTGTACGAAGCGCCTGGAGGGGCTGAAGGTGTGGATGGAGAGGACGGAGAGGATGATCCTCCGGACGGGTCCATAGGACAGGTTGGGCTCGTGCAAATGTACTCTTGAATGGTATACCCTGTCAGCGCGGTAAAGTTGCCGCTCTGTCCCTGGATCGCCCATTGGAATGTGCCTGACTGTGTTCCGAGATACGCGGTGACTATCGTCTGCACCTTCCCTCCTGAGGGAAGGTATACGGACGAGGGACCATTCAGGAGTGTTCCTCCGCCGCCTGAACTCGGCGGGCTGTAGCTTAGCGTAATTGTTCCAGAGTACCCGTTGATGCTCGTGACGGTGAGGTTTGCGTTTGACGTGGTTGGGCTACACTGTGTTCTGGAACAGTAGAAGTAGACCGAGTTTGGAGAGACGGAGAGGGCGAAGTTTCCGTTCACGCTGTACGTCTCTGAGGTCGCCCTGTTGCGTGCGTCGTACGTGTACTGGATAGTGGCGTTTGTGTTCTGAAGCATTATCAGGTTGCTGTTATTGTCGTAGCTGTAGTAGTTGCCGGTGGCGGGGGTAGTTGTGTAGGCTTTGTAGGCTACTCTGTTGAGGCTGTCATATGTATAGACTGTCCAGAGATTGTTTCGGCCGATCTTGATGGCGATATTGTTGTCGTTGTCATAGACGTAGTATTCGGACGTGTTGTCCGCATAGGTCGTCTGGACGAGCCTGTTTAGGCTGTCGTAGAGGTATGCGGTCGGCACGGTGTTTGAGGCGATAGTCTTCCGAAGGTTTCCGACTTCGTCATAGTAATTGTTGGTGATGTAGTAGCTGTTTCCGAGCTTGAGCGGGTTGCCTTTGTGGTCTGAGTATTCGACTACTGAGATGGGTCTTCCAAGCCGGTCGAAAGTCTGGGTCCTGCTGTTACCCTGTTCGTCCGTCGAGACTGTGTTCGAGAAGGTGTCATTGTAGAACAGTTGCAAAGTGTTTCCGTTGGGCTCTGTGACCTGGATTTGTCTGCCGAGAGCGTCGTACTGGTAGAGAAGGGTGTTCCCAAGTGGATCGGTCCTGCTGGTCAATTCATCTTTCCAGTTGTAGGTGTAAGTTGTGTTGAACGTGGTTCCGGCTAGAAAACTCTCCGCTTTGGAGAGACGTCCGAGGCCTTCGTAGACCTGGCGTGTGTGAACGCCGTTCTCATTTGCTACGTCGACGTAGTGCCCGCGTCGTTGTAAGTGTAAGTAACGTTGCCCAGCTTATTCGGGTACACCACCCGGGTCAATCGTCCCAGAATATCGTACGCGTACGTGGTATTGTACCCGTTCGGATCCACTGACCAGAGAAGCGTCCCGAGCGCGGGATCATAACCGTAAAGGCGACTAATCTTAGTGTGACTTCCTAGGATAGATGTTTGATTGGTCAAATAGGCGCTCTGATAGTTTGTTGAGAAGGAGAAGTAGACGGTGCTTCCTTTCGGGTCCGTTGAGTTTCGCATGTTTCCGAACGAATCATAATTGTACGACGAGCTAATCCATTCCTTCTCGAAGACTGCGAATGAGAGGGTGAGGCCCAGCGAATACGGTCCTCCCCACGGGCAACAAGCATAGAGGCCCCACCTGCTAAAGGTCGGATCGTCCTGTGCATTGACCAGATTTGATGATGAAAGCTGCACGTTGCTGAGATCAAGGGCGACATAGTAGGCTCCACTGGCAACTAGTTCTACCGGTATCTGAAAGACAAAGGTGTAGGTTGACATTGCAGAGGTCAGAGTTGACGCGTCGATCGCGGTGGACTTGCCGGTCATCGTCCATGACGATGATGCGGTCCAGATTTCAGCGTAGATGGCGCCGGAAGGAGCACCAGTCTTTTCGAGGACGAACGTAGCCTGGTAAACGTAGGAGATCGACGGCTTGTTAACAAACTGTTGAGCGATGCCAGTATAGCCTGTGGGTCCGAATGTTAGAAAGTCTTGTGGATGGGGTGAAGAATATGCCGCGATGGGTCCACTGTAGAGCTGTTTCGACTGGTTCAGTCCTCCCCACGGGTAGTAGCTGTAGTATGTCTCGATGGGTGCTGAACCGGTCCCGTTCTGCAACTCAGCAGTCCCGGCAAGTGCTGTGTGGATGTTTCGGTTCGGAGCACCGTCCTTGAAGAAAGAGTTTGAGAAGCTGACCGGGGATATCATCGGCGAGACCCGTGCCGCGGTCACGTTCGTGAAGAGAGCTGAGAAGCCTCCTGCGTAGATGCCGAAGCTAGTTCCAATGGCGTCCACGTTCGTCGTCACAGTACAAGTATTGCCTTGGGTTCCCGCCCAGCCTGTGACTGTACCGCCGTTCGATGTCATGTTGAAAGTATACCATGAGCCATATGCTATTGGGCAAGAGGTCCATGATGCTGAGTTGGTCTGGGGATCGATGAGCACAAGGAGTGTGCTTAACCCAGGCCCCTGGTCCATGAGCACGAGTTCTTCCCTGTAGTCCGTACTGTTTACAAAGTTGGTGAAGATGCCGACAGAGGTTGGGTATGTCTGGTTGACCTCGTTTGTAACCTTGACTCTGGCCTGGACCGAGATACTTCTCTCTCCGACGTCCGTCCACGCCAGCATGTCTTGCTGTCTTCCGTTGATGCCAGTACCGTTGAAAGCATAGTCTTGGACGAGCCAGCTGCCCTTCTTGACATTCCAAGGATTATTCCAGGCTGTTCCCTCGTTTCGGCCAAAGTTCTCTTCGAAAGCATAGAAGCCCGGCGGTAGACCGTTGTTGTAGTAGGCGCTGTAGCTCTCGTGATACCAGTTGGCTGAGGGGCTGATGACTCTTCGGGTGTAAATCTGGTTTCCCCACTTATCGTACTGGTAATAGTCTGTGTAGCTGCCGAGCTTTGGAGGATTGCCCCCGTCCGTGGTAAAGGTCACATCTTGCAGAATTTCTCCGTGGACTCCGAAGACCTGCTCATGTCCGGTCACGAGCTGATGGGCTGAATTGTAAATCATCCAGTAGACCTTGGCTGTCGAGAAGTTGTAGCTCGCGTAGCTGACAGGTTGCAGTTGCCAGCCCCCGGCGTACGTGGAATTGTATGTAATAATTGTGGAATTGTTTACCTGGTCTCCCGGTCCGGAGGTGTAGGTGTAGTTGAGCTGTCGGATGGGTGCGTTGGAAGAGGTCCGAACAAGCTGTATGTGAGTCCGATATGTGGTTGCCTCTGTCCCTAACCTGAATGGCGTATAGGTGAAATTCGTATACCATCTTGTTGGATATGTTACGTTGGAGATCAACCAGTTGACCGCATTGAGATCTGGCACGGCCGAATAGCCATAGGTGGTCAGTCTTCCAGCGGGGTCCCACGCTTTGATGAGATCCGATCCAAAGTAGGCGTACTTAACGGCCCTGACAGACCAGCCTGAACCCTTGCAATTCCAGTTTCCGGCAGTCTGATTGATGCTTTGGAGGAGCCCGGAGTTATTGTAGCAAAACACGAACAGCCTTCCAATAGTGTCCGTGATCGTTGAGATGAGATTGTTCGAATAGGCCATGGCTATAGTATTGCCTATCGGATCGGTTATCTTGAGGAGCCGGTTGGGGCTTCCCTGATCAAAAGTGTAAGCGACTCCTGATGGAGGGTAGAGGTATACGCCGGTGCTGTTTCTAACCATTCGAAAGTGTTCTCCCACATCGTTTTCGAACACTGGGGATGCGCCCCAGAAGCTGGAGGGGATCTCGTATCCTTCCCCGTTCCAGAGATGAATGTAAGATGCGTTCTGAACGGTCGACATCCATGGGAAGTTCAGCTGCCAGCCATTCCCGAGTGGAGCCCATGGATAGCTCTCATAGCCGTATGGTCCGCTGAGGAATCCGTGCGGCTCAGTGTAGACTCTTGTGATCGAAAGATCGATCCCCCTTCCTGCAAGGCTAAGATCCGATTGTTGAATGGTCAGCATTCCCGAGCTTGGCGAAACAGACTCCTGGAGATTCGTGAAGTATTGGCCGTAGGGTGCTACTCCGTTGCCGTCCCAGGGATCGCTTGGAAACGCGTAAGGAGACCAGTTGGTGGGAATCGGTATCGAGGCAAACATTGCGGCGTAGGAGCTACCTGAGTTCTCAGTCCACAGCATCATGACGGTGTTTGAGCTTGAGGCGGATATCGAGACCAGGTTCGACTCTAGGTTGATGGGATTATTACGGTTTGAGACAGGTGAGAAGGATTGAACGTTCTTCCAGCTCTCCCCAGGCAAGATCTTCTTCATCACAATGGACGAGGCTTTGATCGCGAACGCGTAGATCGTGCCCGTAGAATAGTCCATGGTGAGGGTCGCATTCTGAGCCTGGCCTGAGAAGATGTCTCCGGTTACGCTCCATTGGCCCTGCGATGGCCGATACGCGTACTCTATGGTCCCGTTCTGCATTCTGATTGCGACATGCGTGCCATAGGTGGCGTCTGTTGCGACGGACAACTCGGGGGACCATTGAACGTTGTTCCAGACTACATCGTCTTGCTGGGACTGCCAAGTTCCCGTTGCGTTGTTGTACACCGATGAGGCGACTGTTATTTTCTTACAAAACACCCGATAATCGAAGAAATCGATACAGTAGCCCGGATCTTGATAGACCACCCGCACGCCCCTTTAGAGTCGGACGCGGTTATAACCGACGCCACTTGGTCTTGAGTGTAGTCGTAGCATCCGCCTACTGGCCCAGGGCTTCCTGCCAGTTCAGTCTGACCTGTCCTCACTGCAGCAATCAGGTATGTTTCGTAATAGAAGGAGCACTGTGTGTATGGATTGTTGTAAGGGGTCTCAGTCAGGTACCAGTTGAATGAAAAGATGGGACGACCGCTAGAATCTGCAGTGACGCTTACGAGTCTCGTGCCGGCTGTATCCATGCACGAACCGGCCCATGAAGTACAGCCTGGTTCGGCTCTCTGAACCGCTGCAAGTGGGCTCCACGTAATCTGGCTGCCTGAGATTGTTCCGATAGAATAGTAGACCGACGCCTCCATAACGCCGATGTTTGACCCGCCGCTGACAGCAGGGTATACAGTGGTGTTCTCGTATCCAGAGGCTACTATCACCTGCCCGTTTGTGTAGTATAAGGAGGGCATCGAGTTGGCGGGACGAATCCACGGAGGCCACCCTGATGGCATATAGTAGCCACCCCCGCTTGGAAGCCAGTTGACGCCATTCGAGGAAAACTTGTACCTTATTTGATAACCATCGAAATAGAACGCCCAATACATGGCTCCGATGGGATCATAGAATACTCGCCTCTGAAACGTGTACGCCGTACTCATCTGCGAGTTGCTCGTTCCCACGTAGCCCGGGTCGATGGAAATCCTTGAACCTGCACGGACCCTGCCAGCATCGACCTGTAGATGGAATCCATCCCCGTCGATATCGGCGACGGTTGAAATCGAGCGGGGAATGTCGCTCCAGTCGAAGGCGTATGATTTGGTCCCGAAGCTAACCTGTACATTACGGGAGTAGTTGGATAAGTTGAAGATTTGCGTCGGGTTGCCCAACGAAAAACGGAACCGGTAGTCCCCTGTTACGCCGGGGTCAAATTGCAGGTCGTAATTTAGACGTGCTCCCGGTAGTGCATGGTAGACAAGCCGAAGCGTACCATTGTATTGGGCTGACCTTTCCTCTATCGACCGTACAATGTAAGACCCAGTTGAATTCGTCCCGAGGACAGTCAAGTTACCAGAGACTGGTGAGAGGGTCACCCAAGAGCCAGAGTCGTTGACCTGCACACTCCAAACAGCCCACGGACGAAAGACCTGATGATCTGGACCGAGAAGCTCATCATGAGGCTCAGGCATAGCAATAAGTCTCAGCTGAACCGCGGAGTTGTATAGGGTCATGTTATCCTGAGACGCAGAGAACGTTCCGGTCTCGGAAGAGCTTTGAATGCTAGACACAACGGTCCTCGACAATGTGAGATCTTGCATGGCATCTGCTCCTACACCTCGAGGAAACAACATAGCTGACCCTTGACCATCATCTTGACTTCGACCCTGAAGGGATGCTGGACTCTGAGAATTCCGATTTACGGGGAACGCAGGCAGGGCGGATGCGAAGCTGAGCATGGTCAGTAAGATGAGGATGAATCCAAGCAGAAATTTCAGACCAAGATTAGTCTGATGGCCCGGATAAGCCAATCTGACAAAGCAATTGTCGATACATCTCAATCCCTTTTGGCCGAGTTGGATGTTTTCGGCGGGCATCAGCGTCGGTCGATGGATGGCCTAAGAGTATTTAGCGTTGCCTGATGGAAACCGAAAATAAGGTAATGCTTTGACGCATACCGTTATGTTCAGTCTATGTCCTCCTTTCCGGAACTCATAACACGAGGCACTCAAAAACGCACCGACGAAATGACTCACTGGAGACTACCTCTAGCAAGAACTGGGCATAGACTTCGAGTAAAGCGGTTAACACGCCGAATCGGAACCCAATGCTGGTCTCGAAGGATTGGGCTGCCAGATTGATGGCTCCAACCCCTCATCAGAGAGAAGGGTTATGTCATTCTCCGGACGAACGGGAGTCGTGCAGACGCACCAACAACCTCCTTCAATTGAGCAGATTCGGGAGTTTGTGATCACGGCCCATGGAAACA
>WNGG01029331.1_pt1 | contig 10237 bp, 9 predicted proteins | sample 5400661 | NCBI WGS metagenome assembly WNGG01 (sample SAMN13153372, study PRJNA577476) | soil metagenome | isolation source: 100 cm soil or saprolite under Garry oak tree replicate 1 | place: USA:California | collected 2016-06-15
CGATGGTCGTGAAGCACCGCAGCACCCCGTCGAGCGGCGACCAGGCGCGGATCAGCATCTCGAAGACGATCGCCGAGCGCGTCATCAAGGACCGCGTCTCGATCCTGACCTCCGACGCCCTCGTAGACCCCCGCTTCGGGGCCGGCGACTCGATCCGCTTCCACGGGATCCGAAGCGCGATGTGCGCGCCGCTGTGGAACAAGGAACAGGTGATCGGGATCGTCCACGTGGACTCGCCGATGCTCACCAACTGCTTCAACCTGAACGACCTCGACCTGCTGACTGCGCTCGCCAACTACGCGGCGGTGGCGGTGGAGCGGGCGCGGCTCAACCAGAAGATCGTGGCCGAGGAGAAGAAGCGGGAGCGGCTGGGCCGGTTCCTGTCTCCGCAGGTGACCGCGCGCATCATCGCCGCCTCCGACTCGCAGAGCGCGGCCCTCGGCGTGCCCGAGGAGCGCGAGGTGACGGTGCTCTTCGCCGACATCGTGGGCTTCACCCCGATGTCGGAGAGCATGAGCGCCCCCGCGGTCGCGCTGATCCTGAACGACTACCTCTCGCGGATGACCGACGTGATCTTCAAGTACGAGGGGACGCTCGACAAGTACATCGGCGACGCGATCATGGCCGTCTTCGGGGCGCCGCTCGACATGCCCGACCACGCCACGCGCGCGATCAAGACCGCCCTCGAGATGCGCGAGCGCCTCGAGGAGTTCAACGCCGAGCGCAGCGAGCCGCACCTGCGGATCCGCATCGGCATCAACAGCGGCAAGGTGGTCGCGGGCGAGATCGGCAGCATCAACAAGAAGGAGTACACCGTCCTCGGCGACACCGTGAACATCGCGAGCCGGCTCGAGAGCTCGGTGGCGACCCCGATGACCGTCGTCATCGGCGAGAACACTCACGCGCTCGTCAAGAACGAGTTCGAGTGCCGCCCCCTGGGCGCCAAGGAGCTGAAGGGGAAGCTGAAGGTGGTGGCCGCCTACGAGGTGCAGGGGCCGCTGAGCGTCTCCGCCCCCCGGTCCGGCGCCGCCTCCCGGGGGGCGTAGGGAGTGCCCGTTCCTCGTCCGCGGCGCCGGCGCGGGCGCATCCTGGTCTCGCTGCTCCTGCTGCTCCTGGGCGTCGGAGTGGTCCCGCTGGTCGCGACCTCCTACCGCCTCGTCTCCCGCAGCCGCGACATCCTGGAGCTGGACCAGAAGGCGATGCAGCTCGACAAGGCGCGGAGCCTGTCGCAGCAGGTCAGCGTCTACGTGAAGAGCCTCCAGTCTCAGGTCGTCGCGATCGCGCGGACGCTGGAGGTCGACGTGGCCCCGTCCGCCTTCGCCGCGCGCGTGGCGCGGATCCGCGACGACGACGCGCTGCGGCGCTACGTCGAGGAGCCGACGAGCCGGTTCCACTACGTGAGCGTCGTCGATGCCAGCAGCACCGGCGCCCGCTCGGGCGTGCAGCTCTCGGAGCCCGCCATCGAGCAGCTCCTCCGCGAGGGCGTCACGCGCGGGCTCCAGGGCAAGTCGATGATGAGCCACCCGATCCTGTCGAGCTCGCTCCAGGAGCCGGTGATGGTCCTCGCGGAGCCGGTGATCCCCGGGGGAGCGAGGGCGGGCGCGGCGGGCCCGCCGTCCGAGATCGTGCGCGAGGAAACGGCGCCGGCCGGCGGCGTACAGGGCGTGGTGCTCGTCGTGGCCAGCCTGGGGCCGCTCTGGAACATGACGCGCGACCTCGGCCAGGGCGGCGTCTTCGACGTCTACGTCGTCGACGGCCGGGGCCGCCTGGTGGCGCACTCCGATCCGCGGAAGCTCGAGGGCAACCTCGACGTGTCGGACGTCGAGATCGTCAGGCAGTTCCTGGCCTCCCAGGGCCGGACGGCGGCCACCGTTCCCTTCACCATCAATGCTCCCGGCGGGCCCACGCAGATGCTCGGGACCTATACCGGCATCCCGGACACGGGCTGGGGCGTCATCGTCCAGATCCCGCAGGACAAGGCCTACTACAGCGCGATCCAGATGGGGTACCAGTCGCTGGCGCTGGTGGCCGTCGTGACGATCCTCGCCGTCTTGTTCGGCACGCTCTTCGCGGGCCACATCTCCCGGCCGATCCAGCTCCTCGCCCAGGGCGCGCGGCGCCTGGCCGGCGGCGACTACGGCACGCGGGTGCCGGTCAAGGCGAACAACGAGGTGGGGGTCCTCGCCGAGAGCTTCAACCACATGGGCGAGGAGATCCAGAAGGCGATCGAGCAGATCCGCCAGGCGGCCCATCGCAACAAGGAGCTGTTCATGGGCGCCATCCGCATGCTCGCCAACGCCATCGACGAGAAGGACCCCTACACGCGGGGCCACTCCGAGCGCGTGGCCTTCTACTCGTCGCTGATCGCCAAGCACCTCGGCATGATGGAGGAGGAGGTCGAGCGCGTCCACCTCTCGGGCATCATCCACGACGTGGGCAAGATCGGCATCGAGGACAAGATCCTGCGCAAGCCGGCCGCCCTCACCGAGGAAGAGTACGAGATCATGAAGCAGCACCCGCGGAAGGGGGAGAAGATCCTCGACGCGGTGCCGCTGCTCAAGCAGATGGCCGGGGCCGGGCTCATGCACCACGAGAACGTGGACGGCAGCGGCTACCCCGACGGCCTCAAGGGCGACCAGATCCCTCTCCTCGGGCGCATCGTGAGCGTGGCCGACGCCTTCGACGCGATGACCACCGACCGCCCCTACTCCAAGGCGATGACGTTCGAGGCGGCGCTGTCGCGCCTGCGGTTCCTGGCCGGCAAGAAGTTCGACGTCGGTTGCGTGGAAGCGATCGAGAAGGCGGCCGCCACCGGCGACCTGACGCCGGCCAAGGCCCGGCGCGCCTCCGTCACCGCGCGCCGCCAGGCGGACCCGGTGCTGACGCATTGAGGCGTACGCTGGGGTCGCGGATGCGGATCAACGCTTTGGGGGTCAGATGAAGGATCTCTTCGCCGTTCGTGTCGCGGCCGTGGGCCTCCTGCTCGTCCTCGGACCGTCCGTCGCGCGGGCCCAGGCCAAGATGTCCGACTCCGAGGCCAGCTTCAACGCCGGGCTCACCCACCTGCGCGAGAACCGTCCCGCCCTCGCGCTCGAGCAGTTCCGGAAGGCGGTCAAGGAGGACCCCAAGAACGCGTACGCCTACAAGGGGCTCGGCCTCACCTACGCGCAGCTCGGCAAGCTTTCCGACGCGATCGCGTCCTTCCGGAAGGCGCTCGAGGTGAACCCCTACTACGTGGACGTGCGCAACGACCTCGGCACCGCGCTCGTGCTCGCGGGCAAGCGCGCCGAGGGCAAGGCGGAGTTCCTGGCCGCCTTCAACGACCCGACCAACCCGACGTCGGAGATCTCGGCGCGCAACCTCGGCCAGGCCTATCTCGAAGAGAAGAACTACGGCGAGGCCGTCAACTGGTTCCGGACGAGCTTCACGCGGAACAAGGCCTATACCGATCCCTACCTCGGCTTCGCGGACGCCGTCGGCGCCATGGGCCATCCGGACGAGGCGGTGGGGCCGCTGGAGGTCGCGATCAAGGAAACGCCGGGCCAGCCCGCCCTGCTCCTGGCCCTCGGGGAGGCCTACTACAAGACAGGACGCTTCACCGAGGCCAAGAGCCGGCTGGAGGAAGCCGCCCGCCGGGACCCGTCGGGACCGTCGGGCCGGCGCGCGAACGAGCTGATCAAGAAGTTCCCCAAGTGAGGCGTCCCGGCTGCCCTTCCAGTCGCTGCTCGACGGCTTGATCAAGGACGTGCCCGGCGCGCGCGCGGCGCTGCTGCTCGACGTGACGGGCGAGGTGGTGGCCGAGTCGGGGGCGCGCGACGACCGGAGCCGGCTCGTCGGCGCGTATCAGGGGATCGCCCTCGGGGAGGCACAGCGGGCGGCCGCGCGGTATGGCGGCGGGTACGTGCAGGAGCTGGTCAGCCGCTACGAGCAGGGCGCCGTGATCCTCCAGCCCCTCAAGGACGGCTACTACCTCGTCTTCGTGCTCGGCCCGGGGGCCAGCCTGGCGCTCGGGCGTCACCGGCTCCGGCCCGCGCGGGCGCGGATGATCCAGGAGCTGTGACCGGTCCTCCGTCCCTGCTCGATCGGCTCCGCAAGGGCCTGGAGCGCACCCGCGACATCCTCAACGCGGACGTGGTGGACCTGGCCCGCGGCCAGCGCCCGCTCGACCCCAAGGACCTCGACTCGATCGAGGAAGCGCTGATCGCCGCCGACCTCGGCCTGCCCGCCGTCCAGGACGCGATGGAGGTGCTGCGGCGGCGCAGCGGCCAGCTCTGGACGCAGGGGCCGCCGGCGATGCGGGCGCTGCTGAAGGAGGAGATCCGGAAGGCCCTCGATCAACCCTCCGGTCTGCGGCCGTTCTCCTCACGGCCGTGGGTCGTCTTCGTGGTGGGCGTCAACGGCGCGGGCAAGACGACCACCATCGCCAAGCTCGCGCAGTCGTGGAAGGCCGAGGGCCGGACGACGCTGCTGTGCGCGGCCGACACGTTCCGCGCCGCCGCGGCCGAGCAGCTCGAGATCTGGGCCCGCCGCGTCGGCGCTCCCTTCCACCGCGGCGCGGAGGGCGCCGACCCTTCTGCCGTGCTGACCGACGGCCTGCGCGCCGCGCGCAGCCGCGGCTACGACGCGGTGCTCGTCGACACCGCTGGCCGGCTGCACACCAAGGGCAACCTGATGGCCGAGCTGGCCAAGATGGCGCGGGTGGCGGGCAAGGAGGTGCCGGGCGCGCCGCACGAGACGCTCCTGGTCCTCGACGCGACCGTCGGATCCAACGGCCTTGCCCAGGGGCGCGAGTTCGCCAAGGCGGGAGGCGTGACCGGCCTGGTGCTCACCAAGCTCGATGGGACCGCCAAGGGCGGCGTGGCGGTGGCGGTCGTGCGCGAGCTGGGCGTGCCGATCCGCTACGTGGGGGTCGGCGAGTCGCTGGAGGACCTGCTGCCCTTCGATGCGGAAGCGTTCGCGGAAGGGCTCGTGGGATGAGTCACGCCCAGGACGAGTTTTTCATGGCCCGCGCGCTGGACCTCGCCGAGCGCGGCCGGGGCGAGACCAACCCCAACCCTTTGGTCGGCTGCGTCGTGGTGAAGAACGATCGCGTCGTGGCCGAGGCATGGCACCGGCGCGCGGGCGGCCCCCACGCGGAGGTGCTGGCCCTGGAGCGGGCGGGCGAGCGCGCCCGCGGCGCGACGCTCTACGTGAACCTCGAGCCGTGCGCCCATCACGGGCGCACGCCTCCCTGCGCTCCCCGCCTGGCCGCCGCCGGGCTCCGGCGGGTCGTTGCGGCGGCGCGCGACCCCAACCCGGCCGTGGACGGACGCGGCCTCGCGCTGCTGCGGCGGTCGGGGATCGCGGTCACGGCCGGGGTGATGGAGAGCGACGCGCTCCTGCTCAACGAGCCGTTCATGGTGGCGGCCCGCCGGCGCCGGCCGTTCGTGCTCCTGAAGGCGGCGGTCACGCTCGACGGCCGGATCGCGAGCCGCACCGGCGATTCGAAGTGGATCACGAGCGCCGCCCAGCGCCGCGAGGCGCGCCGGATGCGGCGCCGCCACGACGGCGTGGCGGTCGGGATCGGCACCGTGCTGGCCGACGACCCACTGCTCCTGCCCCATCCGGCCGTGCATCGTCCGTTCCACCGCATCGTGTTCGTGGGTCCTCTGCCTGCGGGCGGACGCCCGCCGGCGCCGCCGGCTCGAGGCCCGCGGCGTGACCGTGGTGGTGGCCCCGGGCCGCGCGGGCCGCGTCTCGCTGCCGTGGGCCCTCGCCGAGCTGCGCCGGCGCGGTCTGTGGAGCGTCATGGTCGAGGGTGGCTCCGAGCTGCTGGGCTCGTTCCTCGCCGCGCGGCTGCTCGACCAGGTCGCTCTCTTCCGGGCCCCGCTGCTGCTGGGCGGGCGGGACAGCCGGCCCGCCTTCGGTGGCCATGGGCCGGCCCGCGTGGCCGAAGCCCTGCGCCTCACGCGCCGAAGCCCGCTCCTCGGCCGCGATCGCGACGCCGCCGCGGCGCCCCCGCCGGACGACGCTCTGTTCGACGTCTGGTATCCTCATCGAGCCGGGGGGCGCTAGCGGCGCGCCCCCCAGACCCCCCGCTCGCGTCTTCCGCGGCAGCGAAGTGAATCCGCCGCCGCGGATCGAGCGGGTCCGCGTCGCGGCCCCGGGGCGAGTAAATCGCGCTACGCTCGTGCTGTCGCTGCGTGCTGCTGGCCTCGGTAGGATGGCATAAATGTTTACTGGCATCGTCGAAGAGGTCGGGCGTGTCGAGTCCGCCGAGCGGCGCGGCGGCCTCCTCGTGGTGCGGGTGGCGGCGGGGCGCGTCGTCGACGGCCTGGACCGCGGCGGCTCGATCGCGGTCGACGGCTGCTGCCTCACCGCGGTCGCCGTCGATGGCGACGGCTTCACCTGCGAGCTGACCGGCGAGACGCTGAGCCGCACCGCGTTCGCCGATCGCCTCCGGACCGACGCGAGGGTGAACCTCGAGCGACCCCTGCGGGCCGACGGCCGCTTCGACGGCCACATCGTGCAGGGCCACGTCGACGGCGTGGGCAGCGTCCGCGGCCTGGACCGGCAGGGCGGCGGCGCGGAGCTGGAGGTCAGCCTGCCGCGCGCGCTCGAGCGCTACGTCGTGGAAAAGGGCTCGATCGCGCTCGACGGCGTCTCGCTCACCGTGGCCGGCGTCGGGCCCGGCGTTTTCCGGGTGGCGCTGATCCCGTATACACTTGAGCACACCAACCTCGGCCAGGCCCGGGTCGGCGGGCCGGTCAACCTCGAGGTCGACGTGATCGCGAAGTACGTGGAAAGGCTCCTCGGCGGCGGGGGGGCTCGATGAAAGAACGCTCGCCCTTCAGCACCATCCCGCAGGCGATCGAGGACATCGCCGCCGGCCGGATGGTCGTGGTCGTCGACGACGAGGACCGCGAGAACGAGGGTGACCTCACCGTTGCCGCCGAGAAGGTCACGCCGGACGTCATCAACTTCATGGCCCGCCACGGCCGGGGGCTCATCTGCCTCCCGATGACGGGGGAGCGGCTCGACGAGCTGCGCATCCCGCTGATGGTCACCGACGAGGAGAACTCCGCCCGCTTCGGCACCGCGTTCTGCGTGCCGATCGAAGCGAAGGTGGGCACCACGACCGGCATCTCCGCCGCCGACCGCGCGCGCACCGTGCTCGCCGCCATCGACCCGAAGACCCGGCCCGGCGACCTCGCCCGCCCCGGCCACATGTTCCCCTTGCGGGCCCAGCCGGGGGGCGTTCTCGCGCGGGCGGGCCAGACCGAGGCCGCGGTGGACCTCGCGCGCTTGGCGGGCCTGTATCCGGCCGGCGTCATCTGCGAGGTCATGGACGAGGACGGGACGATGATGCGGGCGCCCGGCCTCGAGCGGTTCTGCGCCCGGCACGGCCTGCGGATGGTGACGATCAAGGACCTCATCCAGCACCGGATGCGCCACGAGCGCCTGGTGCGCAAGATCGCCGATGCCAGCCTGCCCACGCGCTACGGCGACTTCCGCATCCACGCGTTCGAGAGCCTCATCGACGGCCGCCACGACGTCGCGCTGGTGATGGGGCAGATCAAGCCCGACGACGAGGTGATGGTCCGCGTGCACTCGCAGTGCCTGACCGGCGACATCTTCGCCTCGGCCCGCTGCGATTGCGGCGACCAGCTCCACACCGCGCTCGAGATGATCAGCCGGCAGGGGCAGGGGGTGCTTCTCTATCTGCGGCAGGAAGGGCGCGGCATCGGGCTCGTGCACAAGATCATGGCCTACCAGCTCCAGGACCAGGGCCACGACACGGTCGAGGCCAACGAGGCCCTCGGCTTCAAGGCCGACCAGCGCGACTACGGGATCGGCGCGCAGATACTGGCCGAGCTGGGCGTGCACAAGATGCGCCTGCTCACGAACAATCCCCGGAAGTTCGTGGGGCTCGAAGGTTACGGACTGAAGATCGTCGAGCGGCTGCCCATCGAGATCCCCGCCTCCGACGCCAGTCGCCGCTACCTCAAGACGAAGAAGGAGAAGCTCGGCCACTTGCTGCGCGGGATCTGAGGGTCGTGATTCAACCCTTCCTCAAAACGGTTCCGCTCTTCCGAGAGCTCGACGACGACGAGCTGGCGCAGGTGCTCATGGTTGGCCTGGTCAAGAGGTACCCGCCGGCGACGGTGATCCTCACGGAAGGTACGCCCGGCGGCCAGCTCCACATCATCCACCAGGGGCAGGTGCGCATCAGCAAGGTGGTTCCCGGCATCGGCGAGGAGGCGCTCACGATCCTTTCCCCGGGGGACTTCTTCGGCGAGGTCGAGTTCTTCGACGGATCGCCGGCCTCCGCCCACGCGATCGCGCACACCGAGTGCGAGATCCTGGCGATCCCCCATCGCGAGGTGGAGGCGCTCATGCAGAGCCGGCCCGGCCTGAGCGCCAAGTTCCTGTGGGCCTTCGGCCGGACGCTCGCCGGACGGCTCCGGGAGACCAACCAGCGCATGGCCAGCCTGCTCGCGATCTCCCGCGCCTTTTAGCGGCTAAACTCTGGTCCTGGCGGGCTTTAGTTTGACACCCGGCCGTCACATGCCATAAGATCTACCGTTCATTCGTTGCCTTGCCCTCGCGGCAACGCAGGATGGGGGCGTGTCTGCCGCGAGGCCCGCGGCTTTTTTGAGGTCCACCACGTCGTGTTCGACTCGCTCAGCGACAAGCTCCAGGGCGTCTTCCGCAGCCTGCGCGGCCACGGGTCCCTCACCGAGGCGGACGTGGACGCCGCGCTGCGCGAGATCCGGCTCGCCCTGCTCGAGGCCGACGTCCACTTCAAGGTCGTCAAGCAGTTCCTCGAGCGCGTGCGCGCCCGCGCGACCGGCCAGGAGGTACTGAAGAGCCTGACCCCCGCGCAAGGCGTGATCCGCGTCGTGCGCGACGAGATGGTGGACCTGCTGGGCGGGCCCGAAGCGAAGCGGCTCGAGACCTCCGCCCGCCTGCCCTCCGTGATCCTCATGACCGGGCTGCAAGGATCGGGCAAGACCACGACGACCGCCAAGCTCGGACGCTGGCTGGCCAAGGCCGGCCATCATCCGCTGCTGGTGTCGACCGACGTGAACCGTCCGGCCGCGCGCGAGCAGCTCCGGACGCTGGGAGACAAGAACTCGCTGAAGGTCCATCACCCCGCCGAGCTGGGGGAGCCGCGGGCGATCCTGCGCTCCGCCCTCGAGGAGGCGCGCGCGGTCGGCCACGAGTTCGTGCTGGTGGACACCGCCGGGCGGCTCCACGTCGACGACGAGCTGATGGCCGAGCTGCAGGACCTGAAGCGCCTGGCCGAGCCGAGCGAGGTCCTCTACGTGGCGGACGCCATGACGGGCCAGGACGCGGTCCGGAGCGCCGAGGAGTTCCAGAAGCGCGTGGGCATGACGGGCATCGTGCTCACCAAGCTCGACGGCGACGCCCGGGGGGGCGCCGCCCTCTCCGCGGCCACCGTCACCGGCGCCCCGGTGAAGTTCGCGGGGGTGGGCGAGAAGGTGGAGGAGTTCGAGGCCTTCCAGGCCGAGCGCATGGTCGGCCGGATCCTGGGCATGGGTGACGTGCTCGGCCTCATCGAGAAGGTCGAGGAGGCGGTGGACCGCGAGCAGGCGGAGGCCATGGTCAACCGGCTCCGCCGCAACGAGCTGACCCTGGAGGACTACCGGCAGCAGCTCGCCCAGGTGCAGAAGATGGGCTCGCTCGATCAGGTGCTCGGGATGATCCCCGGCCTGGGCCAGGCCGCCCGCGGCGTCGACACCGCGGCCGGAGAGCAGGAGATGAAGCGGGCGGCGGCGATCATCGACTCGATGACGGTGCTCGAGCGCCGCGATCCGTCGGTGATCAACGGCAGCCGCCGCAAGCGCATCGCGCGCGGCAGCGGCACGCGCGTGGAGGACGTCAACCGCCTGCTGCGGCAGTTCGCGCAGGCGCGAAAGCTCATGAAGCAGTTCGGGGGTGGCGGCAAGATGATGAAGAAGCTGGCCGCGCGGATGCCCCAGTTCAGGTGATGCAGAGAACGCAGAGAAGAACGACGACCTTCGAGCGGAGAACGCAGAGAGGCCTATTGAATGCTGTCGATTAGATTGAGACGGGCGGGGACGACCAAGAAGCCGCACTACCGCGTGGTGGTGGCCGACTCGCGCGACTGGCGCGACGGCCGCTTCGTGGAGGTGCTCGGGCACTACGATCCACGGCGCAGCCCGGCGGTAGTGAAGATCGACGCCGAGCGGGCGCAGTACTGGATCGGCAA
>WNGG01010138.1_pt1 | contig 10235 bp, 8 predicted proteins | sample 5400661 | NCBI WGS metagenome assembly WNGG01 (sample SAMN13153372, study PRJNA577476) | soil metagenome | isolation source: 100 cm soil or saprolite under Garry oak tree replicate 1 | place: USA:California | collected 2016-06-15
CACTGGGCGGACGCCTCGACCGTGGATCTCCTTGGTTACGTAGCGCAGAGGCTGGCGGCGAGCCAGACGCTCGCTGTCGTCACCTTCCGTCCGACCGAGCTGCTACTCTCCAAGCATCCCTTCGGGTCGCTGAAGCTGGAGCTGCAGGGCCGAGGATTGTGCCGCGACGTGCCGATCGAGCTGCTCGCGCGCGAGGACGTGGATGAGTATCTGGCGCTCGAGTTCCCCGGAAATGACTTCCCGCCGACGCTCGCCGCGTTGCTACACACGAAGACTGAGGGCAACCCCCTTTTCATGACCGATCTCGTCCGGTATTTGCGCGGTCGGCAGATCATCAAGGAGCATCACGAGCGCTGGGTACTTGCGACGCAGGTGCCGGAGCTCGAACGACAGCTCCCCGAGTCGGCTCGCTCGATGATCCAGCGCAAAATCGAATACCTCGCCCAGGGAGATCGCCGGCTGCTCGCGGCGGCCAGCGTCCAAGGCTACGAGTTCGACTCAACGGTGGTAGCGACCGCGCTGAGTCACAACAGCGCCGACGTTGAGGAGCGCCTCGCGGAGCTCGAACACGTCCATGGATTCGTCCGGAGTCTTGGGGAGAAGGAGTTGCCCAACCGGACGCTCACGGTGCGCTACCAGTTCGTCCACGTGTTGTATCAAAATGCGTTCTACGCCTCGCTTACGCCGACGCGCCGGGCGGCGCTCAGCGCGCTGGTGGCGGAGGCAGTGCTGGGCCAGTACGGCTCGCAGAGCGATGCTGTGGCCGGGGAACTAGCGGTCCTCTTTGAGACCGCGCGGCAGCCCGAGAAAGCCGTGTCATACTACCAGGTCGCCGCACAGCGCGCCGCCCAAGTGTTCGCCCACGAGGAAGCCGTGGTGCTTGCGCAGCGAGGCTTGGCTCTGCTCGCAACGCTGCCGGAAACGTCGGAGCGAGCGGGATGGGAGCTGGGGTTGCAATTGACGTCAGGCTTTTCGCTCAGCGTGACACGGGGATATGCTGATCCGGCGTCCGGCCGAAGCATGGCGCGCGCTCGCGAGATCTGCCGACAACTCGGCGAGCCTGTAGAGCTTTTTTCCGCGATCTATGGCTTGTGGGGATTTTACCTCGTAACGTCTCAGCTCCAGGCGTCGCGAGAGATGGCAGAACAGCTCCTGCGCATGGCCGAAGCCGCAGCGAACCCAATCCTGCTCTTCGGTGCCCACACGGTGCTCGGTTCAAGCCTCGTGCATATGGGAGAGCTTGCGCTGGGCCATGAACACCTAGAGCGGGCAATCGCGCTGTACGATCCCGAGCAACGTTCATCGTATCGAGCGGTGTACCTGCAGGACATCGGAGTTTACGTTCGGTGCGAGGCGATACGGTCGTTGTGGCTCCTCGGCTATCCTGCACAGGCGACGCGGCGGATGGCGGAGACGCTCACCCTCGCGCGACAAATCTCCGACCCGCAGGCCACGGCCTTCGCGTTGATGTTCGACGCCCTGCTTCACCAACATCTCGGAGATCCAGAGCGCGCCCAGGAGGCAGCTGACGCGTGCATCGCTCACGCGAACGAGCACGGGATCGCCCCACATCGCGCCTGGTCGGCCATCGTCCGAGGATGGGCCGTCGCGGAGCAGGGCCAGGCGGCCGAGGGCATCGCCCAGATGCGCGAAAGCCTGGCCGTGCATCGTGCGATGCGCCTGCAAGTCGTGTTTACATATTTCCTCGCCTTGTTCGCCGAAACCCTGGCACGGAACCAGAACACCGGAGAAGCACTCGGCGCCGTGACTGAAGCATTCGAGGTCATGCGCACCACTGACCAGCGGATATTCGAAGCCGAGCTCCACCGTCTCAAGGGAGCGCTCCTGTTGCAGGTCACGGACGCGAGTGCGGCGGAAGCCGAAGTCTGGTTTCGAGAAGCCCTGGCAATTGCCCGTCGCCAGGACGCCAAGTCGCTTGAGCTGCGCGTGGCGACGAGCCTCGCCCGCTTGTGGCAGCGCGGCGACAAACGACACGAGGCTCGCGACCTACTCGCTCCGGTCTACGGCTGGTTCACGGAAGGCTTTGAGACGCGAGACTTGCAGGACGCGAAGGCTCTGCTCGAGCAACTGGGGTAGCTTGGCCGCGATCATGAAGCCCATCATCGCCGTCATCGGCGGTGGAACCTGCACAACAGAAGAAACAGCCCTGGCTGAGGAGACAGGACGGCTACTGGCTCAGCACGGTGTGATCCTGGTGTGCGGCGGGCTGGGCGGCGTGATGGAGGCGGCGGCGCGAGGCGCGCAGACAAACGGCGGCACGACGGTCGGCATCCTACCTGGAGATGATCCCGCGGCCGCGAACGCGTACATCGTCATCCCGCTCGCGACCGGGCTCGGTGAGATGCGGAACTTTCTGATCGTCCGGACCGCGCACGCACTCATTGCGATCGGCGGTGGCGTGGGAACCTTGTCCGAGATCGCACTCGCCCAGCGCATCGGGAAGCCGGTGGTTGGGCTTCACGATTCCTTCAGGAACACGCTCGATATTCCGCGGGTGGAGAGTCCCGCCGACGCAGTGTGGTGGGCGTTACAACGTGCCGGAACCGGGATGGTATAATTCACCCATGAAGGCAGGGACCAAGTTCGCGCTGGGGGCGGTCCTGATCGTCGGCTCGGTCGGGTATCTGATGGCGTCGGGCATCAAGCAGACGGGCCAGTATTTCCTCACGCCCAGCGAGCTGGCGCAGCGCGTCTCGGCCGATCCCTCGTTCTACGATCTCGGCCTGAAGGTCGGCGCGCGCGTCGTCCCCGGCACCGTGTCCAAAGAGATCGCGACGCAGACGTTGCGCTTCCACATCACGGACGGGACCGTCAACTATCCCGTCATCTTCAAGGGCCTGCCTCCCGACACCTTCACCGACTCGGTCGAGGTCGTCGTCGAAGGACGCCTTCAAAAAGACGGTGTGATCTACGCGACCAACGTCCTCGCCAAGTGCGGGTCGCGCTACGAAGCCGTTCCCAAAGCCTAAATGAGTCTGCTCGGCCACCTCTCCCTCTGGCTTGCCTTCCTGGTCGGCCTGTGGGGAGCGATCACCGGCTTCGTCGGCGGCGCGCAATCGCGGCACGACCTGCAACAGAGCGCTCGCAATGCGACGTTCGCGCTGCTCGGCGCGCTGCTCGTCGCGGTGATCTCGCTCGAAATCGCCATCTTCCGCCACGACTTCAGTCTCGAGTACGTGGCCGCGTACACCAGCCGCAATCTGCCCACGTTTTATCTCTGGTCGGCGCTGTATGCAGGACAGAAGGGCAGCCTGCTGTTCTGGGCGACCGTGCTGAGCCTGTTCGCGGTGCTGGCGCAGGTGCTCACGAGCCGGCGCCATCGTGCCTACCTGCCGTATGTCGCGGCGGTCACATGCACCGTGGCGACGTTCTTCATTGCGGTGATGCTCTTCGCCGACGCGAACCCGTTCCAGCGGCTCGGCTTCACGCCGATCGACGGACGCGGCATGAACCCGCAGCTGCAGAATCCGGGAATGGTTTTCCATCCACCGATGCTCTATCTGGGCTACATCTCGATCACGATTCCGTTCGCGTTCGCGATCGCCGCGCTGCTGACGAAGAAGCTCGACAGCGACTGGCTCGTCGCCGTGCGCAAATGGACGCTCGTGTCGTGGCTGTTCCTGAGTATCGGACTGATCCTCGGGATGTGGTGGGCCTACGTCGAGCTAGGATGGGGCGGCTATTGGGCGTGGGATCCGGTGGAGAACGCGGCGCTCTTACCGTGGCTGGTCATGACGGCCTTCCTGCATTCGGTCATGATCCAGGAAAAGCGGGGGATGCTGAAGAAGTGGAATCTCGCGCTGATTCTGGGCGCATGGCTGCTGTCGATTTTCGGCACGTTCATCACGCGCTCGGGGGTGATCTCGAGCGTGCATTCGTTCACGCAGTCGAGCGTCGGCTACTTCTTCCTCGGCTTCCTCCTCGTGGCCGCGATCGCCAGTGCGATCCTGTACGTGAACCGGCTGCCGTTGCTCGAGGCCGAAGCCACGCTCGAGTCGATGGTGAGCCGTGAAGCCAGCTTTCTCTTCAACAATCTGTTGCTCATCGGCATCGCCTTCTCCGTGCTCTGGGGCACGCTGTTTCCGATTCTCTCCGAGGCGATCAAAGGCACGAAGGTCACGGTCGGCCCGCCGTTCTTCAATCAGGTCAACGTACCGCTCGGTCTCGCGCTGCTCGCGATGACCGGGATCGGCCCGTTGATCGCGTGGCGCCGCGCGTCGCTGCCCAATCTGCGCCGCCAATTTGCCGTCCCGCTGACGAGCTGCGTATTCGTGCTGCTCATTCTGTTGGTAGCCGGTATGCGGGACATCGGCGCGCTGATCGCCTTCAGTATTGGTGGGTTCGTGCTTGCGACGATCGTCCAGGAATTCGCGCGCGGCGCGCGGGCCCGGCACCGGCAGTACGGGGAGCCGGTCATCGTGGGGCTCTTCCAGCTGTTGTCCCGCAACCGCCGGCGCTACGGCGGCTACATCGTCCACGTCGCGATCGTCCTCCTGTTCGTCGCGTTTGCCGGGATGGCCTTCAAGACCGAGACACAGGCCACCCTCCGGCCGGGTGAAACGGCCACATTGCGGGGGCCTGATGGGCACGTCTACAGCTTTACGCACCTTGGCGTCTCGCAATACAATGCGCTCAATCGCCAGGTCACCGCCGCGCTGCTCGATGTCCAGCGCGACGGCAAAGCCATCGGACACCTGCGCACCGAGAAGCGCCAGCACGTCGACGCCCTGGGTAACCCGACCTTCGAGCCTTCGACGGAAGTCGGGATCATGAGCGGGTTGCGCGTGGATCTGTACGTGGTGCTCGCCGGTCTGGTGAATGGAACGGAGCAGGCGGTCTTCCGCTTCACGATCAACCCGCTCGTTTGGTGGGTTTGGTTCGGCGGCTTCGTGCTCGTGATTGGAGGCTTGATCGTCCTCTGGCCTGGCGGCGGTCCGCCTCCGGGAACAGGTCCTCGGCCCCCGCGCATGCAGGCCGGTTACGCCGTGAAACTGGAGGCTGAGCGATGAGCGATCGTCTGAGCCGCAGAGGGTTTTTCGCACTCGCTGTGGCCGCCGCCGGTGCCGTTCTCCAGGACACCGTGCCCGCGGGCCGGGTCTACGATCCACAGCGGGCGGGTCGCCCGAAAGAAGCCACCACGGCTCTCGACACCGACGCCCACATTCAAGCGATCGAAAAGAAGCTGCGGTGCAGCTGCGGCTGCGGGCTCGACATCTACACCTGCCGGACGACCGATTTCCAATGCACGTACAGTCCGGCCCTGCACAAGGACGTCCTCCGGCTCGCGGGGCAGGGGAAGACGGCGCAACAGATCATCGACGAGTTCGTGAAGCAGTACGGCGAGGTCGCCCTCATGGCACCCCCCAAGGAGGGCTTCAATCTCGCCGGCTATTTGCTTCCCGGTTCCGCGATCATTGTCGCCGGATTCTTCCTGGTGCGGACGCTGCGACGCTGGACGCGTGACGCCGAAACCGCCGCTCCGGCAACTGCCGCAACGCCGCCGCATGGCACGCCGGAAGAGCTCGAGCGGCTTCGCCGAGAACTCGACCGGCTCGATGCTTGAGCTGAGTCTCGGAATCCTGCTGGCCGCGGGAGCGGCCTACTTCGTCCTCTTGCCGATTCTCCGGCCGCCGCTGGAATCAGCGACTGGCGACGCCGCGGGGGATGAGGGCGTGGACCCCGCCGACGACATGCGCCCGCAGACGGTGGCGCTGCGCGCGCTGAAAGAGATCGAGTTCGATCGCGCCACTGGCAAGCTATCCGACTCGGATTATGACCAACTCAAAGCCAAGTACACGGAAGCAGCTCTGGTGGCCATGCGGGGTGAAGCGGGAAACGTGCAACGGAACACGGGACACGTAGCGGCAACCACGTTTCCCGTGTCCCGTGTCCCGTGTCCCGAGCATGGTGCTCGCCCGGAGAGTGGAGCCATCTTCTGCTCGGAGTGCGGCAGGCGATTAGGAGCTGCACAGGGCTACTGCGCGCGCTGCGGCACGGCGCTCGAAAACAATGCCCGCTACTGCAATCGCTGTGGAGCCCGCGTCGCCGCCTGACTATTGCGTTTTCCCGGCCCGTTTCCTATCAGTCTGCATCCCCTGAACTCTGGAGCGCGTCGTGAACCGATGGGTCTCGCGATTGTTGGTCGTGCTGCTGCTCGTAGCGGTGACAGCGTCGACGGCGGATGCGCAGCGGCGACGCCGGCGCGCGATCGCAACGCAGTCCGGTCCCACCTACGGCGCACACGTCGGCTACAACTTCGATGGCGACGATCTGCTCCTCGGCGCTCAGCTCTCCTGGCCCATCACGCCCGATCTCGCGCTCTATCCCACGTTCGACTACTACTTCGTGAGCGGCGGCTCGCTGTGGGCGCTGAACTTCGACCTGAAGTACCGGCCGCCGACGCGCTACGGCGCGTGGTACGTGGGCGGCGGATTGAACTGGTCGCACGCGAGCTCCGGCGGCGTCAGCGGGAGCGACACCAATCTCAACCTGCTCACGGGGCTCGAAGGACGGCGCGGGCGGACGCGGCCCTACATCGAGGGCAAATTCATCCTCGGCAACGGCAGCTCGTTTCAGATTGTCGGCGGAGTGAGCTGGCGCTAGGCTAGAACTCGAACGTCTCCATCTTTCGAAGCGCCATCCGCAGCGGAATGATCGTGGCCGTCGTGCACAGCGCGGCGGCCATGACAAACCAACCCAGCATCTCCGGTGTGATCCCGATCGCCTGACCTTCCCAGGCGGAGCGCACGTACGTGTACACGGCACGCGATAGCGTCCCGAGCACCGCCGCGAGCAAGGCGATCGTCGCCATCATGAAGACGAGACCACCGAAGGACGTCGGAATCTGCGCGGCGTTCTCGGTCTCGAACTGCGGATAGAGCGTCCCGAAGGTCAACGCCATCGCGGAGATCGCGAGCGTGAGTCCCGCCATCGTGGCGAGACTCAGAATCATCATGAACGGCGTGACTTCGAGCAGCGCGTTGGTCAGGCCGGTGAGAATCAGGCCGAGGATGAGCAGCGGCAGCGTCCCCACCCAGTACTTGGACCACAGCAGGGCTCGCAGGTCGAGCGGCGATGAGCGGAGCAGCCACATCTGCCTGCCCTCGAGCGAAACGGCGGGAAAGATGAACCGCGCCGCTATCGACGCGAGGACGAAGCCCGCGAGGCCGAGGTTCAGGAACGACACGAGATTCACGTAGAAAAAGCCGACCGGCTCGCCGCGATGCAGCGGCAACGCCTGAATGTTGAAGAGATAGACGACGACGAGCACGGCGAGGAGGATCAGCTGGCTCCACTGTGTCGTGTCGCGGAAGAAGAGCTTGATGTCCTTGAGCACGAACTCGCGCTTGGCGACCGGCAGCCAGCCGAGCATCGATCCCACCGTCCAACGCCAGAGGCCACCGCGAATGAATCGCTCCGCACCCTCTTGCGCCTTGGTGAACCCCGGCGCGTACAGCGCGCGATGCAGCACCGCGCCGAGCGTGACGAATGCGGCGGCGGTGGTCCAGAGCAGCAGGAGCGGGAGCGGATCCAGCTCATGCCGCAGGAATCCCATGATCGCCTGCGAGGCCCATTCGCTCGGCAGAAACGGCGACGTGGGGCCGCGGAGCAGGATGACGAAGTCCAACAGGTTGCGGAATCCTTCGGGGCGGGCCAGCTGCTCGGGCCGAATCACGCGGAACAGCAGGATCACGCCGCCGGCCGCGCCGAGGGCGATGATGGACAGCAGATCGCGCGTGCGTCGGGCAGGGAAGATGTTGACCAGCACGAGCGTCACGGCGCTGCCGAGCACCGCGGGCAAAATCAGCATCGGCACGATCGCGATGAGCGCGTACAGCGCGAACAGCACACCTCCCTTGTACACGACGCCGTAGGCGGTCAGGATCGGCACGGCCATGAGCGCGACCATCCACGACGAGTGCAGCAGCGTCTCGCCCAGCTTGGCGAGATACAGCCGCAGCCAGTCGACCGGCGCCGAGACGAGGAGGTCGAGGTCCTTCGCGAGGAAGAAGCTCGACAGCGCCGTGATGACGTTCGAGAGCACCAGGATCGAGATGAAGGACAACAAGATGAGCCCGAGGATTTTTCCGGGGATCAGCGGTCCCAGCTCCTCGACTGCACGCAGCGCCTTCAGGATCCTGTACAGGACACCAAAAACGCCCGCCCAGAACCCGGCGCCGACGAGCGCAAGAATGACGAGCTTCCCGGTACCGCCGCTGGCGCGTTCCTCGCGCAGCCGCTGTAGCGCGGTCCGCCATTTGGGCTGTAAGACGTGCGCGAGCGAGGGCTGCTTCACCGGCCCCCCCCCCCTCCCAGTACCTCGGCAAGCTCACGCACCTGCGCGCCGCCGGTGAGCTTCAGGAACAGCTCCTCGAGACTCGCGTCGCCGGCCTGATGCTGGCGCCGCACATCGCTGACCGTGCCGGCAGCCACGATCTTGCCGTGCTGGATGATCGCGATCTGGTCGCACATCGCTTCGGCGACCTCGAGCGTGTGCGTGCTCATCAGCACGGTGCCGCCACGCTCGACGAATTGCCGGAAGATGTCCTTCAGCAGCCGAGCGGCCTTCGGATCGAGCCCGACCATCGGTTCGTCGACGACGATGCACTCCGGGCGGTGAATCAGGGCGCTCGAGATGATCAGCTTCTGGCGCATGCCGTGGCTGTAGGCCTCGACCAGCTCATCCTTCCAACTCGTCAGCTCGAACACCTCGAGCAGCTCGGCGATGCGGCGTTCGACGCTGTCGCCTTCCTGCCCATACAACCCGGCGACGAACCGCAGAAACTCCGCGCCGGTGAGCTTGTCGTAGACGAAGGGGCGGTCCGGGATGAAGCCGAGCCGCATCTTGGCCGACAGCGGCTTGACGTGGACGTCGTCGCCGCCGAGCAGCACGCGGCCCTGCGTGGGCCGCAGGATCCCGGCGATCATCCGCAGCATCGTCGTCTTGCCGGCGCCGTTCGGTCCGAGGCAGCCGTAGAGGACGCCGCGTGGCACGTGCAGCGAGATGTCGTCCACGGCGACGAAGCTGCCGTAGAGCTTGGTCAGGTTCTCCAGGCGGATCATAGCACCTCGAGCTTCAGCCGGCCGATGAGCGGTACGAGCTCGACTTGGCGGGCCAGTCCGCCCGTCGCGATACGGATATGCGCCGCGTCGGCCGGGAATTGGTCGAATGTAGGGTCCACCGCGATCCAGTCGTTGAGGTAGACCTCGGCCCACGCGTGATAGTAGAACCGGCCATTCAGGTAGATCAGTCCCGCGACGGTTCGCGCCGGCAACCCGGTCGAGCGCGCGAGCGCGACGAAGAGCGTCGCTGCTTCGTTGCAATCGCCGCGGGCAGTCTCCAGCACCTTCTCGGCGCTGGGGACGCTTCCCGCCTGCGGGGTCGCGCGGTGGAGCGTGCCGTGGACCCAGTGCGTGAGGAGCTCCGCGACGCGCGCCGGACTGCGCTCGCGCTCGATAATGCGCCGTGCCTGCGCGGCGATGCGCGGGTCGTGGCTTTGGATCAGCGGTTCTGGCGCGAGCCAGCGCGCGAGGGCCGTATCGCGTGAAGGAAGTCGATAGGGTGCGGCGTGCGCTTGCAGCGCAGCGGCCTGCACGATCTCCAGCGTGTCTCTCCCGTTCCGGCGCACGCGCATCCTTGGCCGCTCGGGCGGATCGCCGCGTACACCGGCCACCAGCGCGGTCACCGGCACGATCTCGCCGGGGCCGGGTGCGGCGCTCGCGCGCGCGACGCGGGCCGTGTCCCGATGCTTGAAGTTCTCGTAGACGATCTCGAACGCCGCGCGCTCCGTCGCGAATCCCTGATCGTCGGCGCTCTTGGTCGAGGCAAGGACGATGCGCCCCTGCGCATCGATCCAGCTGCTCGTCGGGACGCCGTTTGCATCGTGGTCGATGCGGAATGCGCGCACCGTGTCGAAGTGCTCCGGCACCCACGTCATCGTGGTCGAATCGAGGTCGGCGCTATCGGACACGACGAGCGTCGATTCTGCTGCCACGCGGGCGGTGACGTCTCGGCCGGTCAGGAGCAGCGGGTCGAACAGACGGGCGGTATACGAGCGTCCCGAACGCAACTCGCCGCCGAACGCGAGCCGCAGCGGCAAGAGGGTCGGTAGCGTGACCGGGCCCTGCAGCGGGATCCGCGTCATCTGCGAGTCCCCTTCGGAGACGATCGCGATCGACAACACCGTATCACCCAGGACGCGGCCGTGGGCCGC
>WNGG01010139.1_pt1 | contig 10235 bp, 8 predicted proteins | sample 5400661 | NCBI WGS metagenome assembly WNGG01 (sample SAMN13153372, study PRJNA577476) | soil metagenome | isolation source: 100 cm soil or saprolite under Garry oak tree replicate 1 | place: USA:California | collected 2016-06-15
TTTCATCGTGATTCCTCAGAGGAAAAGTCCAGCAGGAAAACTTGATTTGTCCGACAGGCAGCCAAAAAAGAGGGCGAGGCGTTGCACATCGTCTCGCCCTCTACCATTCCGCTCACTCTTGGAGAAGAGATGGCAGTTCTTGTGCTGCCAAAATTATTTTACCAAACTCGTCGAGCGCTCGCCAACTCGGGTCAAGTTCTCAGCATTTCAACCAGGAGTATGGACACCGCCGCAGGGGTTATGCCCGGAATTCGCGCGGCCTGGCCGATTGTTCGAGGTCGAACCTTGCCGAGCTTTTGAACTACTTCGTTCGACAGCCCCGATACGCTGGAGAAGTCAAAGTCGCGATGTATCTCGAGATCGTCGTAGCGGCCCCGCTTGCGAGCCAGCGCTTCCTGATCCTTCAGGTAACCGGCATATCGAATGTCGTTCAACGCCACGACGACCTCTCGTTGCTTCACATCGCCGCCAATTGCCGCCTTGACTATCTCGATCAACTTGTCTGGGCTGCAGTCGGGCCGCCGCGCGAGGTAATCCAGCTTTTTTCCACAATAGGTGTCGGGCGAGCCCTCAAGCTGAAGCTCTTCGAGCAACTCCTTCCCGAGCTCGCTGACTTTCGCGCCCGAAAGATATTCCTTCACGCGATCAACCCCGTGCCGACGCTTCTCAAAAACCTCGAAGTCGCCATCGCTGATCGAGCCGATCTCGCGTGCAAGCGGGGTGAGTCGCTGGTCGGCGTTGTCGTAGCGCAGCGACAGCCTCATCTCGGCTCGCGAGGTGAACATTCTGTACGGCTCGTCAGCGCCTTTGGTCACAAGGTCGTCGACCATCACACCGATGTAGCTTTCCGTTCGATCGAGCACAACGGGCTCGCGACCCAGCGCCGAAAGCGCGGCATTGATGCCCGCGACAATTCCCTGCCCTGCCGCTTCTTCATAGCCTGACGTTCCGTTGATTTGACCCGCGTGAAACAATCCGCGAATCTTCTTAGTTTCAAGCGTCGCGAACAATTCGCGCGGGTCGACGAAGTCATACTCGACCGCATAACCAGGCCGCAGCAGCTTCACGTTCTCGAGCCCAGGAATCTTTCGCACAAACTGGTGCTGAACCTCTTCCGCCATACTGGTCGAGATTCCGTTCGGATAAACCTCATACGTCTCATAGCCCTCGGGCTCCAGGAAGATCTGGTGCCGCGGCTTTTCCGAAAACTTAACGACCTTGTCCTCGATCGACGGGCAATAGCGTGGCCCGATCCCTTGAATCTCTCCGCTGTACAACGGTGACTTGTCGAGATTATTTCGGATCACATCGTGAACCGCTTCATTCGTGTAGCCGATGAAGCAGGTGATCTGCGGGCGATTGATCTGGTCGGTCTTGAACGAGAACGGCACCGGCCGTTCGTCGCCAGGCTGGACCTCGAACTTCGAGTAATCGATCGTGCGGCCGTCGAGCCGCGGCGGCGTTCCGGTCTTGAGCCTGCCAGTATTGAATCCGAGTTCCCGAATGCAGTTGGCAAGCTTGATTGAAGCCGGCTCGCCGCTCCGCCCGGCTTGAAACGTTTTCTTGCCGACGTGAATCAAGCCGTTCAAGAAGGTCCCGGTCGTCAGCACGACTGAGCGTCCTTCGATCATCGTTTCATCGGCCAGCTCGACGCCTGCAACCTGATCGCCATTGAATTTGATCTCAGCAACTTCGCCTTCGACAATCGTCAGGTTCTCATCGAGTGACAGCCTTCGCCGCATCTCGGCTCGATATAGATTGCGATCGGCCTGTGCGCGCGGCGATTGAACTGCGGGGCCACGGCTCCGATTGAGCAAGCGGAACTGGATGCCGGTCGCATCGATGACCTCGCCCATTATTCCACCGAGTGCATCGACTTCGCGAACGAGATGGCCTTTTGCGATTCCGCCGATCGCAGGGTTGCAGCTCATTTGCCCAATCGAATTCACATCGAGCGTGACCAGAGCGGTTCGCGCGCCGATGCGCGCGGCGATGTAAGCCGCTTCGCAACCCGCGTGCCCCGCGCCGATTACGATTACGTCAAACGCCGTGCTCATACCCATCAAGCCTGACCTTTTCGAGCCGTTCACAACTCAGAAAGAATATCACAAAGCTGAGGTGAGATTGGAGAAGAATAGCCCTTGAGTCCCGTTTCAAACTACGGCCGTTGCGGTGGTGAACGCGCGATTTCTTGACAACACCTCAAGGCGTTCGATAACGTGCTCTGTTCCCGTCGCGGCTCGAAAGGCTACATGAGACGACGGATAAATCGGAGGTGAGAACGTGCCAATCAAAGTAGGGATCAATGGGTTCGGGCGAATCGGCCGGAACGTTTTTCGCGCTGCGCTCAATCAAGGCGACATAGATTTTGTTGCAGTAAACGATATTACCGACACGCAAACGCTTGCGCACCTTCTCAGGTACGACTCCGTGTTGGGAAATCTCGATGCCGACATCAAGGCCGGCGACAAAGCCATCACCGTGAACGCCGATGAGTTTCAAGTGTTTACCGAGCGGGACCCCGGCAAGATCGACTGGGCGTCGGTCGGCGCCGAGATCGTCATCGAATCGACGGGCCTCTTCACCAAACGCGACGACGCAGCCAAACACCTTCACGACACGGTCAAGAAGGTGATCATCACAGCGCCCGCTAAGAACGAAGACGTGACGATCGTTCTGGGCGTCAATGAGCGAGCTTATAACCCGAAGGAACATCACGTCATCTCGAATGCGTCGTGCACGACCAACTGTTTGGCTCCTATCGCAAAGGTGCTGCACGACAATTTCACGATCCGAAAAGGATTGATGAACACCGTCCATTCCTATACCAACGACCAACGCTTGCTCGATCTGCCGCACAGCGACCTTCGCCGCGCGCGTGCGGCGGCGCTCTCGATCATTCCGACCACAACAGGCGCGGCCAAGGCAATCGGCCTGGTGCTACCGGAACTGAAGGGAAAGCTTGACGGCATATCGTTGCGTGTCCCAACCCCTAATGTCTCGGTTGTCGATTTTGTGGCAGAGGTCGCCAAGGACACCAGCAAAGAAGAAGTGAACGCGGCGATGAAGAAGGCTGCCGACGGGCCGATGCGCGGGATTCTCAAATATTCGGAAGAGCCGCTGGTATCGATCGACTTCCGGGGAAATCCGCACTCGTCGATTTTGGACGCGCCTTACACCAGCGTCATCGAAGGGAACATGGTCAAGCTGCTCTCGTGGTACGACAACGAATGGGGTTATTCCTGCCGCGTGGTCGATTTGGTCAAGTACATCGCCGAACAGGGACTGTGAAGGGGATGCGTGATGCGTGACGCGTGACCGCAAGCTAATCACTCTTCACGAATCACGCATCACGAATCACGCATCAAGTGTCAATCCTCCTATGCCCAAGCTTTCAATCAGAGACCTGGAACTTGAAGGGAAGCGAGTGTTTCTGCGCGTCGATTTCAACGTCCCTCTCGACGAAAATGGAAACGTAACGGATGACACCCGCATACGAGCAGCTCTTCCGACCATTCGATACGCGCTCGAGCGCGGCGCTCGCGTGATCTTGGCGTCTCACCTCGGCAGGCCGAAGGGAAAGCCCAACGCCAAGTTCTCGCTCGCTCCTGTCGCGCGGCGACTGTCGGAGATGCTCGGTAAAGAAGTGAAGATGGCCCCCGATTCCATTGGCGAACAGGTTCGCGCGATGGTCGACGCATTGAAACCCGGTGAAGCGATGATGCTTGAAAATCTCCGGTTTCACGCCGGCGAGGAGAAGAACGACAGTGAGTACGCTCGGCAGATCGCTGACCTTGCGGATGTTTACGTCAACGATGCGTTCGGCGCAGCCCATCGCGCGCACGCCTCGACGGAAGGGATCACGCATTTTGTCAAGCAATCGGCAGCGGGCTTCTTGATGGAGAACGAGCTGCGATACCTTGGCGATGCGCTGGCGAATCCCGAAAGGCCTTTCGTGGTGATATTGGGTGGCGCAAAGGTTTCGGACAAGATTGGGGTGATTGAGAACTTGTTGAAGTCAGCAAACGCAATATTGACCGGCGGGGCGATGGCATACACTTTCCTCAAGTCACAAGGGCTCGAAACAGGTCGCTCGCTGGTTGAAGAAGATAAGCTCGATGTCGCTCGCGGGCTTCTGGCAAAAGCGAAAGCCAGCGGCGTAAACTTCATGCTTCCGGTTGATAACGTGGTAGTGGACAAGGACTGGAATAAAGACGCCGAGGTCGTGGATTTTCGTGTGTGCTCGACAAGCGCGATCAACTCGGATGAGATTGGGCTTGATATAGGCCCGGAAACAATCGAACAGTTTTCGCGGCAGATCGTGGGAGCCAAAACGATCGTGTGGAACGGGCCGATGGGAATGTTCGAGCATCCACCGTTCGACCGGGGTAGCCGAGCGATCGCCGAGGCCGTCGCTTCGTCAAAGGCGACCAGCATAGTCGGCGGCGGGGACTCAGTAGCTGCAATCACCGAGGCGGGGGTTGCGGATCGAATAACTCACATTTCTACCGGAGGTGGCGCGTCGCTGGAGTTTCTGGCCGGAAAGGTCTTGCCCGGCGTCGCCGCTTTGACCGACAAATAGGAATTCTCAGTCAAGAGGACTTAATGAACAACGAAGTGAGACGCGTGAGTTTGCTGTTGATTGCGACTATGATCGTCGTATTCAGCGCATGCCGCCACAAGCCCGCGTATAGCGATATTGACCCAAACAAACCCATCAGCAGTCAAAATCAGAACAGCGCGACTCAACCGGCAGCCTCGTCGCCGCCACCGGCGTCGGAGCCGGCGCCAACGCCCGTCACGCCGCCACCGCAAGCTCCAACTAACAAGCCGCCTTCTTTTTTCGATCAAGCCAGAGGTCAAATAAAAGACGTGCCCACCTATCCGCGTGCCGCGCGGGTTCAAATTCAACTGGGCCCGGTCGGCGAGCTTAACATGGTCTCCATCATCCTTCAAACATCTGATGAGATGGATAAGATAGCCGCCTTCTACAATCAGGCGATCAAGGACAACCAATGGAAGATCAACGACAAGATTATTGACCCCGAGATGTGCGAATGGAATCTCGAGAAAGGAAAAGACAACACTGCGAAGGTGCAAGTGAAGAGGGACCCTCAAACAGGAAGAAAGAACATCATCATTGTTCGCGGAGAAAAAATAGCGGAGTCTTCTAAGTAAGGAACATGCGACGGCCCATCATAGTCGGAAACTGGAAAATGTTTAAGACGATCCCGGACGCGTTGGAATTCGTTCGGGCGTTCAAACCGCTTGTAATGGTGACAACACACTGCGAAATCGCGATCGCTCCGGCGTTCACGGCAATCAAAGCCGTGGCAGACCGGCTCGAAGGTTCGAACGTTGAGGTTGCTGTACAAGACGTCGCTGCGGAACCTGGTCCTGGCGCGTTCACCGGCGAGGTGTCCGCGTCGATGATCAAGGACGCAGGGGCCCGGCTGGTGATCATCGGGCATTCGGAACGACGACAGTACTACGGGGAGACAGACGAGTCTGTGAACCGAAAAGTCCGCGCTGCACTGGGCGCCGACTTGTCGCCAATCGTTTGCGTAGGCGAGCGCCTTGAAGAGCGAGATGCCGGGCGGGCGGAGCAGGTGGTAGAGAGCCAGCTTACCGGCGGATTGCATAACTTGACTGCCCCTGAGGCCTCTCGTATCATCATTGCTTACGAGCCCGTGTGGGCAATCGGCACAGGGCGAACCGCGACACCTGAAACCGCCGAACAGATGCACGCTGCGATCCGGTCACGCATCGGGGCGATGTTCGGAGAGCTGCTGGCGGAGCAGACAAGGGTCCTCTACGGGGGCAGTGTGAAGCCCGATAACATCGCGGCGCTGATGAGTGAATCCGACATTGACGGTGCGCTGGTTGGCGGCGCGAGTTTGGAAGCGGATTCATTCGCACAGATTGTGAATTACAGATAAGATCAGGAGTTAGAAAAATGCTTGCAGTTATTCTTACCGTTCTTTATATAATCGCTTGCCTCGTGCTGATAATGTTCGTCTTATTGCAGCCGGGTAAATCGGATGCGGCGGCGGTGTTCGGCGGCGGCGTCAACTCTGCGGCCTTTGGGCCGCGCGGCACTCAGACGGTGCTGGCAAAGGTCACGATTACCGCGGCGATAGTGTTCTTCTTGATCGCCTTTCTGTTTTCTATTCCTGGACTCTTCGAGAAGAGGTCGCTGGGAGAAGGTGCGGGACCCGCGGAATCCGCGCCGGCAGCTCCCGTAACCCCAGCTACTCCTTCGGAACAGCCGCCCAGCAACGCAGTTCAGCCAGCGGAAAAGCCTGCCGCCTCTCCTGCGAAGCCGGCCGAGTCGAAGGAGACGGCGAAGCCGGCCAAGAAGAAATGAGTCGGCTTGTGATTTGACGATCCTAAAGTTCTCCAAACATGCCGAAGTGGTGGAACTGGTAGACACGTACGTTTGAGGGGCGTATGGGGCAACCCGTGGGGGTTCGAGTCCCCCCTTCGGCACCAATCCTCGATCAAGACAAAGGTGAATAGACCACGGATTGAGATGATCTGACAGATCAGCACGGATCAGATCTGCAAAAATCATCGAATCCTTCTAATCGGTGGTCTCTTCCGGGTTGTCCGCGGTAAGAGCAACCAAAAGGGGATTCGCTCATCTAACGCGGCAATGAAAAGCCGCTCACACACTCAATTCCTTCGGTTCACAGGGTTATTCCTGTTTCCGTTTCTCGTTTCGAGCATCGCTTGCCAGGAAAGAGCATCGCACTCGCTACCGAGCATCGTGCACGCCGAAACAACTGAAGCGCCCGCCGCACCGGTTCCTTCATCGACAGTAGCGCCGGTACGCTACGAGGCATTCAAGGTGCAAGGGCGTAAGTCCGTTGCTGAGTTGGAGTCGCGATTGGGGCCAGAACGATTCGCAAGGCTGCTCAAGATCAATCGAGTTGACAAGAGTCACATCCGCAACGGCGACATATTGTTCATTCCTACTGGTGACTTCGAACTGATCGCGTTCTCGCCGTTTCCAACTCAACTTGAAGTAGCACAGCCAATTGCGAAGCTGATACTAGTGTCGCGCCGCTCTCAAGCATTTGCCGCTTACGAGTCAGGCAACCTCGTCCGATGGGGCCCAACCAGCACCGGTAAGAAGTCCACGCCCACTCCCGCCGGGCTCTATCACACGAATTGGCGTGCCAGAGAAACGAGAAGCACGGTCAACTCGAACTGGAAATTGTCATGGTGTTTCAACCTCGATAACCGTGTAGGTGTATCGTTTCATCAGTTCGATCTTCCCGGTTACCCCGCCAGCCACGGTTGCGTGCGGTTGCTAGAAGAAGACGCGAGATGGATTTACGGCTGGGGAGAGCCTTGGATGCTTTCGAAGACAAACGGCTCACTCATGGCCTACGGAACGCCGGTGGTAATTTTCGACGATTACTCGCACGGCGAAAAGGCTCCGTGGAAGCGGCTCGATACCGACCCGCACGCAACTATTGTCTCGGTCGCACAGATTGAAGAGGTGCTCAGCCAATACTTGCAGTCGATTCTGGGTCGTGCGCGTCAACGCGAAGCTTTGATCGGTGAACTGCTGAAGCCGGAAGATGATCTTCAATCAAGGACTCGGTCTCAGGATTAATTCTTGGCAACCTGTCTCGAGCTCACCTGTCTATCGATCATTCGATAAAGCGTCTTGCGGTCTACGCCCATCACCTGGGCGGCGCGGGATTTGTTTCCTCCGACGGCGCTCAACACTCGCAGCAAGTAGCTGGATTCGAGTTGGTCCAAAGTCGGCAGATCGCCTTCGGGGATTACATCATTCATGACCGAAGTCACTCGAGGCGTCGATACGATTTCAGCCGGTAGATCCTCGATCCTGATGATACCGCTGCTGAGCGCGGCCAGCCGCTGCATCAAGTGCTTCAGCTCGCGAATGTTGCCCGGCCAGCTGTAGCGTTCCAGCGCCAGCAAAGCGTCTTTGGTTATCGACAGATGTCGTCCTGCACTGCTGTACTGTGAGAGAAACGACAGAACCATCGACCTGATGTCTTCGCGGCGATCTCTTAGCGGCGGCAGCAAGACCTGAACACCTTGGAGTCGATACAGAAGATCCTGCCGAAACAACCCCTGTTCTGCGAGCGCTTGAGGGTCGCGGTTTGTAGCGGACAGAACTCGCACATTCACGCGTTTGCGGGCATTCGTTCCGAGCGGTCTGAATTCACTTTCTTGCAGGACGCGCAGCAGCTTCACTTGAAAGGCAGGGCTTGTCTCGGTTACCTCGTCGAGCAACAGCGTTCCGCCGTCGGCCTCTTCAAACAAGCCGCGACGCGAGCTGTCCGCGCTGGTGAACGCGCCGCGCGTGTGACCGAACAGCTCGGACTCAAGCAACGTGTCAGGCAGCGCTCCGCAGTTGACCGCAACGAACTGTTTGTTCGCTCGCGGACTCTTGCGATGAATCAGCCGCGCGATCAGCTCTTTCCCGGTCCCTGATTCGCCCCGGATCATTACCGGCAGATCGGTAAGCGCGACGCGCGCGGCAGTCTTTACGACCTCGATCATCGCCGGGCTGTTGCCCAGGATTTCATGCTGCGAACCTGAGCTTTCAATCGGCACCAGCTTACTCGGAAAGCGGCGTTGCTCGACCGCGGACGCGATGGCTTGGAGCACGCCGATCGAGAACGGCTTGCAAATGTAATCATTCGCGCCGTTATGAACCGCTTCAATCGCGGCTTCAACAGACGCCTGACCGGTCATTAACACGATCTCACTGCGGGAGCCGTCGCCGCGAAACGCTTTCAGCACGTCAAACCCGGTCAGCCCCGGCATAACGACGTCGCAAAAGACAAGTTCGAAATCTTGCTCAGCGGCTAGCGTCAGCGCCTCAGCTCCGTTCGAGGCACACGAAACTTGATAACCACGGTCGGTCAACGCGTGCTTAACCAACTCGCGTATCGGTTCGTCGTCATCGATGACCAATATCTTCATTGGATCCTCAGTTAGAGATTTCGGACCCCCGGTTGACGGCAAGATCTGTGCCATTTCTTCTGTTCTATTAGACCCCGTTTCTGAACCCGTCAGTGGAATATTGCCACGCTGATTGAAGAGACAATGAGGAGCAAATCAACGCTCAAACCGCAGAAGAACGACGCGGCCAATAAGACCGAGCGATCAGGTCAGCGAATGGGGCAACGATATCTTATGCGATTGCACAGTCGGTCTCAATAGTAACCGTCGAGCTCCCTAGACTGGGGAGAATTCGTAACGACGCAGCACTACCGGACCAGGGACCTTCCTTTCTATTGAAAGCTTCAATGCTGGTGTGCTAGTTTGGCATCGCGTTCCCCCGGTTTGCAGCGCTGGCGCAAGAATGGACGACCAAATTGCGCGTCATTCTCTCTTTCTACAGGATAGAAGTGCACGAGGAGCCTTAGAACAGTTGAGTAAGGAAACGACTAAGAAGGCAAAGACATACACCGCCGACAGTGATCCAGATAACTCGCTGGCGGTATGGCTGCGTCTTCAGAAATCTTTGGCGGAAAGAACGGGCGTCGCGCTCACCACGCTCAGTCGCGACGGTGCAGTCATCGGGCGAATTGAGAATGACAACAGTATCTGCCGCGCGATGCGGGTCTCTCCCGATCGCGCACCGCTGTGCGCCGCGGATTGTGGCGCCGCTTACAGCAACGCGGTGGCCGCGGGAAACCAATTTGATTTCACTTGTCACGCCGGGCTTCACTGTTTTGCCATTCCGGTTCGAATCGCTCAAAAGCAGTTGGTGATACTCGGAGGCAGATCGTTTGCTTCCACGGCTGAGTACGCCGAGTTCCTGCGAGACTGTGGAGACCTGCCTGCGATCGCCAGCGGCGAGTGCCTCAAAAACATAAAGTTCATCGAGAGTCGCGATCTCGCGGAGGCTGCCGCGCTTGCAGGCTCGACCGCCGCTTATCATTTTCACAACGCGCGCAAGGGTGCAGGCACGCAAGCGGCACCGAGCGTGTTGGATTCCCAGGTGGAGATCGACAGGTTGACCGATCAACTTGAAAGCCGGAGGCGATCGATCGGCCGGTTCTATGAATTTCTTCGGAGTATAACTTCAGCCATCGACTCTCAGAAGGTATATCAATCGGTGCTCGAAAAGTTCAGTGGGATCATGCAATCACAACGCAGCTCGCTGATGGTGTTTGACCCGGAATCCAACGAGCTTGTCCTGGAAGCGGCTCTGGGAGCCGATCCTGAGCCACTTGGCGATC
>WNGG01010141.1_pt1 | contig 10234 bp, 8 predicted proteins | sample 5400661 | NCBI WGS metagenome assembly WNGG01 (sample SAMN13153372, study PRJNA577476) | soil metagenome | isolation source: 100 cm soil or saprolite under Garry oak tree replicate 1 | place: USA:California | collected 2016-06-15
AACATCGACAACGATGAGGGTGCTTGCCAAGAAATCGGAATAGACGATGGCTTTGCCATCGGGTGACCAATGCGGCTCCACGCTCAAGCGGTCGGCGGGGGAGAGCGGAGTGAGAGCCAGATCGGGGAGCGACACGACATAGACGCGCGCCTTATCTCCGGGATAATCGCAGCGTTCCCCGCCGAAGGTGACGGCGAGGGCGCGGTCATCGGGGGAAAAGGCAAAATCCACTACGCTTTCAAAGCCATCAGGGAAAGGAACTTTGAGCCGTTGCCTGGTAGCGGTCTTCTGCAGGACGATAGCGAAGATACCGCTGCTGCAATCGGGCTCGTCACTGGCTGGTTGTTGGGCATCAAGTTGCGCCTGGATTGCCAGCCAGGTTCCGCCGGGCGAATATTGCGCGGTATTCGGGAAATTGAGGGTGGCCACCACTTCGTGCTTGCCATCGGCGACGCTGATGCGCTCGACGGTGTTTTGGGTGGTGGCTAGAAGGTGCCCGGGGTCAGGCACGCCGACGATGCGGGTGAGGTCCCGCCCAACAAGGCTGCGCTTTCCGGAATCCAGATCGATGACGCGGTAGCGTAGCGGATTCGCGTTGTTCGCGGGATAGACAAACGCGCGGCCTTTCTCCGACCAGTACATCTCTCGCGGGGTGAAATCGGGCAATACGTCGGCGATGGTGTCGCTGCCGTTGACGAGGGAGCGGAAATGCAGTTCGTGCTTCTCTTTATTCCAGTAGGCGAACTCCTGCCCGTCAGGGGACAAGAATCCCGTAATGTCCCTGGGCAGCTCCTCGAAGCGGCCATCGGAATGGCGCACACAGAGCAAGTCCATTCGCGCGAACACTAAGTCGGGCAGAGCGGGTGCGTCGTTGGCAGCCGCGGCGGTACCACCTGCGGGGGCGCAGGTGGGCGGAGGAGGAACCTCGCGGACCACGCGGAAGCCGCGGTTAACTGCGGAACCCGGAGTCGTGCCGACCATGGTTCCCGTTTGCTGCGCCAGCGCGGATGCGCTGACGAGCGGCAGAAGCAAGAGCGGAATAGCGAGTTTGATGGACATGGTTGACTCCTAGAGAAGCGAACAGGGGCCCGCTCCACGCGTGGTCAGACGGAAGGCCGGGCCGTGCTCTCTATTGCACGCCAGCGCAACGGGAGAAGATATGGTTCTTCGGTCCTGGTGTTTGCAGATGGTTATTGGACCTTCCGGCCGGGATGACAGCGGGGTGTGGGCGCACGGTTAGGGGCACTTTACGGCACGGCTCCCGATCGGAATCGGGACAGGTTCCGCTCCGACCCACAAAGCGGGCGGGATGACAGGCGGGGGCGGGCTCGGCTGGCCCACCCGCTCTCAAGCTCGCGGCGCTACGTAGCCAACCATTCTACATGGTCAGAACCACGCGGAATTGCGCATGGCCGCTCATCATTCGCGCGTAAGCCTCCGCCGCTTTCGCAAGCGGGTATTTTTCGATCATCGGACGCACGCCACTCAGCTCCGCGAAGCGTAGCGTATCCTCGGAATCCGTCGGTGTTCCCGAGGACCATCCTTGAATGCTTCGGCTTCCCGTAATGAGCTGAATCGGTGTGACCTCGATGGGGTCCATCGTTGCGCCCACCACCACCAACCTGCCATTCATGCCCAGCCCGTTGATCAGTTCCGACATGGCCTTCGAGCTAGGCGCTGTCGCCAGGATCACCCGTGCTCCGCCCAACTTCTGCAGCTCCTCTGCTGCATTCGCCGCTTTACTGTCGATGTACACGCTCGCGCCGAGCTTCTTTGCCAGCGCCGCGTTTTCCGGCCCGCGTCCGACGGCCGCGACCTTGTAGCCAAACTTGCTCGCGAACTGAATTCCGAGATGACCCAGCCCGCCGACCCCCAACACAGCCACGAGATCGCCGGGGAGCGCGCCGCTGTGCCGCAGGGCGTTATACGTGGTGATTCCGGCGCAGAGAAGCGGCGCTGCTTCCGCGGCGTCGAGGCTTTCCGGAATCGCGACCAGCGCCTCCACCGGTGCCACCATGTATTCCTGGTACCCGCCGTCAAAGCTGATACCCGTTATTTTCAGATTTGCGCAGTTGCGGAAATCCCCGCGGCGGCACGCCAGGCACTTTCCGTCCTGACCGCCATGCCAGCCCACTCCCACGCGCTGGCCCTTCTTCCATTCGGATACACCCGCGCCCAGCTCGTCGATCACCCCCACGATTTCGTGGCCCGGAACACGTGGGTACTGAATCCCCGGCCAAGCTCCTTCTTTGACGAACATGTCGCTGTGACAGACGCCACAGGCCCGCACTTTGATGCGCACGTGTCCCGCGCCTGGCTGCGGCACCTCTCGCTCGACGATCTCGAAATCTCCTCCTGGTTTGGGAACCTGCGCCACCTTCATTGGTGCTATCGCCACTCTTGTTGTTGCCATGTCGACCTCCGGTTGGAATCTTGGCATACCACATTAAGTAGAGTATCACCGCATGGGAAGATGCTGACAGCGCCGAAAACTTTCCCGGAAGTCCGAGGAGGCGCGGATTATTCGGTGCGCAGGGCGACGACGGGATCGAGCCGGGCGGCTTTGACCGCGGGATACACGCCGAAGATGAGCGCAATCAACGAGGCGAGACCCAGACCGAGCAGTGCGACCCAGCCGCGAACCACCGCGGGAAACGGGGTGAGCTGGCGCAGCAGGAGCGCGAGAGAGAACCCCAGGGCGACTCCGATGAGGCCGCCGGCAAGGCACTGCGCCAGGACTTCGACGAGAAACTGGCGCGCGATGTCGCGCTGGGTGGCGCCCACCGAGCGGCGCAAGCCGATTTCGCGGGTGCGCTCGGTGACGCTCACGAGCGTGATATTCATGATGACGATGCCGCCGACGACGGAGGAGACCGAGGAAATGAGGAGAAAGACGAGGAAAAAAACGGAGCTGATGTCGCGCCAGAGCTCCAGGTACGTATCGGCGGTGGTGAAATAGAAATCGTCGGCGGCAGCCGGGGCGAGATGGCGGCGGGCGCGGAGCACCAGGCGGACCTGGCCTTCGGCAGTCTCCAGCGGCGGGGCGGCCTTGATTTGAAAAATAAGGCCGCTGCGAGCGCCAAAAATTTTTTCATAAACGGTGAAGGGGAAAATTACGAAAGTGTCCTGGTCCTGACCGAGAACGGCGCCGATGCGCTCGGCCACGCCAATCACGGTGAACTCTTCGCCGGCGATGCGCATGGTCTTGCCGAGCGGGTTGCCCTGGGGAAAAAGCTTGTCGGCAACCTCGGCGCCGATGACGGTGACCGGCGCGGCGGCGGCCTGCTCGCTCTCGGTGAAGAAGCGGCCGGAGGGAATGTTCAGCGTGCTGATCCAGCCCATGTTGGCGGTTTCGCCGCGCAAGGTGACGTCCACAAGACTGCGCTCGGGGCCGCGAATCTCTCCGGTGGTGCGCGCCTGCACGCCCACGGCCAGGCACGCAGGACAGCGCTCGACGATGGACCGGGAGTCGTCCATGGTAAGTTCGCGGAATTTCTTGGCTTTAAGGACTTCGTTAAAGTTGGAAGTGGCCAAAGGCATTTTGGAGACCTGGAAAATATCCACGCCGAGATTGGCGATCTTGGTTTTTACGTAGCCGTTGGCGCCCTGGATCAGAGTCATCACCAGGATGAGCGAGGTGACGCCCACCACCAGGCCGAGCAGGGTGAGCGCGGTGCGCAGCCTGTGTGCGGAAAGGGCCTCGAGGGCGAGGCGCAGTGTGTCGCGAAAGCGCATGGACAGCTAAGGAATTCTACTGTAAGACGCGCCACGGTTTGCCGGCAGAATTGCGGCCCCTTCTTTGCTCGTGATTCGTCTGCGCCCGCTGCGAGCGCTGCGTCCCTGCGGCTTTTGCCTTCCGTGAGAGTAGAATAAATCGTTCTTGTAAAGGCTTCCTCGGAACCCAGAGGGGATATGGCTGAGATATTTCCGTTTGCGGCGTACCGCTACAACCCGGCGCGGGCGCCATTCGGCCGCGTGCTGACGCAACCCTACGACAAGATCACCCCTGCGATGCAGGAGAAGTATGCGACGGCCGATCCGCACAACCTGATCACCATCGAAAAGGGCCGGCGTTTTCCGGAAGACACTCCGCAAAACAACGTCTACACGCGCGCAGCAAAAGCGCTCGAGGAATGGATCGCAGAAGGCGTGCTGGTGCGGGACCCGGAGGCGTCACTTTACGTTTCCGAGCAGGACTATGAAGTTCCGGGGACCAAAGAGCGCCGCGTGCGCCGGGGGATCATCGCGCTGAGCCGTGTCGAGGATTACTCAGCGGGCGTGGTCTTCCGGCATGAGCAGACGCTCGAGGGTCCGAAAGCCGACCGTTTGGAATTGCTGCGGCATACGCACGCGCACACGGGTCAACTCTTTATGCTGTATTCCGACCCGGAGCGGATGGCAGACGCACTGGCTGATGAGGTTTCCGGTACGCCCCCAGCCATGGATGTTCGCGACGAATACGGCGTGGCGCACCGGCTGTGGGTGATTTCCGACGCGGCGCGCATGGCGCGGATCCGCCAACTGCTGGCGGATAAGAAGCTGGTGATCGCCGATGGGCATCATCGTTACGAGACGGCGGTGGCATACCGCGACGAGTGCCGCGCGCGGCTGGGAACGGCGGACCGAAACGCGCCGCATGAGAAAGTGATGATGACGCTGGTGAATATGCACGGCGAAGGGTTGACCATCCTGCCGACGCACCGCGTGGTTGGAAACCTCCGCGAGTTTGCCTGGGAAGCGTTTCGCCGAAAACTGGAAACCCATTTCGAGATTCAGGCATTCCGCTTCTCGACAAACGCCGAGCGCGAAACCGAGCTGAGGTCGTTTATCGCTCAGCTTTCGGCGCGGGGGCGCGCGCGCCGCGCCCTCGGCGCCTATGCAGCGCAGAAAGAGAATGCGCGTGCATTCTACTTGCTGCTTCTGAAGCCGGAGGCGAGGCTTGCGGAGCTGCTCCCGAAGGTTTCGCCGCCGCAGAGGGAGCTGGATGTGGTGTTGCTCCACGGTCTGGTGCTGGAAAAAGGATTGGGGATTTCCGCGGAAGACGTGGTGCGAGAGAAGAACGTTACTTACGAGCGGGAGATGGAAGCGGCGATTTCCGCAGTGGACCGCGGCGCGGCCCAAGTGTGCTTCCTGCTGAACCCCGTCGGGGTCGAACAGGTGATGAGCATGGCGACGTCCGGCGAGGTCCTGCCTCAGAAGTCCACGGACTTCTATCCTAAGTTGCTGAGCGGGGTCACAATTTACAAGCTGTAGCGGTGGGCAGGAACCGGGAACGGCCAGTGCACGCCGCCAAGGATATTACCGGAAAAGAAGAGGTTACTTGGAGAAGCTGCGTATCGCCGCTGTTTCGGAATCATAGACATCAAAGACGGTCAGCAGCTTGGTGACTTGCAGGACTTCCTGGAACTTCGACCCGAGGTTCGAAAGCTTCAGGGCGGCGCCCTGGGTCTTCGCGCTGTGGTGCGAGGCCACCAGCGTGCCGAGGCCGGCGCTATCAATGTAGGTGACGTTGTCCATGTTGAGGACGATATTCTTCTTGCCGCCGGCCAAAAGACTCTTCACCTTCTCGCGCAGCGCGTTGCTCTCCTCGCCCAGCACGATACGCCCCTCGAGCGCCACCACGGAGACGCCGTCCACTTCCCGATTCGTCAATTTCAGTGCCACGTTGCATCCTCCTCAGAATCAAACTCCGCGCCGTCCTGCCGCGCAAGAGGCGTCGCGAGGCTGGATATCAGTAAAAATCCGAGCACGACATATAATACCCGCACAGAGGGCAAACCAGCTTGCAGCTCCGAGCCTGCAGCGGCTGCGAGCAGTTCGGGCAATAACGAGAAGCGGTTTCCGCGGGGAGTTGCGGTTCCCCAAAACTGCCCGAGGTCTCCTCCGTCGCGTCCTTCCCTTCAGGCCACCCAGAGAGTTCCACGGCCCGAAGGTTATAGCACATCCAGAAGACGGGGGGAAGCACGCGGTACAGATGGCAGGGGTAAAGCCCTAAGCCTAATTCAGTGCAGCACCGGGGCAATTCAGGGGCTTGGCACGGGCCCTTGGGGGGGCGTAGAATTATGTGCAACGGGACGAGGCGTTTGTGCATCTGTCTAGTGGGAGCAGGCCCATGGGTATGACTCTGAGAACCGCGAGCGCGGCAGTTGGGATTTTGCTGGCGTGTGCCGCGGGACAGGCGCAAATGCGCGGCGCTCGCACGACGCGTTCGGCTCCCGTGGCAACGCGAAGCGCTGCGCCTCGGGTCGTCGTTCACTCCCCCCCTACCGTGCGGACCGTTGCGGTAGCCCGCGTGCCCATGACCACCCGATCGCGCAACGGGCAGATCACCATCATCAACAACGTCAATTCCACGCCGCTACTGACACCGCAATTCTTCGACGCGGATGACTTTCCCGTGCCCGGATTGGGGTTTGACTTCGCGCACCTGGCGGCGATCAATGCCGGGCGGCACCACAGAAGGTTCCGCGGCACGACCTTCGCGAGCTTCGGGGGCTTTCCGTTCGTTGAATTCCCGTTTTTTTCGGATTCCTCCGGTATAGCACCCGTGCAAGCGGCTCCGCCGCAAGTAATCATTGTCCAACAGCCCGTTCCCCAGCAGACGGAGGATGATGACGCGGAGGTGACTCCTCGCCGAGGCCGCCGTTTTTATTCCGCGCCTGCGCCCGAGGCGCCCGCCGATGCAGCGCCAGGCCGCGCAGCCGGCGAATACGTGCTCGTGAGGCGCGATGGCGGGCTGCTCTTTGCCGTGGCATTTTCCCTGCAAGGCGGGCAGTTGAACTACATCACGCGCGAGGGGTTGCGGCGGACCGTGGCCCTTGCCGCGATAGACGCAGAAGCCACCGAGCAGATGAACGAACAGCGCGGGATGACCGTTCGCCTCCCGGCACAGGCGTAGAAGTATCTCCTCAAAGCAAACCTTTCAGGATCCGCGCGCAGCAAATCACAAAGAGCAAGGGAACGGCGTGAAACTACTTCTGTGAGCGGACCGGCTCGGGCATCACGTAGCCGGAGTCGCGGGGGAGGCCGGCGCGCTCAAACTGAATGGTGGTGTGCGAGATGCGGAAATCGCGCGAGAGCGATTCGCAGATGGCCGCAAGGATTCGCTCGCTCTCGTCCATGTGCATATCCGGGATGCGCACGTGGCAGGACAGCGCGTGCATATCGGCGCCGAGAGTCCAAATGTGGATGTCGTGGACCTCTTGCACCCCGGGAACAGCCAGGACGGCGCGGGCCACATTTTCCAATTGCATTCCGCGAGGGCGCCCCTCGAGAAGGATGTGCGCGGACTCTTTCAGAATGCCCCAGGCGGACCACAGCACCAAAGCGCCGATGGCCAGGCCAAGCGCGGGATCGAGCCAGAGCGCCCCCGTGGAATGAATGACCACCGCGCCAATCAGAATGGCTATGTTGGAAAGGGCGTCGCCGAAGTTGTGGATGAGGATGCTGCGGAGATTGAGGTCGCTGCGGCCGCGCACCAGGGCCAGGGTGATGCCGCCATTGACGGCCAGCGCCGCAATGGAAGTAGCAATCATCCAGCTCTCGATGACAGCGACCGGATGAGCAAACCGCTCCCAGGCCTCGTAGGCGAGAATCAGGGCCACGAAAACCAGCAGGAGCGCATTGGTGAAGGCCGCCAGGATGCCGGCGCGGTGATAACCGTAGGTCCGGTCGGAATCGGCGGGGCGGCTGGCCCAGCGCAGAGCAATCCAGGAAATCGCCAGCGCGGGGACGTCGGAGAGATTGTGGACCGCGTCGTTCGACAGCGCCACGGAGCGGCCAAGCGTCCCTCCGAAGATTTCCGCGATGACCAGCGCCAGAGTGGCCGCCATGGCCCAGCCCAGAGCGCGCGGCGAAAGTCTTGCGTGGGCATGACCGTGAGCGTGACTATGTCCGGGGCCACTCTGGTTAGAATGGGAGTTCATCTGGCCCATTCTACCCATGCAGGGCGCACGGCGCATCTCCAGATTGGGGCATGGTTGGGAGATGGGAACGCTGCTGCGCGACGCCGATTGACTTCACCCCAACCCCCTGCCTACCATGCAAAGGAACTTTCCCGGGGCGATTGACGGCCGAGTAATGTCACGGAGGCGCACTCGAAAATTTCCTCGAGTGCAGGGCAATGTCCACGCCGACAACAAGACTCAGCTTTTGGGGTGTGCGCGGCTCGACACCGACGGTGGACCCGGCGACCTGGCGCTATGGGGGAAACACGCCGTGCCTGGAGGTGCAGGCGCCCGACGGGACGCAGTTTATCCTGGACTGCGGCACCGGGCTGCGCATGCTCGGGAACCGCTGGGTGGGGCTGCACGGAACGAAGGCCGCCGAGGCGCATATCTTCGTCACCCACTACCACTGGGACCACATCCAGGGGATTCCGTTTTTTGCGCCGCTCTATGCGGAGAGCAACCGCTTCCACTTTTACAGTTTTCGCTCGAGGTTCCTCGGGCCGGACAGCCTGAAACAGGTCTTCGAAACGCAGATGGCCCATCCCTACTTCCCGGTGGATATTTCCGCGATGTCGGCGGCGCGCAAATTTTCCGAGATGAGCGACGGCGACCAATACGAGATTAGCGCCACAAAGGTGACCGCGCGCTGGCTGAACCATCCTCAAGGCTGCCTGGGATTTCGCCTGGAAACGCCGGCGGGCTCGATTGTCTATGCCACGGACAACGAGCCGGGCGTGCCGAAGCTGGACAAGAGCTTGCTCGAGTTGGCCGCGGGCGCCGACATCCTCATCAACGACGCGCAGTTTTCTCCGGAGCAGCTCGCCACGGCGCGGAAGGGCTGGGGCCACTCCTCGTGGCTCGAAGGCGTGAAGCTGGCCAAAGAGGCCGGAGCGAAGCACCTGGTGCTGTTCCACCACGACCCGGATTCCAGCGACAAGGTCGTGGACGAAACCCTGCGCAAGGCGCGGGACAATTTCGAATCGGTCTACGCCGCGTTGGAAGGCATGGTGATGACCCTCGGCGAAGAGCGCGTCGAGGTCATCTTGCCCGGGGCGCGTACCACCACGCGCCGCAAAGCGCACTTCCGCGCGCGCGTTGCCGGCTTTAACGAAGAAGGACAGGCCTTCCAGGAAGACACCGTCATAGGCGATCTTTCATTGCAAAGCGCGTTGATTTATCTGAAGCACACCCCCCGGCTGCAGTCGGAAGTGACCGTGGTGATGGAGCCGACGGGCAACGAAGGACACGGAGAAGCGGCCATGAACCTGCGCGGTTACGTGGTCCGCATCGAGCCCGGGCCGGAAAAGGACTTGACCGCCGTTGGCGTGGTCTTCACCGAGTAGCTGTCACGGGGGCATCCTTTTTGGAGTGCGGCGGCTCGACGCCGCTTTGCCCTCGCGGAACACCGGACACTGGTCACCTCTTTCTCTGCTCCTCTCGGTCCCCTCACGGAGCACGGAACACAGGTCACGTCATCGCTTTTCCCCTATGCCCGGCACAATGAAGGCCCGCGCCTACAAACACTTCGGCGTCGAGCCTCCCCGCCGCCAGCAGGGCTTGGTCTGACGCCGCTTCGACGGTTGTTCTTGTAAGTCATTGATACAACATGAGTTGAATGAGACTCGCGACGAAGCCCCGCGTACGAAAGAATTGTCTTTACATAACGACTACTTCCGCTTAGTATTATGTATGTAGTTAGGCAGTGAGGGAGGCATGACAATGAAAAGCTTAGATGAAGAGCTACTCAAGAAGTGGAAGGGTGACCTGGAAGAAGAGATCGCGGACGTCGAATCACGTCTGGAACCTCTAATGAGTAGGCGGAGCGAACTCAAGGAAAAGCTCGACGCCGTCAAGCGGTTGATTCCCGCCAATGGTAATTCCACGCCGGGCAAACGAGCGGAAGTTGCCGCGAAATCTCAGCCCTCTGCGCCCGAAGGCAACACCCCTGACAAGGCTCGATTCACCCCTGTAGAGCTCTATCATATTCCGCTGATGCAAAGCCTCCTCGAGTTGGGAGGAAGTGCATCGAGCGACCAGGTGATCGAGCGCGTCGGGGAAAAAATGGCTGATATCCTTACGCGTGAGGATTTGGAGCCGCTACCAAGCGGTGTCGACATACGTTGGCGAAATAGGGTTGCGTGGCAGCGGCACAACCTGAAACGTAGAGGACTAATCCGGTCAGATTCACCCCGTGGCGTGTGGCAGATGACTCAAGCTGGCCGTAAGTGGCTTGACACCGTGACATTAGGGGGAAAGTGCTTCCGATAGGTTGATGCGCAGCAGAA
>WNGG01010143.1_pt1 | contig 10233 bp, 10 predicted proteins | sample 5400661 | NCBI WGS metagenome assembly WNGG01 (sample SAMN13153372, study PRJNA577476) | soil metagenome | isolation source: 100 cm soil or saprolite under Garry oak tree replicate 1 | place: USA:California | collected 2016-06-15
GTTGCGAAACCGGTATCCATCTCTGCCCAATAGGCGCTAGTTTGCTCGCGCGCGTGCTTCCCGCGCCGCCGGAGGCCTCATGAAAATTGCCGTTGCCAAGGAAATCGATCCGTCCGAGCCGCGGGTCGCAGCGTCGCCCGACACGGTGAAAAAATTCAAGGCGTTGGGCGTCGACATCGCGGTCGAGCCTGGCGCGGGCATCAAGTCGGGCCTGCCGGATTCGGAATTCACCGCCGCCGGCGCCACCGTCAGCGCCGATGCGCTTGCCGATGCCGACATCGTCATCAAGGTGAAGCGGCCCGAGGCCTCCGAGCTTGCCCAATACAAGCGCGGCGCGCTGGTGATTGCCATCATGGATCCCTACGGCAACGAAGCCGCGCTGAAGACGATTGCGGATGCCGGCGTTGCGGCATTCGCAATGGAACTGATGCCGCGCATCACCCGTGCGCAGGTGATGGACGTGCTGTCCAGCCAAGCGAACCTCGCGGGCTATCGTGCGGTGATCGAAGCGGCCGAGGCTTTTGGCCGCGCCTTCCCGATGATGATGACCGCGGCCGGAACCATTCCGGCCGCAAAGGTGTTCGTGATGGGCGTTGGCGTCGCCGGACTGCAGGCGATCGCGACCGCGCGGCGGCTTGGCGCCGTCGTCACCGCCACCGACGTGCGGCCCGCGGTGAAAGAGCAGGTCGAAAGCCTGGGCGCCAAGTTCCTCGCGGTCGAGGACGAGGAGTTCAAGCAGGCCGAAACCGCAGGCGGTTACGCCAAGGAAATGTCGAAAGAGTATCAGGCCAAGCAGGCCGCCCTCACCGCCGAGCACATCAAGAAGCAGGACATCATCATTACCACCGCGTTGATTCCGGGCCGGCCCGCGCCGCGCCTCGTCACTGCCGATATGGTGAAGTCGATGAAGCCCGGCTCGGTACTGGTCGATCTTGCGGTCGAACGCGGCGGCAATGTCGAGGGCGCCAAGGCCGGCGAAGTCGCCGATGTCGGCGGCATCAAGATCGTCGGCTACACCAACGTCGCCGGCCGCGTCGCGGCCTCGGCCTCGAGCCTTTACGCGCGCAACCTGTATTCCTTCATCGAGACCCTGGTCGACAAAACCACCAAGGCGCTCGATGTGAAGTGGGACGACGAACTGGTCAAGGCCACGGCGCTAACCAAGGACGGCGCCGTCATTCATCCGAACTTCCAGCCGAAGGCCGCGTGAAGAATGTTGTACGCGGGCTTTCAACGCGTCATTCCGGGGCGATGCAACGCATCGAACCCGGAATCTCGACCCCACAATTCATCTCTGGATTCCGGGTTCACGCCTGCGGCGTGCCCCGGAATGACGAGTTAACAGGAGAGCCGTCATGGATCATATCGCTCAGGCCGTCGATCCCTTCGTGTTCCGGCTGTCGATTTTCGTGCTCGCCGTGTTCGTCGGCTATTTCGTGGTGTGGTCGGTGACCCCGGCGCTGCATACGCCGCTGATGTCGGTGACCAATGCGATCTCCTCGGTGATCGTGGTCGGCGCGCTGCTGGCCGTGGGCGTCGCCATGGTCGGCAGCGGCGGGGTCTGGGCGCGCGGCTTCGGCTTCATCGCGCTGGTTTTCGCATCGGTGAATATCTTCGGCGGCTTTCTGGTGACGCAGCGGATGCTGGCGATGTACCAGAAGAAAAAGAAGTGACGAGATGCGGATTTTCGGATCGATATCGTCATGCCCCGCGCAGGCGGGGCATCCAGTATGCCGTGACGGTTTTGTGAGTCACGACCGTTTCGGAATACTGGATCATCCGCCTTCGCGGATGATGACAGGGGAGGGGACCCGTTCATGAACGCCAATCTCGCTGCAGCACTTTATCTCGTCGCGGGCGTCCTGTTCATCCTGTCGCTGCGTGGGCTCTCCAGCCCGGCCTCGAGCCGCCGGGGCAACTTCCTCGGCATGGGCGGCATGGCGATCGCGGTGGCGACCACGCTCGCGGCGCATCCGCCGGCCGACGGCATCGGCTGGGTGCTGGTGGTGCTTGGCGTCGTCATCGGCGGCAGCGTCGGGGCGGTGATTGCGCGCCGGGTGCCGATGACGTCGATGCCGGAACTGGTCGCGGCGTTTCACTCGCTGGTCGGCATGGCCGCGGTGCTGGTCGCGGCCGGCGCGTTCTACGCGCCCGAAGCCTTCGACATCGGAACGCCCGGCAACATCCACGGCGCCAGCCTGGTTGAGATGTCGCTCGGCGTCGCCATCGGCGCGCTGACGTTTACGGGCTCGGTGATCGCGTTCCTGAAACTGTCCGGTCGCATGAGCGGTGCGCCGATCATTCTGCCGGCGCGTCACGTCATCAACATCGCGCTGGCGATTGCGCTGGTGGTGTTCATCGTCGGCCTCGTGATGTCGGGCAGCGCGCTCGACTTCTGGCTCATCACCATCATCGCGCTGGTGCTCGGCGCGCTGCTGATCATCCCGATCGGCGGCGCCGACATGCCGGTCGTGATCTCGATGCTGAACTCCTATTCCGGTTGGGCCGCGGCCGGCATCGGCTTCACGCTCGGCAACTCGGCGCTGATCATCACCGGCGCGCTGGTCGGCTCATCCGGCGCGATCCTGTCCTACATCATGTGCCACGCGATGAACCGCTCCTTCATCTCGGTCATTCTCGGCGGTTTCGGCGGCGAGACCGCCGCGGCGGGCGCAGGCGCGGGCGGCGAAGTGCGACCGGTCAAACTCGGCTCGGCGGACGACGCCGCCTTCATCATGCAGAACGCGCAGAAGGTCATCATCGTGCCCGGCTACGGCATGGCGGTGGCGCAGGCGCAGCATGCGTTGCGGGAAATGGCCGACCAGCTCAAGAAGGAAGGCGTCGAGGTCAAATACGCGATCCATCCCGTCGCCGGCCGCATGCCCGGCCATATGAACGTGCTGCTCGCCGAAGCCAATGTGCCCTACGATGAAGTGTTCGAACTCGAGGACATCAATTCGGAATTCGCCCAGGCCGACGTCGCCTTCGTGATCGGCGCCAATGACGTCACCAATCCGGCCGCCGAGGACGACAAGACTTCGCCGATCTACGGCATGCCGGTGCTGCAGGTCTGGAAGGCCGGCACCGTGATGTTCATCAAGCGCTCGCTCGCCTCCGGCTATGCCGGTATCGACAATCCCTTGTTCTACCGCGACAACACCATGATGCTGCTCGGCGACGCCAAGAAGATGACCGAGAACATCGTCAAGGGGATGTGACGAAGCCGCGCTGATGCAGCGGGCGACCATCAGGACTGTCGATAGTCATGTTCACGCTCGATCGACGCGAACTTCTGGTTGGCATGGGCGCGGCGCTCGCGACGCCGTTGATGAATACGGTCGCAGTCTCATCCGAATGGCGAAAGCTCGCCCCGGCCGATGCCGGCTTCGCACCGGATCTCGCCGCGCGCCTCGATAGTCTCGTGACATCGGGCCGGGCATGGAAACTGCACGGCGTCGTCATCATGCGCAAAGGCGCGCTGGTGCTTGAGCGCTACTATGCCGGCGAGGACGAAATCTGGGGCGATTCCATCGGTCGTGTCGCATTCGGCCCCGACACGCTGCATGACCTGCGCTCGGTGACCAAGAGCATCCTTGGCCTGCTCTATGGCCTTGCGCTCGCCCAAGGCAAGGTGCTGGCCCCGGAACGACCGCTGCTGGAAGCCTTTCCGGAATATGCCGGCCTCGCGACCGATCCGCGGCACCATCGTCTCACCATCGCGCACGCGTTGACGATGTCACTCGGTCTCGAATGGAACGAGGACATTCCCTATCAGGACCCGGCCAACAGCGAGATCCAGATGGAACGGGCGCCGGATCGCTATCGCTACATCTTCAGCCGGCCCTTCGTGGCCGACCCGGGTGCCCGCTGGATTTACGGCGCGGCCGCGACCACGCTGATCGGAAAGCTGATTCAGAAAGGCACCGGCCAGTCGTTGCCGGACTTCGCGCGCGCCAATTTGTTCGATCCGGTCGGCATCGGCGCGACCGTGTGGACCAACGGCTCGAACGGCGAGCCTGCGGCATCGTCCGGATTGCGCATGACGCCGCGCGATCTTGCGCGTATCGGGCAACTGATCCTCAACCGCGGTCAGTGGGACGGACGCCCCGTCGTGCCGGCGGAATGGCTCGAAAAGTCGTTCCAGCCATACCTCGCCGTCGATGATTTCCGCCGCTACGGCTACTTCTGGTACGTCGGCGATTTGCAGTACGGCAATCCGCCAAATCGCCCGATCGTCCACTGGATCGGCGCATTCGGCTTGGGCGGCCAGCGGCTGTTCGTATTGCCCGAACTCGATCTGACGGTCGCGATCACGGCCGGCAACTACGCCGACGAAAACCAGTGGATGCCGCCGATCCGCGTGATCCGTGAAGTCGTGCTGCCGAGCGTATTGTGACCATCGCGGCGAGCACAGCGGTTGTTGGGGCAGCGCCATCAGGCGCGGTCGCCAGGCAATGATTGTCCTGAAATGGATTATCGGCGTCGGTGCGATCGGCTATCTCGGGTGTCTCGTCGCTCTGTTCTTCGCGCAACGGGCGCTGCTGTTTCCGATCCCGCAAACCGTGCGGACGTCTCCAGAAGCTGCGGGCTTTCCGGAAGCTGAGGAACATATTCTGACGACGGCGGATGGCGAGAAGATCATCATCTGGCATGTTCCGGCAAAACCGGGCCATGCGGTCGTGGTTTATTTTCCCGGCAACGCCGATCTTCTGGCCGGACGTGTCAGCCGTTTTCGAGGTATCACTTCTGACGGGAGCGGGCTCGTCGCTCTGTCATATCGCGGCTATGCCGGATCGAGCGGAGAGCCGAGCGAGGCTGGACTGCTCCAGGACGCCGCGACGGTCTATGCCTTCACGTCAGCGCGATACAAGCCCGATCGAATCGTCGTCTGGGGCTTTTCGCTCGGCAGCGGGGTTGCGGTGGCGCTGGCGGCCGAGCAGCCGGTTGGGAAGCTGATCCTGGAAGCACCTTATACGTCGACGGCGGACGTCGCCGCGGCGCTGCTTCGAATGGTGCCGGTACGTTGGCTGATGAAGGATCCGTTTCGCTCCGACGAGCGCATGGCGCGCGTGGCGGCGCCGCTCCTGGTCATGCACGGTGCGCGCGATTCCACCATCTCGATAGCCCTGGGAGAACGGTTGTTCGCGCTCGCCAGTGAGCCCAAGCAGTTTGTCCGGTTCGCTGAGGGTGGTCACGACGATCTGGATGGTTATGGTGCAATCGAAACGGCCCGGAAATTCATCGATGCTTCAAAAGGCTGACGGCTGCCTGGGCCTGGTTTGTTCTCAGGCTTTAAGGATGTGGTGACATGAGCGCGCACGGCCCGATGCCGCGATCGGCGTGGATTTTCCCGGCCCTGGCGGTCGCACTTTTTGCCGTCGCCACCGGCCTCGGACTGTCGTTCACGCCGTCGCCGGGCGGGCTGGTGTTTGCGGTAGCGTTGCTGTCGATCCTGTTCGGCACCGTGTTCGCGGCCGTCCATCATGCCGAAGTCATCGCCGAGCGGATCGGCGAGCCCTACGGCACGCTGCTATTGACGCTGGCGGTCACCATCATCGAGGTGGCGCTGATCGCGACCATCATGCTTGGCGACAAGCCGGTTCCCGCACTGGCGCGCGATACCGTATTCGCCGTCGTGATGATCGTTTGCAACGGTCTCGTCGGCCTGTGCATCTTTATCGGCGGCCTGCGCTATCGCGAACAGGATTTTCAGGTTAGCGGCGCCAATCTTTATCTCAGCGTGCTGTTCGTGATGGCGACCATCACGCTGATCATGCCGAACTATACGCTGACGGCGCCGGGACCGATCTATTCGGCGGCCCAGCTCGGCTTCGTCAGCATCGTCACCGTCATTCTCTATGGGGTGTTTCTCTATACCCAGACCATCCGGCACCGCGATTATTTCATCAGCGATGCCGCCGGCGCCGTCGATGACGGGGCGCCGATGTCGAACCGGATGCTGGCCCTGAGCATCGCGCTGCTGCTGGTCTCGCTGCTGGCGGTGGTGCTGCTGGCAAAGAAATTCTCGCTCGTGGTCGATGTCGTCACCGCGAAGATCGGCGCGCCGCCGGCCTTCGCGGGTGTGCTGGTGGCGCTATTGATCCTGCTGCCGGAAGGTGTCGCCGCCATATCCGCAGCCCGCAAGAACGATCTGCAAAAAAGCATCAATCTGGCGCTGGGCTCGTCGCTTGCGACGATAGGGTTGACGATCCCCGCGGTCGCCGTTGCCGCCTACGCGCTGGACAGGCAACTGGTGCTTGGGCTCAACCTTCAGGAGATGGTGCTGCTGGTGCTAACCTTTATCCTCAGCATGCTCACCTTCGGCACCGGCCGCACCAATATCCTGTTCGGGCTGGTTCACATGGTGGTGTTTGCGGTATTCATTTTCATGGTTTTCGTGCCGTGAGGCAGGGAGGAGACGATCATGCTCAGCGCCAAATCCGACGTCCAGGTCGATACGCCGGAGGTCCGCGTCACCGAGTGGCGGCTGGCGCCGGGCAGCGCGACCGGTCATCACATTCACGAGATGGACTACGTCATCGTCCCCGTGACCTCGGGCGAAATGACCATCGTGGCGCCCGGCGGGGAACGCTCCAAGGCGCAGCTCGGCCTCGGTAAATCCTACTTCCGCAAGGCCGGGGTGGAACATGACGTGCTCAACGAGACCGCCGCCGAGATCGTGTTCCTCGAAGTGGAATTGAAGCCATAACCCCCGCCGTTAACGCTTTGCCATCGATCTGTCGCAGTTGATCCCTCAATGCGCCTCAAAGTTTCCGCATCAAAACCGGTGCGGGAGAGGCTCAACATGCTGAAATACGTCTCGAAATTTACGCTGGATGTATTGCCGTCATTATTGGCAACCGTGATCGGGGCCTACATCGTTAACCATTACATTGTCTCCAAGCCTGACGCGCCGGTCGTCGCCGCAACGTCGACCGCTAACCCAAAGGCCGATGCCAACGCTTCGAAGGCCGAACCGTCCGCCGACGTCGCCAACATTCCCGAGCCGGGCGTCAGGGCCAAAGGCATCTCCGAAAAGGCCGTCCTCGACAAATCGGCAGCAGAAAAGCCAGCAGCAGAAAAGCCCGCGGATAAAACCGCCGACAAGCCCGCCGAGACCGCGAGTATCCCGCCCGAAACGCGGCGGCACCAGCCCACGGCGCGCGAGAAGACCGTCGCCAAGACGATGCCCCCGCTGCAGCCTGCTGCGCCGGCTGTGGTGCCTGTGGTTGCCACACCAAATGTCGTCGCCGCGCCAACGCCGCCAGCCGAGGCGGCAACGCCTGCGGAGGAGCGCCGCGACGCCAACGATCTCGCCCGTGCCGCGATCGAGCGCTTGCGCGGCATCACCGACAGTTCGCCGCGTGCGCAGGAAGCCGCTCGCGCCGCAGATACACCCCGCACCCCCGATGCGCCTCGCGTCGCGTCGGCGCCGCCGGCCGAAGCGTCTCGTATCGTGCCCGCGCCATCGGTCCGGCCGCTTCCGCCGCCGATCATGGTCTCCACGCCTCCCGGAGACGCGGTCGATCCGGCGGCAGCATCGTCGCAGGGAAAGGCGCCTTCCGCCGATGCCGCGCGAATCGGCGACGCCCGCCGCCCGACGCCGCCCGCCGATATTCCGGTCTCGCCGCCGCTCGATCTGCGTGCCGAGGCGACGGAACCGGCGGCGCGGGAACACAGGAATGTTGCCGAAGACATGCTGTCGGCGGCGAAATCGGTGTTTCACGCCGTCTTGCCGAAATAACTGACTCAGAACGTCTGGTAGTTCTGCCCGGCCTTGCCGCCGACGCGCGCAAAGCCGCTTTGGGCGGCTTCGTCCTTGGGGCGGATGCCGATGGCGCGGCCATAGGAGCCGGCGGCCTTGGTCTTGTCGCCGAGGCGTTCATAGGCGAGCCCCCGGGTGGTCCAGATCTGCGCGTTGTTCGGGTCAGCCTGCGCGGCCTCGTCGAGATCGGCGGCGGCTTCCTTGGTCTTGTCGAGCGCGAGGTAACTGATCGCGCGGCCCAGCAACGGTTCGGCCCGCTGCGGCGTCAGGCCATTCGCCGAGGTAAAATCGTCGATCGCGAGTTGATGCCGTCTTTCGCCCTGATAGAGCAGGCCGCGACTGTATAGCGCGTCCGCATGATGCGGATCGAGCGTGATCGCCTTGTCGAACTCGGCGAGTGCTTCTTCGGTCCTTCCCGATCGCGCCAGCGCCTGGCCGCGCGTCGTGGCGGCCAGCGCATCGCCCACATTCGTTTCGGTAGGAGCGGGCTTGGGCGGGGCTTCAGGCTCCGGCGACAGCGATCCCAGATTGATCGAGCAGCCGCAGAGCGCGAGCGCGATCGCTACAGCCAGCGGCGCGAACGCGCGCGGACTGAGGCGCAAAGCTCCGGAAGATGCGGGGGAACCCAGAATAGCCATCGATGCAACAGACTCACGCGCCAGCCATATTGGTAGCCCGCTGCGTCGTAAAATGCATCGGCCAAAACAACAACGCGGGCACAAAGGCCCGCGTCATCGGCTACAAAATTTGCTGAAAGCAAAGAAGAAGAGATCAGCGCGGGCCGCGCGGCCCGGCGCCGGGACCGCCACGACCGCCAGCGCCACCGCGATCGGCGCCTGGACCGGCGCCGAACACCGGCTTCGGCTTCATCGGCAGCAGGCCTTCGCGCTGCAGCTTCTTGCGGGCGAGCTTGCGCGCGCGGCGCACGGCTTCCGCTTTTTCGCGGGCCTTTTTCTCGGATGGCTTTTCATAATGACCGCGGAGCTTCATCTCGCGGAAAATACCCTCGCGCTGCATCTTCTTCTTCAGCGCCTTGAGGGCTTGATCGACATTGTTATCGCGAACGAGAACCTGCACGCGGCATCCTCTTTCCATTGATCGGATTGGAATTCTGATAAAGCAAAGGGCCGACGAAAAGGCCGAGCCCTTAACCTCAAGCGCGCGGATGTATCAGACAAAGGCGGCAATGTCCACCTGCGGGCGCGGCCAAATTGCCCTTTTCGTACCCGGTCACGCGGTTTTTGGTGGCGCCGCTCCGACCTGCGTCACATGTCCCATCTTCCGGCCCGGCCGCGGCGAACCCTTGCCGTAGAGGTGCACGGTCGCGCCCGGGACCGTCAGCCATTGCTCGTAGCCATGGATATCGTCCCCGATCAGATTGGTCATGACGACCGGGCCATGACGGACCGGCTTGCCGAGCGGCCAGCCGGCAATGGCGCGGATGTGCTGCTCGAACTGCGAGATCGACGCGCCGTCGAGCGTCCAGTGCCCGGAATTGTGCACCCGCGGCGCGATCTCGTTGACCAGGACCGTGCGGCCACCATCCGCCTGCACCACGAACATCTCGACCGCGAGCACGCCGACATAATCGAGTGCGTTGGCGATCGTCTCCGCGATGGAACGCGCCTGCGCCGCCAGCGCCTCCGGGATCGCCGCCGGCGCGCGCGAGATTTTCAGGATGTGGTCGACGTGCTCGTTTTCGGTGACATCGAAGCATTCGACATGGCCGTCGGCCGAGCGCGCGGCGACCACCGAAATCTCGCGCTCGAATGGCACAAAGGCTTCGAGGATCGCTGATTTGGTGGCGAGGTCGTCCCAGATCTGGTCCGGATCGTCGCCCTCGCGGATGATCGCCTGGCCCTTGCCGTCATAGCCGAAGCGGCGGGTCTTGAGCACGGCGGGCAGGCCGATTGTCGCGATCGCTGCTCGCAGCGCCGCCGCCGACGACACATCGGCGTAATCGGCGGTGCCGATGCCCAGCCGTTTCACGAAATCCTTTTCGACAAGGCGATCCTGCGTGGTTTCCAGGATTTTCCGCTCGGGCAGCACCGGACGCCGCGCGGCCAGGATCATCGCCGAGGCTGCCGGCACGTTTTCGAATTCGTAAGTGATGATGTCGACGTCGTTGGCGAACAGCTCGAGCGCCTCGACGTCGGCATATTCCGCGCAGGTCGCATTCAGTACGACATCGAACGCCGGCGAATCCGGATCCGGCGAAAACACCTGGCATCGCAGGCCCAACCGCGCCGCCGCCATTGCCAGCATCCGGCCCAACTGTCCGCCGCCGAGAATTCCGATGGTGTCGCCGGGCTTCAGCTTCACCGGATTTGAGACTGTCACGCAGAACCCTCCGGGCGCTCGGCAACCGCCTCGGTCTGCTGTTTGCGCCAGGCGACGAGTTTGCTGGACAGCGCCGGATCGTTCAGCGCCAGCACACTGGCGGCGAGCAGCGCGGCGTTGATGGCGCC
>WNGG01010144.1_pt1 | contig 10233 bp, 9 predicted proteins | sample 5400661 | NCBI WGS metagenome assembly WNGG01 (sample SAMN13153372, study PRJNA577476) | soil metagenome | isolation source: 100 cm soil or saprolite under Garry oak tree replicate 1 | place: USA:California | collected 2016-06-15
GGTGGTCGTCGAGTCGTGCCAGGCGGCGCTCGCGCCTTATCCTTCCGGGGCGAACGATTTGATCTGGCCGATTCGCGACGGCCTGATCACCGCCGCGCACATTCACGCCGAAATCGGCGAAATCGTTTCGGGCACACGCCCGGGGCGCAGCTCGCGCGAAGAAATTACTCTCTATAAGTCCGTGGGAGTCGCCGTCCAGGACGCGGTCGCCGCCGGACTGGTCCTCGAAGCCGCGAGGAAACAAAAAACCGGTCGGGAGATTGAGCTCTAGCAGGGTGTTGAGAGAGATTCGGTGGCTGTCATTCTGAGTCCAGATGCGGTGAATCGGGACGAAGAATCCCTATCAGGGATTTCAACCCAAGACAAGGGATGCTTCGCGAAGTTTACCCTGAGCGCGAAATGAATGGGATTCTTCGCTTCGCTCAGAATGACAAGCGAACGGGCTCAGCATGACAATTTGGCATTGTTCGGCACGCCGTTAGTGCGAAGGTCGTCGGCGCTGTTCTAAGACCCATGAAGCCGAAGCCGCAGATGACGCTCGACCGAGTGCTTTCGCGCTATGGCCTCGCCTCGCGGAGCGCGGCGCGGGTGGCGATTCGCTCCGGGCGCTTGAAGGTCAACGGCCGCCTCGTGCGCGACCCGGAACTTTGGGTGCGGCCGAACAAAGATACGATTCAGCTCGACGGCGCGCGCCTGAAACGGGCGCGGAGAATCTACCTGGTCTTCTACAAGCCCAAAGGCGTTGTCACCAGCCACGGCGACCCGCAAGGACGAAAGACGGTCTATGATTATCTCGGCGAAAATGCCTCCTGGGTTGCGCCGGTCGGGCGGCTCGACAAAGACACCTCGGGGCTTCTCCTTTTCACGAACGACACCGCGTTCGCCGACTTCATCACCCGTCCTGATTCGCGAGTCCCAAAAACTTACCTTGTCAAACTCAACGGCCTCGGCGCGCCTGAAGTGATCGAGCGCCTGAGAGCCGGCGTCGAAATGAAGCGCGGCGACTGGGCGCGGCCGGAGACTGTCCGTCGGGTCGAGGACCGCGGAAAATATACCTGGCTCGAAGTGGTATTGACGGAAGGCAAGAACCGCGAGGTGCGGCGCATGGTCGAGGCGCTTGGATTCAAGGCCTTAAAACTCGTTCGCACGGGCATTGGTCCCCTCGCGCTACATGGTCTGGAAGTGGGCAAATGGCGTCCGCTCCGAGAGGCCGAGATTCGGGCGTTGAGGAGTGCCCGGCCAGCGCAGTCCGGAACGAGCGGCCAACGCATGTAACCCCCTCGGGCTCCGGCTCGTCTATCGCACGCGAGGAGGGAACTATGCTCAAACATTATCTATCTCGGATGGCGGTGGCGACGATGGTCTTGGGATTGGCGCTCGCGGGCGCACCCGCACACGCTCAAGCGCAGCCGGGTCAGGGCGGCGGACCACAAGGCGGGGAGCGCCGCGGACGGATGGGGATGAGTCCCGAGGAGCAGTTAGAGCGGCTCTCGAAGACGCTCAACCTTACCGACGATCAGGAGGGCCAGATCAAGCCCATTCTGGCGGAGCGACACGAGAGGATGGGAAAGCTTCGCGCGGACGAATCGCTCGCGCAAGAAGACCGAAGGGCCAAAATGCGCGAGATCTTCGAGGAGAGCAATAAGAAAATCCGCGATATCCTCAACGAAGACCAGAAAAAGAAGTTTGGCGAGATGCAGGAACGGCAGCGCGAGCACATGGAAGGGCGCTCCGGCACCAAGAATAATTAGCGGTTTGAGGAAGATCGGAGTTAGCGCGTCGCTCTAACGAGCCCCGCTGAGCGGGCGGGAGGGGAAACCCCTGTCCAAACCCCCGGAGTTCCCCAACTGGCGGACCACAGAACAGGCAGGACCACCTGCTAAGTTGTTGACGTGTCAAAAAGCAGATCCCTCGCGGAGTTTATCCTGAGCGCGGAATGAAAGGGATTCTTCGCTTCGCTCAGAATGACAGCCAGCGAAGGGCTCGGGATGACAAGCGAAGGGGCTCAGAACCTGCCCCGATCCCGCAGTCGCCGTTCGACTTCGCTCACGGCCCTCCCTTCGACTCCGCTCAGGGACAGTGAGCAAAGTCGAACTGTGAGCCTGTCGAAGGGCGGGAGAAGGGATGACAACCACGCAAGAGTTTTTCATCACTTGCCAGGCGACCTCACAAAGACGACGGCGTACTCCGCCAAGCCTTTCGGATGGCTCGCCGCCAGCCTGTGAAGCAGTTTGGCGAGAATGGCCGGGTCGTCGGCGGGGACGGAGTGAGGGACGATGACAATTCCGTGGTGAGGAAGTCCCTGGTCGAAAAGCCGCGCGGTCAGGGCGAGGTAATCGTTCCGGTTCCGGGTCACCATCGCGGCACCGATATGTGCGGCGAAGGCCATCTGCGCTTCGTCGTCAGCCCCGCGATTACCGGCGCCCTGTGTGCTTGTGGCCACACACCCGAGGCGCGAAAGGATCTCAGCGACCCGAGGATTTATGTCCTCATCGAGATAGAACTTCACTTTATCGCGCCGGCCGCAAACGCGTAGCGCGAGCGGAGCTTGGCCGGAGTCCATGCCGCATTCGCTTTGACGAACCGGTCAATCTCGGTTTTGAAGTGGCGGTAGTAGTTGAGGGCGGCCAATAACTGGGCGTTGCTCAACTGCGGATAGGCTCGCCGAAGGCGGTCGAGATTCTTCCGAAGGCTTCGGTAGGTCGCGACGACTTCCCAAACCTCAATTCCCGTTCCGGCAATTCGCGCGCGCGGGCCCGTGGGGCCAGGAGCGTAGACAATGCCCGGACAGCGCGCCATGCGCGCCGCCTGCGCGAGAAAATCGTTGGCGACGGTGGAGAAATCGGAAGCTCGTTCCCGGGCGATCTCTTCGATCACCCGCAGCGTGCTCGACCGAATGCGCAGGCTCTTTTGTTCCGTGGGCATGCCTTGACCTCACTTCGTCTTACATTGTATGCCAACGTCCCACAGATCGCAAGCCTTATGCCTCGAAGAGCGATTCCACAAATTCTCTGGGGTTAAACGGCAGCAAGTCCTCGACCTTCTCCCCGACGCCAACGAATTGAATGGGCAAGCCCAATTCGCGGGCGATGGCGACGACCACGCCGCCTTTGGCCGTGCCGTCGAGTTTGGTCAGGATGATGCCCGTGGTTCCGGCGTGCTCCTTGAATTCACGCGCCTGCTGGAGGCCGTTCTGTCCTGTCGTGGCGTCAATGACCAGAAGCACCTGGTGGGGAGCGCCCGCGACTTCGCGGCCCGCGATGCGGCACATTTTCTCCAATTCCGCCATCAAATTGTCTTTGGTGTGGAGGCGGCCCGCCGTATCCACGATCACAGGGTCGTCGTTGCGCTTTTTCGCTGAGGCGAGGGCGTCGAAGAGAACCGCCGCGGGGTCGGCGCCGGGCTTCTGCTCGACGATCTGGATGCCGAGGCGTTCGGCCCAGATTTCGAGCTGTTCGTTGGCGGCGGCGCGAAACGTGTCGGCGGCGGCGAGCAGTGGGCGGCGGTTCTGCTGGAGGTAGTAGTGGGCGAGCTTGGCGATGCTGGTGGTTTTCCCCACGCCGTTGACGCCCACCACGAAAATGACTTCTGGGCCGCCTCCGCGGGCGGGCTTGTCGGCACGAGGTTTCGCAGGCTCGGATGGGCCTCCTGGCCCCCGACGCCGGTCGCCCGCGGGCCCGCCTGCGCAGCCAGGGTTTTCGAGCAATGTAAGGACCTCCTGCTCGACCGCGGCGCGCAATTGCCTTGGCTCCCGGAGCTTTTGGGCTTTTACCTGGGCTTTCAGGCGAGTGAGGATTTCCCCCGTGGTTCCGACACCCAGGTCCGCCATGATGAGCGTAGCTTCTAGTTCGTCGAGCACGCCCTGGTCAATCGCGGTCTTACCCTCGGTGATCGTTTCCAGCCGCTCGACCAGTTGTGCTTTGGTTGAGGCGACCGCCTGCTTGAGACGGTCGAGAAACCCGGGTTTTTTCTCACCAGCGCCGAACACGTTTAGGCTCCCAATTCTATCCCGGCGCGCGGCCGGGCAGAGGAACTTTTGGGCCTGGGGAGGGAACAGGGCCCCACCGGCTGTGCGCTGGCGCTACGAGGAAGCGGCCGGCTGGGGAACCGTGATGACCGCGCTGCGGCGCGCTTCCGCTTTTCGCAGGACGCCCTTGGCGTAAGCGGAGTGCATGGCGTCCACGACGATGGGGTCGTATTTCACGCCGGCGTGCTTGCGGAGAATCTCGAGCGCCCCTGGGAATTCGCGCCCTGCCTGGTAAGGACGGTCGGTGGTAATGGCGTCGAAGGTGTCGGCGACGGAGATGATGCGCACCATGAGCGGGATCTCATCCCCGGTTATTCCATCCGGATACCCCTTGCCATTCAACTGCTCGTGGTGCCAGCGAATGCCGGGCAGCATCTCTTCCAGCGCCTTTACTTGGCGGACGATTTCGTAACCCATGACGGTGTGCCGCTTCATGACCTCGAACTCTTCGTTGGTGAGCACTCCGGGCTTCTTCAGGACGCGGTCGTCCACGCCGATTTTGCCCACGTCGTGCAGCATGGCGGAGACCCGAATCTTCTCCACATCTGCCTCTTCCAATCCGATTTCCTGGGCCAGGATCACCGAGTATTGCCGGACGCGGCTGGAATGGCCCTTGGTGTAAGGGTCCTTGGCGTCCACAGCGGAAGCCAGGGCTTCAATCGATTCCAAAAAGAGTTGGCGGTTCTGTTCCGCGGCGGTTTCCAGGTCGGTGATGTAATGCTGGATGTCCTCCGCCATGGTGTTGAAGGTCTCGGCTAACTCGCCGATCTCCGTACGGCTGCCGACGTCGGCCCGCTGTGTAAAGTCGCGCTGGGCGATGGAGCGGGCGGTGCGCGCGAGCTGGTCAATGGGGCGTGTAATGGACTTGGCGGAGATGAACCCGACCCCCAGGCTCAAAAGGATGACCAGCAAGCCCCACCACATAGTCTGCCGAATCATCTCGTTGACGGAAAAATAGGCGTCGCTGACTTTTTTCTGCACGATGATCCCCCAACCGAGCGTTTGGATGGAGGAATACGTCCCCAGCATGGCGACGGACTGGGTGCCTTCCGTCAGGCTGAAGGGCAAGGTCTCGGATGCCAGGGCTCCGCCGCGCCAGGTCAGGAATTTCTCGACCACCGGCACGTTGGCCATGTCGCTGTTGGCGGGAAATTTGTTGGGGTCGAAAGAGGCGACCAAGCGGCCGGAATTATCGACAATGTAGGCTTCCAGCCCCGCGGCCGTCCGACAGGTCTCCTCCAAGCGAGCCTGCAAGTGCTGGAGCGTAACGACGGCGCCGGCCATGCCCGCGAACCGGCCGTTCACCACGATCGGCTTCGCGAAGACGATAACGGACTCGTTTTTTCCTTGGCGCGTGATGGTGGTGGCGTTGCTCTCGAAAATGGTGTTTTGGCGAACCGCGATGAAAGCTCTCTCCAGAAGCTTTGCCAGAAATACGTCGCCGGCAGCGTTGTAGCTGCCCGCGCGCGGACCCTTCCCTTCCGTGTTCACAACCGTGACGAAAATGACCTCTGGCTGGTCCGTGGGGAAGCTTTCAAGAGCGGATCGCAAGGCGGGGTCGGTCTCGAAATTCGAAGCCGGGAGCTTCGCCACCAGCGTTTGCACGGAGTTGTAAAATTCCTTGAGCCGCTGGTTGGTGTTGTCCATATAGAGGCCGATTTCTTGCGCCAACGATTTCGACGTGATCGTCTGCAACACTTGTTCCTGGGTTTTCAGCGTGTCCTGATTCGTTTGCATCATTTTGATGCCGTAGAAAGAAAGGGGGACCACGCTGATGACCACAAGAATCAGCATGAAAACGTAGAGAATTCTCAAACGCCACACAGGATGCTTGTTCATGCCGCCTTTAGACCTATGTTAGGCGAAGCGAGCGCGGAAATCAACCGCGCAAGTTGTGGAACCCTGGGAAAAGCGGCAGATCAAATCCTAGGTTAGGGGGAAGCACGATGTGGAAAAAGAAAAGTCCGACATCCCGAACATGCCTCGCTCTGGTTGCGGTCGTCCTCTCCGTGAGAGAGTCGCATGCCCAGGACCAAGAGCGCCGAGACTGCAATTGGCGGCGCCAGGTCGAAGCGCAAGTCTTCACAGCGGCACCGGGAATCGGAAGAGAAGCCGTGGGTATTTAGTGAGGACCAATCCCCGAAATCGAACCCTCGAGAATTTCCGGAATAGGGGAATAGAAGTGATTTGCAGCCGGGGAGGTGCTGCCCCGGCCTGATGTGAGCTAGGTGGTTTGCTGTTCGCTGCCGAGCTCACGCCTTCGGCCAGCGCTCGACCACGACTTTCTTCTCGGTGTAAAACTCGACCGCATCGCGCCCCTGGCCGTGGAGGTCGCCGAAGAAGCTGTCTTTCATGCCGCAGAACGGGAAATAGGCCATGGGCGCGGCCACACCCACGTTGATGCCGATATTGCCCGCCTGCGCCTCGCGGCGAAACTGGCGCGCCGCCGCCCCGCTCGAAGTGAACAGGCAAGCCATATTGCCGTAGTTCAACCGATTGACCAGGCGAATGGCCTCCTCGAGGTCTTTCGCGCGGATCAAGCCCAGCACCGGGCCAAAAATCTCGGTCTGGGCGATGCTTCCCGCCGGGGGCATTTCCGCAAGAAGCGTTGGGCGAACGAAATTGCCTTGTTCATGGCCGCGGATTTGCGCTTTGCGCCCGTCTACAATCACTTTGGCCCCTTCCCGGATCCCCTGGGCAATCAGCCCTTCCACGCGTTGCTTGCTTTCGCGCGTAATGACGGGGCCCATCTGGACGCCCGCTTCAATGCCATAACCCACCTTGCGCGAGGCGGCCGCTTCGGCCAGGCGCCGAGTGAACTCATCGCCAGCCTCGCCGACGGCGATAGCCAAAGTCGCCGCCAAACACCTTTGCCCCGCGCAGCCGAAAGCGGACTCCGCGATGGTCTCGGTAGTCATCCGTGGATCGGCGTCGGGCAGGATGATGACGGGATTCTTCGCCCCGCCTTGGCATTGCGCCCGTTTTCCCTTCGACGTTGCTCGGCCGTAAACGTAGCGGGCTACGGCGGAGGACCCCACAAAACTCACGGCGCGGACCTCGGGATGGTCAAGCAGCGCGTCCACGGCTTCTTTCGAGCCGTGAATCAGATTGGCCACGCCGGCGGGCAGGCCTGTCTCTGCAATCAACTCGAAGATTTTGGCCGCAGTGCGGGGCACCTTCTCCGACGGCTTGAGTACGAAGGTGTTGCCGCAAGCGATGGCGTAAGGCAGAAACCAACAAGGAATCATGGCCGGAAAATTGAACGGCGTGATGGCTGCCACGACGCCCAGAGGCCGGCGGATCATCATCTCGTCGATCCCCGGTGCGATGCCGTCCGAGTTATAGCCCTGCATCAGCGATGGAATCCCGGACGCCACTTCGATGTTGTCAATGGCCCGGCGTAACTCTCCGGCCGATTCCGCTAGCGTCTTCCCACTTTCCATCGTAATTCCGCGCGCCAGCTCGTCCAGATGATTTTCGAGCAATGTCTTCAACTTGAACAAGTACTGGACCCGTTCGCCCGCCGGGGTCTCGCGCCAGGCGGGAAAGGCCTGGGAAGCGGCGGCGACGGCCCCAGCAACTTCGGATGAGGGCGTAAGAGGAACATGGCTCAGAAGCTCGGCGGTGGCGGGGTTCACCACGGGCAGCTCATCTTCAGCCTGCGATTCGACCCAGGACCCTCCAATGTAGTTGAGGAGTCGTGCGGCGCTCGTCACCTCGGTCGTGCTCATCGGCGTCATCCCTCCATCGCGGTTGGGGGCCCGGCCAATCGGCCTTCCGAAAACGCGGGACGAGCCTCCTTCCAGTCGCAACGTTAGCTATTCCTCATAACAAGCTCAAGCCCTGAAATTAGGCTTGCGGAATTTTAGTAAGGTTTTTCAGGCATCTCAACTCGGACCGTAGCAGTCCTCGCCGATAGTTGTCCATCGTAAGGGTGGCGGCCAAGGAGCTGCCTATGAAGCCGAAGATTTTGCTCGAGCTTGGGCCGAGGCAAATTGAGGTATAATCACAGACACCGGAAAGCCTAACTGGGGTTTCTGGCTTAATTTAATAAGGATCACAGCTCTTTCGCTTTCCGGGTCGGAATTAAATCCGGCGACCGCTCAGCCAAATGGCCCACGAGTATGAAATCCAACTCAACTTCTTGATGATAGAAGGCGAAATATCAAATTGTTACGAGCACGGACTTATGGTGATGCCCGCAGTATCTTAGGGCAACGTGATCCCGCTTTCCTTATGCTGGTAGCGAACCACAAACCCCACTGGCTCCATCCCTGGCGCGACCGACCTATCCAGTCCGAGAAATTCGCTAACCAAGACTCGGAGTTTGGCGGCCAACAGATTGGGGGATTGGCCTTCGGCGACCAGACCCGGCACGTTTCCGCTTTTCACCACCCTGACGCCAGCCCCCTGGCCGCGCCGCACTTCGATATGGCACGCCCGGCGCATTTTCGCTCCCCTACGGCCTGGAAAGTTATCCGGCGCGGCATTTATGTATATTGCTTTAGGAGCGACAATCCCGAATTGATCGAATCAAGTGCGAGGACCGAATGTCTCTTCGGGCACTGAAGACCGATTGCGAGCGAGTTTGTGGGTAGGACGAGTTTCCATAAGTTAACTGGATTATCGAAAAGTGCCTTTTTGCTTTTTTAGATTAGCCGCGCAAGCAAGCTGGCGGAGACTGCAAATGATCATAGAAATGCGCACCTATAAAACCAAGCCCGGCCGGCGCTCCATATTCCTTGAGATATTCCGCTCCAAGTCTATCCCGGCACACACCGAAATCGGGATGAAAATATTGGGCCCATTTCTCTCCATCGAAGATCCCGACACCTTCTTTTTTATGCGCGGTTTTCCTGACCTCCCTTCACGCGAGCTGATGAAAGCAGAGTTTTACGAAGGCGAACTTTGGAAGGGCGACCTGGAGAATGTCCTGCTGCCGATGCTGGAAAAGTATGAAGTCGTGGTTGTGGAAGACGCTGACGGCCTCGTTCATTGGTAGTGGATCTGCAACGATGCCTAGGAAGCCGATTCTTGCTGGCCTGCAATCTGAAGATGCACCCTCCCGCCATCGGAGGGCATGATTTGGGTGAATTGTCGCGGACTCGGAAACTACTTCAGCGCCTTGCGGCTGTGCTTCTGACTTCGCCGGTCAGGTGGCCGTGAAGTCGCCTTCCCTATTGAATTTCGCAAAATAGTGTGCCAGCCGCTACTGTAGTGCCGGTCTGCGACCAGCATCTTTCGCCGCTCCCCGCCATGCGGGGCAGGCGCCAAGCGGCGCTACAGAAAATTCCGTCACTGTAAGTTGCGACCCTCAGTAAGTTAGGGGGGACTAAGGTTTGGATGTCCGCCAGTCTCGACAGTTGGTATTTTTTTTAACAGTGCGCTTTTGTTTCGGTCACAAACCCGCGTCTGGTTCAAAACGCGAATCAACCGTGGCCACCTATCCTCACAACTCCACTGTTTGGGCAATGCGCCTCCGGAAAAACGCGAAACGTGGTACAACGTTTAAGGAGGCCAGCAAAGCCAAGGAAGCCCTCAATGAATCCGAACGTCCGCAACATCGCCATCATTGCGCACGTGGACCACGGCAAGACCACGCTCGTCGACGCGATGCTCAAGCAGAGCGGCATCTTTAGGGAAAACGAAGAAGTGATCGAGCGCGTTATGGACTCGAACGAGCTCGAGCGCGAGCGCGGCATCACCATCCTGGCCAAAAACACCGCCATCACTTATCAGGGCGTCCGAATCAATATTGTGGACACGCCCGGTCACAGCGACTTCGGCGGCGAAGTAGAGCGGGCATTGAAGATGGTGGACGGAGTCCTGCTGCTCGTGGACGCGAGTGAGGGGCCGCTGCCGCAGACTCGCTACGTGCTCCGGAAGGCGCTGGAGGCCAAGCTTCCCCCCATCGTCGTCATCAACAAGATTGACCGCGCCGACGCGCGCCCCAGGGAGGTCGTGAACGAGGTCTACGACCTTTTTATCGACCTGGACGCCGCCGAAGACCAACTTGAGTTTCCCATTCTGTACGCCTCGGCCCGGAAAGGGGTGGCCCGGACGTCGCTCGAGGACGACTCCGAAAATCTTCAGCCCCTTTTCGATTCCATCCTCAAGACGATTCCTACTCCAGACGGGGAAGCCGATGGCCCTCTTCAGTTGCTCGTGGCCAATCTTGACTACAGCGAATATCACGGCCGGCTGGC
>WNGG01014564.1_pt1 | contig 10231 bp, 10 predicted proteins | sample 5400661 | NCBI WGS metagenome assembly WNGG01 (sample SAMN13153372, study PRJNA577476) | soil metagenome | isolation source: 100 cm soil or saprolite under Garry oak tree replicate 1 | place: USA:California | collected 2016-06-15
CCGGGCCCGCTCCAGCATCTCTTCACGCGTGTGGAACGTGTAGGCCGTGTCGCTGCGCAGCCGCTCGAGCAGCCGCGAGACGTCGCTCGTGCCGAACGATCGAATCGCGAGCACCCGCATCGCGGTCTCGAGCTGGTCGACCGTCGCAAGGCCCAGCCGGTGCACCGAGTCCGCCGAGAGCGCGAGACCGGTCGCTGCGCGAATGCTGGCGCGATAGCAATCGGAGCCGTGCGGGTTCGCAGACACGCCGATCTCGGTCCGCGCGCGTCCGACATACTCGGTGGCGAGGAAATCGCGGTATGCCCGCATCGCCGGCACGATCTCGCGCCCGATCACCTGTGCGAGCTCGGCACCGAACCCCGGGGTGGAGTCGCGGCGGGCGGGGTCGTAGAGCGGTGAGCGCTCGATCGGCGTCGCAAGGAGCGTGTCGATTTCGCTCAAGGCGATTTCGACATTGTGACGGGGCGCCGTATAGCCACGCCGCAGCCCCTCCCGATGGTTCGCCGTCTCCGTCGCGATATAGGCGGGAATCGCATGCCAGCGCGCGAGCACCTGGCGCCGTGCTTCGTCGGTGCCCACGCCCTGGAGCGCCGCGAGCGACGTAATCGTCGACAGCCAGCCGCCACCGGTGTGCGCCACGCTCCACAGCTCGTAGCGGCACACGCGCGTCGCCACGGAGCCTTCGATCGCGTCGCGCATGATCCCGTACGCGACCCACTCCGGCCGGTCTGCCAATCGCTTCGGATCGATTCGTCTGAGCACCGCAAGCCAGGCATCCTCACGGTCCTGCCAGCGCGCGAGCGCGGCGGGCGAATTATCCGGGAGGCGGTCGTGCCGCGTATTCGCCACGCCGTCGAGCGTCGCTTCGTCGGGGTGCTGCTCGAAGTAGGCGGTGAGATACGTGTCGGCGAGCTGGCGGACGCGGACCGCCAGGGAATCACCGCTCGTCTGCAGCACCAGCGCGAGGGCGAGGATCATGATTTGAGATAGAGCCGTTGCGGGTCCAGCACTTCGCGCAACAACTGCAGCTCCGTGTCGGTAGGTGGGTCCACGCGATTCAGCCGCGACCGGGACTCGAGCTTCCAGCCGACGCCGGCGCGCACCTCACCCGCCTCGACACCAGGATACAGTCCGGCGAGCACGAGATCGCCGCTCGCGTCGTCACGTTCGAGCACGCCCTTGTCGGTGATCACTTTGGCGACGCGCTGGCCGGGGCTCGTCAGAAAATCGACGCGCTCGGGAAACGCGCGGGGCGACAGCTTCGCGACGATCAGGATGCGGTGCGCGTGAATCGCAATCTCTGCGGCGCCCCCTGAGCCAGGGAGGCGGACCTTGGGGCGCTCGTACGACCCGATCACCGTGGTGTTGATGTTGCCGCGTCGGTCCACCTGCGCCCCACCGAGGAATCCGACCTCGATCCGTCCGTTCTGGAGAAAGAGCTGGAACACGTCCGCCATGCCGCATACCATCAGCGAGCCGGTGACGAGCGCGGGATCGCCGATCGAGACGGGGAGGCGCGACGGCGTCGCGCCGACCGCGCCCGACTCGTAGATGAGCACGAGATTCGGCGCGTGCGTGCGGCGCGCCAGGTTGCAGGCGAGGTTCGGCAGGCCGATCCCGACGAACACGACCTCGCCGTCGGCCAGCTCGTGCGCGGCCACGGCAGCCATCATCTCGTCGGGCGTGTAGTCAGAAGCCGTAATTCACTCCCGTGCAGCGCTGCTCGCCCGCCTTCAACCGCTCTGCCAGCCGCGGCTGCTTCTGCATGTACTCCGCGCGATCCCGCACGCCGTAGACGAATTCATCGAGATAGCCGGCGAGCTCGCCGCGATCGCGCGAGATGGCCTCCCAGCTGACGTAGAAATCGTTGTCGCGATCGTAGTAGCCCTGCGCGTACGACGGATGCGCGCCCCAGGGCTCGACCACGACGGCACTCACGATCGTCGCCGGAATCAGCGTCCGGTTCGGATCGGAGCGGATCACGCGCTCTTCTACCAGCTCCTCGACGACGACGATGACGCGCTGTGATGCGAACGCCGCTTCTTTCTGGACGCCGAGCAGCCCCCAGATCTGCGTGTTGCCCTGGTCGTCCGCGCGTTGCGCGTGTACGATCGTGACGTCGGGATTCAATGCCGGGACCGTCGCCAGCTCCTCGCCGGTGTACGGGCACGTCACCGATTTGATGCGGGGATTGGCGCGCGGCAGCTCGGTGCCGGCGTAATCGCGCAGCGTCCAGAACGGCAGTCGCGCGGCACCCGCCGAGAAGCGGGCCACCATGCCGAAATGAGAGTATTCCTCGATCTCGAGCGTCTGCCCTTCCACCGCGCGCCGAAACGCGTGCAGCGAGCCGACGCCGGGATTGCCGGCCCACGAGAACACGAGCTTCTTGGCGCAGCCCGCGGCGATCATCTGGTCGTAGATCAAGTCCGGCGTCAGGCGGCACAGCGTCAGGTCGCGCCGCCGCTGGCGAATGATCTCGTGCCCCGCGGCGAACGAAATCAGGTGGGTGAACCCTTCGATGACGACGACGTCGCCGTCGCGCACGTGTCGCCCGACCGCGTCCTGCATCGACATGACTTTTGACGCTAGTCCGACATCTCGTGCAGGCACTCGTCGATGATCCGGAGGGCGGTGTCGACGTCGTACTCATCCACGACGAGCGGGGGCGCGAGCCTGAGCGAACTCTTCCCACAGCCGAGGAGCAGGAGGCCTTTCTTGAACGCGCGACCGACGATCTCGTGGGGAATGTCGGGGGCTGGCTCGCGGGTTTCGCGATCCTTCACGAACTCCACTCCCACCATGAGGCCGCGCCCGCGCACGTCCCCGATCGCGGCGTATTTGTCCTGGAGCTTGCGCGCGCCCGTGATCAGGCGGTCGCCCATCTTCGTCACGGTCGGGAGCAGCTCCTTCTCGACGATGTCGAGCGTCGCGAGCGCCGCCGCGCAGCACACCGGGTTGCCGCCGAACGTCGTCCCGTGGGCGCCGGGCTGCCATTTCATGATCGACTCTTTGGCGATGATCGCGCCGATCGGCATTCCACTTCCCAATCCCTTCGCGGAAAGCAGAATATCAGGCTCGATCCCTTCGTATTCGCAGGCCCACATCTTCCCCGTGCGGCCGACGCCGCATTGCACCTCATCGCAGACGAGCAGGATGCCGTAGCGATCGCAGATTGCGCGCAGGTCTTTGAGGTAGCCGGCCGGCGGAACGACGTAACCGCCTTCGCCCTGGATCGGCTCCACGAAAATCGCCGCAACGCTATCGGGCGGCACTTTCTTGGTGAACAGCTCCTCTTCGATCCACGACGTGCAGCGCGTCGTGCAGGCCGACTCGCCGCGGCAGTACTCGCAGCGATAGCGATAGCCGTACGGGACGTGATGGACTTCGGGCAGGAACGGCGCGAACCCCGAACGCTGGACGGCCTTGCTCGCGGTCAGACTCAGCCCGCCGTAGCTGCGCCCGTGGAAGGCGCCGAGGAAGCCGATGATCGCGGGCCGGCCCGTCGAATGGCGCGCCAGCTTGATGGCGCCCTCCACCGCTTCCGTTCCGGAGTTCGACAGGAACACCCGCTTCTTGCTCGGGCCGGGCGCGAGCTGGGCGAGCCGCTCGCACAGCGCCGCGAAGCTCTCGTAGTAGAAGTCCGAGCCGCAGATATGAAGGAAGCGCGCCGCAGCGTCCTGCACGGCTTTCACCACCTTCGGATGGCCGTAGCCTGTGGATGCGACCGCGATACCCGCCATGAAGTCGAGGAACCGGTTGCCGTCGACGTCTTCGACCACGGCGCGCTCGCCGCGCGCCACGGCGAGCGGATACTCCTTGGGATAGGACGTCGACGCAAAGCGATCCTGCCGCTCGACGATCGCGCGGGCGTTGGGACCCGGTGGCGGCACGACGATGCGGGGATAGTCGCGGGCCGCGGTCATACGCGAGCCTTCAGCGTCGCAACCGTCTTCTCCAGCGCCGTCGTGAGCCGGCCCACGATTTCGTCGATCTCCGACTCCGTGATGATGAATGGCGGCGCGATCAACGCGGCGTCGCCGCTCGTTCCGTCGGCGTGCCCCACGTTCGGCCAGACCGTGATTCCCGCCGCGAGCGCGGCATCTGCAAATCGCTCGGCAAATTTCGCCGACCGGGGAAATGGCGCTCGGCTCCCCTTGTCTTCGACGAACTCGATACCGGCGAGGAGCCCGCGGCCGCGCACATCCCCGACGTGCGGCAGATCGGCCAGCAAGCGCAGCCGCTCGTGCAACACACGACCCATCTGGGCGCAGCGCTCCACGAGCTTGTGTTGCTTGAGGTACTTCATCGTGGCCACACCGGCCGCGCAGGACACCGGGTGATGCGAGAATGTCTGGGCGTGCACGAAGCTGCCTGAGCCCTGCGCCATCACGTCGACGATGCGCTCGGGCGCCGCGATGCCCGACAGCGCGGCATAGCCGGCGGAAACGCCTTTGCCGAACGTCATGATGTCGGGTGTCACGCCGTACGGCTCGATCGCCCACCAGGTCCCCGTGCGGCCGACGCCCACGAGCACCTCATCGGCCACAAAGAGCACGTCGTGGCGGTCGCAGATCTCACGCACCCGCTGGAAGTACTCGGGCCGCGGTGTCGACGCGCCGGTCGACGAACCGCCCACGGGCTCGGCGATGAAGGCGGCGACCTGATCGGCACCGAGTGTTTCGATCGCTGCTTCCAACACGTCTGCGCTGCACACCGGACAGGCGGGACCGCGGCCGCCGCACTCGCAGCGATAAGGATACGGCGCGGGAATGCGGTGGACGTCGACGAGCCAGGGGCGAAACGGTGCCTTGTGCGCTTCACGCGCCGAAGCGGAGAGCGCGAGCAGCGTGCTGCCGTGGTAGCCGGGGCCGAGCGCGATGATCCTGTGCTTGTTGGGACGTCCCCGCTCGACCCAATACTGGCGGGCCAGCTTCAACGCCGCCTCGACCGCCTCCGACCCACTACAAAGGAAGTAGAGCTTCGAGAGGTCGCCGGGCAGCGTGTCCGCGAGCTCGTCGGCGAGGTTCTCGACGGGACCGTGGGTGAACATGGTGCCTGACAGGTACCCGAACTGGCGGCACTGCTCGGCGATGGAATTCGCAATCTCCGGGTTCGAGTGGCCGAGGTTCGCGACGTAGGCGCCGCCGACCGCATCGAGGTAGCGCTTGCCGCGCTCGTCGATGAGCCAGCAGCCCTCGCCGCGCACGATCTTGGGATACTCGTAGCCGAGCTTACGGTAGAAGACGTGGCTGTTGGGGTAGGCGTAGGTCATCACCTCGAAAGCTACGGCTTGTTAGATTATCTGCGCCACCACTCCTTGGTGGCCAACTGAGCCCATGCAAATTGACCACATTGCGGTCGCGGTTCGCTCGATCGATGCCGCCGCGGAGCGGCTGTCTGCCTTGCTCGGCTACGTCCGGAAAACGACCAAGGTCACCAACTCGCGCCAGAAGGTGAACGTCGTGTTTCTGAGCAAGGAGGCGTCGCTCGACATCAAGCTCATCGAGCCGTCGGATGCCGAGTCGCCGCTGTGGGACTTCGTGCGGAAAGGCGGCGGGCTCCATCATCTGTGCTTCAAGGTTCCGGATGTGGCGACGGCGTGCGCGGAGCTGGCGGGCAAGGGTGCTCGAGTGATCGCCCAGCCTGCGCCAGGCGAGGCGTTCGACGACCACTTGATTGCGTTTCTCTACCTCGGGTTGGGGTTGAACGTCGAAGTCATCGACACCGACGCCCGCCGCGGCAGCCTCAGTTAGATTGCAGTTCACACTGCTGGCCCCTCGTCCAATGGCAGGACAGCGGACTTTGGATCCGTCAATCTAGGTTCGAATCCTAGGGGGCCAACTTACGGCGAATATCGAATGTCCAACCGCAGAATGTAGAATTTCGAAATTGTGCCTCTGATCCCGAACCGGCGCTGAGCTTTAGGGCGTAAAGAACTCGCCCATCCCCGGGGCCGTGGCCGCCACGCCCGGGAACTGCGTGACCCCAAGCGCCTCAAGGATAAGGCGCAACGTGCTCTCGTGCTGGTGAAGCGTCGTCGATTGGTAGCCCATTTTGGCCCTCGGGCTGACTACGACCCAGGCGATCCGCCCCCCGCCGTGGGTATTGTCGCTTCCCGCCTCGTCGAACAGGATGATGAGCAGGCCGTCCTGCTGGAACGTCGGGCTCGCGAGCAGCGGCGCGATGTTGTTCCCGAGCCACGTGTCGGCCGTGCCGAGCGAGCAATCGTGCGCGTCGTTGCACAGGTTCGGCACGATGTTTGAAAAGTCCGGCAGCGTGCCGTTCGCGAGGTCCGTCGCGAACTGGGTGAACGGCACGAGGTTCCTCCGCTCGGTCGAGTCGCTGGCGACGTCGGACAGCAGCGCGAAGACATTGTGCTTGCGCGCGTAGTTCCCCACGTCGCCGCCCGTGTACCCGACCGCGGGCAGATCTTCGGCGTACGACTTCCAGCTCTTGCCTGCGGCGAGCAGGCGGCGGACGACGTTGTCCACGGTCACGATCGTGGAATAGCTGTCGTTGTTCGTGATGATCTGGCCGGTCGCCAGCATGAAGTAATTGCCGATCGACGGGTGCGTGTTGGCGTAGTACTGCGTGGCGAGCCCGTATTGCTGCGCGAGGCCGTTGAGGTACGGCATCGACGAGCTGCCGATCACCGACGCGTAGTCGTGGTTCTCCTCGGTCACGATGAACACGTGGCCGAACGGCGCGGTCCCTCCGCCCGACATCGCCACGGTCACTGTGGCCGTGCCGGCCTTGCCCTCGCTCGTCGCCCGGATCGTGCTCGTGCCCGCCGCGACGGCGCGCACGAGCCCGCTCGCCGTCACGGTCGCAACGGCCGAGCTGTCCGATGTCCAGGCGATGCTCCGCCCCGCGAGGATGTTTCCGGAGGAATCCCGCGGGGTGGCGCTGAGCCGCAGCGTATCGCCGACGCGGAGGCTGGCCGAGCTCGGAGCGATGCTGACGGACGCGACCGGAATGCCGAGGCGACTGGGCAACTCGCAGGCCGCGACGAGAGCGACGGCAAGAATCGCAGGGCGCACGCGTGGGAGCGACATCAGAACCTCCATGGCGGCTTTGCTCTGAGCAGCGTGCTCGGTGAGCAACGTAGTCCGCCCCCACGGCGGGAGACTGTGATTCGGGTCATGAGGGGGCGGGTCGAGGGATGACCTTGGTGCGAAATGCGCGTTTCAGGCCCAGCGCGCCAGAAAACGATGACGGCGACCACGTGCCTCGGAACCATTCTCGGCCATGCCGCTCCCTTGCTCACCCCGCGCCGAGGAGCCGATACTATGGGCATGGCTGCGCCGATCTACTGGACCGCCGAAATGGTTCGCCAGCTTCCCGACGACGGCAATCGCTACGAAGTCGTCTACGGGGAGCTGTTGGTGACGCCCGCGCCCCGCCTGAACCACCAGCTTCTCGTGAGCCGACTGGCCGTCGCCATCGCCAAGTACCTGGAACACGAGTCGGTCGGCGTGATGCTGACGTCGCCCGCTGACATCTCGTGGGGGCAGGACGTCCTCATGCAACCCGACGTATTCGTGGTCCCGCTCGACGAAGCGCGGACTGGTGATTGGTCGAAGCTCCGCTCGCTGCTCGTGGCTGCTGAAGTGTTGAGCCCGACCACGGCACGGGCGGACCGGTTCACGAAGCGCCGCCGCTACCAGGAGGCTCGCGTGCCTCTGTACTGGGTGGTAGATGGTGCGGACCAGCGAGTTGAGGTCTGGACGCCAGATGCTGAGTTCCCTGCGGTCGAACGGGAGCGGCTCGCATGGCGTCCGGCGGGAGCCGGCCAGCCCTTCACGCTCGAGTTGGCCGAATTGTTTCGACCGGTTTGATGCCGAACCGCCGGCCGAGGTGACCAGGGGCGAGCATCGCGGCTCGCCCCTTATTCAGTCGGCTCCCTTTGGATCCGTCAATCTAGGTTCGAATCCTAGGAGGCCAATCTACTACGAATGTCCAATGTTCAATGTCCAATGCAGAATGACCTTCGTTGTTGATCTCTCATTGATGGAGCCTGGAGATCTTCCATGGTATGTTGGACGGCGTGAGCCCTTCTGCTTTGGTGACGGCCGAAGAGGTCCAGCGCATCTCGCTTCCCGGGAAGGTGACCGAGCTGGTCCGGGGGCGATTGATCGTCCGCGAGCCACCCGGTACCCATCACGGAGCTATCGCCGCAAACCTCGCCTACCATCTGAGTGACTTCGTGCGGCGGCATGGCTCGGGTGCGATCTTTGCGCAGGACACCGGTTTCAAGATCGCGTCCGACCCGGACAGTGTTCGAGCTCCTGACGTCGCGTTTGTCGCGCGCGAGCGGACCGGGCTGATTCGAAGCCGCGGCTACGCCGAACTCGCCCCCGATCTGCTTGCCGAAATCCTGTCTCCCGACGACCTGTACCGCCGGGATGGGACGCTCACGGTTTTGGGGAGCGAAGCCTCGTTGGAGGGCGAGGACGTCCTCCCGGGATTCAGCTCTCCCCTGAGGGACGTCCTCGGCTAACCTTCACTGCTGAATCAGCCGCACGTTCCTGACCAGGATCTCGGTAACCGTCCCGTCAGGGGCGATGAGGCGTTCGCTTTCGGCGAGCACCCGTGCGCTGCCGCCGCTGACCAGGTCGACGACCCCCTGTGCCCGAAAGCCGAACGCGTCCGCGCCGTTGCCCGTCACGGTTCGGTCGTTGTCGGTCGAGGTCAGGTTCCCGCTGCCCTGCGCGTAGGGACTGAGTTGGCAGAGATCCATGAAGTTCCTGAACGGCGTCGGCACGGGGCTGTAGATGTGGATGTTCACGTCGCGTAGCAAACGGAGCTGTCGCAAGACATCCTGCATCTCACCGACGGTTTGCACGGGCTGGGGTTCGGGGGTGAGTGCCCCGCCGCAGCGGCGGAGCGCGCGGACGCCGCCGGCCGGCGCATTCACGACGATGACGAGGTCGGTGGAGACGTCGGCCCAGACGAACAGGAGGACCGAATCGCCACGGAATACGTTCGGGAGATCGGACGGGCCGTTCATGAAGTCGAATCGCACGCTCGGTGGCCTCGCGGCGACTGTGGTTGGGTTGTCGCATCCGGTGACCGGAAGTAGCACGGCCAAACCGGCTGTAAGCAGGGGGTGGGGTCTCATGGTTCACCTCGGTTCGGTTTAGGGTCAAATCCGCCGCTAAGGCCGCGGAGGGGAAACTTCCGCCGGATCAGAGGACGCACCGTCCTTGACGGCCACGACGACGAAGCCGTAGCACGAACCACCGCAGCCGTCGGTCTGGTAACTCGTCGTGTTCGGGGGCAGCGTGGCGATGAGCTCTGCGTAGCCCCAGGCGTCCATCATCATCCAGACCTCGTAGCCGTCCTCGAGTGCGGAGTTGTCCCTCCATGTGAGGAGGCCAGACTCGTCTAGCGCGAGATCCGTCGGGCCCGCGAGGGGCGTCGCGCACGCCGTGTTCGACGGAGCAGAAACTCCTTCCGCGTTGAACGCGGACACGCGGTAGCACACCTGCACTTCACTCTCGCGGTCACGGTCCGTGATCGAGCCGATGTTGGCGGTGGTCGTGGCCGCCGTCACCCAGGTCGCTCCGCTGTCGGCGGAGCGCTCCAGGCGAAACCCGTCTTCGTTGTTCGCCCTGTCAACCCACCAGATCGCGACCGCGTGGGATCCGGCTGAGCCGGCAATCTCGTACTCGGGTGCCTGCGGCGGACCCGGCGGCACGGGCAGCGGTGGCGTCGTGGCGCAGAGGATGTCGGTGAACACCGAGTAGGACGTCGTCTTCGTGGTCAGGCTGACGGCGCGCACCTTGTAGCAGTACTGCTTCTCGGCCGCGAGCCCGGTATCGGCGTAGGCGGTCGCGTTCGCGCCGGTCAATGCGATCACGGGGAAGGAGCCAGTCGGTCCGTCGGTCGAGCGGCGCACCTCAAACCCTGTCTCGTTGGTCGCGTTATCGTGCCAGGACACTTCGATCCGTTCGACTGACACCGCAGTGGCGTTCATCATCGACGGCGCGTTCGGTGCCGATCCGGACGAGGAGGACGATGCCTGGATCCCGACAGGAGCGAGAGGATTCCGGCTTTCGCAGCCGATGGTGGAGAGCAGCACGAGCGAGAATACGGAGCAGCACAGACGCGCATTCATACGGCTCCAGAGTTCGTTCGCGATTCAAAGACTCACGGCTACGCCTCGCCAAGGCGCGGCGTGGCCTGCATGTTCTCCTAGGATTCACCGGCTGGGTTTACCAGGAGTTTG
>WNGG01019797.1_pt1 | contig 10231 bp, 7 predicted proteins | sample 5400661 | NCBI WGS metagenome assembly WNGG01 (sample SAMN13153372, study PRJNA577476) | soil metagenome | isolation source: 100 cm soil or saprolite under Garry oak tree replicate 1 | place: USA:California | collected 2016-06-15
CGTGGCGCTGGCGCGGGTCGCCGGCCTGTCCGCCGCCAAGAGGACCGCCGAGCTGATTCCCCTGTGTCACGGCGTGCCGCTCGAGCACGTCGGCGTCGAGGTCCGTTTCGGGACCGACCGCCGTACCGTGCTGGTTACGGCCGCCGCCCGGGCGCGCTGGAGCACCGGCGTGGAGATGGAGGCGCTCGTCGCCGTGAGCGCCGCGCTCCTGACCCTCTACGACATGGCCAAGTCGATCGATCGCGGCATGACGCTGGGGTCGATCCGGCTGCTCCGCAAGAGCGGCGGGCGGAGCGGGACCTACTCGCGCTCCTAACGGGAAGGCGGGCCGACCTTGACGACGACCCAGGCCTCGGGACGGAGGTAGCGGGCGGCGATCTCCTTCAGCCGGGCCGGGGAGGGGGCGGCCGGGGGGGCGAGGGTCCTGCCGATGGACAGGGCCCCCAGGCCGGTCGACTCGCGGTAGCCGAGCGTGCTGGCCATCGCCAGCACGCCCTGCAGGGACGAAGCCTGGCGCGCCGCGTCCACGCGCGCGAAATCGTCGGCGTCCTTCTGCTTCAGCGCCTCCATCGCCAGACGACGCATGAGCTTCTGCACGTCGAACACCGCCTCGTCCCGCCTGAGGTGCGGGGCGATCACCACCAGCCCCAGCGAGCCGCCGGCGCGCAGCGCCTCCGGGATCGCCGTCGCGGAGAAGGCTGCGCGCCGGGCGAACACGACGTCCTCGAAGGAGAGGATGGTCAGCGCGGCCGCCAGAAGACGCAGGTCGTCGAATTCGGGATCGAGGATCGCGGGTCCGGGAACGCCGACGAGCACGCTGCTCTGCGACGCGTCGACCTGGCGGGTGAACTCGCCGGCCTGGGCGCCGGCGTTCGCCGACGGCGCCCCCTTCGGGGTCGGAGCGGGGGAGGGCGTCGTCGGGGAGCCGTCCTTCCAGCCGCCCAGCAGATCCTGCGCCAGCTTCTGGACGCCGGCCGCGGTGACGTCGCCGGCGACCGACAGCACGGTGCCGCCGGGGCGGAGGTGTTTCTTCAGGAAGGCCTCCGCATCGCCGCGGGTCAGGGAGGCCAGACCGGGAACGGTGCCGGCGACCGGGTGGCCGTAGGGATGCCCGGCGTACACCTTCTCGCGGAACAGCTCGAGCGTCACGAAGGAGATGTCGCTGTCCCCGTGGCCGAGCGCCTCGTTGCTCCCCTTGCGCACCGCCTCGAACGAGGCATCGGTCATCTCCGGCCGCTCGAGCGCGGCCGACAGGGACTGCACGCCGGAGAGCAGGTCGGCGGGTGCGACCATGAAGCGGATCTCGGTGAGGTCCCGCGACACCTGGATCTCCGGAAGAAAGAGCACCCGGTCGCCGAGCCGGACGACCTCTCCGCGGCCCGGGAGCGTCGGGGCCGGGGACAGGAGGTGCGCGGCCACGTAGGCCAGGCCTTCCTGGCCCGGCGGGTCGTCGCCGGACCCGAACGGCAGCTGAACCGAGACCGCGGCCAGCGAGTGGCGATGGTCCTCCTGGACGACCACCCGCAGGCCGTTGTCGAGCGCCGCCCGGGCCGGCGGCCTGAGGGCGCCGGCGTCGCGCGGGTCGCCCCAGGCGTCCGGCTGCGGGCGCCCCGCCTCCTCGCTGCCGTAGAGCCTTCGATCGAACGCCGGCGGGGCGTCCTTCGCCATGCCGCCCAGCGCGTCGAGCGCCGCGTGGAATCGGTTCTTCTCCTCGTCCTTGAACGGCCCGGTCGCCTTGGGCGCGAGGACCACGAGCCGCAGGTTTTCGCCGACCAGGTATTTCGCGGCCACCCGGTTGACCTCGGCCGCGGTGAGGCGCGCGTAGACCGCGGGCAGGTCCCAGTAATAGCGAACTCCACCGAACAGGGCGGCCTCCCCCAGCCCCTCGGAACGGTCCGCCAGGCGCTCGGCCTTGAGACGCTCTTCTCTCAGGAGTCTCTTCACTTGAAGACTGACCTCGTTGTCCTTCATGCCGTGTTTCCTGAAGGCCGTGATCTCTTCCAGGGCCGCGGTCGCCGCCGCGTACGACAGCTCCGGCGTCGAGGGAACCAGGCCGACGTAGAGGATCCCGGCATCCTCGAGGCCGTAGTAAGTCACCTGGGCGGAGACACCGGCCTGGGCGCGCGTCAGGGCGCCCTGAAGGGGGGAGCCACCCGCGTCTCCGAGCGCCCTCGCCAGGACCTCGAACGCCGCTCTGTCCGGGTGCCGGTAGCCCGGGCCGACGAACGTCAGCGTGGTCCACGGCTGGGTCACGTTGAGCCGTTTCTCCTTGTCGTCATGCCCCGTGAACCCTGGCGGCGGCGCCGACCGGGACGAGAGCGTGGCGCTCGCGGCGGCCTTGCCGAACGCCTGCTGGACGATGGACAGGGCGCGATCGGGGGCCAGGTCCCCGGCCAGGACCAGGGCCATGTTGTTCGGGACGTAAAGGTTCCTGTAAAAGGCCGACAGGGGATCGTGCTTCAGGGCGCCGATCGTCTTGAGACTGCCGAGCGGCGGATACTGGTACGGGTGCTTGGGGAACGCGAACCGCATCGCCTCCAGGAAGGCGACGGTGGACGGCTCATCGTAGTAGGCGTGCACCTCCTGCGTCAGCGTTCCGAGCTCGCCGTCGATCTCCTTGTCGTCCAGCCTGGCGCGCAGCGCCATGCCGGCGACGGCGTCGACGAGGTCCGGCAGGACGGCCGAGACGCCGGTGGCGGTGATGCAGGTGCGATCGTAGTTCGCCCGGACCGAAAGCGATCCGCCCCAGCGGTGCGCCAGCCTCTGGTACTCGAACGCTCCGGTGGTGTCCGTGCCGCGCTGGATCAGGTGTTCGAGGAAGTGCGCGTATCCGGCGGAGGTCTCGATCTCGTCCCGGCTGCCCGCGTGCGTCCACAGGCTGACCGAGACCAGCGGCAGCGTGTGATCTTCCAGGATGACGATCCGGAGGCCGTTCGGCAGGGCGTGCGTCTCCGGCACACCAGGCGCCGCGAGCAGAGCGGAGCCGGCGCCCAGGGCGAGGGCCGCCAGCACGGCCGCGCGCCGGGCGCGTCGCGCCTGTCGCCCCGCGCCCGGGGTGGTGCGCCGGGCTCGATTCCGCATCGGGTGGCTGCTCCGAAGAAGGCGGCATTATAGCGGCCGCCTGCCGGCCTTTCAACGGCCGGGCCCGACACGGTCGCCGTCCGGATTTTGACGCGATCCTCACAAGCTGCGCAGAATCACGTTGCCGACCCCGCCCTCTCGTCGTATATGGACGATTACTTCGCGCCGCAGTTCGAAGCCGGGCTCCTTCGGGTGGGGCCCGGCAGGCCAGGGAGAGGGCACGGGCCGCTCGGCCGGTCGCCCCGTCCAGGCGCATCGGGAGGAATGGATGAAAGTGTCTGTTGTGATGGCGGGTCTCGTGTGGCCTGTCCTGGCGTTCGGCCAGCAGCTCTACACGAATGCGGACCTCGCCAAATTCGATGTTCCGGGCGCCTACACGAACGAGGACCTCAGGCGCCTGCCGCCGCTCGCGGTGCAGAGCGCTCCCGCCGTTCCGACGCCGCCCTACTCGGCGCCGGCTCCGGCCGAGGGCGCCTGGTACCAGGCGAACTATGACAATCTGAAGCTGACGCGCATGGCGCTGGCGGGCGAGCTCGACTTCGAGCTGCAGCGCATCGCCTACTCCGAGTCGGCCTACGCCGGCGACAGCAATGAGATCGAGCCGCGCCTCGGATATCGTTCCAGGGGTTCCGCCCTCGTCCTCGAGCTGAAGAAGAGGGTTGCGCTGCTCGACCAGCAGATGGGTGACCTGGCGGGATTGGCGAGACGGGCCGGGGTCGCGATCGACGCGCGCTGAGAGCCATGATCATCTGGGGCTGAATGCCGAACTGCCGGACAGCGCTCAGGCTGTCCGACTCCAAGCGCCCGGAACCAAGGGCGCTCCCTCCTCCAAGGGAAAGACGCCACGGGCGGCCGCGACACCGCCCGTGGCGTTGCTTTTTTCGCGCCGCCGGACACCCCTCAGGCGACGCGCCGCTTGGCGATCTTGTCGACCGCCTCGATCAGGGATTCGAGCTGGAAGGGCTTGCTCAGGAAGCCGGCCCCGACCGATCCGAGGTGATCGACCGTGCTCTGTCCGAACAGGATCCCGGAGATGAACAGGATGCGATCGGACAGGCCCGGATCGATCCGCTTGATCTCCTGCGCGAGGATGAATCCGTTCATATCGGGAAGCAGGAGATCGAGGATGATCGTCGAGTAGCCGCCCTCCTTGACCCGCGAGATGGCGTCCTGACTGTTGGTGACCGTGTCGATGGTGTACCCGCACCCTTCGAGAGTCTCGCGAACCAAGTCGAGCACCGTCGCGTCGTCGTCTACGAGGAGGATCTTCGCCGTCGGAGGCATCTGTCTCCAGTGTCGCAGCAAGCCGACTGAGTCCAATATAGGAACGCGGGAACGGAACGCAAGCCGGCGGGCCGACAGGAGCGTCGCGGCGGCAGGACGGCGACAGGGGTCGGTCGAGGTTCCGGCCGCGTCAAGTGTTTGGCGAGGCGGACGCTATAATCCGCCGGATGGATCGCCTGCGCCGCCTCCTGCCTCTTATCATTGTCCTCGCCACGGCCACCGTCCTGCGCTTCTGCGATCTCTCCGCGCTCCCGCCCGCAACCTACCGCGATGTGGCCCTCACCGCCACCGACGCGCTGCGCGCCGCATCGGGACATCCGCGACTGCACTACACCTATGATGAGGGTCTCTATTCCAACCTCATGGCAGTCGTGTTCCTGCTCCTCGGCGCCTCCGACTGGACGGTCCGGGCGCCCGGGGCGCTGTTCGGCGTTCTGACGTGCTGGGGCGTCTTTCGTCTGGGGCGGGCGCTGGGGCGCGGGTCCGGCGGGCTGTTCGGGGCGGGCCTCCTGGCGGTGTCGTTCTGGCACGTCCTCCTGAGCCGCAGCGGCTTTCGCGCGGTCCTGCTGCCGTGTCTTCTGGTCCACTCGGCGGCGCTCCTGGTCGAGGGTCTGCGCGGCGGGGGCAGGTGGCGGCCTGCCCTTGGAGGGGCGCTGTTCGGCCTGGGCCTGCATGTCTACCCATCGGTCCGCTTCGCGCCTCTGTTCCTGCCGGCCTATGTGCTGGCGGAGAGGCGCGCCGCGGCCGCCGGCTCGCGCAAGGCGGTGCGGGCCCTCCTGCTCTTCGCGGGGATGGCCTTCGCGGTGGCGGCGCCGATGCTCCTGCATTACATCCACCACCCCGAGCACTTCACCTACCCGCGGCGCGTGCTCTCCGTGTTCAGCCCCAAGGTGGCGACCCGCGACGTCCCGGCGTATCTCGAACGGAACCTCGGCAGGACGCTGCTCATGTTCCACGTGCGCGGCGATGAGAACTGGCGCCACAACCTGAGCGGCGCGCCGATGCTCGACCCCCTCACCGGTATTCTCTTCCTGCTCGGTCTCGTCCTGGTGTTCCGCAAGGAGCCGGCCGCCGCAGAACGCGGGGCGCGGGACAGCGGCGGCGATCGGACCCGACCGCCGGCCCCGGCGGCAGCCCTCCTGGTCGGCTGGCTCCTGGTCATGCTCCTGCCGAACATTCTCTCGGTCGAGGGGGTGCCGCATGGCCTGAGAAGCTGCGGGGTCCTGCCGGCGGTCGCCCTGCTGGGAGGGATCGGCTTCGCCGGTGTGTCGCGTCGCGTCCGCGATCGGATGGGCGGGCGCGCGGCCGCCGCCGTCGCCCTGGCGACGTTCCTGTGCATCGGCGGGTGGACCGCCTACAGGTATTTCGACGTGTGGGGCGGAGAACCGCTGGTCGCGCGCGATCATGACGGCGCCTTCCGGGCGGCCTCGCGCGTGCTTCTGGCCGCGCCCGCCGGCGTCGACCGCCTGCTGGTCGCGAACGGCAGCGGCTTCCCCGCGTACGGCCATCCCGTCGAGGCCCAGGTATATCTCTGGGAGATGCGCGACCACCCGCCGGCGGTCCTCGGCCCCATGGACGCGGCCCGCATGGTCCTGGGGGGACGCCCCGCCCTGATCGCCCTGATCGCAAGGGACGAGCGCATCGTCCAGATCATCCGGGATCTGAATCCCGGCGCGCCGTTATCGCAGGTGAGGGGAGCGGGCCTGTCGGACGACAGCCCGGTGTATCGCGTGAATTGACGGTGGTCCTAGCGCGCCAGGGTGCGCCCGGGCCCGGAGAGGCATGCCCCGACCAGGACCCGGAGCTTCGTCTCGGCCTCCGCGCGGGAGGCTGACTCATCGATGTCCAGGACGCTCACCTCGTCCCGGTGCCTCCTGAGATGGCTGCTCACCAGCTGCCAGTCGATCTCGGTGCCGGGGTCCTCGCTGCGGGCTGGATCGAGGGAGGGGGCGACGCTCGCACCGCCCGGCGTCTCGGGGAAGAAGAGGCGCGCGATGAGGACGCGCGCCCGTTCCCACGATTCGGCCCGCGCCGGGGACCCCGGCGCGATGCCGCTCACGCGTCCCGCGTACCGGCCGCCGCGCAACAGGTGCAGCGTGCAGGACGGCCCCGGGGGCTCCCCGGAATGCGTGTCTTTGAGGACCACCACCAGGTTGAGACGGGGACCGTACGGCGCCGGACGTTCGTGAACCTCGAATTGGCGGTTGAGCCGGGGCCGGTGCTCCGAGATCAGGGCCGCCTCGAGGAGCGCGGCCTCGAGCTCGGATGCGACCGGCTCGAACCGCAGCGAATGCGTCTCCGCGAGGACCGCCCTGCCCTTGGCGTTGCCGCGGGCGGACGGCGTGAAGTAGGAGCCCACGCGGGAGCGGAGGTTCTTCGCCTTGCCGACGTAGATGACTTCGCCGCGCCGGTCCAGGAAGCGGTACACCCCGGGACCGGCGGGCAGGGCCTTCAGGTCGTCCGGTCCGAAGGAGTACGCCGACAGATCGAGGGGGGCGGCCGGCATGTCCTGGTACTCGACGAGCGCCTCGACCGAGTCGATGCCCCGCTCCTGGAGAAGCGGCACCAGCCTGAGGAACGACTCGGCGACGATCCGGACGCGTCCCCGGCAGTCGTCCGGCCCGCGGATCTCGATCCGGAGCGCCGAGGCGAGATCGGTCGCCGCGTGGCTGGCCTTCAGCCCCAGGAGAAGGTGACCGAGCTTGGCGGCGGAGATCACCGGCGCCTCGAAGGCGACCCCCCCTTCGGAGCACAGCCTGCGGATCGGCTCGATCTCGCGCGTCACGCGGTGGCACACGACGGGCAGATCGCCGATCGTCTGCATGAGATCCTCCAGGTCGTCGTGCGCCAGCCCGCCATCGCGGGGCGCATCGGCCCCCGGGGAATCGTCGTCCGGGTCCCGGGCCGGGAAGTGCTCCTCCTGGCATTCTTCGCCGGCCAGGACCGGCAGCAGGCTGACGGCGCGCACGGGCCCGCTCCCCCCCGGCCCAGTCCCTTCGGATGCCAGCGCCACGAAGTCGCGCAGGCCGGTCGCGCCCTCCGGCCGGGAGGCCGGGGCCGGCCCCGCCGCCGCGGCGGCCCCGGCCCCGGGATCCGCTCCGGACGGACGGGGCGCGCCCTTCGCCAGCGACCAGCCTTCGTCCGGGCGATGCTCGACGCCCGGCACCGTCGCCAGGAACGGGGTGAGCAGGCGCCGGCAGGTCTCCTCGTCCCCCCGCTCGATGCGCAGGAACCGGAGGGCGAGGGCGCGGCTGGTCTCGGGGCGCCCGAGGGCGCGCAGGTGCGCGACGATCTCCTTCTGGATCGCGGGGGTTTTCATGGTCCGTTCACTCGGGCGGCGTCACCTGGGCGGGCAGTCGGATTATACGCCGGAGGCGGCCGGCGGGTCCTCGCCGTCGCCGATCAGCGCCAGGACCCCGGTGTAGGTGAACAGGCGGTTCCGCCCGCGCAGCGGCGCGATCTCGGCGTTGCCGAAGAAGCCCGCGATCGGCAGATCGCCGAGCGCCGCGGAGATGTACGCGGTGTCGATCCCCGGCATGCCGTACAAGGAGGTGCCGCGCCCCGCGCAATTGAAATAGAAGCCGAAGCGGCAGGCGCCCGACGCGGCCACGGGGGCGACGCGCTTCAGCATCTCCTTGAGGTCGTCCCGCGCCGCCTGCGGGTCCCGCAGCACGAAGTGCAGCGGCTCGTTCGCGCGCACCGTGGCCGCGACGATGAGCGCGCCGCGGGATTCGTCGACCCCGACGAGGTGGCGCACCAGGTATTCTCCGGGGGCGATGGTGTCCTGGTTCGGGTCGGGCGGCAGGCCGACGAACAGGTGTCCTCCAAGCCGTTCCAGCGAGCCGGCGAGGGGACCGGGCAGGCGCGAGCGCAGGACCTCCAGCACCGGGCGGCCGTCGACCTCCAGGATGACGTTGCCGTCGCCCCCGGTGATGCGGACCTGCGGCCCGAGGGGCTGGCAGCCCTGGGTCACGCCGATGGTTCGGCTCAGATCGCCCGACAGGTGGAGACCGGCCAGGGCCCGGCTCGCCACGTTGCGGCCGTAGAACTGAAAGGTTCCCCGCACCGCCGGGTCGCCCGAGGCCGCGGCCCCGATCGCCTCGAATCCCGGTGCCGCGCGGCCGAGCTCGTGCAGAAGGTGATCGGGCCGGGCGGCCAGCGGATCGGGGAGGAGGACCAGAAGGCCGCCCGATCGGCCCGCGAGCTGGCGCGCGAGGTCGCGGGCCGCGGCGCGCGGCTCCCCGTCGCCGATCGGTGCGTACAGGGTGTCACCCCGGAGACGGTCGGAGGCCACCGACAGCACGACGACGCCGGGCCGCGCCTCGACCTCCTCGGAACCGCTCAGCACCCCCGTGGCGCTGCAGCCGGCGATGAGATCGGTGCCCAGGGTCTTCTGGATCGCCGCGAGCATCTCCGCGAAGCGGGGCCGGTGGGCGGCGGTGATGAACACCAGTCCCCAATCGGCGCGCGCGGCGCCGCTGCGCTCCAGGGCGCCCCGCGCGGCGGCGCGCGCCGCCGCAACGGCCTCCGCTTCGGTCGAGAGCCCGACGCCGGCATCCGTCGCCACGGGCCGAAATCTATCATGGGCGCGCACGTTCCTCGAACCCGAACCGGAGGGTCGGGGGCAGGGCCCCGCCGCGGCCCGGTATAATGCGCCGGGATCCTGTCCGGGCGTCGCATGGAGTCGTGTGGTGGGGAACCGGGAAGTCGAGATGACGTCCGTCGAGCGACATCGGGTTCCTGGCCCCGGGTTGTATGGGCTGGGTCTGATCATGGCCTCGGCGCTGTGCTACTCGATGCTCTCCATCCTGGGCAAGACCGCCCTCGCCATCGGGTTGCCGCTCTTGCCCCTCCTCGCGACCCGCTTCATCCTGGGTGCCGTCATCCTGTGGGCCTGGGTCCTGCTGGACCCAGGGTCTCGCCGGGCCATGGGCCGGATCTCCCGCGCGCGTGTCCTGGGTCTGATTGCCTGGGGAGCGATCGGCTTCTCGGGCCAGTCGGCGCTGTTCTTCCTGGCTCTGGAGCGCATCTCGGCCAGCCTCACCGAGGTGCTCCTGTACACCTGCCCGGCCTTTCTCGCCCTGATGCTGTGGGGCATCACGCGCCGGCGGCCGAAGGGATCGAGTCTGCTGGCGATCGCCCTGGCGCTCGGGGGCACCTGGCTGTGCGCCGGACCCATCGAAGGCGTGACGGACCCGCGCGGCGCCGCGCTGGCGACTCTGTCGGGCCTCTGGTATGCCGCCTTCCTGATCTGGATGCACCGTCTGACGCCCGGGATCCCCGGTGCGGTCTCGGGGGCCTATATCATCACGGGAGCCGGGCTGGTGTTCTCCTCCGCGAGCCTCCTCTCCGGCGGCGGGCTTCTGGTTCCACGCGGCCCGGCCGCCTGGGGGACCGTCCTCGGTATCGTCCTGTCGGCGACCGTGTTCGGGTTCGTGCTGTTCGTGGCGGGTCTGAAGCAGGTCGGGCCGCAGGTCGCGTCGATCGTGAGCACGTTCGAGCCGCTCGGGACCCTGCTCCTGGCGGCGATCTTCCTCGGCGAGAGGCTCGCGGGCGCGCAGTGGGCCGGAGCCGCGCTCATCATCGGCGCGGCGTTCGTCCTCGCCGCCGCGCCGGGGCAGACCGAGCGCATCGGTCCGGCCGACTCGCCGCTCCCGGCCCTGCCCGAGACGGCGGCCGATTGAAGGGAGGGGCGCCACGCGCCGGGGCGCGGCAAGATCCGCCTCGACCGCCGCCGCACTGCGCGGCGGAGGGGTGGCTGCGATAGAATGACTGGCGTTGCGTCATCTGTTTCACATTTCGGGACGGTGGTCATGCGACGGGACATACGGGACCTGGTGCGACAGCGCCTGGTGATCTACGACGG
>WNGG01028506.1_pt1 | contig 10231 bp, 9 predicted proteins | sample 5400661 | NCBI WGS metagenome assembly WNGG01 (sample SAMN13153372, study PRJNA577476) | soil metagenome | isolation source: 100 cm soil or saprolite under Garry oak tree replicate 1 | place: USA:California | collected 2016-06-15
GACGAAACCATGCGGCGATGCAGTACCGGTCGTCGCGAGCAGAACGAACCTTCGGTGGCGGTGGATCCGAGGCACCCGAACATCGTGGCCATGGGCGCCAACGACTACTGCGCCGCCATCACCACCGGAGACGCCTGGGTTGGGTTCTACCGCTCGACCGACGGCGGCCGGACCTGGGTCGATGGCCTCGTTCCCGGGTACCCCACCGACACCTCGTTCGCCGGACGGGCCTCCGCCGCCCACGGTCGCTGCATCGCGGCATCGGACCCGACCCTGGCGTTCGATCGAGCCGGCCGGCTTTTCTTCGGCTTCATCTGCTTCGGCCGATTGGAGGGTGGCCGGCGCGGGGTGGTCGGCTCGTCCACGCTCATCGCGACCTACGACCACGACGGGTCCCGGTACGTTCGCACCATCCTGGTCTCGAGGGGAACGCCGGACCGGAACGAGGACAAGATCAATCTGACCGTGGACCAGTCCCGGGGACGCTACGGAGGGAACGTCTACGCGGCGTGGGTCCAGCTGGCCAAGCCGACCAAGCAGGGGTACCCGCAGGACCCCCTGCTCTTCGCCCGGTCGACGGACCATGGGGCGACGTTCTCCCGTCCCGCCCCGGTGTCAGCCCTGGTCCACTCCCGGTTCCCGGACATGGCCGTGGGACCCGATGCCACCGTGTACGTGGGCTTTCGCTCCGGCGACACGCTGTGGGTGGCGTCCTCCACCAACGGCGGGCGAAGCTTTCGCAATCCGGTGCAGGTGGCGGGGACGATCGTTCCCTTCGACTCCGGGCAATTCACCGCGGGATCGCCGCGAGATGACTGTGGGGTCGGCCGGTACCGCTGTCACAGCCATTTGATCTTCTCGAGGTTCGACACGCAGATCGTGGTGTGCGCGGACGAGGCGGGGGTCCACGTCGCGTGGAACGAACGGGTGGGGGAGGGCCAGTCCAAGGTCATGATCCGAAACTCCCGCGACGGCGTCACCTGGTCTCCGGCGCAGCAGATCGATCACATCGGAGCCGGTCACCAGTACTTCCCGGACATCACGAGCGGGGGTGGGGTCATCACCCTGGTCTTCTACGACTCGAGGAACGACCCGGCTTACGCTCCGACCCTTCCGCCCGGTGACACCGCCGCCGGGAAGAGCTCCGGAGGAGCGGTCGACGTGTACGCGGCCCAATCGCTCGACGGCGGGCTGGCGTGGACCGAACGAAGGGTGACAAACCACTCCAGCAACCTGAACTTCATGACCCCATCCTCGGTGCCGTTCTGGGGCGACTACATCTACGTGTCCGCGGCCGGCCGCCACGTTCAGGTGGCGTGGACCGACTCCCGCGACTTCGTCACCCGAAAGAAGGGCAGCTTCCTTCCATATCGGCCGTGCGGGTCGAGGCAGTACGTGAACGATCCATGCGTGTCCGAAGGTGGGAGCGACGAGAACGTCTACACCGCCCGGTTGTAGCTGCTAACCTACGCTTCGGTAGGTTGTTCCTTTCGATGGTCGTCTCTGCGCCGTACCCGAGGAGGAGATGATGTCGCCGCTCAACATCCCCGAGGAGCTCCTCGAGCTTCGCTCGACCCTCCGGCAGTTCATCGATCGAGAGGTTCGGCCGCTGGAGGAAGGGTTCCGGCAGGAGATCCAGGAGACGGGGACGTTCGAGGCCCTGAAGGACGAGCGGCAGAAGATGCGCAAGCGCTCGGCGGAGCTCGGCTTCTACTCGGTGCACATGCCCGAGGAGGTCGGCGGCGGCGGCCTCTCGTACCTGGGGCAGGTCCTGCTCCACGAAGAGGCCTACCGGGGCGGCGTGGTCCTGGCCGCGTTCGAGGCGATCTTGCCCGTGGTCACCGGTCCCACGCCCATCTACATGGATTGCACCGAGCCGCAGCGCGAGAAGTACCTGTACCCCCTGATGTCGGCGGACAAGACGACGTGCTTCGCCCTGACGGAGCCAGGGGCCGGCTCCGATGCCACCCGGATCCAGACCAAGGCCGAGAAGGCCGAGTCGGGAGCATGGGTCCTGAACGGTCGAAAGCACTTCATCACGGGCGGGGACGTCGCTGACTTCGCCCTGGTCTTCGCGGTGACCGATCCGGAGAAACGGGTCCAAGGCGGGATCACCGCCTTCTTCGTGGACAAGGACACGCCGGGGTTCTCGGTGACCCGGATCCAGCGGACCATGAGCCCGTACCAGAATCCGGTGGAGCTCACCCTGGAGGACGTCGAGGTCCCCCAGGAGAACATCCTGGGCAAGGAGGGATTCGGGTTCTACTCCGCGGTGAAGGGGATCAACGGGGCCCGGCTCCAGATCGCCGGAAGCGCCCTCGGGGCGGCTCAGATGCTGCTCGATCGGTCGCTCGAATACGCCAACAGCAGGGTGGCCTTCGAGCAGCCGATCGGGAAGAACCAGTTCGTCCAGGGGATGATCGTCGACTCCTACGCCGAGCTGGAGATGGCCCGGCTGCTCGTGTACCAGTGCGCCCAGGAGATCGACGAGGGCGCCGACGGGCGGCGCCAGGCCGCGCTGGCCAAGCTGGTGGCCACCGAGATGGTCGGGCGGGTGGCCGACCGGGCGATCCAAGTCCACGGCGGGAACGGATTCATGACCGAGCTCGGGCTGGAAGCGTGGTACCGAGACGTCCGGGCGATGCGCTTGTACGAGGGGACCACCGAGATCCTCAAGGCCAACGTGGCCAAGACGCTCGGTCTGTAGCGGTGGCTACGCCTTCGGGCGAACCTTCGTCCCTTCGGTCGTGTCCATGACCTCGTAGCCCGTCTCGATCAGCCGTCTTCGTATCTCGTCGCTCGTCGCGTAGTCCTTGGCCGCGCGGGCAGCATCCCGCTTGTCTACGAGTTCCTGCACGTCCGGAGGGACCACGAACCCCTCGCGAGCCAGCCGATCGAGATCCAATCCGAGGACCGCGTCCCACGACTGGAACAAGGCGGATTTCTCTCCGTCGGGGATCAATGAGCTCGCGGTCTCGTTGAGGACCACCGATGCCTGGGGGAGACCGAGATCATCGGCCACCGCAGCCCGGAAGCGCTCGTCGAGGTTCTTCGCGCTCGGGGACAGCGCATCGGTGTCCCCAGCAGGTCCCCAGTCTGCCATGCGTTGCCGCAGGGTGCTCAGCCGGGTGTTGGACGCTTCCAGGGCTTCCCAGCTGAAATCCATCTCGCTTCGGTACTGACTCCCGAAGCACAGCAGCCGGAACGCCAGCGGATCCAGCCCCCGTTCGGCGATCTCGGGAACCAGCACGACGTTCTGCCTCGACTTGGCGATTTTCTGCCCGGAGAGCTGCAAAAACGTTCGCCCAAGTGCTTCATGGACATGGCGGAGCATTCGATGTGCCACCCCGGGAAGCCTTCGCCCCACGGACTGGGCCACTTCAGCGCCCGTCCAGGTCCGGCCTTCTTCCACAAGGCGAAGTCGGCCGGGTCGCGCTTGTTCGGATCGATCTCGAGCTCTTGACGGTGGCCGGCCCGGAGCGCGTCGAGGGTGTTCCCGGACAGCCGCCCGTAGGAGGCGAACGATCGAACGTCGTAGTAGACCGTGCCGTCCACGACATAGGCGTGGCCCTTCTCCAGCAAACCCTCGATAATCGCGATCATCTCCGGGATGTGGTCGGTGGCCCGGGGGTACCGGTCGGCCCGGGTGATCCCCAGGAGGTCGCCGTCCTCGAGGAACATGCGCGTGTACTTCTCGGCGATCTCGGCCGCGGTCAGGCTCTCGTCGGCCTCGGCCAGCTCCATCTTGTCCCGGCCGGTGTCGGTGATGTCGTCGGTCATGTGGCCGACGTCGGTGATGTTCATCACCAGGAACGCGTCGAGCCCTTCGTACTGGGCCACCCGGCGGATGAGGTCCCCGAGCATGAACGAGCGAAAGTTGCCCAGATGGATCCGCCGATAGACGGTCGGGCCGCAGCTGTAGATCTTCACGGTCCGTCCGTCGAGGGGCTCGACCTCCTCGACCTGCCGGGACAGGGAGCTGTACAGGCGCATCGGTCAGGGAAGGATAAGCCGTGAGCGGGGTCGATCCGTGCTGCTGATCGTGGTCCTCGCCGTGCTGGCCGTGTCGGCCCTCGTGCGGATGGTCATGTTCGGGCGGTGGCGGGGACGGAGCACCCGTCCCGGCCCGGCGCGGTGGGCCGGGGAAGAGAGGCTCCGAGCGTTTCGCCGCCGCCGCATGGCCATCCGCTTGACCGGTCTGGCCGGGCTGATCGGCGGGTTGATCGCCTACGCTACCCTTCGATCCAGCAGCCCCTCGACGGCTCGGACCGCGCTGATCGCGGGCATCGCCCTCTGGATCGCCATGGTCGTCGCCCGCCTCCTGGTCGTGGCCGGGGCCAGGCGAGAGTTCCGGAACAGGCGGCCCGGTCCGGGGGGATGGCCACCGACCAACTGAGCGACCGCAGCCTCTCGGCGGGCGCTGTTAGGCTCCCATCCGTGGACCGGGACTTCGGCCTCTCCGACGAGCAGCACGCCGTCGTCGGCGCGGTGCGCGAGTGGGTCTCCGAGCGGGTGGCGCCCGCCGTCGACGAGTTCGAGGAGAAGAAGCAGTTCCCGCGGGGGCTGTTCGCGCAGCTCGGCAGCATGGGCCTGGCGGGGATCCCGTACGAGGAACGCTACGGCGGTGGGGGACAGCCCTACCTGACCTATCTGGCCGTGCTGGAGGAGGTCGCCACGAGGTTCCTGTCGCTGGCGGTGACGCTGTCCGTCCATCACCTGTCGGCCTCTGGCGTCCACAACTTCGGATCGGAGGACCTGAAGCGGCGGTACCTGCCCCGCTTGTTCTCCGCCGAGTGGCTGGGTGCGTACGCTCTCTCCGAGGCCTCGAGCGGCTCGGACGCGGCGTCGCTTCGAACCCGAGCCGCCGCCGACGGCGATGCCTACGTGCTGGACGGAGCCAAGCGCTTCATCACCCACGCCGGGGAAGCCGAGTTCTATCTGGTCATGGCCAGGACCGGCGAAGAGGGCCCGAGAGGCATCTCGGCCTTCGCCGTCGAGCGGGATCTTCCCGGGTTCGAGTTCGGCAAGCTCGAAGAGAAGATGGGCTGGAACGCCTCACCGATGCGCGAGCTGCTGTTCGAGGGATGCCGGGTGCCGGCCACGAACCTGATCGGAGAGGAAGGACAGGGGTTCACCATCGCGCTGGCGGCCCTGGACGGTGGCCGGCTGGGCATCGCCGCCTCCTCCACCGGTCTGGCTCAGGGGGCGCTGGACGCGGCGATCGCCTTCGCCAGGGAACGGACCCAGTTCGGCCGTCCCGTGCTCGAGTTCCAGGGGATCCAGTTCATGCTGGCCGACATGGCCACGCAGGTCGAAGCTTCGAGGAGGCTGTATCGCGAGGCCGGGCGACTTCGGGACAGCGGGGCGAACTACTCGGAGGCCGCATCCATGGCCAAGCTCTTCGGGTCGGACACCGCCATGCGCGTGACCACGGACGCCGTACAGATCCACGGCGGGTACGGGTACATGCGCGAGTACCCGGTCGAGCGATACATGCGCGAGGCCAAGGCGCTACAGATCGTCGAGGGGACCAATCAGGTCCAGCGGATGGTGATCGGCCGCCAGTTGGCGAGGGACTGAACGTCGTTCCGGCGTCCTCATGTGTGGCGCGATACGTCCGGAGCCGCCAACCCGCTTCGTGTACGGCGCCATACGGATGCGGTTCGAGCGCCAATCCTAACCTCGGCTTCGCTTGGGCCTTGAGCGCAGCGCAGTAACCACTAGGGTCGCGCCCGCCAGGCATCCCACGAGACCAAGCACGATCGGGACGACGGTCGAATGACAGATCGCGTCTCCCGAAGAGCCTGCCGGCGGTCCGGAGCATATCTGCGGATCGACCAAGATCGATGCTGCTATCCCGCCGACGAAACGCGCGACCGAACGTTGCACGATTCCATGGTGGCACACTGCCCAGAGACCAACGCGCGGTGGGCTCCTGCTCATCTATGAGCCGGACGAGCGAGTAGGACACGCCGACCAAAGCCCTCTCGCACGGGCTCGAGCGGTGGCTTCAGAGGCCGCGAAGGTCGATGCCATCCGTGTATCTGGTGGAACGGGATCGGCCGTGGCATAGCCGAGCTTCACCAGCGTCAGGTTGAACAGCTCGTTCCCCACGTACACGTACGCCAGCAGCCGCCCGTAATGGTCACGCAGATCGACGTCGAACACCAGTCGGACGGAGTGACCCGTCAGGCGATCCCGCGTGTAACGGGCCGCCTCCACGCCGTAGCACTGGCCCTCGCCTCCGTACCAGGGGACCTCGGGCGTGTCCACCCCGATGAGCCGGACCCTCTCGTCGTGGCCCTGGTCCTCGACGTGGATGGTGTCCCCATCGGTGACCTTGAGAACCGGAACGAGGGTTCCCGCGGCCGTCGAAGCGGAGCCAGTCGAACGGCCACACGCCGCGGTTAGAACCAGCAGGACCGCAACTGCGCGCATCGCCGGGAGGATAGCCCCGGCCACCGACAGCCCTACGGAGCGAGCGGCCGGTGCTCGAACGGGGTGGACAGAACGACGGTTGTCCGTGTGTTGACGCCCGCCTTCTCCCGCAGCCGCTGAAGGAAATCCTCCAGATCAGACGTGGTTCGGGTGCGGACCTTCAGGATGTAGTTCTCGTCGCCGGCCACGGAGTGGCACGCCTCGATCTCCGCGAACTCTCGGACCCGGTCGGGGAGATCATCGGGTTGCCTTGGATCAAGAGGCATGACCGAAACCAGTGCGGTCACGAACAGACCGAGCGCCTCGGCATCCACATCCGCCCGGTAGGCTCGAACGACGCCGGCCTGCTCGAGCTTTCGAACCCGATCGTGCACGCTCGACGCGGCCAACCCCACCTTCTCCGCGATGTCGGTGAAGGTGGCGCGGGCGTCCTCCTGCAGGATGGCGAGGATCTTGCGGTCTCGGTCGTCCACGATGGCCTTTATCTTAGGCCATGCGCCGAAGGATCTTCGGATAGAGACCGATAATTCCGGATAGAATGACCGTGAGGCGCGCTGGGAGGATCATGCGTTCGCCGATCATCGATTTCGGAGGCCACGTGGAGACGCGCGACCAGCACACGGAACTCGAGGCCAGGCTGCCCCGGAACCTCGACCGGCCCGGACACCGGGAGACCAAGGCCCACGCCGTCTCCCAGCCGTTCGAGTACCCGACCCGGACGGCGTTCGTCGAACCGGACTGGCGCAGGCTGCCTGGATACGGGGACGTCACCGCCGAGCAATGGGAGAGCGCGCAGTGGCAGCGAGCCCGTTCCGTGAAGAACCTGAAGGAGCTGAAGGCGGCCCTCGGCGAGTTCCTGACCGACGAGCTCGCCGCCGACATCCATCGCGACCAGCTCGAGCGGGCGACGATGTCCATGCTCATACCGCCGCAGATGATCAACACGATGAACGAGCGCGACCTCTACGCGGATCCAGTTCGCCGATACATGGCCCCGGCCTTCACCGACCGTGATCCGGAATGGCCGTCCCATCCCTATTCGACCCGGGACTCGCTGCACGAGGCCGACATGTGGGCCGTGGAGGGCTTGACCCACCGGTATCCGACGAAGGTGCTGGCGGAGATCCTTCCGACGTGCCCGCAGTACTGTGGCCACTGCACCCGCATGGACCTGGTCGGGAACAGCACGCCGCAGGTGGCCAAGTACAAGTTCGAGATCAAGCAGCCCGACCGACTCCAGAAGATGCTCGACTACCTTCGGGAAACGCCGTCGGTGCGGGACGTGGTGGTCTCGGGCGGCGACGTGGCGAACATGCCGGCGAAGCGGCTGGAGGGCTTCGTGGCCGGGCTCATGGACATCGACCACATCCGCGACATCCGGCTGGCCACGAAGGCGCTCATGGGGCTGCCCCAACACTTCCTACAGGCTGAGGTCCAGGAGAGCATGCAGCGGCTGGGGGAGAAGGCCGGAGCCCGCGGCGTGGACATCGCCGTGCACACCCACGTCAACCATGCCAACCAGCTGACGCCGCTGGTGGCCAAGGCGACGAAGCAGTTCTTCGCGTGGGGGTATCGCGACGTTCGCAACCAGGGGGTCCTCCTCCGGGGAGTGAACACCACCCCAAAGGAGCTCCTGGACCTGTCCTTCACGCTGCTCGATCGATGCGGGATCCTTCCGTACTACTTCTACATGTGCGACATGATTCCCGGCTCCGAGCACTGGCGGCTGGCCGTGTGGGAGGCCCAGAAGCTGCAGCACGCCATCATGGGATATCTGCCCGGGTTCGCCACCCCGCGGATCGTCTGCGACGTCCCCCTCGTGGGCAAGCGTTGGGTCCACCAGATCGACTCCTACGACCGGGAGAAGGGGATCAGCTACTGGACGAAGAACTACCGGACCGGCATCGAGTTCGACGATCCCGAAGCCCTGGACCGCCGCTACCCCTATTACGACCCCATCTCCACGCTGTCCGAGGACGGCCAAGCCTGGTGGCGCCGTCATTCCCGGGGGCCGGTACCGGCGAGGTGACCACGGGCCGGGCCGGGTAGCATTCCGGCCCGTGCGCACAACCGAGACCGAAATCGATACCAGGGGCCGGCTGGTCTCCGATATCACGGACCGGGTGCAAGCCTTCGCGGCCGAGAGTTCCGCGGATGGGTTGCTGCACGTGTTCCTGCCGCACGCGACGGCCGGCCTGGCGCTCATGGAGACGGGCTCGGGATCGGAAGACGATCTGGCAGAGGTGATCTCGCAGCTGCTGCCGAAGGATGATCGCTACCGGCACCGGCACGGTTCGCGGGGCCACGGCGCGGATCACCTCCTGCCCACGCTGATCGGCCCCTCCCTGACGCTGGCCGTCCAGCGGGGGAAGGTCGTTCTGGGGACGTGGCAGAGCATCGTGGTCGTCGACGCGAACCGGGAGAACAGCCGCCGGCGGATCGTGCTCAGCATGCTGGAAGGCTGAGGCTGCATGGCTTCGAACCGTTCCAGATCGCACCCGACGGCCGGCGGGTGACATTCCTCCGCTCGGCGGCGGGAGACGACCCCATGACCTTGCTGTGGGCCCTGGACGTGGACAGCGGGAAGGAGCGGATCGTGGGCGACCCGCGGGCCATCTCCGCAACGTCCACGGACCTGCCCCCCGAGGAACGGGCCCGGCGGGAGCGGGTGCGCGAGGCGGCCACGGGCATCGTGGCGTACGACGTGGACCAGGCGGTGCGAACGGCGGCGTTCGCCATCGGCGGATCGTTGTTCAGCGTCGACCTCGGTTCCGACCTGCCGGTGGCGAGGCCCGCCGCCGGCCCCGTCGTCGATCCGCGACCGGATCCATCCGGGACCCGAATCGCCTACGTGACCGGCGGCGGGCTTCACGTGCTCGACGCGAATGACCAGGACCGAACCCTGGCCTGGGACGACGACCCCGACGTCACGTGGGGCCTGGCGGAGTTCATCGCGGCCGAGGAGATGGGGAGGCTCCGCGGCTACTGGTGGTCCCCCGATGGGTCGGCCGTGCTGGCGGCCCGCGTGGACAACCGGCCGGTTCAGACCTGGACCATCTCCAACCCGGCGGACCCCAGCGCCGAACCCGGCCGGATCCGCTACCCGGCTGCAGGCACGGCCAACGCAGACGTGTCCCTTGCCATGATCCCCCTGGACGGCGAGCGGATCACGGTCGAGTGGGATCGTGGGGCCTTTCCGTACCTGGCCCGCGTCCAGTGGAAGGAGGGGGCGGCCCCCACGATCCAGGTCCAGTCGCGCGACCAGCGCGTCGTTCGCATCCTGACCATCGATCCGGCAACCGGGACGACGGAGATGGCCCGGGAGGACCGGGACGACGTTTGGGTCGATCTCGTGGACGGCGTACCGACGTGGCTCGCCGGCGGCCGGCTCGTGAGCACGGCGGACGACAGCGACACCAGGCGCCTGCGCTTCGATGACGAGTTCGTGACGCCCCCGGGCCTGCAGGTCCGGGCCGTCCTGCACGCCCACGAGACGGTCGTCCTGACCGCATCCGATGAGCCCACGGAACAACAGGTCTACCGGATCGATCCGAATGGGGACCGAACGATGTTGACCCGCGCGCCGGGGCTGCACGCCGCCGCGGCCGCCACGGATGAGCTCGCCGTCATCACGTCGGCCGCGTTGGACCACGACGGGACCCGCACCGCGGTGCTGCGGGGTACCAAGGAGATCGCCTCGATCGGGTCGGTCGCCGAGCGCCCCTCGGTGCAGGTTCGGGCGAGCATTCGCTCGCTCGGGGCTCGTTCGCTTCGAACGGTCGTACTCACGCCC
>WNGG01010147.1_pt1 | contig 10229 bp, 8 predicted proteins | sample 5400661 | NCBI WGS metagenome assembly WNGG01 (sample SAMN13153372, study PRJNA577476) | soil metagenome | isolation source: 100 cm soil or saprolite under Garry oak tree replicate 1 | place: USA:California | collected 2016-06-15
CTTTTGTGGTATTTGAAAGTGTTAATCTGGCAATCGATAGCAGTGACCCAACCACGATGATTGGTAAGTTTAAGATCGCGCGCTGGTTTGCGCCTGCGCAGCAGGCGAAATAATAATTATGAAATATCTCTTCATGCTCATGTCGATCTTCGCCGTACCCGGCGCGATCACGGGCCGGGCGGACGACGTGCTTCCGCCGCGTTTTAATTTTAACCGCTACTCCGCAATGGTGGATCACTCGCCATTCGCAATTGCCACCGCGGTTGCGTTGCCTTCTGCAACCGCCGATTTTGCGAAGGACCTTTACGTGGCCAATGCCGCGCGTTCGCCGGAAGGCGATATGGTTACTATTGCTTCGAGTTCGGACCAAAATTTCAAAAAATATCTCAGTACCAAGCAACCGGTGGACGGCTATGGCATCGCCAACATAGAATGGTCAGATCGTGTGGGCGCGACGAAAGTGACAATTAGCAAGGACGGAAAATTTGCGAGCATCACTTTTAACGAGACACTGCTGTCGCAGCCTGCACCGAATGCGCCGCCTGTTCCGGCGCCGCTTGTTCCGGCCCCGCCTACCGCAGCCGTACCGGCTGTACCCTTCGTACCTTCTCCCTTAGTGGCGCCTTCAGTTCCACGGAAGGCCCCTCGACCTCATGTGCGTGGGACGATTCAGCGAAATCCAAGGGCTGTGCCAGTGCCCACGCCAAATCCCGCGCCGCCACAGGTCGAACAGTAGAATCTGATCAGTCGCGATCGGCTTCAACCGCCGCCCCAATCGTCATCTGTTGTGTCTGGTTTCCGATCGGGGCCTGCCGAGAACAGGTCGTAACCGTTTGGATTTTTGAGACTTGGATTACGGTAAATGTAATCATTCTGCCAGGGATCTTTTGGCATCTCCTTATACAATTGATACCAACGCGTCGGCCTCGGATCGGTATCTGGCTGAGCAATGAGTGCCTGCAAGCCTTGTTCGGTCGTTGGATAAAAACCGTTCATGCTCTCGTAGAGTTTAAGCTGCGTGTTGATCCCTTGGATGTCAGCTGCAACTCGAACATGCCGCGAATATTCCACGTTGCCCGCGAGTTTGTAAATCGCGGTGCCAAGCAAGAGCGCAATGATCGTCACCACGAGCATGATCTCAAGAAGCGTGAAGCCTTGTTGATTATTTTTCATTATTATCTCGAGCCGCAGGAACCTCCCACATCGTCGCCCGTACATTAGCTGTGTATCGAGAATTTTCTAGTAACCGGTTTGCAGCAAATAATCCGATTTATCCCAAAGATATTTTAATTGGATTTGCGTGGCACGGATCGCGGAAGGCCCAGTGCCAGTCCTACTAAGGATAACGAGATCATTCGCCCCGACTTTCAGGTTCGTGGTCTGCACAATTTTTTGCGCACGCAACCAGCCGGTGTATTGGAAATGCATCTGCCTTTCGAGCGATTGCATTTCGCCGCGGTAGCCCGGGTCGGCCAGTTCCGGCAATGCTAAAGAAACCGGCCCGATGTTCTGGCCATTAAGATAAATCTCCGGCGCAGCATCAATCCGCGGATTCGCGATTTCGAAAGTGAGCAACGCCGCGAGAGGTTGGGTCTCAATGCCAAACTGAAAAGCGGCGCTTTCTTGAATGTTGGCGCTGATCCGGATTGACTCTGCGGCAAGTGTTGCCGTGACCGTTCCGAAGTCCTCTTCGTCCCCGGTGGGCGAATGCAGCGGCGGCATCGAGGAAAAGGGTTCGGGGATCACGTCACGATGGTCAGCGTTCAGTGGATGAACCACATTGCTGCTCGTCATCCAATCGAGATAGGCTGCCCGAACTGTCTTACCATCTCCCGCAACTTCGATATCGATGGACGAAGCACCCGTCATCGGAATCATCACCGAATCCGAGCTTGGCAGGTTAATTCCGGAGCCAAGTGCGCCTGAGCGCAACACATGGGTGCCGGATTCATCCCACGCGATCAACTCCGGCTGCTGACCTGGCTTGTCATCGAAGAACAGGCGGAAAAAGAGAACCTGATAATCTGTGCTCGGCGGCGTCACCCGGATACGAAAGACGCTCTTTGAACCGCCTGTCGATTGTGCGGGCAACAATGTAACTGCCTCCACCCAGTCCGGTGCGTTTTGCGTTCTCGAATTGGGAGACGTGTTTTGGCGCAAATCCAACCATGCGCTTTCCAGCGTTGCCTGTCCGGGCTTCGCATCGCTCGAGGGTGGCAACGCGTCGCTGAAAGCTTCCTGCGCACAAACACGAGAAGTCACGCCAAATAACAACGCAAAAACGGTGACGCGAAGAAACATCTGGCCGGCAAGATTATTTTAATGCGGCCGGAATTGCAAGCTATGTGTCATCTCAAATACCGCCGAAAGAATGCTGTAAACGACAAATCCAACCAGAACCGCGATCACCACGATAATGACCGGCGGAATCAATTGCGAGATCACTGCGACCGTACGGTCAAGTTCGCGTTCATAAACGTCCGCGATTGTTTGCATCGTCTCAGCGAAATGTCCCGTCTGTTCTCCTACCGCCATCATGTCAGTAAGCAAATCTGGAAATAATCTTTGTTCCTGCAATGCGACGGATAATGTCGCTCCATCGATTACGGCTCGACGGACCTCACCTAACTTCAGTTCGAGAAATCGGTTGCCGGCAATTTCCGTTACGAGATCGAGCGCGCGAAGCAGGGGGATTCCGTTTTCCATCAATGTTCCCAGCGTGCGCGCGAACTGCGCATAATGACGATGGCGGATGATACGCCCGTAGCCGGGAATCACGAGACGAAAACGGTCCCACGCGGTTCGTCCTTCATCGCTGCGGACAAAGGCGCGGAAACCAATGATCACGCCAACCGCGAGGAGCGCGCCGATCCACCAGTAGCCTGTGATCGCATGATGAACATCCACCAGGATGCGAGTAGGTAATGGGAGCGCACCGCCGGTTTGCGACATAAAGCCGGTCAACTGCGGCACCATGAATGTGATGAAAACTGTAATCAGAATAGCGCCAGCGAGCGCCAGAAATGCCGGATAAATCAGTGCTTGCTGCACGCGATCTCGCAAGTCTTTTGCCTGCATCAAATGCTTCACCAAACGCAGCAGAATTTGCGGCAGCGCGCCGCTCGCCTCACCAGCTGCCACCATGTTGACGTAGAGCGGCGGGAAAATTCGTGGAAACTCACTTAGGGATTGCGAGAAACTGCGGCCGTCGATCAAGGCCTGATGAAGCGCATGCGTCATTTGTTGGACGCGCGGCTGTTTCAAGCGTTTTTCCAGGATCGACAATCCTTCGTCGAGGGTCATTCCCGCTTGGAGCAAATGGGCAAGCTGCTCGGTAAAAACGAGCAACTGACCGTACGGAATTTTCAGTGACTGCGTGGCAGGTGCGGGCGCTAAAACATCTCGGCGGCTGATCTTCGGTTCCGCGCCGACTAAGTCGATCCGAATCGGAATGCATTGTTGCAGCTCGATTTGGCGAATCGCGACAGCGCGATCCGGGCAATCGAGCACACCTTCAACGAGGTTGCCTTGTGCATTACGCGCTCGATAAGCAAATTGTGGCACGGCTTGGAAAATAGTCTGAATTCTGAAACCTCAAACCTGAGCCAATTCTTTGTTCCACAATGTGCAGCCGCGTACTCTAAGATGGACCTATTGATTTTGCCACGATGAGCACACTACGTATCGCTTTCATTCCCGGTCTCATCGCCGGAGTCATTTCAGTTTTTACCAGCTGGCTCTGGATGGGCGTCATCTTTCATCGTTTTCAAAAAGAAACGCCCGAAACCCGGCGGGCCGAACGTTCGCGCAATTACATCGGTGCGAGCCTGCTGCACATTCTCGCGGCGATTGGCATCGCCTGCCTGTTCACGCTCGTTGTGGGCTTCAAAGTAGGAATCTTTGCGGTTGGATTTCAGGGGGAGTTTTTACTTTGCCATCTGCATCTGGGGCGCGCTGGCGCTACCGATTCTTCTTGAATCCGCCATCTTTATTCGTCTCCATCGCCTCGTTATCCTCGGTCAGCTTCTCGATTGGCTCACTACTTCTGTGCTCGCTTGCATCATCATATGGTGGTGGCTGGAGCAATAACCCCCAGTGGCAGTGGAACCTATCAAAAATTAACTTGCCATCGTATGGTGGATTCGGATAAGAGCGAGGAACATGAAATGTGCAGCCATATTCGTTTCGCTCGCGCTTGCGTCGCAGACGTTCGCCGTTTTGCGTCCACGCTTTCCGGTTAAAGCAATGCCGCCATTTAACGGCGACATGATTGTTAGAGGAGACGATATACCTCAAGAGTCCCCGAAAGCGGCAGCCTCCGCATTACCGAGATAGCGGCCTTAGAAGGCGCGGAACACGGGCATGTTTGCCTGTGTGTCCACGGGACATCTGTTTATTGTTCCGATCAGCGAGGCCTGACTCCACTCGCAACACTAAGTCCCTATGTTTCCTCAAACCGATAGCGATTAAAAAATTGATGATCGACTGAATTTACAATCGAAAAGAGGCGGGGGCGGGAATCGAACCCGCGAATAGCGGTTTTGCAGACCGCGACCTTACCACTTGGCTACCCCGCCGCCTTAAAGGCGAAAAGAATTATCGGATGCACCAAGATGGTGTCAATTGGACCGCCGGCGCAATGGAGTAGTGGAGCGATGGAGTAATGGGCCGCGAACGATTTAACGATTTAGCGATTTAACGATTCAACGATTATCTTCGTTGCGTGACCTTGCGTTCTTCACAACTGTTTACCACCGCGCAAGCGTATATCCCCGGTGGTGTAAACTCGCCGGTGCGCGCATTTCGTCATGTGGGCGCTGATCCATTTTTCGTCGAGCGTGCGCAAGGCGCCAAGATTTGGGATGTCGATGGGAACGAGTACATCGATTACGTCGGCAGTTGGGGTCCGGCAATTCTCGGTCATGCGCCGCAAGTGATTGTCGATGCAGTTCGTGAAGCAGCCACGCGGGGTTTAAGTTTTGGGATTCCAAATCCGCTCGAAGTGGAACTGGCGGAATTGATCTGCAACTGGATGCCGTCAATTGAAAAAGTGCGATTGGTAAACAGCGGCACGGAAGCGACCATGTCGTGCATTCGTCTGGCCCGCGGGGTCACCGGGCGCGATAAAATCATCAAATTCGACGGTTGTTACCACGGACATGTCGATTCGCTGCTCGTGAAATCGGGAAGTGGCGGTCTCACGCATGGACGGCCCGATAGCGCGGGCGTTCCGCAAGCGTTTGTCGATCTAACAATTTCGCTGCCGTTCAACGATGTCGACCCACTGCGGAAAGCGTTTCGTGAAAACAAAAATCAAGTTGCGGCAGTGATTCTCGAGCCGGTTCCGGCGAATGCAGGTCTTTATTTTCCGCGGGAAAATTTCTTGCCGATCTTGCGCGAAGAATGTACGGGACACGGCACGCTTCTGATTTTCGATGAAGTAATGACTGGGTTTCGTGTCGCGCGTGGCGGCGCTCAGGAGATCTATGGGATCAAACCCGACCTCACCGCACTGGGCAAAGTGATCGGTGGCGGATTACCGGTCGGCGCATTTGGTGGAGGTGCGGAGATCATGGATCAACTTTCGCCCGATGGTCCCGTGTACCAAGCCGGAACATTGTCCGGAAATCCGCTAGCGATGGCGGCGGGTCTCGCGCAGTTGCACGAGCTCGAACGGACCCACGGCTGGAAGTTGCTGGAAGAACTTGGCGTGCGATTTGAAACAGTCGTGAGAGATGGGGTCACGAAAGCAAAGATCGATGTCACCTTTCACCGAATCGGCTCGATGTTCTGTTTGTTTTTTGCGCCAGGACCGATTGTCGACCTCGCCAGTGCCCAGCGCAGCCATCTGAAAATATTCGCGAAATTTTTCCGCGCATGCTTAAAACGCGGCGTTTATTTTGCGCCATCACAGTTTGAGACAGGATTCATTTCCACGGCGCACACATCGGAAGATATCGAGCGGACGGGCGCCGTCGTCGGCGAAGTACTGTCCAGTCTAGCGAGGTAGGGCGCGACCGGCATCCCAACCAAAAACTTTGCGTCGGCGCGGTGCTTGGACTAGGAAGTTGCCGCTGTGAGCGTAAACTCGCGAATTCGCGCGGTCGCGAAATTCTTCTTCGAAGGGGACCAGAAGTTTTTTGTTAAAGGCGTCACTTACGGACCCTTTAAGCCGGAAGCGGACGGAAATTATCTGGGAAAACCCGAGCAGGTCGATGTCGATCTTGCACTGATGCGCGAGGGTGGCCTGAACCTCGCGCGGATTTATCACGCTCCGCCGCGCTGGTTTCTCGATCGCTGCGCGAGTGTGGGGATACGCGTGCTTGTTACGCTGCCGTGGGCGAAACACATCGAATTTCTACGTGACAGGAAAACACGCCAGGAGATTGCCGAAGCGCTTCGTATTGCGGTGAGTGAGAATGCCGGCCATTCGGCGATATTCGGGTATTTGGTCGGCAATGAAATCTCCAGCACGATGGTGCGCTGGCTCGGTGTGCGCCGCGTCACGGAATTTATCGAGAGATTAATTCAGATCGGGCGCGCAATTGATCCAAACGTTCTTTTTTCATACGCCACTTATCCGCCGACCGAATATCTCCTGCCGCAGAATGTCGATTTTTGCTGTTTTAATGTTTATCTGCATGATCAGCGCGATTTCGAACGTTACCTTCTTCGCCTTCAAAATCTAACCGGGGAACGTCCGCTCATTCTTGGCGAATTCGGCATGGACACGATTCGCCATTCGCAGGAGGAGCAGGCGGAAATGCTCGGCTGGCATGTGGATAGCGTGGTGAAATGCGGTCTTGCCGGAACCATCTTTTTTACCTGGACGGACGAATGGTTCACCGGCGGCCGGGAGATTAGCGATTGGGCATTTGGGATCGTGACGCGCGACCGCGAGCCGAAGAAATCGTTTTACACGTTAAAGGAAAAGCTTGGTCGGGAGAATTCCGCATTACCGCACCGCCGGTTGGCGCACGCGCCATTTGTTTCCGTAATTGTCTGTTCTTATAACGGCGGCCGAACGCTCGCCGCCTGCCTGGACTCTTTAGGCAAACTGAACTATCCCGATTATGAAATCGTTCTAGTCGATGACGGTTCGACCGACGATACGCGCGATATCGCTGAGCAATTCCCGCATGTTCGCTATATCTATCAGGAAAACCACGGCCTGAGTCACGCGCGGAATACGGGCGCGGCGGCGGCGAAGGGCGAGGTTTTTGCCTACACAGATTCCGACTGCATGGCGGATGTCGACTGGCTTTATTATTTAATCGGCACCCTCGTGAGCGGCGATTACGCGGGTGTGGGCGGTCCGAATGTGACTCCACCCGCGCAGAACTGGATCCAAGCCTGTGTGGCAGCAGCGCCGGGCGGACCCAGCCATGTTTTGCTCACAGATACAATCGCCGAGCACATTCCCGGTTGTAATATGGCGTTTTATCGGTGGGCATTTGAAAACATCGGCGGTTTTGATCCCGAATATCACAAAGCCGGTGACGATGTCGATTTTTGCTGGCGGCTCCAGCAGGCCGGTTGCGTGATTGCTTTCAGCCCAACCGCGCTCGTGTGGCATCATCGCCGGTTCACGCTGCGGGCGTTTTTGAAACAACAGGACGGCTACGGCGAAGCGGAATCGCTGCTCCGTTTTAAACATTTGATCTTTTTCGGCCCAACAGGCGCCGCGAAATGGCGGGGCCAGATTTATGGAACGCCGCGTTTTAGTTGGTTCATTAACCGGCCCGTTATTTATCACGGAATATTTGGCGAGGGTTTTTTTCAGTCGATTTATCCTACGCCACAGTCGGAAGTCGCCACTTATCTGAGCAGCATTGAATGGTTCGCGCTGACGATTTTTCTTTTTGGTCTCGGATTTTTTTTGCTCCCTTTGCGCATCGTGCCGTACCTCATGTTTGGCGGTACACTCTGCGTGGCGCTCTCCTACATGGTACGCACGTCGATCGAGCCAAAATTCGACACGGTGCACGCGCGACTACTCGTCATGATCCTAGCTTTCGTCCAACCACTCGTGAGAGGCTGGTCGCGGTATTTCACCTGGCTGCATTTTAAACGGACACCGCGGAGTGTAATTCGCGCGCACGAATATTTGCCTACGGGTGGAAGTGCTATCGGCCGTCTGAGACGCCGAATCTTTTGGAGCGAAGAGGGCCGCGACCGGCATTATTTGTTGGGCGCAATCTTCCAGTTGCTCGAGGAAGAAGGCTGGCGCTATTCCACCGATACAGGCTGGAACGAGTGGGACATTCAGATTTACGGGAATTTTTGGTGGAGTATCGCGCTGCAAACCGTCACCGAATATCATGGAGGCGGAAAATGCCTGACGCGCGTTCGATTGCGCGACCGCTTGGTTACTACAACAGTAATCTTCAATCTTATTGCGTTAGCTCTTTTGGTATATCGGCAGCTCAACATTTCTCATGTCGATCTTTGGTTCATCATTCCGTACTTGCTCTTTGTAATTTTTCTCGCAACACGAGCGCGTGCCTTGAAGTCGCGCGTAGCCGAACTTGTCGATCTTGCGGCGCAGCGCGCCGGCTTGGAGCGGATCATGCGCCGCAAGAAAAAGACTAAGCTTGAATCGGCACCGAAGGTTCGAGTCCCAATGGATGTAATTGATTCTGCCCCGTCGGGCCACCCGTGAAAATCTAAAACTGACCGCCGTCTAAAACACGAGGCGCGTGTTACCTGTCCCGCGCTCGATGCACCCAATGCGTTTCGCGTGCAAAATCGACATCGCTCGTTCCGCATCGCGCTCCAACACGATCGCCGCCATACCGATGCCCATGTTAAAAACCTGATACATCTCCGCAGAATCAACGTCTCCGCTTTGTTGCAGGATTTGGAAGATGGGCGGGACACGCCAGCTCTTCGCGTTGATGACGGCGTTGCAATTTTTCGGCAGAATACGCGGCAGATTGTCGACCAAGCCGCCACCGGTGATATGGGCAAGACCTTTGATGATGCCGCTGGGAACTTTCGCCAGCAGCGGCTGATAATTTTTGTGCACGCGCAAAAGCTCTTCGCCAACGGTGACCTTCGATCTGGGGAGACGCGAGCCAATTTTCAATCGCATCTTCTCAAACAAAATTTTGCGGACCAGCGAGTAACCATTCGTGTGCAAACCGTTCGAAGCGAGACCGAGAACAATATCGCCCGGTTTGATGTTGCTGGCGTCGATGATCTTGGTCCGATCAACCATCCCGACGATGCAACCGGCAAGATCATATTCCCCCGTTCGATACATTCCTGACATCTGCGCGGTTTCGCCGCCGATTAAGGCGCAGTTAGCAGATCGGCACGCGCGAGAAAAACCGCGCAACAGTTGATCGAAGATGCGTGGCTCAAGTTTTTCGCAGCCGATGTAATCAAGGAAGAAAAGTGGCCGCGCGCCAAGGACGGCGATATCGTTCACGCAGTGGTTCACCAGATCGGCGCCCACGGTGTCGTGCTTGTTCATCGCGAATGCGATTTTCAATTTCGTCCCGACGCCATCGATGCTCGCGACCAGAATCGGTTCGCGCATTCCGGAAAAGTTCGGCGCGAACAAGCCGCCAAATCCGCCGATTTTTCCGAGGACTTGCGGCCCGTGCGTTCGTCTAGCGAGTGTTTGAATACGCCGCTTGAGTCGATTCCCAAGATCGACATCTACTCCCGCACGCGCGTACGCTTTCTTTTTTTTTGTCATGTCGAGCGGAGTCGAGACATCTCTCATTGTTAACAGCAAGAGATTTCTCTACTACGCTTCGCTCCGCTCGAAATGAGAGACTATTTCAGATCCGCAAACAGCGTCGGATGTGTTTCCTGATCGGCGAGCGCTTTCGCTCGCTGTTCGCGTTTTTCCATGATGAACTTGTCCAGCGCGGGATCGACGGGCAGAGGATAATCGCCAGTGAAACAGGCAAGGCAAAAGCTATTCAGTGGCTTTCCAGTCGCGCGCACCATCCCCTCGACATCAAGATAACCGAGGCTGTCGACGCCGAGATAATTGCAGATTTCTTCCATCGACATCTGATTGGCGATCAACTTCTCCGGATCTGGAAAATCGATGCCGTAATGACAGGCGAATCGATGGGGCGGACAACTCACCCGGATGTGCACTTCCTTCGCGCCGGCCTCGCGGAGATTCACAACGCGCGCGCGCGCCGTCGTGCCGCGGACGATTGAATCGTCCACAACCACAACGCGTTTTCCGGCGACCATTTCCTTGA